>Ga0070698_100008379_pt1 | contig 11173 bp, 9 predicted proteins | sample KBSK1502metaG_FD_65477 | JGI IMG/M metagenome (GOLD analysis project Ga0070698, IMG submission 65477) | Corn, switchgrass and miscanthus rhizosphere microbial communities from Kellogg Biological Station, Michigan, USA - KBS K1-50-2 metaG | ecosystem: Host-associated > Plants > Roots >...
AGCAGATAGGTCTCCGGATCTTTCTGCGCCAGCTCTCGGTAGGTCTTCAGCGCCTCCTCCATCCGATTCTTGTCGCGATCCAGAATCCCCAGGTTGTTGAGCGTCGCCGCGACGTTAGGCAGATAGGCCTCCGGATCTTTCTGCGCCAGCTTACGGTAGATCTTCAGTGATTCCTCATATTCCTTCCGAGCCTCCTCCATCCGGTTCTGGTCGCTATCTAGAATCCCGAGGTCGTTGAGGGTCGCTGCGACGTAAGGCAAATAGGTCTCCGGGTCTTTCCGCGCCAATTCACGGTAGGTTTTCAGTGTCTCCTCATATTCCTTCCGGGCGTCCTCCATCCGGTTCTGGTCGCGATCTGGAATCCCCAGGTTGTTACGCGTGTCCGCAGGCTTGGCATTTTTTCCATCTTTCCTCGTCCAGTCCAAGCATATCTGCCACCCCGGTTCTGCGTGACGGCTCGCGATCGGCATTGCACCAGACCGAGGGGGCACCAACAACCAGGCGACCAAGACCGCTAGCACACGCCAACGCCGCGCATGTGGCAAGAACGCCATAGACTAAGCTAAGCCCAATGTCCCACGCGGCTGATGAAATTAAAATGACCGATCCTCCCGGACGCACACGATCGTTACTCCAGTCGCCACTTCGACGGTCGATCCCTCGGCAATTTTGACCTTCATCGTCGAACCGTCGTCAAGGGTCAGCCCGACATATCGCTTAAATGCCCCGACGCTGTTTATTCCCGCTTTTGGTCGTATAATGTTCTCATGAGCTTTCCGCCGCCCCTCTCCCTCCATCATTACTTCGTCGTGGCAGCTCGGATGCGCCATCATTTCGAGTCGAATCTGGTTGCTGTCGAGGAACCCAGGGTTGCCGCATTACAAGATCCGGATCTCGCCGCCTTCGAACTTTTCTCCGGCCCACGTGGCAACTTCATGTACTATTGGTACGCGAGCCTGTACGTCGTTGTGCTAGGCTTCCGGAATCTGAGGCTGATTGATCCCAGGATTAACGCACTCCTGGCGTCGCCGAATGTGAAGGCGCTCCGCCGGTGTTGGAATGGAGTCTTTCATTATCAACCCGACTACTTTTCCGCGACGTCGCTCGAACCCATTCAATCTCCCAACTTCATCGGATGGGTGCGCGAGTTGATGGAAGCTTTTTGCACATACTTCGCTCGAGAAATCAAGCCCGTTGAATCATGAGGTGTTTCGGTTCGGTCGCGCCCCTGGGCGAAAGTGAGTCAACGTCATGAGACGCTGGGATGAATCTGTTTTCGAACCTAGCCAGTCATAGCTGGTTTGCCTGCTTGAACGGAGAATATCCTTTTTGCCATGCCCGCGCCCAGAGGAGCGCTATTTGTTTAGTGGGCCTGTCAGGCACGAACTCGTGCCGGCCGGCAGCCAATTCTCGATCGCCTTGGAACGGCGTCTCATCTAGGTTTCCACTCATTGGGCCCTCACAACTGACAAGCGTATATCGCTGCGGAATCACAACGTCGAATTCCACACGACCATCCGGTGAAGGCGCTATCATTTTTCCGGCGACCGCAATCTGGCCAACTCTGAGGTAGTTGTGCTCGATGAAGCTCAGCGTGGCTTCACCGAAGCGCGTCGAAGGGTTGCATACCGCTGTGCGCGTCTCCACGAGACGTCGAGGCACGGTATTTGCGAGCAGCCCTCGTTCGATCCGCTCTTCGGTAAATCCCTCGAAGGCATAATAGTAGGGCCGCCGCCGGAAAATTGTTTCTCCTTTTGCGTCCATCACGCACTCGCCGGGTGTTGTTAGAGCGTCCACATCCCTGATAATCGCTAGATCCCGATCATATTGTCCACCGTAGAGCCTGCAGGCATCCACAGTCCAATCCGGTTCAATCAAGCCAGCTATCAATAGGAGTAGAAATAGCGGTGTCCAATAACGAAAAATGTTTGGCAACCAGGTGCTTACCCAGACGAGCAGCGCACTGGCCGCCACGGCTGAGATAGGAATTCCAGGCATCTGCGTCTGGCGCAAAATTGTCGTCCAGAGTCCGTATAACGTTGGCCAGAAGAAACCAACCGTCAGGATAAAGAAACATTTCCGCAGAGCACGGGTTGAAACTGTTTCATGCTTCGCTACAACAAAGGCGATCGCCGCAACAGGAGCGAAAATCCATGCGACCGTGAGGAAGTGTTCCAGGGTGTTTAACGGCGAGTTTTTGTCAGGTAGAAGGTTATGTTCGATTACACAATAATAAAGCTCTCTGAGAGCACCCTTCGACGCAAAAAATACAAGGATCAACCCAGGCACCACCGCTAATCCACCGAGTACCGCCGCGGTGCCGGTGCCGTAGGACTGCCACAGCCTTTTTCCTGTTAACAATGTCCTGTGTGATTGAAATGCAAGAGCCCACGTTCCAGCTCCGGCAGCTAATACGGTGAGTGCGAGAACGGTCGTTTTCATCGATACGCCGAATGCCGCGCCGAACAACAGCCCGACAATCAGGAGCCGTTTCGGTGTCAGTCGCCCAGTCAGCAGAACCACCAGTGTCACCAACCAGAGAGTCGTCCAAAGGTTATCGGTGCGAAATTCGACCGTTAGCAATGCGTACTTCGGCTCCAGTGCAGTCGAGACTGCAGCCCAGAGGCCGACCCTCGGCGAAAACACAGTCGCGCCGAGCATGTAGACGCACCAGAGGCTTATCAGAAACAGCGGTACCATCATCCATCGCATCGGTGTAACGATGTCTGGCCGCTCGCCTAGCCATGCGAACACAGGCGAACATAACCAGTGGAAAAGAGGGCTGTGGTTGTCGAAGACGTCCCGGTAAGGCAGAAGACCGCTTCCCCAGGCCCACAAGACGTGAAGGTGTTGCAGTTCGTCAGAATCCCACCGGAAATGGTTCAGATACAACCAGTGTAATGCGAAGATAAGGGCGAAAAGTCCGGCCGCCAGAATAGCTTCGTATTTAGAGATTGCCGGGGTCGTCCCGGAAATCGGGGAGAAGGGCTCGAGGTTGACCTTCCCTCTTTTGTTTCCAGGTTTGAAATTGCATCCATGGTTGGCCGTTGGTCGCAGAGCGAAAGACATCAGCGCGCTAAAACCTCCTATTCGTCGGTGAGCCCCCCGATCTGGCGGACTGGAAGATGGTGCGTCCGCCGACGATTTCCTGGAATGGTTGCCCAGAGTCGAGCGTTTGTGCACCCTCCCTATTGAATGCCAGCTGCTTTCTCTAAGTCGGACACGGCGAGAACCATACTAGTCTTCCTGGAGCCCGTCCTGCCTGTCGCATAACCGGAGGTTATGTTGATGTTTTCCTCGGCGAGCTTGCCGGCGAACGTCGCCAGCGTTCCAGGCCTATTCGTGAGTTCAATATGGAGCACATCTGCCTCGGTGTAGCCAAGCCCAGCGCTCGCAAACGCCCTTTTGGCTTCGTTTGCATTGTCCACGATGAGGTGGGTCAAACCCTCGCTTCCCGACGTGGTGGTAAGATAGGCAAGGATATTCACCTTCGCATCGCCAAGAACCTTAGCAATATGCGCCAGCATTCCGGGACGGTTTTGATGGGAAAGCGTCAGTTGCGTTGCCTTGGGCATAGCCGGAACTCCTGAAGAACGAGTGTTGAGATGAAGGCAGAATAAACTCTGCGCTCGTTGGAGCGGCGAGTCAAGGATAGCGCCGCTTTACAGCAAGCGCTTTTAGACCCTCGCTACGCTCCTGGCCGTGCGCAGGTTCAGTTGAAGATAGGTGTTCTCGTAAGAACTGAGCGGATTGCGTGAGGCACGAAGCATGTAAGGCTCCGGAAGTCCAAACCCATCGGCTGGGCGCCACATGACGCCGAAGCCGCCGGCTTCATTAACTGACCGGTCACTCTCTAGGAAGGATCAGCAAAATTATTTCTTCTTCTTGCCATCCTTATCCCGAGATTCCGCAGGAGCGCCTGTTCCTTTGACTCTTTCGGGTGTTGCCGGCCTCTCCGGCTGTTTACCTGCTTCGCGTGCGACACGTTTTGAGGTCGTCATATCTCTCACCTCCCATCCGATACTCCGTGGAATTTGAGTCCTAATCTACTCATTTTCAAACAGTTGCGTAGCCTCGTATGAATTTTCTTTGCCCCAGAAATTTCCTTGTCCCAGGAGCTCCTGAAAGACCTCAAAAAGATATCTGGAATCATGAGCGCTATCCTCGACGCATGCCAGGTTCCCAGAGCGCGATGGTCTCCGACACCCGACCGGAGAGCAACGGACAGCGCCTCAAACGTGGCGTTGCATTGGCCGAGTAATGTCTCGTCATCAAGCGGTGCCCTTCTCCTAAACGGCCCCTTCGCCTTTTCCGCGGCAAGCAATGGCTTCACGATCCAGCTCGCGTGAAAAAGTCCACGCCTCTTTCACAGGTGTCACCGGACAGATCGCGTGGCACCTGCAAAACTTTCTATGACCTATTGTCGCCTACGGTCGCGTAACGCCGACTTCGAACAATCGATCTTCGCTTCTAAGCGGCGTCACGAAGTCGATGCTAGCCAGTATCCGCTACACGACAAGATGTGAGTGTCAGACCAGGTTCTGATTTCCGCGTCGAAGCCCCGAAGGTTAACGTTCTTCGCCTCGACAGCCACCCGGACAGGGTCAAAAGTACTTTCAAGCTCAGTAATGCCTAGAACGACCGCCGGAGCCTCTGGAAGATCCTCTCCGAAGTCAATATGTTGCGTGAACACTCGATCACCTATTCCCTCGTTCAATCCCCAACTGGCGTCAGGTACGCCCGAACCAAACTTTCCATTTTTGATATTCATATCAGCTCCTTCCAGCGAAGGGCTTAATTTTCTTTTCAGAATTTCGAACGCCTTGCATGCAATTCAAGCGAAATACACTGCAGCTTTTTTTCGGCAAGGCGTTAGCGAGAATGTTGCGCTGAAAGACCTCGAAGATATATCCAGGATGGAAGGGACGCATCTTAACATTAGACATAATTGTCGGATGAGATGAGATTAGCTGATGGCGCGGCTAGCGCGATTAGAGGTGCCTCATGGGTGGTATCACGTAATCAACCGAGGTCATCAGCGGAGAGCGATCTTCCGGGACCGACGTTGCTACGAAGACTTTCTTAAGCGATTGGGGCAGTTTCCGGAGCGCTTTGGGATTACAATCCACAGCTATGTACTGATGCCTAACCACTATCATCTGCAGCTGAGTCTAGGGGCCGGAGCAGGGCTTGCGGCGGCGATGCACTGGCTTAACACCGGGTACGGAATATGGTTCAACCGGCGCTACCGGCGGCAGGGCGCGTTATTTCAGGGCAGATACAAAGCCATTTTGTTTGCTCCTGATGAGTGTCTTCTGGCCATCCATTACTACATTCATTTGAACCCGGTGCGGGCTGGAGCACTCAAGGCTGCTGAGACCGAGGAGGGAGCGCTGAACAAAGTTCTATTGCTTAAGCGCCGTGAAGTGTTGCGTGATTATGAGTGGAGTTCTTATCGGGATTACGCTGGATTCCGTCGACCGTTTCGGTGGCTCACGGTTGAAGAGGTGCGTGAACGGACAGGCTTATCAGTGACGGCTTATCGCCGAGAGTTCGATCGACGAATAACGCACGATCAACTCGGATTGGACTGGCGAGGAGAACTTGTTGCCGGAATGTTGATGGGAAGCGGCGAGGTGATTGGACATTGGAAGAGGTTGTTAGCAAAACAAGCCAACGGCGATTTGAGGGGCGAGATTAGACGCTTTGGAGTGGTAAGCTGGGAAGAGATCATTGCTGCGATCGAGAAAGAGTGGCGGCAGCCGTGGCAAGAGCTCCGGAGGATTCGTGGGAATAATGCACAGGCGATGGCTATCTGGTTTGCGCGACATCGAGCTGGGATGACGCTTGAGCAGGTACGTGAACAACTGAGAGTCGGAAGTTACAGCGCGGTTGCCATGCAGGTTGGTCGCTTGCAGCGACGACTTCCTCACCAACCGCAACTCCGAAAGCAACTCCGCGCTATAGGCCGACATCTGAATGTCCAATGTTAAGATGCGTCCCTATATCCGGCTATTCTTCGGTAAAAAACTTCTTCAAGTACACAACCGAACTTAGGTTAGCTTGTACGTTATGAGCGGAAGGGGCTCTCGAAGAAAGAGGGAGAGCGATCTCCTCAGCCATCGCCGCCCTGCACTGAACGCGATTTTCGCTCCAGAATCTGTTGCGGTAATTGGCGCGACCGAACGCCCCGGCAGTGTCGGTCGCGCGCTGCTGGAGAATCTTAAATCCTACCGAGCACCGGTCTATCCAGTAAACCGGAAGCAGCACCGCGTGCTCGGTGTGCCGGCTTTTCCCAAAATTGGAGCAATTCCAGATCACGTGGACCTAGCAATTATCGCGACTCCCGCCGCGACAGTCCCGGATGTAGTGGAAGAGTGTGCTGCGGCCGGTGTAACAGGTGCGGTTGTTATCTCAGCAGGATTTAGGGAGTGCGGGCCGGTAGGTGCGAAGCTAGAAGAAGCAATCGCGGCTCGTCGGGGTCAGATGCGAATCGTCGGTCCGAATTGCCTTGGAGTAATGATCCCGAGGCTCAGTCTGAACGCGACTTTCGCACCACTCCTGGCAAAGAACGGTCATCTCGCCTTCGTCAGTCAGAGCGGCGCCCTCTGTAGCTCAGTCCTGGATTGGAGCGTTCGGGAACAAGTCGGGTTCAGCGGTTTTTTCTCGGTAGGCTCGATGGTCGATGTCAATTGGGGAGACCTGATCTACTACCTGGCAGACGATTGGCATACCGCCAGCGTCCTTATTTATATGGAGTCAGTCGGTGACGCCCGCTCCTTTCTTTCAGCGACGCGCGAAGTCGCTCTGACCAAGCCGATCATCGTTCTCAAGGTAGGACATACAACACCTGGAGCGAAAGCTGTCATGTCTCATACCGGCGCGCCGGCCGGAAATGATGAGGTTTTCGACGCAGCTTTTCGAAGGGCCGGCGTCCTACGGGTTAACACCTTAGATGAACTTTTTGGCATGGCGGAGGTGCTGGGCAAGCAGCCGCGCCCGCGCGGGTCACGACTCGCCATCATTACCAACGGCGGGGGACCTGGGGCTTTGGCGGCCGACGCCCTCATCGAAGACAACGGGAGCCTGGCTGACCTTTCCGATCAAACCATTCGGACTTTGGACAATTTCTTGCCGCCTTTTTGGAGCCGATCAAATCCGGTAGATCTGGTTGGCGATGCTAAGGCCGACCAATACGCAGCGGCTGTTGAAGCGCTGATCAAGGATCCTAATAACGATGCGCTGCTAATCATACTAACTCCCCAAGCGACGGCCGAGCCTACGGCTACGGCTGAGCGGTTGAAATCGCTGATATCGACGCGTCAGAAACCAATCTTTGCCTGCTGGATGGGTGGCAGTGCAGTAGCAAAAGCTGAGTCGCTCTTGAACGCTTCAGGTGTCCCAACGTTCGCCCATCCGGATGCCGCGGCGCGGGCCTTCTGTTTGATGGCGCAGTACAGCAGCAACCTCCGCGCGCTCTATGAAACGCCGGTGGTTCTCAGCGGATCGCCTGAGGAAATCCGCCGAGAGCGAGTCGAGACTATTCTCAGAGAAGTCCGGGAAGCCGGGCGCACGCTGCTTACGGAAGCCGAAGCAAAAGAGATCCTTTCGAGCTACGGTATTCCGGTGGTCGAAACGCGAATCGCCAAGAATGAAGACGAAGCTGTCGAATTGATCCTTGGAAAGAGAATTGATCCGGATTTTGGACCGATCATTCTTTTCGGGGCCGGTGGAGAGTTAGTCGAGGTTTGGTCCGACCGTGCGATCGGTTTGCCGCCCCTGAACGCAACGCTGGCCAAACGCTTGATGGAACGAACGCGAATCTACGCGGCGCTGAACGGCGACATCGGCCGACCACAAGCAGACCTCCGGGCGCTTGAAAAACTCTTGATCAGGTTTAGTCAACTCGTAGCCGAGCAGCCTCTGATTAAGGAGATCGACGTTAATCCCCTCTTAGCCTCCCCTACAGGGGCCATTGCCCTCAATGCTCGCATGATCCTGTCTGGACCTGATCCGGGGGCCGCCTCCCTGTCGAAGTTGGTGATCCGACCTTATCCTGCGCAATATGTGCTTAGCTGGAAACTGGCCGATGGAACCGCTGTCACTATTCGCCCGATCCGGCCGGAAGATGAACCGCTGATGATCACCTTCCATAGGTCTCTTTCAGAAGAGACTGTGCATTTGCGCTACTTCGGTTTCCCTGGGGGCGAAGCCCTAGTCGCCCATGAGCGTTTGGTGCAGATTTGTTTCAGCGACTACGATCGCGAAATTGCCCTTATAGTAGAAACAATCCAAGCGCCCGAGGACCAACGACAGATTATCGCTGTGGCTCGCTTGATCAAAGCCTATGGTGCCAATGAGGCTGAAGTGGCCATTGTGATTTCTGATGACTGGCAAGGTAAAGGTCTTGGCACGAAACTTCTCGGTGATCTAGTCGCGATCGGCCGCGTGGAGGGCCTGGAGCGGATCGTCGGCTATATTCTTCCAGAAAACTATGTGATGCAGCGAATCTGCCGTAAACTGGGTTTCACGCTTCGGTATGACCGTTTTGAAGATGCTATGGAGGCGCAGATCGAACTGCGAAGTCAGTGTTGATTCTTGGCTAATAGCTTGGTTTGACCCTGCTTGGTTTGCGGTCTCGCTTGGCGAAAAGCCTACTGTTTTGTAAATTTGTAGAACGAACTAGCGCAAACAAACAACGAGCGGGAGTTGGACGATGCCAGACAAATTAGACGAACAAGGAGCAACAGCAATCGCGAAGACCAACGCCGATGTCAGCGAGGCGCAAATTGCGGTCCATTGGAAGGAGGAAGAATATTACTATCCCACCGCCAAATTCGTCGGCCAGGCGAACCTGACCGATCCTTCGATCAACGAGAGATTCAGCAGCGATAAATTCCCCGAGTGTTTCAAAGAGTATGCCGACATGCTGAGCTGGGACCAGTACTGGCACACCATCCTGGACACCAGCAACGCGCCGTTCTGGAAATGGTTCGTCGGCGGAAAACTGAACGCCTGTTACAACTGTGTTGACCGGCATCTGCCCAAATACGGGAACAAGGCGGCGTTGATCTTCGTGCCGGAACCCGAGGATGAAGGGCACGAGGCGATCACGTATCAGGAGCTTTGGGCACGGGTCAACGAAGTTGCGGCGATGCTGCGTGATTTCGCCGGTCTCAAGACCAGTGATCGCGTGACGTTGCACCTACCGATGGTTCCGGAACTGCCGATTACCATGTTGGCATGTGCCCGACTCGGCGTCATTCATTCGGAGGTGTTCGGGGGATTTAGCGGCGAGGCTTGCGGAATCAGAGTAGCGGATTCCGCTAGCCGGGTGTTGATCACGATGGACGGCTATTACCGGAGTGGGAAGCTGATCGACCATAAGGCGAACGCGGACATAGCGGCCGCTGTCGCCGAGCAGAACGGGCAGAAAATCGAAAAGGTTTTGGTATGGCGCCGCCTTCGTGACCGAAGCGCCACTTCAACCCCGATGGTCGAGGGTCGCGACTACGACCTTCGCGAGGTCATGAAAGGGTTCGCCGGCCGCAAAGTTGACCCAGTGTCGATGCCTGCGGAAGCACCGATGTTCCTGATGTACACCAGCGGGACGACCGGGCGGCCGAAGGGATGCCAGCATAGTACTGGCGGATACCTGGCCTATGTGGCGGGAACCTCGAAGTACATCCAGGATATCCATCCTGCGGACGTTTACTGGTGCATGGCAGATATCGGCTGGATCACTGGGCATTCGTATATCGTGTACGGTCCTCTGGCCATCGCCGCCAGCAGCGTGATCTACGAGGGGGTTCCCACCTATCCCGACGCCGGACGCGCATGGCGGATCGCCGAGCGGCTCAACGTCAACATCTTCCATACTTCACCCACAGCCATCCGGATGCTGCGCAAAGCCGGCCCGGACGAGCCGAACAAGTACAACTACCACTTCAAACACATGACCACGGTGGGCGAGCCGATCGAACCGGACGTGTGGCGCTGGTACTACAACGTGGTCGGCAAACGGGAGGCCGCGATCGTAGATACCTGGTGGCAAACGGAAAACGGGGGTTTTCTGTGCAGCACCAAACCGGCGCTGAATCCCATGAAGCCCGGCAGCGCTGGGCCCGGTGTGCCGGGGATTTATCCCGTGATCTTGGACGAAGACGGAAACGAGGTCCCGGCGGGCTCCAGCCGGGCCGGAAACATCTGCATCCGCAACCCGTGGCCGGGCATATTCCAAACCATCTGGGGAGATCCCGAGCGGTACGTCGCGACCTACTACCGCAAATACTGCAAGAACCCGAACAGCAAGGACTGGCGCGACTGGCCATACTTCTGTAACGACGGCGCAATGCAGGCTGAAGACGGCTACTATCGTATCCTGGGCCGCATCGATGACGTGATCAACGTGGCCGGTCATCGTCTCGGAACCAAGGAACTTGAATCCGCCTGCCTCACCGTCGATGAGGTCGTGGAAGCCGCGGTGGTACCGGTGGTGGATGAGCTGCGTGGGCGGGTACCCGAGATTTACATCGCGCTCAAGCCCGGCCTGAAGCCAAGCAAACCCATTGAAGACAAGGTCGTTCGCGCAATCGAAACTTCAATCGGCAAAATCGCGCGGCCCAAGGGTATTCATATCGTCCCTGACATGCCCAAGACACGTTCGGGCAAGATCATGCGCCGGGTGCTGGCCGCCATCTCCAACACCATGGACATTGGCGACGTTACTACCCTTGCCAACCCCGAGATCGTCGAGCAAATCCGCAGCATGGTTCAGGGCGAGGCGAAGGTGGCAACCAAGACCGGTCCCGAAGACATCAAGAGTTTCGGCCAGGAATGACCATTGCGGCGTCGCGAACCTGGCGCAGATCGAGCTGCAACGCGACTGTTGATTCGCTGAACTCACGCCTCCTGCCCGGCCGACTTAAAACTAGCTGCTGAATCGTATCGACATCGTCAAACGTGTAGTTGGATACACTTGAAGATCAATGCTACGACCCGCTCTTCGGTCAATGATGCCCAATTCCAACCATGCGCTTCCCATCCACCATCCCTCGGCGACGAATCCAGATCCAAGCGTTGTTTGGGTTCTATCCATCGGAATTTCGTCCCTACCTCGTACGGAGAAGCGCGTCGGTAAAGTAAGATCACTTGCTTCCACACGTTGAAGGCC
>Ga0070698_100008380_pt1 | contig 11173 bp, 7 predicted proteins | sample KBSK1502metaG_FD_65477 | JGI IMG/M metagenome (GOLD analysis project Ga0070698, IMG submission 65477) | Corn, switchgrass and miscanthus rhizosphere microbial communities from Kellogg Biological Station, Michigan, USA - KBS K1-50-2 metaG | ecosystem: Host-associated > Plants > Roots >...
ACGCGGGGTAGCCCTCCCGTAATATCCTTTGTTTTGGCGATCTTGCGCGGCGTCTTCGCCAGCAGCGTTCCCGCCTGCACCCTCTTAGTCTCCTGAACAACTACGTGGGCCCCGGCCGGTATGGAATAACTCGCGACGACTTCCTGTTTGTCGTCGGTGATCACAACTTGCGGATGCAGATCCTCCTTGTGTTCGATGACAACGGTTCCGAGTACGCCGGTTGCGTCGTCAATTTCTCTCTTTACGGTAACTCCCGGGATCATGTCCCGGAACTCCACTTTACCGGTTCTTTCAGTCAGGATCGGTACGTTATACGGATCCCATTGGACGAAGGTATCTCCCTTCTTAACCGGCACCCCGTCACCCACAGATATCACAGAACCGATAACGACATTGTATCGCTCGAACTCCCGTCCATCTTTAGCGTGAACCGAAACCGAACCATTCTTATTAAGAACAATAAAGTTACCGTCCACCGACTGCACGACTCGAAGATCGTTGAAATGCACATTCCCATCGTTCTTTGCCTTGATGATCGGCTGTTTGAAAAGCTGCGTCGCCGTTCCGCCAATGTGGAATGTACGCATGGTCAACTGCGTCCCCGGTTCTCCGATGCTTTGAGCCGCAATGATTCCTACAGCTTCTCCGAGCTTCACCATCCGCCCGGTAGCCAGATTGCGCCCGTAACACTGAGCGCAGACGCCCCGCTTCGATTCGCATGTGAGCACCGAGCGAATCTTGAGCTGCTCTACTCCGATATTCATCAGAGCGCCGGCCTGCAATTCCTCGATCAACTGGTTCGCCCGAATGATCGTCTCCTTCGTAACAGGGTTACCAATTGTTTCGCAGCTCACCCGTCCGACAATGCGAGTTGCCAGATCGACAACTTCGTCGTCTCCTTCATAGATCGGACGCACAATGATTCCGTTAGCCGTCCCGCAATCAGGTTCGACAATGATTACGTCTTGAGCCGCGTCCACCAATTTGCGGGTCAAATAGCCCGAATCAGCAGTCTTCAGAGCGGTATCGGCCAGACCCTTTCGCGCTCCGTGAGTAGAGATAAAATACTCCAGCACGGAGAGGCCCTCACGGAAATTCGAAGTAATCGGCCGTTCGATAATCTCGCCGGACGGCTTTGCCATCAAACCACGCATACCGGCTAACTGCTTCACCTGCTGTCGATTTCCACGCGCTCCGGAATCCTGCATCAAAAACACGGGATTAAGCTCACGCCGCCCTTCATTATGCTCCAGGGTACGGAACATGACGTTGGAAATTTCCTCACCGGCGTGAGTCCAGATATCGATGATCTTATTGTAGCGCTCGCCGTCCGTGATGATGCCACTGCGATACTGTTTTTCGACCAGGGCAATCTGCTTGTATGCCTTATCCAGCTCCGTCTTCTTTTCATCCGGAATGATCATGTCGGTGATTCCGATTGAAACACCCGCGCGCGTCGCCCAGCTGAAGCCAAGTTCCTTGAGTCGATCAAGCGTCTCGACCGTTTTCTGCTGGCCTGAAACCTGGTAAGTCCGCCAGATGATGTCGCTCAACTGCTTTTTGCCGGCGACCTTGTTGAAGAAGCCCAATCCTTCCGGCCAGATACCGTTAAAGATCACACGGCCTGCCGTGGTCTCGATGATCTTTGTATCCGCATTTCCGTAGATAGTCCTCTTACCAAAGTTTGGATTCTTGAATCGAATTTTTTCGTGGATTTTGATTGCCCCTTCAGACAAGCCAAACTCGATTTCCTGAAGCTCCGAAAAGAGCCGCAAGCGTTCTCCCTGCTGAGCTGTCTTGCGAGGATTCTGAGTCAGATAGTAGCAACCCAGAACAATATCCTGAGACGGGGTCGTAATCGGCTTGCCGCTTGAGGGCGAAAATATGTTGTTCGGCGCAAGCATCAGCAGCCGCGCTTCCATCTGTGCTTCCACTGAAAGCGGCACATGGACCGCCATCTGGTCGCCATCGAAGTCCGCGTTGTAAGCGGTACAGACAAGGGGATGGATGCGAATAGCTTCTCCCTCGATCAACATCGGCTCAAACGCCTGAATCGACAGACGGTGAAGAGTCGGAGCGCGGTTCAGCAGTACCGGATGACCCTTTGTCACTTCTTCTAGAATGTCCCAGACTTCCGGCGTCTGCCGCTCAATCATCTTCTTGGCGCTCCGGACTGTGTGAACGTATCCTAACTCTTTCAACCGGCGGATGATGAACGGCTCGAACAGAACGAGCGCCATTTTCTTGGGCAACCCGCACTGGTGAAGCTTGAGCTCCGGTCCGATCACAATGACCGAACGACCGGAATAGTCGACCCGCTTTCCTAGAAGGTTTTGACGGAACCGGCCACCCTTGCCTTTGAGCATGTCGCTCAGGGATTTCAAAGGGCGATTCCCGGCGCCGGTGACAGCCCGGCCATGCCGCCCATTGTCGAACAGTGCGTCGACAGCTTCCTGGAGCATCCGCTTTTCGTTGCGGATAATCACGTCCGGCGTTTTCAGCTGCAGAAGGTTTTTGAGCCGATTGTTCCGGTTGATTACGCGGCGATACAAATCATTCAAATCCGAAGTAGCAAACCGGCCGCCCTCAAGAGGAACCAAGGGGCGCAGATCGGGTGGAATAACCGGAAGAACGTCGAGAATCATCCACTCCGGTCTTGAGTGAGAGCTCATAAACCCTTGAACAAGCTTCAACCGCTTCGCAAGCTTCTTGCGGATCTGCTTGCTCTTGGTGTTATTCATCGACTCTTCGAGCTCAGCATTCAAAGAGTGCAGTTCGATCTCCGAGAGCAACATCTTGATCGCTTCGGCCCCCATCCCAGCGACAAAGGTGTCCCCATACTGCTCCTGGGCTTCGCGATATTCCTGCTCGTTAAGCAGCTGCGTCTTTTGCAACTGGGTCTGGCCGGGATCGATAACGATATAGTCTTCGTAGTAGATCACCCGCTCCAATTGCCTCGAACTCATATCAAGCATCAGCCCGATGCGAGATGGCATGCACTTATAAAACCAGATGTGCGATACAGGGACGGCGAGCTCGATGTGCCCCATTCGCTCCCGGCGCACCCGCGAAAGCGTCACCTCCACGCCACATCGGTCGCAGATCACGCCTTTGTGTTTGATTCGCTTATATTTACCGCAAGAACATTCCCAATCTCGGGTCGGCCCAAAGATCCGCTCGCAGAACAGTCCACCTTTTTCAGGCTTAAAGGTACGGTAGTTGATCGTTTCTGGATTCTTTACCTCGCCCTTGCTCCAGGAACGGATGGCGTCTGGTGAAGCCACACTAATTGCTACTTGGTCAAAACCGACCGAGCGCTCCTCTCCAAAAATCTCGCGCAGATTCGTTTCGTTCATAGTAACCCCGGCTTGCCTGCCCAGGTTTTGTGTTCGGTGATCTTAAAAAATTGGTTTAGGACTGTTTTTTTTGGAGCCGATTCTCCGACCGGGATCCGAAGGCTTCCCCGCAGCTCCGGATCAGTTTATCCAGGCTGACGGGGCTCTCCCAAATCCTCATGCCTGCCTCATCCGGCTGCAGTCGGCGCCACATCCAGAGCAGAATCGCCAAATACCTGGGCGCGCCCGCCAACCTTGACATCCAATCCCAGACTCTGCATTTCCTTAATCAAAACATTGAATGACTCAGGGGTTCCGGCCTCGAGCGAGTTATCGCCTTTTACAATAGATTCGTAAATTCGGGTTCGCCCTTGGACGTCGTCCGACTTGACAGTCAGCAGTTCCTGCAAAGTATACGCAGCTCCATAGGCTTCAAGCGCCCAGACCTCCATCTCCCCGAAACGCTGGCCTCCATACTGAGCCTTGCCACCCAGCGGCTGCTGCGTAACAAGCGAATATGGTCCGACCGCGCGGGCGTGAATCTTGTCAGCCACAAGGTGGCCCAGCTTTAGCATGTAGATGTATCCGACGACGACGTTCTGATCGAACGCATCACCCGTGCGGCCATCGTACAATGTTGACTTACCGCTTTCCGTCACCCACGTAAAGCCGTCCACTTTCTTTGCGTCCGTCAGATACTTTCGGATTTCCGGTTCTTCGATCCCGTCAAAGACCGGCGTTGCAACCTTGAAACCAAGGGCCTTGGCAGCCACCCCCAGATGGGTTTCCAACACTTGGCCAACGTTCATCCGGCTTGGAACCCCAAGAGGGTTCAATACAATTTCGACCGGAGTTCCGTCATGCAAAAACGGCATGTCTTCTTCCGGCACGATCTTCGCCACAACACCCTTATTGCCATGCCGTCCTGCCATCTTATCGCCAACGCTCAATTTGCGCTTGCTGGCGATGTAAACCTTCACCTGCTTGATGATTCCAGGGTCGATATCATCACCACTCTCGATTCTGTCGAGCGAGCGCTCCTTCTCGAGGTCAAGCTCAGCAAATTTATGTTCAAACGAACTGATGATTTCCCGAATCTTGTTGCGGATCGGGCTCGGATCGATGTCAACATGATCGTAGACGCCGGCGAGCTTGCGGAGCAGCGTTTTGGTAATCTTTCGATTCGCAGGAATGATGATTTCCCCGGTTTCGGCATTAACCACATCGAGCGGGATTTTTTCTCCCAAAAGAATATTTGACAATGCTTCGGTCAGCTCTTCGTGAAGCTCATCCTTCTTCTTTTTGTAGTCCTCACCGATTTGTTTCGCCTGACGCTTTGTTTCGGCAGGAGTCAGTTTCTGTTTCGCTACTTCCTTGCGCGAAGAAACCTTAACATCCATGACGATCCCGTAGGTGCCCGAAGGGACCGTGAGCGACGTATCCTTCACGTCGGCGGCCTTCTCACCGAATATTGCGCGCAGCAAACGCTCTTCCGGAGCCAGTTCGGTCTCACTCTTGGGAGTGATCTTTCCGACCAGAATATCACCCGGCTTGACTTCCGCGCCCACACGAATCACGCCATCCGGTCCCAGATTTCTTAGCGCTTCTTCACTGACATTCGGAATATCACGCGTGATTTCTTCCGGACCCAGCTTTGTATCCCGGGCGCCAATCTCGAACTCATCGATGTGAATCGAGGTGTAGATGTCTTCCTTAACTACCTTTTCAGAGATTAAAATTGCGTCTTCGAAGTTGTAGCCGTTCCACGGCATGAAAGCGACCAGCACGTTGCGACCCAGCGCCAACTCTCCAGCTTCCGTGTTCGGTCCATCCGCGATGACCTGTCCCGACTTGACCCTGTCACCCTTGCGAACAATCGGCTTCTGATTGATGCAGGTACCCGCGTTCGAGCGCATGAACTTGCGCAACTCGTAAACGTGCAGCCCTTCGTCTGGTCGGCTAACAAGCTTCTTTTTCGGCTCGTGCGATTTTCCGTCTTTGCTGACAACGATTTGATCCGCAATCACTGAGGTCACGATTCCGTCCGCCTCAGCAACAATGACCGCTTTCGAGTCGCGCGCGACTTTTCCTTCAAGTCCGGTTCCGACCAGCGGCGATTCGGACCGGATCAGAGGCACGCCCTGCCGCTGCATGTTCGATCCCATCAAAGCGCGGTTCGCATCATCGTGCTCCAGAAACGGAATGAGTCCGGCAGCAACCGAGACCAACTGCTTCGGCGAAATATCCATGTAGTGGATCTTCCCCGGTTCCACTTCAAGAAAATCACCTCGGTAACGACAGGAAACTTTCTCGTCCGTAAAGTTTCCCTCGTCGTCGATAGGAGCGTTGGCTTGTGCAACAAGGTAGTTTTCCTCGCGGTCCGCAGTGAGATAATCGATCTGTGTGGTCACGCGACCGCTTTCCACCCGGCGGTACGGCGTTTCTATAAAGCCAAATTCGTTGATCCGCGAAAAGGTGCTCATCGAGCTGATGAGGCCGATGTTCGGACCCTCAGGCGTTTCAATCGGACAGATTCGCCCGTAATGGGAGGGATGGACGTCCCGCACTTCAAATCCGGCCCGGTCCCGGCTCAACCCACCCGGACCTAGAGCTGACAGCCGGCGCTTGTGCGTCAATTCCGCCAACGGATTAGTCTGATCCATGAACTGGCTCAGCTGCGATCGCCCAAAAAAATCCCTGATTACCGCGCTGAGGGCCTTGGGATTGATCAGCTTCTGTGGCGTCATGCCATCGATGTTCACGTCAAAAAGCGTCATCCGCTCTTTCACGAGACGCTCCGTTCGCGCCAAGCCTACGCGGCACTGATTCGCAAGCAACTCGCCCACCGTGCGAACGCGCCTGCTGCCAAGGTGATCGATATCATCCAGAATCCCCTCACCTTTGCGCAAGGTGATGAGATACTTCATGGCGCCAATAAAATCTTCCTTTGTCAGTGTGCGCTCAGCCAGGTCAACCTCGAGCCCAAGCTTCTGATTGATCTTGTATCTCCCCACGCGTCCCAAATCGTATTTTTTAGGGTCAAAGAATAGCCGCTTCAACAAACCCCGCGCATTGGCCACTGTTGGAGGATCGCCGGGACGCAACCGCCGGTAGATATCCTTGAGTGCTTCTTCCTCGTCGTGAGCGGGATCCTTCTTGATTGATTTGATTATCGTATCGTCATCTTTGATATCGACCACTTCGACCTCATTGATGCCAAGCGTAAGGATCTGCTGAATCGTAGCCTTGGTTAGGGGCTCGAAAGCACGTGCGACCGTAATTTCGCCATCACGAACGTCCCTTATAAGAACTCTCGTGCTGAGTTGTTCCTCTTCGAGATCGTTCGTCAGCCTCAGTTTTTCGATATTATAAAAAATTTTGATGATATCGCCGTCACCGCTAAAACCAATCGAGCGCAGAAAAGTCGTCGCCAGGAATTTTCTGCGTCGTTTGCGGCGATCGAGATAAATGTAAAGCAGATCGTTCGTATCAAATTGGACTTCCAGCCAGGAACCCCTATCAGGGATGATTCGGAAACTGTAGAGAACCTTGCCGTTCAAATGTACAGAAGACTCAAAGGCGATACCCGGAGAACGATGCAACTGGCTTACAACGACCCGCTCCGCACCGTTGATGACGAATGTACCCTGCGGAGTCATCAGCGGAATTTCGCCCATATAGACCTTCTCTTCCTTGGTACCCTTGTCATCCCGCAGTTGAAACGTCACATGAAGCGGAGCACTGAAAGTCTGTCCCTCCCTCTGACACTCGAGGGCCGACATCTTCGATTCACCGATGTCATAGCTAACGAAATCTAGTACGACCTTGTCGTCGTAACTTTGGATGGGAAATACTTCGCGAAAGACAGCCTGCAATCCGACATTCTTTCGTCTGCTCGGTGGAACATCTTTCTGTAGGAATTCCACATAAGAATTGAGCTGGACCTCAATCAGATTAGGTGGCTCAATCGCTTCCTTAATTTTTCCGAAGAAAATGCGCTCTGACATACGGTATCGTGTTTTCTAGCCGAACGGACAATATTTTGCTGCCGCACCGCGGAACTACCGTTTCGGAGTAGGTCTCGACAACAAAGGGCAACAGACATAGCCCCGCCCACGAGGCTTGTCAAATCCGCCACGTCGATGGAGCTGCCAGATTATTTCTTTTTGTAACTTGCGAGCGATATCTCGAAATTCCCGCGGTTAACGAGGCCCTATTCTAGCGTAAAAAAGCGCTTCTGCAACTGAATTTCGCAAAGCAGTGACCCCGCTCTTTCACATCTACCTCCAGGAGCCGATGGTGCAAGCTCTCGAACCGTTGGAGGGGCGTTGCTCGCAACGCCCGGATGCTCGCTAAAAAATAGTTTGGTTGGCAATAGAAAACGTGGGAGTTGCGAGCAACTCCCACTCCAGACACCCCCCAAAACCTTTGACCTTTTGGTTACCGGAATAACCGCTAAAGACTACTTGATCTCGACCTTCGCACCCACCGCTTCGATCTTCTTCTTGATCTCTTCAGCCTCCTGCTTCGGCACCCCTTCCTTCACAGGCTTCGGAGCGCTTTCAACCAGTGCCTTGGCCTCGGCCAGGCCGAGGCCGGAAACCGCAGCCCGGACTTCCTTGATCACGGCAATCTTATTCGGTCCAACCTCCTTCAGGACCACGTCAAAAGCGGTTTTCTCCTCGACCACTGGTGCGGCCGCCGCGCCGGCGCCGGCGCCCGGGGCGGCAGCGACAACCGCAGGCGCAGCCGCACTTACACCCCATCTCTCTTCAAGCTTTTTCACCAAATCAGCGATTTCAAGCACTGTAAGACCGCTGAGCTGTTCAACGATTTGATTTGTATCTGCCATTTTCTGTCTCTTTCGGTATCGTCGCGCTCCGAAGCCTCAAAGCATTTAAGAATCCGCAGCCGCGAATCCCGACGAGGAACCAGGTTTATTTATGTTCCAGACGTGCGGCTTCCTTCACGCCTCGAACTGGAGCGCCGACGGCGACCAGAAATCCAGGATTTCACCGGTTTCCAGTCGCCGGCAGCATTAAAGGTTTTCTGTAGCGGGCTGGCCCTCCTTGTCGATTCGTGCCTTCAATAATCGCGCGAGCGAGGCGGCCGGCTCATTGAGCAATGTGACCAGCTTCTGGAACGGTGACTTGAGCACTCCAAGAAGTTGAGCTTGCAGCACCTCTTTGGCGGGCAAGTCTGCCAAAGCCTGTATCTGCTCCTTGGAAATGACCGCGTTCTCCAGAACACCGACCTTGACCGAGGGCTTCTGAAATTCCGCAGCGAAACTCTTTAAAATCTTCGCGGCAGCACAGACATCACTTTCGCCGGTAACGATAGCCGTCTGCCCCTTGAGTTCCGCGGCTAAATCGGGATAACCGACTGCCGCAGCCGCCTTTCGCAAGAAGGTGTTCTTAACCACCTTGCATCGGGCACCGGCCCCGGCAAGACGCGAGCGCAACTCGGACAGTTGAATCACATTCATCCCGCTGTATTCAGTCACGATCAAAAACGGAGAATGGTTCAGTCTAGCGGAGAGATCTTCAACGATTGTCGTCTTTTCAGGTCTCATTCTTGATTGGCTCCTCTACTTCAAAAAGGGTGTCGGATCGATCTTCAAACTGGGACTCATCGTTCCACTCATCGTAATGTTGTGAACAAACTTGCCCTTAGCCGTCGCCGGTCGTGCTTTGACGACCGCGTCAATCACAGCAGCGCCGTTTTCCAGCAATGCCTGCGGCTGGAACGAAAATTTGCCCACCGGCACCGCGACGTTCCCATTTTTGTCCAACTTGAATTCGACTCGGCCCGCTTTCACCTCGCGTACCGCTTTACCCGTGTCCTCCGTGACCGTCCCGGTCTTCGGATTGGGCATCAGCCCGCGTGGGCCGAGAACCTTCCCCAGCTTACGCACTTCAGACATCGCTGCCGGGGTTGCGATCGCCACGTCGAAATCCTGAAATCCTTCCTGACACTTCCGGATCATGTCTTCGAATCCCACATACTCCGCACCGGCTTCGGTGGCCGCCTCGGCGGCCTGCCCCTGAGCAAATACCAGCACGCGCACCCTTTTCCCGCTGCCGTGAGGTAGCGGGCACGTGCCGCGAACCATCTGGTCCGATTGGCGCGGGTCCACTCCCAGTCGAAATGACAAGGTGACGGTTTGGTCGAATTTGGTCGGAGGCAGCTTTTTCAACGTTTCGACAGCCTCGGCCAAGGAATAGATCTTCGCCGGATCAACGAGCTCGGCGCAAGAACGATAACGTTTGCTACGGTCGGCTAATTTCATTTTTAGGCGCAGTTGTGACGGGTCCCAGACCCTCCTGCTTCTTGAAGACGAATTGCTCTGGAGTTCGACTCAATCGGACGGACCAAAGCGCATTTTTCTGTTACTCTTCTATTTCGATACCCATCTGGCGAGCAGTGCCGACCAGCGTCCGGTATGCGGCCTCCTCCGTGCGGGCATTCATATCCTTGATCTTCACTTTAACAATATCCATCACCTGTTTCTTTGTCAGCTTGGCGACCTTTGTCTTGTTAGGTTCCTTCGATCCGGCAGCAATGTTTGCCGCCTTCTTCAAAAGGATCGATGCGGGGGGAGATTTGGTGATGAATGAGAACGTCTTATCTTTATAAACAGTGATAACAACGGGCAGTATGTCTCCGGCCTGTTTCTGGGTCGCCGCATTGAACTCCTTGCAGAACGCCATGATATTCACGCCGTTCTGACCGAGTGCCGGACCAACAGGAGGCGCCGGATTGGCTTGACCCGCCGGAATTTGCAATTTGATCGTCGCAACAACTTCTTTCGCCATATAGACCTAAAACAAATGACTTAACCAACAAGGTTCGGAAGCAACAGCCTAGCCTCTCTCGACTTGCCAATATTCCAACTCCACCGGTGTTGACCTGCCGAAAATGCTTACGGACACTCGCAATTTCCCTCGATCCGGATCGATCTCCTCCACAACCCCGCTTTGATTTTGAAATGGGCCGTCCGCTACCTTGACCGTTTCGCCAACCTCAAAGCTAACCTTCGGTTTGACCTTGTCTTCCAGCTGCAGAATTTGGGCGAGCATGCTTTCGACCTCCTGAGGCCGCATCGGAACCGGCCGATCCTTGGTTCCGGCAAACCCGAGCACCCCCGGTGTTTCTCGAATGAAATACCAGGTCCGGTCAACCAACTGGTTCTGCTTATCCAGGAGATACATGTTGACAATCAGGTAGCCTGGGAAAAACTTCCGCGTTGTCTCAGTTCGCTTCCCACGTTTGATCTCGGAGACCCGCTCCGTGGGGATCAGCACCTTGTAAACCAGGTCTCCCATCTCCTCAGTTTTTATACGGCGTGTCAGATTGTCGTACACCTTCTGCTCCTGCCCGGAAAGCACGTGCACCACAAACCACTGATTTTTGTCGGGTTCACTCATACTCAATGCCACCTAAGGAACCAGCATCTTGACCAGATTGACCATCACAAGATCCCAAAACGCGATGTATCCGCTCAGCAACAACATCGCTACAACAACTACCGCCGTCGAATCGATGAGTTCGCGATACCTCTTAACCCCTTTTTCTTTCGGGTCCCACGGCCAGCTGGCCTTCTCTAGTTCGGTCTTTACCTCTCCCAGGAATCCTCTAATTCGACCGATCATAAGCTATTCGGAGTGCCTTCTCCCCGTTCAGTAAAACTTTGTGTGCAAATTTCAAACGCCGCTTGACTCTCAAGAACAGGTCAGGAGGGACTCGAACCCCCAACCGGCGGTTTTGGAGACCGCTGCTCTACCAATTGAGCTACTGACCTACTATCTATAGAAAAACAAGACGGTCCGGCACATGCC
>Ga0070698_100008381_pt1 | contig 11173 bp, 11 predicted proteins | sample KBSK1502metaG_FD_65477 | JGI IMG/M metagenome (GOLD analysis project Ga0070698, IMG submission 65477) | Corn, switchgrass and miscanthus rhizosphere microbial communities from Kellogg Biological Station, Michigan, USA - KBS K1-50-2 metaG | ecosystem: Host-associated > Plants > Roots >...
TCGCGCGGAAGACGTGAAGCAATACCGAAACCAGTCAACCAGACCGCGCCGCTCGCAGAGTCCACCAGAATGTTGGCCGGCTTGATATCCTTGTGGATAAGACCTTGCTGATGGAGCTTGCCCAGCGCAGCGGCAATGCCGACCGCCAAGCGAAGGAACCGGCTTAATTCCATCGGTTGTCCCAGGAGCCGATCGAGTGGCTCGCCGCCAGCGTCCTCGAGTATAAGCATTGGCCGACCCTCACGACGGACAAGGGTGAGAGGTCGAGCCGCCCAGTCCGAAACAAGCTCGTCCCGAAGCGAGTATTCGTGCTCAAGCCGCTCCAAGATTGCTGGAACCGGATGCTCGGAGACCGGAGCCACCACTAGGACAGTCGATTGCTCCCCATCCTGCCGGGCCCGGGAAAGGGCAAACTCTTGGTCGGCTCGCAAGATCTCGTACACATATCTTGAAAGGTCAATCACCGTAGAACTAGACGATCTTCTTGTTTGCAATGGGGGTGCCTCTGGTGTGATCCCTAAAGTAGCACCCGTGCGATTCATAGACTGCATCTAATTTTTTCTGCAGCGGCGCCTCTTGAGCACTGCCCGGACCTGACTCTGCCAAGGTCAAATTAAACGTGATAGGGATCGAAAGTTAAAAAACTTTAATCTGATACCAAGTGTGCCACATCCAGATCGGGGGCGTGGCTATCCATTTATATAACACGCAACGGAAAGCAGCGCGCATCCCTCTTCCGAGTAACCAAGAAGCCACCCTTTCCGTTAGTAGAGCTCCGGTTTACCAAACGGTACAATGATTACAGTTACGATTACCACATCTGTAAATTTTAAGGTAAGTCGGGATCCAAGGTTATGATAAAAGGAAGCGAAGCACGCAAAGCCTGTTACCCAATTGATTCGCTGTTTCTCGACCGCTGGTCGCCCCGAGCCATGTCAGGCGAGGAGATCGCCGAAGAAGAGCTCTTAACGCTGTTCGAGGCAGCCCGATGGGCTCCTTCCTCCTACAACAACCAGCCCTGGCGGATTCTGTACGCACGCCGAGACACCACACATTGGCCGCTCTTTTTCGATTTGCTGGTGGACTTCAATAAGACATGGGTCAAAGAGGCCGCTGCGTTAGTGGTCTTCATATCCAAAATGACGTTTGACCATAACGGTGAACCTTCTGTCACCCACTCATTTGACACCGGCGCTGCCTGGCAAAATTTCGCGCTGCAAGCGACCCTGAAGAACCTCGTCGTGCATGGTATGGAAGGGTTCGACTACGACAGGGCAAGAACGGTCCTCAAGATTCCGCGTGATTTTCAAGTCGAAGCCATGGCAGCGATTGGCAAGCCGGGTAAAAAAGAGGATCTTCCCGTGGGACTGCAGGAACGGGAGACTCCGAACGACCGTCGAAAATTGGCCGAAACGGTCATTGAAGGGCCGTGTACCGCGCTAGTGACCGGGACACACATCCCTTAGTGTCAGATACGTTGGCCCGGCCGCTTTAAAAGCAGTTCGATGCTTCCGCAGTTGCGACCGCGAGTCAACGGACAATAACGTCTTACCACCAGCCAGTTCCTGGGATCAGCCGGACAGAGACCTACCTCACCGCTGCGATCACCATGAGAAATAGGGTGAGACTGGAAAGAAAAACAAATGCTTCCATACGGGTTGCGTTTCTCCATCGGCCGCATGAGTTGGATACGGGATTTCGTTGTCGACGATCCATTCGCTGTCGTCTGGCAAACGATACACGACAAACATATGACTACCTTTAATTGCCGTCTTGCGAATGTGCCGTCGGTAGAAGTTCAGTTGGCCGTGAATTCCATCGGATACCAGCCTGGAAGAAAGCACTAAGGCATAATCCATGCACGCGGCGTCTTTGCCTTTTCCTTTCAAAGTCGGGTCGTCAGCGACTCCTTGGCGTAGCGACTCACTTAAACAGAAAGCAACTAGTAGGAAGTAGACAACTACGCACCCGAGTATAATTGTAATGCAATAGCGTTTTGACATATCCTTGTTGATTTACCAAAACCTACTACTCGTATTGTTAGCTGTATTATTCCAAAGGCCTGTTTTTAATGACTCGATTGAGCATCTTCGCTATCAGTCGGTTGAGTGAAGAACCATTCATCCTGGCGAATGGAGCCTATCCGAACCACAGGTGCGGTAGAGTTTATCACCAGCTCCGCATCAACAGTCACGACAAAGCTGATCGTTGGTTGGGAGCAACGTGCGATTGCTCCAGGGATTAGCGAAGAGGCGCAGTGTCCGAACAGAAAGATCAGTTCTTGGACCGCGACGGGATGATTCGTCCATCAGGCCGGCAAACGCCTCCATCGCATCCACTAATACGGTGATGACGACCAGTAATCTTCGAAGCTTATTCCGACGATGCCCAACAGGTCACCGTCGTGTGGATGCCAAATCGGGGTTGCTGCACACGTCCAAACGCCAACTTCGCTGCAGAAATGCTCGGCTCCGTGGATCTGCACCGGTTCCAACGCCGCAATGGCGGTTCCGATGGCGTTTGTCCCAATATCCGCCTCCTTCCAGCGCCCACCTTGTTCAAGGTGGACCAGGTGGCCAAAATCGATGGTGCGTGGATCACCCGCTGTCTCAAGGATGAGTCCAGATGGATCCGCGACAATGATCATCGAGTTCGCTTCGGCAAGAAAGAGGCGTGCCTGTTTAAGCGCCGGGCTTAGTATCCAACGGGCGCATCTCTGCTCTTAAAAATGTGCCGACTGTAGCCTGGTCCGCTACGCTGAGCGAGCTGCTACCGAACGCCAGCACTGAGCCAGTCATCGATCATAACCGCCAGATCGGCGCGATTCTCGTCCTGCACAACCGGCGACGACCGTCGGTGTCCATTGTACAACGGCCGCTGACCGAGCGCCTCGTCGATTTCGACGAGATCCTGGGAGAAAGCGCCGTTATGCAGGAGATCCGGGAGCGCGCACGCAAGATGGCGCTGACTGGTGCCCCGATACTTATTGAAGGCGAGACGGGCGTTGGAAAGGAGCTCTTTGCACGCGCTATCCATAGCACGGGCACGACGGCATGCGGTCCGTTCGTGCCGGTCAATTGCGGCGGAATGCCACGAGATCTTGTCGGGAGCGAACTCTTTGGTTACTCCAAAGGCGCATTTACAGGAGCAAAGGAACAGGGTCATGCTGGCAAGATCGAAGCGGCCGATGGAGGTCTTCTCTGCCTGGACGAGATCGGAGAGATGCCACTTGATCTGCAAACGTTTCTTCTGCGAGTCCTAGAGGACGGCGTAGTTTATCGCATCGGAAGCAACGAAGGGCGGCCTGTGCGGATAAGGCTGGTATCTATGACGAACCGAGATCTGCTCATCGAGGCCGAGGCCGGGCGCTTCCGGCGTGATCTCTATTACCGTATCGCCGTTTTGCGCCTACCGATTCCGCCTCTGCGCAGTCGTGGCGACGATGTTGTATTACTCTTCCACCATTTCGCTCGTCTGGCAGCCGCCCGATTGGACCGGCCTTTACCACGGTTCGACGCGCATGCCCAAGAAGGATGGCCTGCAAGTTGTCACTGAACTGATGTCCAGCCGACGACCAGAACCGCGGATTATTGTGATGACAACGTATGAAGATGAAGCAGACGTGCGCCGCGCTTTAAAGGCTGGAGCAAAAGCTCATCTCGTGAAAGGAACAGATGCGCAACAATTCCGCGAAGCTGTTCGAAAGGTTGCCGCAAGCGACAGGTGATGCTCTGCGCGACGAAAATGAGGCATACACAATGAAACTTGTGCAGATGGGGTCAATGTGGCTGCAGCACGCTTTCTGGCCGCCTTTCACCGACTTCGCCATATTGAATGCATTGGCCGATACGCCCGCTCAAAGGTAGCAACTCAGCTACTTTCACGACGGACATAAGCTTGAACATTTCCACGATGTTAACGTTGCCGGCGCGTGAGCAGAGTTGGTAAGTCGAAGAAAATCCCGGATGGTTTACTAGAATCACGCCCGAACCGCAGGTTCCAACGAGAGCCGTGGGAACAAATGTTGAGGTAAGATATTGCTGCCAGTCCGGCCAGGAGTCCTGCCGTACTATTAAAAATACCTGTCCCAAACTTTTCAACGCCTTCACAACCTGTTCGCGGGCTCAAATAATGATCTCGGCCTATACCCAGGCTGCGCGTCGCGAATTGCATTTCCGAATGGCCGTCGACCCAGTCTATGGGCTGCCGGAGATAGAAGAATAAGCTTGTGTGATCATTCGACTCCCCTTGCGAAATGACCATCGTATTTGGACCGGCTTGCAAATTAATAATTCTCGCGAATCTCTGCCGACGAAAATTGATCCTGCATCACCGCCAAGCTGCGCGCGCCCAGAGCCCCGAGCCTATCAGAACGATGCTCGGTAGCCGAAAGAAGATAACCTCCTGGTGGGTGCGGAGACGGCGCGCCTCTGAACGACGGAGAATTTCACCGATCAAAAGGGGGTAATCTGAAAGTGTCTTTGTTCTCATCTTTGGTGTTTTGCCTCTATAGTTGTATTGCCGGCGTAATACAGGGCGCCGGGCTCACCGTAGGTTGGGGCTTACACTAGGCGCAGGTGTTGCACCCGACCGTTCGCGCGTGTCGCTGGGACTCGTTGTCTGCGCCGAGATTAGACCGGAGGTTTCAGGAGTTTCGATAACGCCATATGGGTCTGTGACCGGCCGCTTGCTGAGAAATCTGGTGAAGGTCCATAGATCTCTGGTAATTCCTCCAAAACGGATCTGCGACATGCCTGAGGTTGAGTCCTCCTGAACTAACTGAACGATGGTTCCGGAGATCAGGTAGTAGGCTCGGAGCTGGTCGACCATTTGGAGCTCTGTCTCGTCGGTATGGTGTTTCGTGATCTGGCGCAGATCCTCTTTGGAAGCACAAGCGTAAGGGCCATCGACGACAATCCAGCGATATTCATTGGCGGCGACCTTAATATCATTGATAGATAACCCGGCGGATGCCAGGCCGAAAACAATGGCTCCGAAAACAACGGTTTTTGCGTTCATAAGTTTTTCTTGCACCAGGCCGAATCTAATCGGTTGCACCAGATAGAATGAGCCTTCTTAGGAGCTCACTGCACCTAACGAAATCGCTCCCTGATTACCCTTGCTTCTACCGACTCCGCCATATTAACGTCTGGCGTTTTGCGTCGCTATCGGTCGGGATGAGTGTTTTGTTCCTATCCGAATGAGTAATTCTCTCACCACCAGCGGCTAGTAGCGTCGTTTCATTGATTTCCAAAGCGATTATTTGGTAAGTTAAGTGAGTGTCGACAACAAGGTTGAAATTGGCGCCGCATGAGCGGCGGGAACTGAAAAAAATGGCGACTTCGCGAACGAGGGAGGCGGGAGAAGTGCGGCGTGGCAAGGTGATCCTGCGGTTGGCAGCCGGGCAATCTTATCGAGCATCATGAAGCAGGAAGGCTGCGGCCAGGATTTCGTCGCTCGCTGGAAAGAACGTTTTCGCACGGAGCGCTTGGCGGGGCTTTATGCCCGGCATCGTGGCAAGATTGTCTCGGAGAACGTCATCCGCCAAGAAGCCAAGATTTGGGAATATTTCGGTCTAACGTCTAAATTGGTCGTACCTCTTCACGGGCTGAGACCAGGACTTGGAATTCCGTTACGGCTCGAACAAGTTCTTCGAGAGTATCAGAGTTTGTTCTGCTGCCCAAATCTTTTTCTTCAACCGGGTGATTGATCGGCAATTGGTTTTGGTCAGCGTTTTGCCGGTGAGGCTGGTCCATGAGGCCGGCAGCCGCTTCCATCGCATCCACTAATGGTTTGGCGACTTCTGGTGCAGCTTTCCGGTCTTCGCCGTCCTCGGATCTCGGGCCCGATGTTTGTTCCCTGATCCACGGGAGACAAGCGGCGTAAATTTCTTCTGTAGCAACAGTCGCGTTCTCCAGGTTCGGTCCTTCAGTTGGCTTCGATCCATAAAGCACAGCTTCAAAGGCAGCTTGCTCCTCGAATGAATTGGCTTCAGAAAGACGAGTTGCGATTTCCAGCTCGAGCCGTTCCCGTTGTTGGCTCGAACTCTGAGAACCATCGTTTGAACCGCCCAGGTGTAGAAGACGAGCGATCGCACGGAGGCACGCGGCGAGTTTCTCGCGGGCAATTGCCTGAGCGCTCTCTGGCCACACCAGGGCGAAAACGGTGCTGATAATACAGACGCCCAGGATGATGCCGATGAATCGATCTCGAAGGGGATCGATCTTCGTTGGTGGTCCGTAGTCCTGCAGCACTCCCAGATCAAAGGTCAGCGCAATTTGCAGTCCCATATACGAGATCCGCTCGCTGCCAGAAGCAATCCATGCGGCCAAGCCGTGGAGGCAGAATACGATCAGGAGGTAGGCTCCCAATGTCTCATATCTTGGGATCAACCAGATTGAACAAATGAGGCCTAGAGTAACTCCGATAATACAGCCGACAATTCGGAGTACTCCCTTGTGAATAGTGGCGCCGGTACTAGCGAGCGCGATGATCAGTGGCGTGTAGTACACCGTGTGGATGCCGAAGTAATCGCTCGCCGTATAGAAGAAATAACCGAGCATTCCAGCTAACGTGACCTTAAGCGCGAATTGTACGTAGCTCGGATTACTAAAAGCGTCGGCTACAAAAAGTGATTTCTTCTGCCGGGACGGTGTTTTCGGCTCCTGGTCCTCTGTGTCCTTCGCAACCAGATCTTCCAGCGTACTCTCTGCTTCAGCCAGTTTAGCCGCAGGGAAACCTCCGGTTGTTTTCTTTGCCGAAAGTGTCGCTATGCTGGACGGAACAAAGCCGGCCGCGAATTCCTGCTCGAAGTGCTCGGCGTTTTCCGTGAGTTGGCCGAGAATTGCTTTCTCGGCAGAAGAAATGGCAATGAGACCCGGCGATTTTAACAGCGCACCGGCATAGGAGAAGGTCAGCTTGGCAATTTTATCGAGACTCAAAATCATGCGCATAAGTTGCGCTTGCTTGAGTCGTAAACCGGGAGCCTCAAGTAAGGAGAGCTTTAGAAGTTTGAGCAAACGGATTGGACCACCCTTGACCAGCGGACGAAGCAAGGTCCTGGCGGCCGAAGGCGAGCCAATCGTCAATTCTGTCGTTGCCGCTGCAACCGCACGCCAACCGGCGACAAATTCCCGCTGAAGCACGTGATTTGCTGGAACCGTAAATAGTAAAAGATTTGCGACCCAGGCCAAACTGACTGAAAGCGCGACTGCCACCCAAACCCAAAGGAACTCGTGCACTGCTTCCTCTGGGGTGGGAAAGAGGTCGACCAGGCTTTGCGACACGGACACGATGAAGGCCAGGATAAATCCGACTGCTCCGATCGAAAGCACTCGAAATAAGTACATACCGACAAAGATTTCCGCTGCCATGGCGGGAATGCGAAACTCGGCGCGATCACCAGTGTATTTGAAGATCAGAATTGACGCTCCAACAGCTACGGTGATCGCGAACAGAGCCAAGAGCGCGGTGATAGCGGTGGTTACTTTTTCTTCTTTGGATGTGAACAAGACCAAGAAGGGTAGGACGTCTTGGAGCGGCAATCTGAAAGTGTTTGATACCAAAACGATAGCGGTGCAGACGATAGCCAGACGGAGCGTGGTTCGACCGCGACCTGGAAATGGTTTGAGGTCATCCCAAAGGCTCCCCAGGAGCCGGACATGGCGGCGTTCGGCATCACCTGGGTAATTCGCGATTCTCTCGGACATTTCGCGTGTTAGTTTCGACCGGAAGGTCGAGTGAAGCCTTTGATGGTAGTGACTGCCGTCGTACCCATGCGAAAGATAGCGGGATCCGGGTCCTCGATCTCAATCCGAACCGGAAATCGTTGAGCGATCCGCACCCAGTTTAGGTCTCGTTTTACAAACGGCAGGCCTTTGATTTCGACGTTATCTTCCTGGGATTGTACCGCGGGCGAGATCCCCTGGACGACTCCCTGAAAACGCCGATCAGGATCCGACAAGAGATAGATCTCGGCCTTCATTCCGGGACGAATGCTTTGTAATTCCCGCTCGCGAAAGTTGGCCAATACATACCACCTGCGAGAGTCGAGGAACGCGAAAACCTCAACGCCAGCGTGCGCGTAAGCTCCTTCGGAGATGTTTAGGCCTACGACTTGTCCATCGAACGGTGCATAGATCCGCGTATAAGATAGCTCTAGTTGTGCCGTCCCCAAAGCTGCCATCGTCCCTGGGCGCTGCGCCTGCAAGGTGGCCAGGGAGCTAAGCGCCACACGGGCCTGGTTAAGTTTCTCGTTGGCTTGCGCGAGTTCGGCATCAGCGGCAGCCACCTTAGTGCGCGCCTGGTTAACTTGGTCCTGCGTGGCGTAAGCCTTCGGCAATAATGGTTCGAGACGGTGCAAAGTATCGGCGTCCTGATTTCGTGCCACCGTTGCTTGCTGGACGGCTGCTTCCGCCGCTTTGACCTGAAACTTGAGTTGGGCGTCCTGCGATTTGGCGATTTCGATCTGTTGATCTAACGCAGCCAGAGCGGCCTGCGCTCGTTCAACCGCTAACTCAAAGTCGGCCGGATCAATCTCAAACAAAAGATCGCCGCTTTTTACGGATTGGTTGTCGCTCACATTGATCTTAATGATTGGACCAGAGACGCGAGGCGCAACACCGATCAGGTTTGCCCGGGCAACGCCATCGTCAGTCCTTGGGTGGCGCTCATTGAAATTCCATGCCGCCAGGCTCAAGACGACAGCCAAAATCGGTATTGCCAGACCAATAGCCAGGACGAAGAACGGTTTCAGTTTCGTTGGGGCCGAGGTACTCCGCGATTTCGGCGGTCGCGGAGCGACACGCCCTACCTCGTTGCCTTCAAAGTCAGGTTTTCCTTTGTGGGTCGGATTCATGGTTATGCGTTAGATCGCGTAGAATAGAAACCAGACAGCGATACTAAAAATCAGGATCAGGCTGACCCACAGAAAAGGACCGAGGAAGTGAAACGGCCTGATCTTCAGAACGCGTCCGGCGAAGCTGGTGAAAATGGTTAAAACTACCCCGACTGCCAGCGAGATGAGCCAAGCCGGGAAGTAAGAACCGAACACATCGATACTTGGAGCGTACACGCCCGCCGGCGTGCAACCCGTTAGCGCGCACAACAACAAAAAGCACCAGAATTTCCGGTCAAACATCGGGCTCCTCATCGGCGGCTGCGCGTCGCACGTTTACTGGCGTCAGGTTTAACAGCGCCAGGTTGCGCTAAATCGCCTAGCGCTAAGGCCAGAGCCGTAGCCGCGGTGTGGATGGCGGATCGACTCTGGAAAAGAGCGTTCCGCGCACTGGTCAACCTGGTCTCGCTCGTTACGAGTTCGGTGTAGGTCGACAGCCCCTGCTTGTAGGAACTAAGCACGGAATCATAAGCGTCCACCGAAGCTTTCACTAGCGCGTCGGCGGCGCTTTCACTGCTGATTGCCGTATGAAGATCAGTATAGGCTTGCCATACTTCGCGGCCGGCCCGATCGCCGCTTTGCTGCAATTGACTGTTCGCCTCACCTAGTTCTGACTCGGCCGCAAATAGCTCATAGTGACGAAAGAATCCGTCAAAAATGGGAAATTCGACCGCCAACCCTCCCCCGAATGTTGGAGCCCCTTGATCGAAGGTGCCGAGACCTCCAAGACTTAGCCGTTCCTGACCGTAGCCCACGCTTCCTACGGCACTGATTTTCGGATAATAGCTCGCTTTAATCTGGCTGATCTTGGCTTCCTTTGAACGAATGTTGGCGAAGGCAGCAACCATGTCGGGACGCTGAACGAACGCATGTTCGACTAATTGATTGACCGGTGTTTCGATATCAGTCGGAAGCGAGCCGGCGAAACTGTCCGCGATCTGAATCTTTACGGACGGCGAGAGACCGATGCTGACCAGCAGATCGACCAGCGAGTCCGTCTGGCTACCCAGAGCCTTCTCCAGATCGAATCGTGACTGCGCAAGCTGTTGCTTGGCTTGCAGCAATTCAGGCTGAGTGGCTAAACCGGTATTGAATCGCGCCTCCACTGCTTCGCTCACGGTACTGGCCGTATCCAAGGCGGACCGAGCAACGCGGACCGCGTCGCGCTGAGTATTGTAAGTGTAAAAGTTCTTACTAACCTCGAAGACTAATTTTTGATGGGTCGCATTAAAGGCGAGGTTGGCGACCAGGAGTTCCTCGCGCGAGGACCGGACTGAGGCATCTCTCTCTCCAAAATCGAAAAGCAGCCATTTCACAGAAAGGGTTGTCTGGGCGAGCACATCAAGGTGTAGGACCCCATCATTCTGCAGGCTAATAGCTGATTGCGCGGATCCGCCGGTTTGGATCGCACGGACCAACGCTGCTCGGTCGATCTTCAGTGCGGGGAGCGGAGCAAAGAGCCGAGTGTATCCGGCAGCGGCTGCGGCCGACAAAATCGGGTAGTAGGTAACCTCTTTCAGACCGACTGCTGCTAATGCTTGCTTCGCTCTCTGCCAGGCGATCTTCGTTTCGGGATTGAGTCTTTGGGCGATATCGATCAAGTCCGGCAATAGATAAATCTTGCGAGGATTAATCACGATGTTGCTCGGGACCTCTAAACGGTGGTTTTGCAAGCCGGCCTGGTGTGCCGGTAGATCCGGTGGTGACCAGGACTGATCCGGCGACGGCGGTACGCTGTCCTTCGATTTGCCCGTCGCCGAGCCAATCAGACAGAGAAAGCTAAAGCCGAGACCCATCCCAATCCTGGAAAGACGAGGCACCTGCCCGCCATAGCCTCCGCTAGCACCAGGGTGGATGCTAGAAACCTGGCGACGGCGGAACCAAGTTTTCACTCCAGCCGCCGCGGTTATTCGATTGCGTTCTCGTTTCACGTTCCTTTGAGCCAAGTGCATCCTGCCAGCACGGCGAAGGACTCACCAGCAATTACTACCCGATAGGGTGTGTCCCTGATAGTCCCCGTCCGGTCCACTTCTCACTAACCCTTTCGAGGGGGAATTAGTTCTCCAATCTACATCGAGGTACTTGCTTCTGAGGTATCTCATAGGTCGCGTGCCTTCAGTTTGACCGGACCAGACCGAGGCGACCCGATTTAGAAGTGTCCCTCGCGAGGTTCTCCTCTAGAATCCGCTTAATTTCGAGGACGGCGGCTTCGTTCGAAAAAAGGATGTGGCCGGCAGCCACGATCTTTTCGGACTCCGCTCCAGCTAAATGTGAGCT
>Ga0070698_100008382_pt1 | contig 11173 bp, 18 predicted proteins | sample KBSK1502metaG_FD_65477 | JGI IMG/M metagenome (GOLD analysis project Ga0070698, IMG submission 65477) | Corn, switchgrass and miscanthus rhizosphere microbial communities from Kellogg Biological Station, Michigan, USA - KBS K1-50-2 metaG | ecosystem: Host-associated > Plants > Roots >...
CAGCTGAGCGTATAGAACGACCACAAGGCTCCTACGCAATGCTGTGATGACCTTGAAATTCAGAACCGAGGTCTCACAAAACTCGATTCTTCAACGAACTGTTAGAGGCGGAGCCGATCAATCGGGTGCCGAATGCGATATGTCCGTTCAATTGCGATCGTCCTCACACTGTCCGGTATCTTGGCTTGCGCGCGAATCCGCGCGTCAGCTCCTGCCGCGTCACGATTCAAGACATGGGCGGGGTCTCGCACACCGTCGAAGTCACGGCAGCAACGCTCACTCGGCTCGCGCCTCGACACGCAGCTCGGCGTAAAATCCAAAACATGGGCACGAAATATCTCGATCAGTTGGCTCAGCAACTCAAAACGGGTAAGAATGCAGCTTGCTGTCGCGCCATCGAGCGGATTCTTGCGATGATGAAGAAGCGGTACGAAGGCAGTGAATACAGCAGCCGCGCCGAAGCTGAAAGAGCCTTCCGAAAATTCGTTAAGGATGAACCGATTTGCCAGAAAGTCGGCGGGTCTAAAACGAATCGCTAAGCGGCAGTTTTGGATGCCGCCGCTTCCACTCTCCTCGAGTTTCGCGCAACTGAACCACAAATGATTCGCGGGGCGGATGGCCTAGACTCGCTTCAAGCGAGCACATATATTTTGCTGCTTGGCCGAACCTAAGCAAATCCGGGTCGCTCATTTTCTTAAGGCGGGTCCGCAACTCCTCAGTGCTGCTAGACAATCCGATACTCTGTGAGCCTGCCATTAGACTATCGCCGCGCAGTGGCCCCTAGTATTGCGCAACCTGTTGAGTAATCTTTTGCCCGTCGCTCCAACGCGGCGCTAAAAGCCCTCGCAAATTCGCCATCTCCGAAACCTTTTTCGGTATCAAGATAAACGCAGAACTCGTAAAACGCATCCCGCGCCCTCTCGAACGGTTCGTCCTTCACTGCGGCCACTAGCCTCTCGGTCAAAGGCACAAAAAAACAATCCCTCATTACCAAGCTCCCCATGGAGGAAACGCATGATCGAAAAGGAAAACACCGCTCAGGGTGCCAAAAACAGGCGTAAAACAGGCAAGCCGACTCGCGCTGATAGTCTCGCGGAAATCGGCAAGCGCACCCGCTTCAAGCTCGGCCAACCTCGCAGGCCGCCCACGGACCGCGAAGTTTAGCGAAGCGATGCGCTAGGTTTTGGCGGAAGTCAACCCGAGCTGCGGTGAAACCAACGCTGAACTGTTGGCCCGGCACTGTTTCCAGAAAGCGATTGCCGGAAGTGCGCGTCACCTGGGATTGGCGCTCAGCTATGTTGAGGGAAAACCCCCTCAGGCCTTCGAGTTGAGTGGTCGAAACGGTAGGGCGATTGAATTGGCCAACATGACCGATGCCGAGCTAGAGGCTCGGTTGCTTAGCATACTTTCCCCAGGCATGGTCATCGCTCCAGGCCTGGTCATCGCAGCGGCGCCGCAAAATGACGAGTCTGTGCCCACACTCGATGCCAAGCGCGATGCCGCGCTCGCTGCGCCAGCCCCAGCGATTGGTAATTCCACCGTCGCTGACTGCGTCGAGATAATTCCCCCTGCCACAGCGCCAGAACCAGCACCCGCTACTGTGACTGTGGCTAAGACTCAACGCCCGTGCCCACAGCGCCGCAGGCCAAGCCGCTAAGCGACGCTGCGCGTGATCAGGCTTATTTCCTGTACACCACCGGCACGATTGTGGCTGGGGCCAGCAACTGAGCCGAATACCCCAAGACAAGCGGCAAGGGATGCTAAGAAATGCTAACTCTTCAGTTGTGAGCGGCACTACGTCAAGACGCTGTTGAAGGAATGCCGGGCGGCGCTACGAATTGCAAGAGGCATGAAATGAGGAGGCCGTGGTAGCCTTAGGTGCTTCGGTTACGGCGCTTTCCAAAGCACGTTCTTGTCGTTGTCAAACAGGATGAGAGAAGCCGCCGATGTCTTATGCTTTTCGCCCGTGCGCGACGTGAGCAGATCGGTTACTCCGAGAGTCGCAGCAAATCCGTCCGCGTCGTGAACGAGTACCCGGCTAGCAGCGACACTCGCGGCCTCTACTTCGCCCAGTTCCAGAATGATTTGACTCTTCCCCTGGGCGTCCAGCAACTGCAGCGCGGAACCGAGGTCCGACGCGTCGGTTTCCGTAAAATAACCTCGTGCGCGCTCATTTTCATCGAACACCGTAAATCCAGGGATTCCACTCCGTGGCTCACGCTGAACGAATCCCAGGGTTTCGATGCTTGTACCTCCATTCATCGCGACTCTTTTCTTCCCCTTCTCATCGAGTAAGATCAGTTGGGCAACAGCAGGAAAGCCTGGAGCTGCACCCGCAGGCACGGTCATCGAAAGTTTGGCGCGTACATTGCCGCTGCCGTCCCTCAGAATGAACTCATTCCCCTCAATTATTTTCTTCGAGGGGGCTTTTGTTTGAGTCTGCGGTTCTGCTTTTCCAATTTTAAGAGCCTGTTCTGAATATCTTCGAGGCCTTCTAAGTGGGGCTCCATGGTGCCTCCTGTCGGGTTGGTCGCAAAGCGAAAGGTGATCTTGTAGGAGGATCGTCTGTAAGATCTTCTCGCCGAATCTTTCCTTCATCGAGCGCAGCGCGGCAAGCGAGATGTCTGGAGTGAACATGAGTGAGCCCGCCGGCGCGCACGGCACGACTGTTCCGTCGATGGCCTTGTTTCGTGGCGGGCCACCCCAGGCCTTGTATCCAGTCTTGCTGAGCGAGCTCGTAATGCCCCAGATATTCGCCGAATAACCTGGGAACTCCGTTGCTAAATCCATGCAGAATTGCCGATGCGCCCTCGGGGCAGTCACAGGATTTTCGAACCAGTTCACGCCGCCGGTCACGGCGCTGCGTAGGACAAAAGTGCCTCTCTCAATATCTGGGCGGCAAAGCAGGAGTGGTTCGAGGCGTGGTGCGACACACCCTGCATACACGAGACCGTACGGCAGGTTTCGCCAATTGTGGCGGTTCAGGACTTCTGCGGGGGCATTGTGTCGAGAGCAGGAGGGGCGTACGATGCGCCAGAAAGTGAGCCAAATCCGAAATCCCGGTTCAAATTTCGGATAAGCCGGATGGCTGTAACCGGATTCTCGTTCTTTGATTTCAGCTCGGGATGGCGAGGGGGTGGACCATGACGACATACAACATTCAGGCGTTGCCGGGGCCGAACAACAGTGTTTCGCAAGCCTGGGGGCTCAACAAAAATGGTGAAGTCGCCGGGGATGGATTCCCGGGCGGAATCCGATGGCGACAATAGAGGCTCGATTGTCGCGCTGCGCGAAGTGCGCGAGTGTCTGGAATCACTCGGTAGGCTGTTGGCGAAGACGGAGGCAGCTAACAAAGGGCCGGGACAAGATGGGTGCTTTAACCTATCCAGACTCAGCGATGAGGAACTCCGGCAGGTAGCGATGCTTCTCGAAAAGGCATATATACGGGAATGACCCGGAATGCTCCCCGAGGAATCACTTTGCCTGGTTCTTTGCCCATACTCTATCAATAACCATCGCAAACCCTAGCAACCGGCTGCCACCCAGGGCGATACGGACCGGGACCGAACTCGCCCCAAATGGCTCGTGAAATCAACGCGATAGCAAACAATCACACTCCGTCGCAATCCTTGCGACAATCATTGCGTTCCGGTCTTTTTTGAACTCATAATTCAGAGGGACCGTTCTGATTGGTTTTGAAAATTTCTGAATATATCTGTCGTGTCAATCTCTTACGCGATTAACGTCTTGAACCCTTTTGATCGGTTTATCCCCGTTTCGAGCAACGAACTACGACACTTTTATGACACTCTTGTCCGCGCCGGCGTAACCAGCCCAACAGGACGCGAAATTCCACACATTATAAAAGGGCGCCCCTTTTCAGACTGTTACGAAACTCTGTTGCCCGTCCAAAAATAAATGAGAAGATGCCCTCGTGAAAGCGAGGGCATTTTCTTATGGGCTTTGTGCAGGGTGAAGGACGTACGCAGGGAACGCTGTTTCCAGTTACCTTGGAAGAGTTGATTCCGGATGATCATGTGTGCCGGGTCATCGATGCATTTGTCGATCGCCTGGACGTGGCGGGTTTGGGATTTGAGCGCGCCGAGGCGGCTGAGACGGGGCGGCCTGGTTATGATCCGCGCGATCTGCTGAAGCTCTACCTGTACGGCTATTTGCAGCAGATCCGTTCCTCGCGGCGACTGGAATCAGAGTGCCGACGGAACATTGAGTTGATGTGGTTGCTGGGACGGCTGGCGCCGGACCACAAGACGATTGCCGAGTTCCGGCGCCTGCATCGCGAAGGCAAACGGGTTCAGCTTGTGTTTGTCCGTCCATTTGGTCGAAAAAAAGATGCGAGGCCCGACGAGTACGCTCTGAAGATGGCTCTTCACCGCAATGGCCCCGACCTGAGTGAAAGCGAAATTGCTAAGCGTGGACGTATCCCAGGTCGAGTCGTAATCCGCTGCTATGGCCACTCTTCTAGTGAACCACCACGCGGCTTGAACATTGAGACCGTCCGTTCCAAAATCCTGAGTTACGTGAGCCCATCCGCCGCTCACCTCCAGGCCTTGTCCACGTGTGGTTCGGGGCAGCATCAGTGCCGCCAGGAAGGTCAGCAAGAACAGAGTCAAATACAATTTTGGGGCACCAACTAGTAGTGCGCGATGCATGCCGGTACCCTTCCCGCAAGCGTCGGGAGCATTGGATCAAAGAAAGATGTTGGCAGCGACTGTTAAGTAACAGGTAAGCGTCAACAGAAACTTGGCCCTTAGTGGGTCTTCGACTGTCGGCCTTGGCGCAGTTCGTCTCGTAGCAGCGCGATGTGACTGCGCAGCGTGTAGAGCGGGTTGGCATAAGCCAGAGGGACCGACAGTCGTCCGACGTTCGCTTCCAAACGGTCGAGTTCAGCAAGTTTAGGACCAATATCTGAGTTCGGTTCTCGCGCCTGAATCTCCTCCTCGATTGCCTGCAGGTCCTTGTACCAGCGGTTGATCCGCGAACGCATGCGCCAGTCGTAGGTAGGCGGCACCAGCTTGAAAAGCGGATAGACCAGTGTGATTAGCGGCAGCATTATGATCTTGAGTCGATCGATCAAATCGGCGGCCCAGAAGGGCAGGTAGCGCTGCAGAAACGATGGGCCGGAATCGAAGAAGCGTTTTGCGGCGTCGCTGATCTGGAAATCCAGAAATTTAGGCGAGGGAAAGTCGCCGGCTTGTTCGAACAATCCCGGCCCACCGTGGATCCGGCGCGCGAGGCTCAGGAACAGCTCTGCCAATGCTGGATGAAATTCTTCGCCGGCGACGAGGGTCGTCGCCGGGGCAAGAAGCGCGGTCTCGCGAGGTGGGAGGTTCGCTCGTAAGTCGATCGCGCCTTCTGGGAGCGTCAACACAGTGAGAAAGTGGTGTTGCAGTGCATAAGCCCGAGCGCGCTTTATGCTAAGCAGGCGGACTCCAGGGATGGAAAGAGCCTCTCGCACAATCGGAGCGCGCGGAGAGATGACGAAGAATGCTGCATCGAGCTTTCCCAAGCGAAGCGCGTGCGCGGCCTCCTCTCCCCCGATCGGAAGAAGCTTTGCAGCCTTGGGATTGACGCCATCATCGGCAAGTAGCAGAAGGGCGATGTCGCGTGTTCCGCTGCCCTCTTGGTCAATTCCAATGCGGCGACCCTTGAGATCAGACAGCCGCTCGATGCCTTCGTGCTTTCGCACCAAAATCCAGACGGGCTCGTAATAAAGGCTTGCAAGGGACCGCAATCCGGGGGCATCGACGCTTGCTCCGGTCCCGCCCTGAACAAAGGCGACGTCCGCCTTTCCTCGCTTCAGCAGATCGATGTTCTCGACCGAGCCGGAAGTCGGCCGCAGACTGACGTCGATGCCTTCGCGCGCGAGCAGCGCCTGATAGCGCAGGCCAAAAAGATAATACGCGCCGCCCTCCTGCCCGGTCGCCAAAACTATGTGATGCGGGGGAGCGGGTTGAACAAAGTGGTAGGTGACAATCAGAGCCAGAAGTGAGAGGAGCGCTGCCGGACCGACGATCCTCGCTCGCTCACGCAACGTGCGAGTTGCACGTTCCCAGCGGAAGGACTTCGTAGACATAAGCCCATTCTCTGCTCCAATTTGTGTGCGACTACAGCAAAAGTGTTACTCATCCTTTGGAGCATAGAAATAGGTGGTATCCTGTATTTCCACCGTTTCCGGTTTCCATCCTGAGGCGCTCTCAAATTCGAAAGTTCCATCCCTGGTACAAGTTCACAAGCTTAGGAACTCCGACGCGGAAAGAGTTCCGCTCTTCCTGGTAGGTGAAAGGGTAAGACAAAGGGGAGTCTGTTGACCTAACCCGGCGAACAGTCAAATTCTGGATTGTCCCGTACTAGTCTTGCGCACTCCTCGTCCCATGTGGCTGTCCAGGTGGTCGGATAAATTTTCGTAGTAAAGGGAACCCAAAGGTCTAACGCGTAAAGCGAAGGCACAGCGAAAACCTTGTTTGGAGGCCGAATGCAGCCTTGCGCATGGCCAGGGCTACGACACTTCCTACTGCATCCTGAGGTGAGTAATAGATGCTGTACAGCCTAGCGTGGACCTATTTGTGGCAGCGCTGACAGCACGTTCCAAGCCCCGACAAGGCGCGATGCTTGAGATCTTTTTCATGCCTAAAGGCCCATGCCGCTACTGCGGTTATATCGAAGACAACCTTGCCTGGATCATGGACGAAGATCAGACCTTTGAGCACGCAAGTGGGTGTTCATTGGAAGGCGCGCCAAGTCACGAAGTCTTGTCACCAATGCCGCCAGATGACGGCGGTCTGCGTCAGGCACCGCTGTGAATCTTAGTCCCAGTCCGCGACCGGGTTTTACATGCCGTACAACAGCTTCGGCTCTGATTTGTCCCTCTTGTACAAGAAAATCCACCGTGATCTTCGTGTTCGTGATCCTGGGCGTCGAGGTTTCGATAAACAGACCTCCGGTACTCAGATCATGAACCCGTGAAAGGTCATCGCGACCGTTGGAGCGCCAGTAAACCCATACGCCATCGGGTGTCTCGACCCGCGCGCTAAGCCTTCTAGAAATGGAAAAGCTTTGCGACATTATCCTGCTCTGTGGAATCAATTCTAGCAATTGCGGGACAAACGAAAAGGGCTCGTCCCGCTGCGAAGTGCCTAAAAAACAAATACAGGCGTGTTCGCAGGCATTCGACCCTGTTGATGTTCCTCTTTTCGTGGTTGCTCAAGGCGCACTTCTCGGGTGCCCTATACACAAGTTCTTGTACCCACTTCTGGAATCCCCTTTAGAAAAATAACCTCCCTTCCAAAGGCGAACCGGGAACAATCGACGTACCGTTACCTCCGAACTTAGCTCTCGATTTCCAGCAACTACGTCAATCTCAAACGATTACACACGTGGCAAGCAGAGTGCTATGTGGAGTTGGTAGCCGCTGACGCAACGGGAGGAAAGAGATGGTGGTGATAGTAGCGTTCGCTGGAGTGGCCATCATTTTCTTGGGCTTGGCTTTGGCCTCGGCCGCCCTAAACGTGATTGGAAGACGCGACGAATCCCGGTTTCACCCATTGTGACCCTTTTAACTGGCGTACGTCGCTCGGCTAGGGAGGTCATCAATGCGACGGATGATAACCGGATGCGGGATGCCCTTATCGGCGGCTTTTTTGATGACGATGAACTATGTGTTTTTCAGATTCCACGGCAATCAGAAGATTTGGCAGGCTCTAAACAAGGCGCCAACAGCCGAGCAAGCGAGTCCAATTGATAGACGATTTCCCCGCCGTGCTGTCATAGGCGTTGGGGTATGAGACCGGCCAAGCAAATAGTGTTTCGGTACAACGATGATCCCACCACAGAAGAGATTGACCTCGACATGGACGGTGAGAAATGCACCCCTGTGCAAGGCTCAATTGTTGAGCGCAAGGGAGAACGATGGAGGGTTCCAAGTTAAAGTCGAGACCGACCCAGCAGAACCTTTCGAGGTCCCGGTTCACCGAGTATTTCTCACCAACAAGTAAATTTTGGTCCCGGAATATTCTTGTAAGGAGCAGTCTGTGAAAGAACACGCAGAAGAGTGGAAGCAACTCTGCGAACAGGCCTCAGTTGAGCAGGACCCAAACAAACTTCTTGACCTAATTCGAAAGATCAACGAACTCCTCGCTGCAAAACGGAAACGGCTCAGCGGCAAAGCTGACTCACCGGAAAAGGTTTAATTCCCTTCTGGTTTCGATTTTGCCGAACCTAAAACCCCCTGTCGTTCCTACTGAGCTTTCCACTTAGACTTAAAATACGGGGAAGCCTGTATTGCTAGCGATCCAGCGTGACACTCTTGCACCAGCACGGAGCGTGTCCCTGCGGCACCCGTCAACCCATGCCCAATAACATCCTCGTAGTAGACGACAACGCCTCCATTCGGTTCCTCATAAGATCACTGCTGGAAAGCGGCGGCTATACAGTTTGTGGCGAAGCTGAAGATGGCGTTGACGCTATCGAAAAAGCAAAGCAACTCAAGCCCGATTTGATTTGTCTGGACCTATCCATGCCCCGTATGAATGGGGCCGAAGCAGCATCCGTTTTGAAGCGGTTGATGCCTGCCGTCCCGATTGTTCTCTTCACTCTGCACGTGGATCGCATCGGTCAATCCCTAGCGAGGGCCATTGGCGTGGATAAGGTTCTTGAGAAGCCGGACGGGATGACCAGGCTCTTGGAATCTATCGGAGACCTTCTGAGCCGCCCCAAAGCGCAATCCGCTGCATCTGCCACTTAAGCTCTCAAGACTTGCGTAGACGCGCCTGGCAGAAAGCGGGTCTAGTGATCTTTCAATTGCCAGGGGAACCACCGTACCAGTCTTCAAATTGATTGTCGCTTGACTTTTGATCTCTGGCGGGTTGGGATAGTCGCACACGGCTCTTTTGAAGCCGCTGTCCCCGCGCGGCCCCCAACCCGTGTTCGTCAGAGTAGAGACGCGCTCTTCGAAGTCAATGGGCCATGGAGTACTCTCAGTACGTGGAGTCAGTTTGGAAAGTGAAACAAACTGAGCTACGTCGCCGCCCTGGAGGGTTCCAAGACTTGCGAAATCCTTGAACCCAGCGAACGGCCTTAAAGCACTGGAATCAACTCCAACCACTTCGGTCTATCCGAATTGATCTTTGTGTGTTTCCGGTAGGTTCACGAAAGGACAGTCTGGCATCACTAGAGGCCGCAATTTCTCGAACACGCTTCGGCGCGAAGCTGGCACAAATCCGTTTCGCGTCCGTGCGACATAGACAAGATCATCGCCTCGGTAGTAACCAACAATGATGGCGTCCAACCCATGCGGACCGGGCGTGAAGCCGCCGATCACGAATTCCTGTCCAAGATTGACTCGGTGCTTGATCCAAGCCCCGCTTCGCTTTCCGGCTTCGTAGAGGCTGTCTTTTCGTTTTCCAACGATGCCTTCTAATCCGTGCTTTCGAACTGCCGATAGCATTTGAACGGCGGAAGTCTCCATATGCTCCGAAATCCTGATCCGTGGGTCCTTGATGTTCAGATGTGAACGCAGTATTTCGTGTCTTTTGAGAAGTGGAAGCTGAGTGAGGTCGCGGTCTTGGTAAACGAGAAGATCGAAAATGAAATAGTGAATGCGCGACACCTCTCTCTGAAAATTCTGGAGAAGATTGAAATTGGGCCGTCCCATATTGTCGAGCGCGACGATCTCTCTATCGATCACGGTTCCGTCTGGGAGGCCTCGAAGCGGCTCAGCGATGTACGGAAACCTGTTGTTCAGCGATTTTCGATTGAGGGAGTAGAGCGTCACATTCTTGCCAGAGTTGACCGCAACGGCTCGATAGCCATCTAACTTAATTTCCCACACCCGTTGCGAACCCTCAGGCAGCTTCGAGACCGAGAGACATTCCATAGGCTCGATAAATGCTGCCGCGGCCTTACCCAAGGAGCGTAGCGGATCGGCGGCCATCGGGGCGGCCCCAACGAATCCTATGCGGCTGTCGGACCGATTTTCACTGTGCTCTGGAATTTCTGCATCAAATATTCCCCGGAACGCACCGGAGGATATTTGGCTTGCTCTCCCGGCCTGACGCAAGACGGAATGCATGTGATCTCAGCATCCCAAAATTCGGCTGATGAAAGAAAGCGATGGACTGGCGGCGTGTCGAGCCGCCGGTGTCTGACGGTGGATTCACAACGCGGTGCACGGTCGATACCCAACGGTCATTTGTCCAGCGCGCCATCAGATCACCGATATTAATGATGAATGCGCCGGGTACCACGGGAACGGCCTGCCACTGTTTCTGCGGAGTGAGGATTTGCAACCCTCCTGGAGCAGAATCAGCAAGAAGAATCGTCAGGCTTCCGTAGTCGGAGTGTGCACCGGCGCGCAGCTGACCTGACTTGGGAGCTTCAGTCTGATTGGGATAGTTCAGTGCGCGCACAGCGCTAATCGGATTGTCGACAGCCTTGTCAAAATAGGCCTCGGGGAGCCGCAGGGCGACCGCAAAAGCCCGCATGATTCGTCCCGCGAGCGCACCCATCTCGCGGTAATACGCAGACAACGCCTCCCGGAAACCGACTGGTTCCTTGGGCCAGATATTCTTCGCATATCGAAATTCGGCGTATGGCTCGTTCTCGTCGAAGGGCGGTTGTTCGAGCGGACCCACGTTAAAACTTTCCTTGATATCAGGCGGCGTCTCTGCACCGAGAGACTTTGCCAAGGTCTCGGATTGCAACGGAGAGTACCCGTAGGGATATCCCTCATAGGGCATCTTCACTTCTAACTTCCTCGAGAGTGGGAGATCGAAGAACGCGCGCACCGCATTTCACGACCGTGATATCACCTCGTCCGGGACGCCATGTCCGACGATTGCCAGAAATCCAGTCTCGCGACAAATTTCGTCGATTCTGCCGCCAAGTTCTTCTTTGTCTTGTCTCGTGCCCGCGCCGAAATTCGAAAGATCAACGACAGGGAAGGTAGTCATGGGGCGACCTTGGCGCCGGGGTCGGCAACGAACTTGGGAGGCGTGGCTTCGCTGGCGAAGCAGCCATTGATGGGCAGATTTTCTCACAACTCATTCTTCCGCTTATCGAATTGAAGTCCGCTCGGACGCTGCTCCATTCTCCCCGGCTCTTCTAGACTGCATTTTGACGATAAGGGACACAATCCTTGTGAAGCGTTTCCGCCGAT
>Ga0070698_100008383_pt1 | contig 11172 bp, 11 predicted proteins | sample KBSK1502metaG_FD_65477 | JGI IMG/M metagenome (GOLD analysis project Ga0070698, IMG submission 65477) | Corn, switchgrass and miscanthus rhizosphere microbial communities from Kellogg Biological Station, Michigan, USA - KBS K1-50-2 metaG | ecosystem: Host-associated > Plants > Roots >...
GCAGCTCACCCAGGTTCTCCCGATGAAGGCTTGATCCCACAGTGCCGCGCTTCCTCTGGCGGATATCTGTTGACCACTGCATGAGTCACTCCTTTCGCTCACATCGAGCCTTCTGCGCATGCGCAGAAGGCTGCGGGTCGAGAACAAAGATCCGGTGGTACGGAGCAGGCGGACGAAAAAATGAGTAGAGGTCGACGATGATCTCGGTGGCCAGCGCGGCGGCGCAGGCAGCATGAAAGACGGCCAACCCGGCATCATCGTTCATAATCAAGGGGTACTCTTTCAGTGGTTTGGAACAGTATGAGCAGCGTTTCGAGAGACTCTTAATCCCTGCCTGCATGAGATGATCATCGTTGACGATAAGCATGAAAGGTTCCTCCTACACCAGAAACATCGTCAGAGCAAGATCTGCTCCTCTGTCAAGAGTGTAAGAATCGGCCTGGAGATTGACAAGGGGGTTTGCCAGTTTGGACTGCCCAACTATGTGAAGTCACGAATGAGGAGGTCTCCGAATGGTGGTTCGTTCAACAACTTCCTGTCCAGCGTTGCTGCCGCTTCGGCGACCAGCATCTGGGCTGTGGGCAGCTATTCACCGCAGGCTAGTGGCGGTTCCGTTCCCTCCGACACACTCATTGAACACTGGGATGGTGTCAAATGGCGGATTGTTGCCGGTCCGACTGGAACGAATGAAAGCCATCTCAATGCGGTGGTGCATGTTCCGGGGACAGAGACGGCCCAGGCCGTCGGAGAGATGGGAGGCTTCGCGCTCACGGAGTTTCGTATGTGACCGTATTTAAGGAACGCAGCACTATGCGGTTCCGCTTCCCCTCTCCAGTGAAGTCAAAGCGGTCTTCAGGTCCGCCGCGTCGCCTGACCAAACTATGCGAACCCTCGACAGCCTGGCAGGAGTCGGGGAAACATGATCGAGTGTACTCCCAGCTGCAAGGGAGTGAGTTGACCACTCGGAGCGACGCGGCTCAAACAGTCGATTGGGCTGCCTCTCCAATCGCAGGGTGGGTAAGGAGCGTGGCAGGAAACGACACACAGCGCTTGCGAGCCTCCACCTATCTGGAGAAAGCACGTTCGTTTGCCTTGGCACACAGTGACCCCACTCGCTCCAGCATGCAGGGAACGGCTCTCTCTGTGACAGTTCTGCGCCAGTAGATGGCGAGGAGAGAGAGGTGGCTAGGACCTCTCTTCCGGTGACGATCTGAGGGCGACCGGCGTTCTCCGATGGGACGCGACTTCTCCAGGATGGTAGACAGGTGTGCTATGATGGCAGTAATAGTACACCTGTTCAAGCAAGGAAACGAGTATGAAAACGTTCGATGAGCTGAAGGCTCTGCTGGCGGAGGCACTGCACGAGCTGGGCCAGCTCACACGCAGTGGGCCAACGACCATCGAGGAACGGCAGGTGAAAGAGCAGGCCATCGGCCAGTACTGCTATGAGGCGGAGGAAGACCTGAGTTCAGCGGAACTCACCCGCCTGAAAAAAGAACTCGGCCTCGGTGAGACCAGCTGGCGCGCCTATAAAGCACGCTTTATCGCGGGCAGCTCTCCTGGGGAGTTGATCTGAGGGGCAAGAGCCAGTTCGTGCGAGATCGGCCGAAACGTGGTCCGAAAGGTTGAGGCGTCAGGCTGGAAGGTTGGTCCACATATGCACGAGAAAGGGCGAACGAACATGGACAAACACCAATTGGCAAAGGCCCTGCGCCAACGGCAATATGCCCGCGGCCTGGTCGCAAAGAAGGACATCGATGCGCTCTCCGACCATGACATCATCGATAGTTACATCACCTGTGCGGGATGTGGCGCGAAGCTCGTCCCGCTTGACGATCTCGATCTGCTGATCAAACGGGCCAGGTTAGCCGAGCAGTTCATCGCGGCTATCGCCCTACATGCGCATTGAAGAGTGAGCCTAGACGGCCATCCCAGCCCGCAGTAAGAAAGGACACACCCAGCGTATGGCATCTACCTCACACGATCCTGAGAGGGTCATCGCAAAGGCCTTTGTTGTGCGGTTTTTCGCCGATGGTGGATTCCGCGTCGAGGGTCCGTTTCCGCCTGGGCAAGTGCAGCGCCTGATCGCTACCCACGAATGCCAGGCATGGTTACGGGATCCTGCACTCATTGCCATCTGGGGGGGAGCCCGTCGCTACTGTCAGCGAGCTGCTCACGCTCTGGCCAGAGATCAACGCGATCGTATCTCGCCTCGCACACAAGCGGTATCAGCCGCTGAAAGCGAACCACTATCGTGCGCAACATGCCCGAAACTTCCAGGGCGAGCAAGGACAAACCTCATGAAACCACCGGCAATGTCTCTGAGGCTGAGATGGCCATGAAACAGACGAAAGGACAGCGTATGCGGAGGAAACGACTCCCTCCCCCAATGCGTCACGCCATGGAAGCAGCGATGGAAGGCGAGCCGTTCCCTGGCCTGGTGTACCGACGTGGTGAGTTCTCTCTCGCAGGGAACATGCTGGTGCTGCCAGGCATTGGACGCATCCCTATCCCTGGCGATGTCCCACCGAAAGATAAGATCAGGTCGGTCACGCTCCAGGAAGACGGAGATGGTTGGACAGCCACATTCGAGGTCGAGGCAGATGGCAAATGAGAGGGACCGCTAAGCTCCTTGCGAAAAGAGGCCGTGGCAGCACTCGTGCTGGCAAGGGCGAACGGGATGAGCGAACAAACGAAACGCGAGCAGGCAGAGGTCACTCGCTGGTAACTCACCGATGCCGGTTTCCGTCTTTCAGAAAGGCTTCCACCAGCTTTTTATGCGCCTCAAGCAGCATAGGAGAGCAAGAAGCAAAGGGAAAACCACCAGGATAATTATCCTAAAGATGAACCAAGCACAAGGATCGCTTTAAGGTGAGCAGGAACAAGACATTGTTCTCTTGTGTCGGCTGGAGAAAGGAACGAAGACGCTGTGTCATCATCGGATGCTGCGGCAGGACAAGGATATCTTCCCACGGAACACTTACAGGGAGTAGTGGAGTGGGTGACCTATCATGCGGAGGATTCCGGCTACACGGTGGCCCGACTCAAGGTACCTGCTGCCCATGAGCTGATTACCATCGTGGGCAGCTTTCCCGCTATCCACGCCGGACAAACCTTGCGTCTCACCGGGTACTACCGTGAGCATGCCAAATATGGCCAGCAGTTCCAAGTCACCTCCGCGCAGGAAACCAAGCCAGCCACCCTGACCGGCCTGGAAAAATACCTAGGCAGCGGCCTTATCAAAGGGATTGGTCCTGTCACTGCCAAACGCATTGTCAAGCACTTCGGCCTGGAGACGCTCTCGATCATTGAACAATCGTGCTCCCGCCTCGTCGAGGTGCCCGGCATTGGTGAACGGCGCGTCGCGATGATTGAGCGCGCCTGGGCTCAGCATCAGGCGATCAAGGAAGTGATGCTGTTTCTGCGCGGCCATGATGTCTCGACCACCTATGCCGTGAAAATCTACAAGCAGTACGGTGACCAGGCGATTGAAATCGTTTCGCAGAATCCCTACCAGCTCGCCACCGATATTTATGGGATTGGGTTCACCACGGCTGACACCATTGCGCGCAAACTGGGGATTGCGCCAGACTCTGACTTTCGCTACCGGGCGGGCCTGCTCTATGTCTTGAGCCAGGCCGGCGAAGAAGGCCATTGTTTTCTTCGTGTCCTCAAACTCGTTGAGCATGCCACAAAACGGCTGGCATTACCGGATGCGCCTGTTGATCCGGCTCCCATTGAGGCGTTGATCGACGAGATGGCCAAAGAGCAACGGCTCATCGTCGAGCAGGGCTATGGCGATCTGGCCGACCAGCAGATCTGCTACGCGCCAGCCTTCTACCATACCGAAGTGGCCCTCGCCAGACGGCTCGCCACGTTTGCCAGTATGCCGGTCAAAGTGGACATGGTGCGCGTGGGCCGCTGGATCGATACCTTCACCCAAAAGCGGAATATTACCCTTTCCGCCGAGCAGCGGCGCGCGGTCGAATTGGCGGCATCTTCCCGCTTACTGGTGTTGACCGGTGGGCCTGGGTGCGGGAAGACGTTTAGCACGCGTGCCATTGTCGCATTGTGGCACGCGATGGGCAAGTCGGTCCTGCTGGCTGCCCCCACCGGACGAGCGGCACAACGCCTTGCCGAGTTGACCAGATGCGAGGCCAAGACCATCCATCGTTTGCTCGCGTTTGATCCGGGGACGATGCAGTTTCGCTCCAATGAGGACAATCTGCTGGAGGCAAATGCCATTGTCGTTGATGAAACGTCGATGCTGGACCTGTTCTTAGCCCACCCCCTGGTCAAAGCCATTCCGCCGAATGCCCAGATTCTGCTGGTCGGGGATATTGATCAACTGCCGAGTGTGGGACCAGGCATGGTCTTGCGCGACCTGATCGCTTCAGAGCAGATTCCCGTTGTGCGGCTCACGGAGGTCTTTCGACAGGCGGCGACGAGTCAGATCATTACGAATGCTCATCGCATCAATGCGGGGCAGTATCCACAACTGACTCCAACCACGAAGTTCGCGGAGTCCGATTGTCTCCGGCTGGAGGCATCTGAGCCAGAACTGGGAGCGGAGGGTATTCGTCACCTGGTCAGCGAGTTCCTCCCAAGACACGGGATCAACCCGGCTCGGCAGGTGCAAATACTCTGCCCGGCGACGCGCGGCGAGATTGGGACACGGCAACTCAATGTCATGCTCCAGCAGGCGCTCAATCCGGCGAAACCGGGCAAAATGGAACTGTCTCGTGGGGGAAGTGTATTGCGTGTGGGGGACCGGGTAATCCAGCAAGTCAACGACTACCAGCGTGAGGTATTCAATGGAGATATGGGCACCGTAGTCACCATCGACCTGGAAGAACAAGAAGTGGTCGTGCAATTTGCCGACGAGCGGGCCGTGAGCTATGACTACGCGGATCTTTCCGAACTTTCGCTCGCATGGGCAGTGACCATTCACAAGAGCCAGGGAAGCGAGTATCCTGTTGTGATTCTGCCGCTTTTCATGCAGCATTACTTACTCCTTTCGCGCAATTTGCTTTACACTGGCTTAACCAGGGCGAAGCGCCTCGCGATACTCGTCGGGCCACCCAAGTCCATTGGGTTTGCAGTGAAGCGGATGCTGGATCGACAGCGCTACACCGCACTTGCTGATCGTCTCAAGCAAACGGGGCATACTTTCCTCTCTTGAAGCACGTTCATTCTAGGAGTGAGACAAAAAAGGAAGGGATCTGATGGCAAACGAGGAACATCCTTGAACCGCTGAAAGAGCCACACGGTGGAATGAGTGGCGCAAGCAGCACAGAGAGATACGGCCTGACCTGAGCTACGCTCACCTACGCGGTGCCGGCCTGAGCTACGCTCACCTACGCGGTGCCGGCCTGAGCTATGCTAATCTGAACGGGGCCATCTTGAGCCGTGCCAGAATGTCCTCGACCCTCATTGCCAATGTAGATCTCCGCAACACGAGGGGACTCGCTGAAATTGAGCATCTAGGCCCGTCTCCTGTCGCGCTCTATTCGGTGGGACTTCCTCAGGACGGAACTGCGGTGCATTTCCTTCGTGGTGCAGGCGTTCCTGAAGAATGAATTGACCTGTATCGCGCACAGATGATGTTTCCTATTCTGTAAATTTTTTCATTCCACGAGCGGAATCTGTACAATGCTCTGGGTGCTTTTCGCTGATCTGCATCTGCTCTTCCAACGCTCTGAAAGCGCTCATCAGCCAATGCAACCCTTTCTTTTATCAAAAGAGCAAGTCCGCGCCCCTCCCGAATACGTAAACAGATTCCTTTCGGAGAATCTCATAGTTTACAGTCCAGCAGGGACTTACTGGGATAAGGTTCGGCTAACTCAGGATTTCAGACAAGTGCGACACCATGTTAGCAGATAGGTGTATACCACAAAACCACAAAACCACATCTGGTGGGGAAAATCCGTCTAGATGTGGTATTGTGGTTTTGTGGTATTAGGTGTATACTCTGGAAGAGGTCACCTCTGCACCATACGACGTACTGAGGGCGGGGTGAACGAGTGGCAATCCCAATGGAGAGCGCACCAGAAGAGGCAAACGCTGCGATCTCCTTGAGATGAAGAAAGAGGGAACAGGAGAGAGGAGTAGCGTATGTCAGAACAGCACACGGAGAGTCATGACCAGGATGAAGGAGAGGGACAGGGGAAGCAAGCCCTCATTATACGAACGATGGAGTTTTACGGTGATGAACTGGTCGCCGTCATGACTCCCGACAGGCAGATCTGGGTTCACCTGGCGCGACTGATTGAGAGCCTCGGCCTCTCGCTCTCAGACCAACTGGAACACATCCGAGGGAATAAGACCTTAAACGCCGGTCTGCGAACTTTCGTCGTTCCCACCAGGCGGGGAGCACTTCCCGCCTTGTTCTTACGCCTGGGGCTTGTCGCATTTTATCTGGCCCGGATTCAGCCGCAGCGTGCGAAACCAGCACTGCGCGACAAGATCGAACGCTACCAGGAGCAGGCCGCCGATGTCCTCTACGCCGCCTTCCTGGGGGAATTCGGGATCATTGAACCGGGACGCTCTCAATCAGTGCACGGACTCACTGCCGCCGAGCAGAACTACCAGCAGGCGCAACTCCTCGCCAACGTCGCCCGCCAGCAGCTCAGTATCGAGCGGGAGGTCGGTGACCTCCACGAGCGAGTGACGGGGCAGCAGGAAATCCTCGACCTCTACGATGAGCGCATCTCCATGCTGGAACTGAGGCTCGGGACGAACGACCGCATCACCGAGGAACAGGCGACGGAGATGAAGGAAGCGGTCAAGGGCATCGGAGTGCTTAAGGCAGAGGCATCGCATAATCAGCGGCTCGCCGGGCCAACCATTCAAGCCGTCTGGGGTATGCTTTACCGCGAGTTCGGCGTCACGGTCTACCGCAACCTGCCCAGGAACCGCTTCGACGAGGTGATGCGCTTCCTCGAAGAGACTAAGCGCACGATGCTGGGAGGGAAGTGATGGGCGAGCGACTAGCCTCGGTGCGCGTGCGCAGGAGCATACACAACAGGTTACGCCTGCTCGCTGCCCGGCTTTCGCGAGAGCGAAAGGTGCGCATCACCATGCGCAGTTTGCTGGAAGAGGGGGCGCGTGGGCTCTTTGCGATCCCGCTCACCGAGTGGATCCAGTGGGCAAGCGAGAGCGTTGCCGCGCTCAGCGAAGAGCAAACCAACGACCTGTTGGCGAGTGAGTCGTTCCGCATCGACGCCGACCTGGTCGAGGACCTCGGCGTCCTGGCGGCGCAGATCGCTCTGCAAAGCAAGGTGCCGGTCACCAAAATCCACCTGCTTGAAGAGGCAGGCCGGCGGATCATTGCGCAGGTCGAGGAAGAGCAACAGGAGATGAGCGCGGTTATCGAAGCGTCGGAAAGGCGTGCCTCCAGGAGGAGCGAAGGCTCTTGAGAGCAACGCTCCCCGGCTGATTGATGCGTTGCTTTTTTCTGCTGACGCATATCCAACGGTTCGCGACAATTTTCCCGCAGGCTTAAACGGAGGGAGGAGCCAGGATGGTGTCTGTTTAAACGGACAGGGGAGGTGTAATTGAAGAGATGGAGGCACAGAAGTGCGGGAAAAGCAAGGCTCGAGCAGGCGAATCTCGTAGCAATTTGGAAAAGAATTGGCTAAACTACTTGCAGGTCACTGCGTGCTCTGTCATAATGCGTGACAGATGTGTCTGTTTAAACAGACAGAGCAGTGCTACCCTGGAGGAACAGCAGGAGCAAGAACAACATGAATATCTATGTGTACGCGAATCAGAAGGGTGGGGTCACGAAGACCACTACGGCGATGACAGCCGCCTTGATGGCGAGGTTGAGTGGGAAACGCGTCTGCCTGATCGATATGGATCCCCAGGGGAACACGACCGGGGGGATGGGATACGATGCGGACGCGCTCGAGCATACAGTCTATACCGCCATGCGCGGGGAATCGACCCTCCAGCAGATCCTCAAACCGACCTATATCGACCGAGCGACCGGGGCATTCTTTGACCCTACGAATGCGCAGGTGATGGAGGACCTGGGTAGTAGCTCCACAGAGCAGGCGCTGCGCGGGCCGGATTTGTTGCCGAACAACATCCTGGCAACATCGGCGGACATGGAATTGCAGGAAGACCCATCCTGGGGGACGCTGCTCAAGAGCTTGCTGGCGCAACTGGTGCAGCACTATGATGAATTCCACATCGACACCAACCCATCGCTTGGCCGCCTGACGGTCAATGCGCTGCTGAGCGCGACCCACGTGGTTATCCCCATGACGCCGGAGGTCTTTTCGCAGCAGGGCATGGTTGCGCTGATCCGCTCCATCCTGCGCGCTCAGAAAAGCAATCCGGATTTGCAGGTCGCGGGCATTCTCTTCGCGAGGGTACGTTACGCGACCCACCAGAAGATCATGTCGCGGATCCGCGAGAGTGTGATTCCGGATATCAACCGGCAGATTGCAGAGCAACAGCCACGTGTGCCGGGGCAGCGTGCGGCGCTACAAGTGGGGTTCTTCGACACCGTGATCAACGAGGCTGCGGCCATCAGCGATGCGGCCTTCAGGCAGTCGTCGGTGATCCTCACCGATCCGACGGGGCCGATTTCTGTGCAGAGCTGGGCCTTCTACCTCGAACTGCTGCAGCGGACCGGGGGGAGCGGACTGGAAGCGGCGAAGAAAAACTTCGATCATGTACGAGAGCTGTTCGAGAAGGCCAGGGCAGGCGAACGAGCAAGACGCGTACAACCGGGTGTTGCTTCTGCGAAGGAAGGATGACGAATGATGGCTGCAAAAAAGAAGCAAGCATTTTCCACGGTTTTTTCTCTGGATGAAACGGCGGCTGCGCAGAGCGCGCTAGATAAAGTGTTCCCCGAACAATCGGTAGAGCAGGCCGCGTTGCAGGTGGTGCAGGGTGTTGATCGGACCTCGATGCTCGTTCCTGTGGCGAACATCGTTCCCAATCCTTATCAGCCGCGCAAGCGTTTCGACCAGGCCAAGCTGCAAGAGCTGGCGGATTCGATAAAAGAGGAGGGGATGCTGCAGCCCATCGTGGTGCGCCGCTCGCCCACAAAACAGGGCATCTTTGAAATTGCCGCGGGGGAGCGCCGTTGGCGGGCTGCAATACTGGCGGGATTGGAGACGATCCACTGCGAAATTTTGGAGGAGTGTTCCGACGCACGCATGAGGCGCATCGCCCTCCTCGAAAATCTGTTACGGGAAAACTTAGCACCACTAGAATTGGCGGAGACCTACCGGGCAATTCTCGATGAGCGAGATGAGCACAACCAGCCGGTCAATTCCGTACGGTCTCTGGCGGAGATGCTCAAGCAGACCCGCGATCACGTCGATAGCCACCTGGCGCTGCTGCGCGTCCCAGAAGATGTGCGCAAGCTGATCGAAGAGGATGAGACCATCCCCCTGCGCGTCATCCGTGAGCTGGGCAATATCGAGGACCCGGAAGACCGCTCGGCCCTGGTCGGTGAGGTGCGGAAGCGCACGTTAAACCAGGCCGATATCGTTGCAATTCTGCAGGAACTGAAGAAAGGCAAGCGTCGCCAGCAGAAGGAGGAGCCCCAGGCGCAAGCCAGCGATCCGGAGTCGCAGGTGGAAGCCCACGATCCGGAGCCCCAGGTTGGAGTTGCAGCGAGGCCGGTGGTCCCGCTGACGCACGTGACCCGTACCGTGCTGGTGAAGAAGCTGAACAAGGAGCGAGAGGCCGTCCAGAAAACGTTTCAGCGCATCGCCGGTGATTTAGAGACCCTCGACCTCGAGGGCAGGCAGTTGGTGCGCACGCACCTCGAAACCATGGCCCAGGACCTGCAAGAGCTGATCGAACAATGCTCTTGAAAAGAAATGAGGGAAGTAGCGGGTGCTAGATGTCCGTCTAAACAGACACCTGGCACCCGCGGAATCGCTTCTCTACCATTCATGACACTCCGGCGTGGATACCTCTGTGCTTCAGCCAGAGGAGGAAGCGCCGCATCCTTTCCACTTTTTGGCCTTTGTAAAAGAATACGTCTATGGAGGCTTAGGCACTTCTCCTTGGAGAAGAGAGACGGTTTGCCTTCTCGGTACCTTTCCAACTGAACGTATGGCGTTCTGGCAGAGAAGCCGCTGCCAGGTAAAACGTTCTCGGTCGATGAACGCTTCTGGCTCGGCATGCTGGGCCAGGACGGGATGTTTGTGTGCGCCGTCTAACGGCAAGTTGAATTTCCACTGAGTGGAGAAAGGTTGGGAGCAAGTGACCTTTCAGGGCAAAGGGTCTGACCTTGAGGGGGAAACCTCTTGGGGAACGGTAGCATGACCAGAAGCGGAGAAGCGTGAAGCTAGGTAGCGTAGTAGTATCCGCGAGCCCTGCGCATAGGGAGAAACTTGAGGTTGAACCTGTGGCGAAGCGAAAGCTGAGCCTATGTCCGACATGATGAACTCTCGCATCCACCGTAGCCTAGATGTAGCCGGTGACACCACAATACCTGGGAGTGACAAACGTCCAGGGTAACACGTTCGACGGTGCTCGACGAACGGAACGCTCCCTGTGGTGAGTGGCCCCTAACGAAGGGGTTTGAGGACAAGCAGGCCCTACGTGCGCTAAACGTTTGACTTGACCGGAATTCGGGATTGCCTACAAGGGGAGACCCTCATGGCAACGGAGCTTCCGTAGTACTCGTGGGAGTCACGCCCCACCAGGGAGTCAGGGAAAGCCTGACACAGGGGGAAGGGAAGCAGGTATTGCAGAGAGTTAAGGAAGGAAGGTAGTTGCGAAATGCAAAATACAAATACCATCCTGGGACTCATTCACGAAAGAGGCCAAAAGGGGTTGCCTCTGGAACGAGTACACCGACAATTGTATAACCCTGACCTGTACCTGACCGCCTACGGAAAGATTTACCGGAACAAAGGGGCCATGACAGAAGGCGTGACAGAAGAAACTGTGGATGCAATGTCCCTGGACAAAATTGAGACGATCATCAAAGCGTTGCGAGATGGGACGTTTCAGTGGAGACCAGCCAGGCGAGTGTATATCCCGAAGAGAAACGGGAAACTGCGCCCGCTTGGGTTGCCGATGGTTCGTTCATACTGCCCTCCTTACGGGAAGCTTTCGGGATTGCATTACCAATGGGGATCGGATCAGCCGATCCCCCGCATTCTACTGTAGCATATTTTGCTGGCGCTGACGAGA
>Ga0070698_100008384_pt1 | contig 11170 bp, 12 predicted proteins | sample KBSK1502metaG_FD_65477 | JGI IMG/M metagenome (GOLD analysis project Ga0070698, IMG submission 65477) | Corn, switchgrass and miscanthus rhizosphere microbial communities from Kellogg Biological Station, Michigan, USA - KBS K1-50-2 metaG | ecosystem: Host-associated > Plants > Roots >...
CGCCCGCCCGCGGGAGACCGCTTTGTGCTATCTCGCCGGCGCGGTCACCATGAGCCTGATCCTGGGCGTCGTGTTCGTCGTGGTCCTGCGCCAGGCTGGCCTGAGCCTGCCCCGCAACGATGTGGCTCGGAGCGACGTGCGGCTCGGCCTGGGCCTGCTGCTGGTCGCGGCCGCCGTCGTGATGGCGGCGCGCAAGCCGAGGCAGCCCGATCCGGCGAAGGCCCGGCAGGGGATCGTGTCGAGGATGATCGCCCGGCCGGCGCCGGCCACGGCGTTCGTCGTCGGCGTCATAGTCTTCGGCCCGTCGTTGACGTTCCTGGCCGCGCTGGAGGTGATCGCCACGGCAGAGGCCGGCGTGGGGCTCACGGCGGTGGCCGTGGCGATCGTCGTCGTGATCACCGTTCTGCTCGTGTGGCTCCCGCTGGTGCTGTACCTGATCGCTCCCGAGCCCACCACGCGCCGCCTGACGGCCTTCAACGGCTGGCTGCGCGCGCAGGCCACCAGGCTGACCGTGGCGGTGCTCATCGTGGTCGGGGCGATCATGATCAGCGCCGGCGCCTACGGGCTCGCCATAGGGAGGTGACCGTGGCCTCGCCGGGCCCTCACCCAGGCAGGATGATGCCCTGCGCCCAGGCGTGCCGATACTGGGTGCCGTGGACCCGCTCGACCGGCTGCGCTGCGCCGGCAAGCGCGTGACCGACCCGCTGGAATCCCTTGCCCAGAGTGTCGCGCAGCATGTGGTCGACCTCGTGGTCCACGCCGTCGACCTGAACGCGCTGCTGCGGCAGGTCGACCTCGACGCGCTGCTCGCCCGGGTGGACGTCAACGAGGTCCTGGCGCGGGTAGATGTGTCCGCGCTGGTCGACCGCGTGGATGTCAACGAGGTCCTGCGGCGCGTCGACGTGGACGCCCTGGTCGGCCGGGTCGACATCAACGCCGTGGCGGGCCGCATCGACATGGACGCGCTCGTAGCGCAGACGGACCTGGGCGCTGTCATCGCCCAGTCGACGGGCGGGATGGCCGCCGAGGCCCTGGACGCGGCGCGCAGCTCGGCGGTCGGGCTGGACGGGCTCGTCGATCGCTGGGTGGGGCGCGTGGTCCGGCGCCGGCATCCCCGGCCGGTCGCGCCGCCCGCCCTGCTGGACGCCGCAGGCCACGGCGGTACGCAGGCATGAGCGGGCCGGCGCGGGGCGCGGGCCTGGAGACCATGCAGGGGCACTACGCCGGCTCGGTCTCCCGGACCGCCGCGTACGTCATCGACGCGGCGGTCAGCTCCGGCCTGTTCGCGGCGGGCCTGGCGCTGGTCTCCTATGCGGCGCAGGTCGTGACCGGCAGCGTCATCGGCTGGAGCCGGCAGGACGTCCTGCTCGCCGTCCTGCTCGCCGCGTGGCAGCTGCTGTACTTCGGCTACTCGTGGGCCTCGGGCGGCAAGACGTTCGGCATGGCCGTGCTCGGCGTGCAGGTGGTCAGGGCCGACGGCATGATCATCGACCCGTGGCGGGGAGTGCTGCGCGCGCTGGTGTTCCCGCTCAGCTTCCTGCTGTTCGGCCTCGGGTTCGCCGGCATCCTGGTGCAGCGCGAGCACCGGGCGCTGCACGACCTCATCGCGGGCACCGCGGTGGTCTACTCGTGGGACGCGCGGTCGGCCCGGCTCCGGTTCCTCAGCCGCAGCCGACCATCCGCTGCGGGTGACGCCCGGTGACCGCGAAGGCGCGAGGGTTGGCGGCGAGCGGGTGAGCCCGGGCCGGAGTCGCTCACCCCGGACCAGTGGAGGGGATCGCGCACATGACCATGCCCGCTAAGGCCGATGTTGACGACGTTACAAGGGACGCGCTCGCCGGACTGACGATGGGCGATCTCGGGGTCCTGGGCGAGCTCAGGGACTACCGCGCGGCGGAGCAGGAGCAGAGCGGCCTGGACGCCCGCACGTTCTCGCTGGTCAAGATCGCCGCTCTGATCGCGCTGGACGCGCCCCCCGCCTCGTATCTCTGGCAGGTGGCCAACGCGCTGGACGCCGGCGCGACCCCGCGCGACTTCGTCGGCGTGCTGCGCGCCGTCACGCCGCAGGTGGGCGGGCCGCGGGCGATGGCGGCCGCGCCCGAGATCATGGTCGCGCTCGGTCTCGAGCTGCCGGAATCGACGACGGCCTAGCGAGCCTGAGGAGGACTCTCAATGGTGTTCATGCGGCGACGCCCGTTGCTGCGCGCGGCCGCGGTCGGCGGCGGCGCGTACGCCATGGGCAGGCGGAGCGCTCAGCGAGCGGCGGAGCAGGACCAGCTGGCGGCACAGCAGGACGAGGCGCGGCAGGCGCCCGCGCCAGCCCCGTCGGCGGCCGCCCCCACGCCCTCGGCGCTCGACCAGCTCAACCAGCTCAACCAGCTGCACAAGCAGGGCGCCCTGACCGACGAGGAGTTCCGCGCCGCCAAGGCCAAGCTCCTGGGCTGACGTATGCCGAGCAGCCGGCAGCGGACGCAGCGCAAACCGGTAGGACCGTGGGATCGATCACCGGCGTATGCCGCATGTGAGGGCCGGCCGGAGGCCGGCCCGAGCAGACGGCAGGAGGGCTCCGGGGGGCGAAGCCCCCCGGTCTGGGGGTCCGGGGGTTATCCCCCGGGCTAACACTCTTCTCCGGGAAACCCGGCGTGCCGTGCGCCGTGCGGTGCGCCGTGCGACTCTGCGTGATCCGAACATTTCGTCCCCCGGGTGATAGCGATGACGCGGGCGCGGTCAGCGGGCCGAGGCCGCCGTCTCCAGGTCGTGCAGTTCCTTAGCTTCCTCGGCCGACATCAGGCCGATGTCGATGAGATCGAGCGGGCTGATGAACCCGTCGCTGATGCGAAAGCCGCCGGCCCGCGCGATCGCGTCGCGTAGCGGTATCGCCCAGTGGTGCTCGAGCAGGATCAGCGCCGCGGCCGAGTCGGTCGGGATGTCCTCGAGCACGTCCCAGCCCTCTTCCTCGGTGAACACGTGCACGCCGCCCTGCTCGGCCGCCGTCTCGGCGCCGGCCAGCGCTCCCGCCTCCATTCCCTCCTCACCCTCGATGCCGAGGCCGACCAGGGCGCCGATCTTGCTGCCCATCTCGACGGCCTCCTGCTCGGTCAGGTTGCTGAGGTGCTCGACCGCCAGGTCGCCGTCCGGGCCCTTGTAGACGGCGAGCGAGTCGATCACGCGCACTGTGTCGCTGGCGCGAAGCCGCTCCAGCTCGGCGATGATCTCGCCGTGAAAGTCGGGCTGGTTGAACCCAAGCACGAGGAGCTGCACAGGGCCGATTGCCATGGTTTGCCTCTTTCGCGGGGTCGGCTGGACTGGTCCAGCAATGCGGCAGGCACCGAGCCAGCGACAACCCGGCCCGGACCCCATTCCCTGGTCAGGATCGGCCAGGACGGCGGGACGGCGCATCACACCGCGGGGGTGGTCCGCGACCGACGGCGCTCGCTTTCACTGGCGCTGAGACGTGAGCGCTGGAGGGACGATGACCGGGCGACAGGTGGCCGGGCAACCCGCGGGCCCGGGCCCGCTCCCTGGCGGCATCCCGCTGCGGACGCCCCGCGCCGCCGCGGTGGCCGGCATTGTCTTCTCCCTGCTGTTGATCTTCATGCTGGTGGTGCTCAGGACCTCGACCCCCGGCGATCCCGGCGCGGGCGGCACGTGGCTGACCGACCCCGGCCGGCGGGCGCTCGTGGCGGTCGCGCTGAACCTCGTCCCGTTCGCGGGAATCGCCTTCCTCTGGTTCATCGGCGTGGTCCGGGACCGGATCGGCCGGCACGAGGACCGCTTCTTCGCCACGGTGTTCCTGGGCAGCGGCCTGCTGTTCGTCGGCATGCTGTTCGTGGCCGCCGCGGTCGGCGGGGGGCTCATCGCGGCGGCGGCGCGGACTGCGGGCCTGCCGGGCGCGGGCACCCTGGCCCTCAGCCGCAACATCACGTCAGCCCTGCTGAACGTCTACGCCATGCGGATGGCGGCGGTGTTCACTCTGACCACGGTGACCATCGCGCGCCGCACAGCGTTCGTCTCCCGGTGGATCACCATGGCCGGGCTGGCGACCGCGGTGGTCCTGCTCGTCGGCATCGGCATCTCGCAGTGGGTGGAGCTGCTGTTCCCCGCCTGGGTGCTGGCGCTCAGCATCGACATCCTCGTGGCCGGGCCGGGCTCCGGCCGGCGCCCTATCACCCCGGGCGGGTGACGCCTGCGCACCCCCGGGCGGGGCATCGTTACTGGCCTTGGGAGGCCAGAGGGGGAAACCGATCATGAGTGTGATGACGGCCGTACGGCCGGCCAGGCCGGCACAGCGGTACCAGCTGGATACCGAGGTGGGCCACCTGACCCCGGCCGAGCGTTCCGTGCGCGGCAAGGCGGCGCGGGCCGAGGTACCGCTGGAAAGCCACGCCAGGTTCGACCCTCCGCCCGACCGGCCCGACCCGATCGCGCTGCTGGAGGAGCAGGCGGAATCCCGGATTCCGGAGCTGGTCCCGGTCCGCTACGGCCGGATGATGGTCTCCCCCTTTACCTACTACCGCGGCGCGGCCCTGCCCATGGCCAGCGACCTGGCCACGACGCCGGTATCGGGGTTGTCGGTGCAGGCCTGCGGGGATGCGCACCTGTCCAACTTCGGCATCTTCGGCTCGGCCGAGCGCCGGCTGGTGTTCGACGTCAACGACTTCGACGAGACGCTGCCCGGCCCCTGGGAATGGGACGTGAAGCGGCTGGCCGCCAGCATGGAGGTTGCCGCGCGCTACAGCGGGTTCCCCGGCAAGAAGCGCCGCCAGATCGTCTCGAGCACGGTCGGCCGCTACCGCGAGGCGATGCGCGCCTTCGCCGGCATGAGCGACCTCGATGTCTGGTACGCGCGCGCGGACATGGAGGAGCTGCGGGCGCAGTTCGAGGACCAGCTCAAGGCGCGCCAGCGCAAGGCCGTGGACAAGGGCCTGACCAAGGCCCGTACCCGCGACAGCATGCAGGAGGTCGGCAAGCTGACCCGCATGGTGGACGGCCAGCCGCGGATCATCTCCGACCCGCCGCTCGTGGTCCCGATCGACGAGCTGATCCCCACAGAGGGGGACCGGGCCAGTCTCGAAACACTGCTGACCGAGCTGATCGGCAAGTACCGGCGCACGCTCGAGACCGACCGGCGCTACCTGCTCGATCAGTTCGAGTTCGCGGACATGGCCCGCAAGGTCGTGGGCGTCGGCAGCGTGGGGACCCGGTGCTGGATCGTGCTGATGCTCGGCCGCGACACCGCAGACCCGTTGTTCTTGCAGGTCAAGGAGGCCGAGGCCTCGGTGCTCAGCCGGTTCGTCGGCGCCAGCAAGTACGCCAACCAGGGCCAGCGGGTGGTCGCGGGCCAGCGGCTGATGCAGGCTTCCAGCGACATCTTCCTCGGCTGGCAGCGGAACGAGGTCGGGATGGACGGCAAGCCGCACGACTTCTACATGCGCCAGCTCCGGGACTGGAAGTTCTCCCTCGACATCGAGGACCTGATCCCGCGCGGCATGCGGCTGTACGGCCAGCTCTGCGGCTGGACCCTCGCCCGGGCGCACGCCCGCTCCGGGGACCGCATCGCGATCGCCGCCTACCTGGGCGGCTCGGACACGTTCGACCAGGCGGTGACCGAGTTCGCCGCGGCCTACGCCGACCAGAACGAGAAAGACCACCAGGCCCTCCTCGACGCGGCCTCCTCGGGACGGATCACGGCAGAACGCGACCTGTAACGCCCGCCGCTGACGCACAGCGCCTCGTACACAGCGGGGCGCTGGTGCTGCTGATGGCCGCAAGGGCCTGGCCTGCAGCACCTCGCAGACCTCGTCTGTCGGCAGCGCCGCCGGAGCGAAACACGACGTTCATTTCTGGTTCACCCAGGTAGTGCGATGTGCCTGCCGCGCGCCTGCGCGGACGATCTTCTCGGCGCAGTGACGGCGAGAGCTCCGCCTCGGGGCAGCTGAGGGAGACGATGATCGTGCGCATACCGTTCCACCGCACGGACCAGCCGGGCGCGCACCAGCACGGGCGGCGGCTTCAGCGGGGCGGTCCGGCAGGACACCCGCGCGGCATGCCCAACGTGCTGTACGTGGTCTGGGACGACGCGAGCATCGCGCTGTGGAGCGCGTTCGGCGGGCTGGCGAGGACCCCGATTATGAAGTGGCTCGCCGGGCGGGGGCTGCGCTACTCGCAGTGGCACACGAACGCGCTGCCCTCGGTCACCCGTTCCTGCCTGCTGACCGGACGGAACGGAACGTCCGGCGATCGCGAGCAGAGCGTGATCATCCCGCGGGACGCCGGCACGCTGGCCGAGATCCTCGGCCGGAACGGTTACCGCACCTACTGTGTTGGCCAGTGGCACCCCAGCCCGGTGCCGGAAACACCCGCCAACGCGCGCGACGTGGCTGCCTCCCGCCGGACCTGGCCGCTCGGCCGGGGCTTCGACCGCTACTACGGGTTCCTGGACCGGCAGACCAGCCCCTGGTACCCGGACCTGGTCTACGACAACCAGCACGTCGACCCGCCGTATGGGCCGGCCGACGGCTACCACCTCAGCCGTGACCTCGCGGACATGGCCGTTGAGTTCCTCGGTGAGGGGGCGCAATCGGCGCCAGGGCAGCCCTGGCTCTGCTACCTGTCGTTCGGGGCCAGCGGCGTGCCGCAGGCCGCGCCGCAGGAGTGGGCTGACCGGTACCGCGGCCGCTTCGACCTGGGCTACGACCACTACCGCCAGGTCGTTCTCGGCATCATGAAGCGGCTCGACATCGTGCCCGACGGCACCGCGCTCGCCCCCGCCGGCGGGCACCGGGCGGCACCCTGGTCGTCGCTGACCGACGAGCAGCAGCAGCACAGCAGCCGACTGGCCGAGTCGGCCGCTGGCCTGTGCTCCTACACCGACCACCAGGTCGGGCGGGTGCTGCATTGGCTGGGCGAATCCGGGCAGCTGGACGACACGATCGTGGTGGTCTGCTCGGCCAACGCGGCCGGCGCCGCCAGCGGGCTGCGGACCACGGGCGGGCCGGGCCAGCACTGGCCTTCTCCGGCACAGGCGGCGCACGCGGCATCTGCCGACCAGACCGGGGGCGACCAGAGCGGGGGCGACCACTCGGCCGGGTGGGCGCGGGCCTTCCGGACGCCCTATAACTCGCCGAGGCAGGAATCGCTCGGCGGGAGCGCCGCCAGCCCGCTGATCATCAGCTGGCCGGGCGAGATGGAGGCCGTGGCGGGCGGCGTGCGGGACCAGTATCACCACGCGGTGGACATCGTGCCCACGATCCTCGACTGCGCGGGCATCGACCCGCTGCAGACCATCAGGGGACATGTGCAGCGCCCGATGCACGGCGTGAGCATGCGGTACACGTTCGCCGCGCCGGACGCACCCAGCGCCAGGCAGACCCAGCTCTACCAGATGCCCGGCGCGCGCGCGATCTATCACGCTGGCTGGAGGGCCGTGGCGCCCGACGGCCCGGGCGGGACCATGCGCTGGGAGCTGTACCACGTCAGCGCCGACCGGGCCGAGGCAGATAACGTCGCCGCCCGGTACCCGGAGAAGGTCGCCGAGCTCGCGTCGCAGTGGGCAACGGCCGAGGGCGGGCCGGAAAGCCGGGTGCTCGGGGACCCGGAGCTGCTGACCGAGCTGTCGCCCGAGGCTCCCGGCCCGCAACCCCGCCCCCGCGCGCTGACCTGCGACCGCGCGGCGCCCCGACCGTGCGGCGCCCCGTCTCTCGCCGGGTCAACCAGGGATCATGACGATGCGCCGGGGCGGCCGGCGCGGGGGGCGTTACGGCGGTCCCGGGACGGCTCAGGGGCCGGGCGTGCGGCGCTCCCGGTGCTTCGCGGTGGCTTCCGGCGGTAGGACGGGCCGGGGCCGCGGCGGACGTTGCCGGGCGGCCAGCGCCGCCTGGTCAGCGCCGGGGCCTGCTCGCCCGGCGCCCGGAACCCGGCCACCAGCCGCGCCACGAGCGTGGCCAGGAACACCTGCCCGGTCAGCGCCTCGATGACGGCCAGCGCCCGGCCCCCGTCGCCGGCCGCACTGAAGTCGCCGTAGCCGAGGGTGGTCAGGGTGGTGAAGCTGAAGTACTGCAGGGTCTGCGTCGTGGCGGGCTGATGGTTGGCGAAGAACGGCCCCGCGCTCAGATGCTGGATGGCTGCGAAGAACGCCGCGTACATCAGCCCGATGATGAGATACGCGCTCAGGGCCCCGTAGATGCTCTGGATGCTGACCGTGGGCCGGGCCAGCACTCGGCGCACGATCAGCACCACGGTGATGAGCAGGATCAGCCCCTTCCAGAGGTCGGCCGCGCCCTGGCCATCCTGGGTATGGGTCAGTGTCGCCGCCAGGGCCCCGACGGAGCCGATCAGCGCCAGTACAGCGGACACCCAGACCACGCGCCGGCTCGCCTGCGCCGTGCGGAGCACGAGCAGCAGTACGCCGAGGAACAAGATGGCCTGCAGTTCCGTGGCCAGCGTGCTGATCCGGGACGCGGAGAGCAGGTAGGTCGCGATCAGCAAGAGCAGCAGCAGGCCGTACCGGCCCCCGGGTTCCGGCTGGCCGACACGGCCGATGCGCCCGCCGGACCGGGCGGCCCGGCCGGGCGAGCGGCGCGGCGGGTCCCTCCGCCGGGACAGCGCGGCGGGACGAGGTGGCCGGGCCAGCTAGGCCGCGGTCCTGCCGTGCAGGGCGTCCTGAAGCTCGGACTCGCCCTCGCGCGACAGCGAGGTCTTCAGCACGATGCCGCCGTACTTGCTCAGCCCTTCGACAGCCCTGTCCGGGGTCACCTTCTCGACCATAAGGAACAGCGCCGAGGTGCCGGGCTGCAGCATGCCGCGTACCTGTTCCTGGAACGACTTGTCGATGCCTGACTTAGTGATCTTGCCCATGAGCGCACCGAGGCCCGCGCCGATCGCGATGCCGAACACCGGGATGAAGAACAGCAGACCGAAGAGCAGCCCCCAGAACATGCCCCAGGTCGCACCCGCGCCGACCGGATGGTGGCTGGTGTGGACGTGATACTTGCCTTCCTTGTCACGCACGATCACCGCGATCGCGTCGGGCTCGATGATGAGGTCCCTGGCCATCCTGCGCGCCTCGCCGGCGGCCTCCTCGGCGGTGGCCTCCTCGGGATAGCCGATGGCGATCAGATCAGACATCGCTCCTCTTTCCTCCGTCCTTAGGTCAGCGTCGGTGCCATCGCTCCGCGCTGATGACTGTTCTTCCTCGGTCCTTAGGTCAGCGCCGGTGCCATCGCTCCGTGCTGATGAGGCTTTCCTTCCTGAGGTGATCGGTCCGGGCCAGTTCATAACGGGGCCGCCCGGCGCGCCCCACCCCCGGCGGGTGATACGGCGGCGGGCGTTACGGAGCACGATGGCGTCCGGAGGTGGGCCCGTGCCGGAGGACACTGCGCGTCGCCCGACGCTCGGGGAGCGGGTGGCGGCCCTGGTGGCGCTGCTCGCCCTGGCGGCCGCCGTCCTGCTGCTGCTGGTCGGCGTCGTGCTGCATTACCTGGCCGTGGCGCTGACGCTCGTCGGCGCGGGAGTCTTCGTCACCGCAGGGTGGTACGCCGTGTCCCGGCGTGGCGTGGTCCGCGGCGTCAGCCTGGTCACCATGATCGCGGCGGTGGGGATGCTCGGCGCGGGCCTGGTGCTGGAGAATATCGGCCTGCTCCGCGTGATCCTGATCGTCGTCGTGGCGGCGGCGTCGGTGGTGTCGGCCCGCTACGCGCTGCGAAAAACCAGGCGCCAGCTGCACGCGCGCCCGGAGCATCTGACGCGGGCCGGGCCCGCCCGGCATCCCGTACTGATCATGAATCTGAAGTCCGGCGGCGGGAAGGCCGCGAAGTTCCGGCTGGCCGAGGAGTGCGAGCGACGCGGCATCGAGCCCATCGTGCTGCGGCCGGGAGACGACCTGCTCCGGCTGGCCGACGACGCGGTCGCCCGCGGCGCCGACGTGATCGGCATGGCCGGCGGCGACGGCTCGCAGGCGCTGGTGGCGGCTGTCGCCAGCCGCCGGGGCGTCCCGCACGTATGCGTCCCCGCCGGGACCAGGAACCACTTCGCGCTCGACCTCGGCCTCGACCGCAACGACGTGGTGGGCGCGCTGGACGCCTTCGGCGACGGGGTCGAGCGCACGGTCGACCTGGCTGCCGTCAACGGCCGCGTGTTCGTGAACAACGCGTCGCTCGGGCTGTACGCGAAGGTGGTTCAGTCCGCCGAGTACCGCGACGCCAAGATCGCGACGATCAGCTCCATGCTGCCCGATCTGCTCGCGAAGGACGCGGCTCCCCTCGACCTGCGGTTCATCGGGCCCGACGGCGCCGACGTCCCCGCCGCCCAGCTGATCCTGGTCTCGAACGATCCTTATCAGCTCGATCACATCGGCGGCAGGGGGACGCGGGAGCGGCTTGACGGCGGCGTGCTCGGGATAGTCGCGGCCAGGATCGGCGATGCCGCCGACGCCAGGCAGTTCGCAGCCCTCGAGGCCGCCGGCCAGGTCCGCCGCTTCCCCGGCTGGCACGAGTGGAGCGCGCCGCGGTTCGAGGTCAGCTCGGGTTCCCGGTGGAGATCGGGATCGACGGCGAGGCGCTGCTGATGGATCCCCCGCTGGTCTTCGAGTCCCGGCCACGCGCACTCCGGGTCCGGCTGCCCCGCAACGCCGCGGCGCACTCCCCGGCGGCGATGACCGTGCACCTGCTGTCCGGCTCCACGATCATGCAACTGGGCCGGGTGCTGGCCGGCCGCTGAGGATCCAGCCGGACCAGGCTCGTGGTCAGCCGGCCGGGTCGTACCAGGTATCCCGGCCGCCCAGCAGGCGGTCGGCCTCCGCCGGACCCCAGCTGCCCCTCGCGTAGGGGTGCACGGGCGTGACGTCGTCCAGCACCGGGTCGACGACCTCCCAGGCCGCCTCGACCGTGGCTTGCGAGGCGAACAGCCAGTTATCCCCGTCCAGGGCCGCGCCGATCAGCCGGTCGTACGGACGCTGGTCCGCCCCCGACTCCCCGGCGAACGTCAGCTCCTCGGGCTGCGGCTCCAGCCCGGCGCCAGGCTTCTTACCGGCCAGCTCATAGGCGACCGCCGTCTCGGGCCAGACCCGGAACCGCAGCGAGTTGCGGACCGCGAACGGCTCGATCCCGAACACGTCGTGCGGCGGCCGCTTGAACTTGATGTCGATCTCGGTCGCGGTGACCGGCAGGCACTT
>Ga0070698_100008385_pt1 | contig 11170 bp, 10 predicted proteins | sample KBSK1502metaG_FD_65477 | JGI IMG/M metagenome (GOLD analysis project Ga0070698, IMG submission 65477) | Corn, switchgrass and miscanthus rhizosphere microbial communities from Kellogg Biological Station, Michigan, USA - KBS K1-50-2 metaG | ecosystem: Host-associated > Plants > Roots >...
TTCTCGATCCCAGGTGCGACCCGGCTCACCCTCTCGCAGCCGGCGGCAGAGCTCCGGCGACGAAAGGACGAGTGACGGCTTAAGGCGCTCGAGCAGCTCGAGCGCCTCACGCTCCGCCTCGGCACCGAGCACGTCGAAGCCGTCGTCTACGAGGTGGCGCTGGAGAAACTCCCGTGTCGACGGCTCCGGCTCGGCGAGCAGCACGGCGGCGTTCATGGCGCCGAAGGTAGCGCGAGCCCTGCGAACCGGCCAGATGTCCTTTGAGACGAATTCGCAACCAAAGATCCACCGAATTTTCGACAACCGACCGAGACGGCCGTGTTCTCACTCTCGAGCGAAGCGACGTGACAAACCAGCCCCGCGAAAAGTGCGCAGCACTTTTCGCGGTTTAAAGCCGGCCGGAACGGATGACGCCCCAGAGGAGCCAGACTCCGAGAGCGCCCGAGAGCAAGAAGCCGATGAACGAGAGGAAGTTGACGCCGAACACGAACGGCCCGTGTTTGGCGAAGATCCCGATCAGGCTCGAGCCGATCAGCCCGCCGACGACGATCAGCGCGACGACCAGCCGGTTGAAGGCGACGTCCACCTTGTGCATGAACTCGTCGAGGCCCTTGTGCACGAATCCGACGTCGATCTGGCCGTCCCGCAACTCCTCGAGAATGTCGTGCACCTGGTACGGAAGGGTCGAGGCGACACGAGCGAGTTCGCTCGACTCTTTGCGCGCTCGCGAGAGCATCCGTCCGGGCGAGAAGCGCTCGAGCAGCAGATTGCGTGCGTACGGCTTCGCAACCTCGAAGACATTGAAGTCTGGGTAGAGCTCGATCCCGACGGACGCCAGCGTCGCGATCGCCTTGTCGAGCATCACGAATCGCGTCGGCAGCCTCAGGTTCAGCCGATAGATGACCTCGAAAGCCTCTCGGATCACCTCGAGCGGATCGATCTCGGCGAGGCCAACGCCGTAGTAGCGGTAGTACACGTCTCGGAGCTCATCGCCGAACTCCTCTTCGCGGTCGCGTGGGTAGCGGACTCCCAGCTCGGCCAGCCGGCGAGGCAGGGAATCGACCCGCTCGTTCGCGGCGTCCATGAACAGGCGCGTCAGCTTCGACATGTCGTCGTCGGTCAGCTTCCCGACCTGGCCGAAGTCGACGAGCCCGACCACCTTGCCCCCATCGAGCACGAAGATGTTCGCCGGATGCGGATCGCCGTGGAAGAACCCGTGGCGGAAGATCATGGTCATCCAGGTCTCGGCGATCCGGTAGGCGAGGTCGCGGCGCTCCACCTGGGTCAGCGACGAAGTGTCGAGATCGGCGAGCTGAGTTCCTTCGAGCAGCTCGAGCACGAGCAAGCGCCTGCGCGTGTAGGTCCAGTAGACGCGAGGGATCCTGACGTCCTCGTGACCCGCGAAATTCCGCCGGAAGGCCTCCGCGTTCCGCGCCTCCGCCCGGTAGTCGAGTTCGCTCCGGATCGACCGGGCGAACTCGTCGACGACCTGTTCGGCGTCGATGAAGTCGAGCGCTCGGACGCGCTCCTTCGCCAGACGTGCGGCCTGAAAGAGCAGGGCGATGTCGGACTCGATCTGGCGCTGCGCGTTCGGCCGCTGCACCTTGACCGCCACCCGTTCGCCGTTCGGCAGCAACGCACGGTGAACCTGACCGATGGAAGCCGCGGCGGTGGGCTGCTCGTCGAACTCGAGGAAGGCTTGCTCGATCGTCACTCCGAGCTCTTCGCGGATCACGCGCTCGACCTCGGCATACGGGATGGGAGTGACGTCGTCCTGCAGCTTCTGCAGCTCGACCACGATGTCCGGGGGCACGATGTCGGGGCGGGTCGAGAGCAGCTGACCGAACTTGACGAAGGTCGGGCCGAGCTCGTCGAGCGTTTCCCGCAGGCGCCGCCCGCGATCCGACTGGGTCTCAGCGCTCCCGTCGTGGCTGACCCAGGGGAACAGGTCGGTCAGGCGGTGACGCTCGAAGAAGTAGCCGAAGCCGTGCTTGACGGCGACCTGCGCGATCTCGGAGAGGCGGCCGATGTTGCGCGTGGCCGGGCTCGCCATGCGGTCAGTCTGACACGGGCTCGTTGCGCCGCGTTCCATCCGGCAGCGCCGGTGGCAGTCCCGCCGCCGCGGCCTCAGCCGCCAGGCGCCAGAGCCTCACCATCTCTTCGCGGACGAGCTCTCCCGCCTGTGCATACCCCACACGGTTGCGCGGCAGGTGATCGAGCTCGATCGGCTCGCCGAAGACCAGCGCACACCGGCGGCGGTTTTTGACCGACCAGCCGAAGGTGTCGAGGCCCAGCGGTACGACCGGCGCGCCCTCCTGCATCGCGATCATCAAGCCTCCCGTCTGGATCGGGCCCGGATAACCCAATCGCTGGCGGGTTCCTTCGATGTGGACGCAGACGACGTCGCCGTTCCGCACGTGCTCGCGTGCGCTGCGAAGCGCGTCGCGATCGCTTTCGCCTCGGCGGATCGAGATCACACCCATCCAGGCGAGCGCCTCGCCGAGCACGGGGATCTCGAACAGCTCCGACTTCGCGAGGAAATAGGTCATACCCGGGACGAAGGCGCCGATCAACGGGTGGTCGACGCCCGAGAAATGGTTCGCCGCGAGGACGCAGCCGCGGTCACGCGGGATCCGGTCGACCCCATAGGCGGCGGACGGGGCGAGCCGGAGGGTGACCGGCACCACGGTACGCCGGGCGAAGCGCCACAGCCGTGCCCGGTCCTCGTGCCAGAGCTTCGGCGCGCCGAGCCGCGTCAGCGGAGCGCTCACAGAGCCGGCGGCGGGGGCTTCCGGTCGTTCTCGAGCAAACGCAGTCGGTGCTCGAGCTGGGCGAGCTTGAGCTCCACTTCTTCGAGCTCCTCGTGTGTCACGAGCCCGACCTCCCGGAACATCCCGGCAAACCGCGCAGCGAGACGGTCGCCGACAGTGGCGTCGCCGCGCCAGAGCGCCGCGAACTCGTCAGCGAGCGCCTTGGCCTCATCGCGCCCGAGCCGGTGGACGGCTTCGGCGAGGCGGCTACCTCGCTCGGCCATGCGGACGCGCGCGACGCCGCTGGCGGCGGCGCTCCCGCTTCGCTTCGGCCGAGGACGCGACGCGCTCGACGGCGTCGACCGGCGACAGGTCGGGGGACGGCGCCGCGGCGGCCGCATCCTCTGCCTCCTCGAGGACCGCCTCGGCTGCCCGGCCGTCGCCGTCCGCTCTCACCTCTTTGCGCCGGGCGAACTCGGGCTCGCGCTCCTTCAGCATGGTCAGCAACGGAGCCGCGATGAAGATCGACGAGTACGCGCCCGAGACGATGCCGACGAGCAGCGCGAAGGCGAAGTCCTTCAGGGTCGCGCCGCCGAAGATGAACAGCGCGGCGATCGGAAGCAGCGTGATGAACGTCGTCGCCAGCGAACGGCGGATCGTCTCCCAGAGGGAGACATTGGCGATCGTCGCGAAGGACGATCGCCGCATCAGCGGGATGTTCTCCCGGATGCGGTCGAAGATGATGATCGTGTCGTAGATCGAGTAGCCAAGCACCGTTAAGACGGCGGCGACGGTGGCGTTCGAGACCTCGCGCCCGGTCAGCGAGTAGACCCCGACCGTGATGATGATGTCGTGGAGCAGGGCCGCGATCACCGGGCCGGAGAACTTCAAACCGAACCTGACCGCGATATAGAGCACGATCAGGAGCAGTGAGACGATCACCGCGACGATCGCGGAGCGGGCGATCTGTCGGCCGAAGCTCGAGGACACGTTCGTGATCTGGCGGTTGGCGGCATGGAAGCGCGAGCTCAGGTCCTGGCCGAGCGTGTTCTGCTCTGCCGACGTCAGCGACTTCATCCGCATCTGGAAGCTCTCGTACTTGTCGCTGCCGAAGGTCTTGCCACGGCCCTGAATGACCGCATCGTTCTGGCCGATGTCCTTCGCCTGGTTGCGGACGTCGGTGAGCGAGACCGGGCTCGGCGTCTTGAACGTCACCTGAGTGCCGCCCTTGAAGTCGATTCCGAAGTTGAGGCCGCGAACGCCCAACGAAACGGCGCCGATGACGATGATCGCGCCCGAGATCGCGAACCAGAGGTAGCGGCGGCGCATGAAGTCGATCTGCAGCCACTTGGCCGACTGCTGACCTTCCGCTCCCATGAACCGGGGGTTGTCGAACCATGCGAAGCCGGAGAGAAGCCCAAGCATCGCGCGGGTAGCCGCCACCGCGGTGACAAGCGAGATCACCGTCCCGATGATCAGCATCAGCGCGAAGCCCTTCACGCCCGCGGTCGCGACGGCGAACAGGACCAGCGCCGTAATCAGCGTGACCACGTTCGCGTCGATGATCGTGTGGAACCCCTTGGCGTAACCGGCAGCAATCGCTGCGCGCACGGACTTCCCGGTCCGCACTTCTTCCTTGATGCGTTCGAAGATGACGACGTTCGCGTCGGCCGCGACTCCGATCGTCAGGATAAGTCCCGCAAAGCCCGGCAGGGTAAGCGTCACATGGAAGAGCAAGATCGCGGCGTAGAGAAAGGCCGCGTAGATCCCGAGGCCGATCACCGCGACCAGCCCGAGGAAGCGGTACAGGACGAGGAGGAAGACGGCCACCAGCAGCAGACCGATCAGGGCCGCCTTCTTCGCCTCGTTGAGGGAGTCCTTGCCGAGCGTGGCCGAGACATCGGTGCGCTCTATCTGCTTGAAGTTGTACTGAAGCGCCCCCGTCTGCAGAACGAGCGCGAGATCCTTGGCCTCGCTGATCGACTTGATCCCCGTGATACGGCCGCCACCGCTAATGCCTCCAGCGAGACTCGAATCCGTGTAGTCGATCTGAGGGAAGGATCTGATCTCGCCGTCGAGGACGATCGCGAAATGCTGCGGGATCTGGCGGTTTCGGCCTCGTTGGTACTCCGCGGCCGTGACCTGTTGGAATTTGTGCGAGCCGGCACCGCTGAAACTCATCAGGACTTCAGGCTGGCTCGTCGTCGGGTCGAGGTCTGCTCTCGTCCCACTCGTATTCAGGTCTGACCCGGTCATCTGCGGCACGCCTTTAATGTCGCCAACGAGCTTCTTGTCCGGGTTGTGGATGAAGAGGTAGTAGTAGCTCTGGCCTGGCAGTGGCGGTGCCACAGTGTTTCCGCCCTGCTGGCCGGTGTTACCCGGGCAGACAACCTCGGTCGAGTCGCAGGTGATGACCACCGTGCTCTGTGGGAGTGCGAGCACCGTGAAGGGAGGTTTTAGGTTCGCCTGTCTCGCGAGCCTCCTCGCCGTCGCCGGATCGGCTGCCGGGCCAACGAACTTCTGCTTGTTCTTGCCGAACGCGTAGTAACCCTCGGGAGTCCCCTGTTTCGCCTGGGTCTGGACCGCCGAAAGCAGGTTGTAAAGGCTGGTCTCCTGCTGTGGGTTCCCCGCGGCGGTCAGTGATGGACCCGTCAGCGACGTCTCCAGGTCGTACAGCTCGAGCTGAGCCGTTTTGCCGATGATCGAGGCAGCCCGGGCCGGATCGTGGACGCCGGCGAGCTCGATCACGATCTGGTCTCCACCCTGCTTGCGGATCTCTGGCTCGGAGACGCCCAGCTTGTCCACACGGTTGCGCATAGTCGTCAGGGAGGAGTCCATCCCAGCCGACGTCACACTCTGGCCCTTCGGTGGCTGGGCCCTCAGTACGACCTCGAGGCCACCCTGCAGGTCGAGCCCGAGCGTCACCTTCTTGTGGATCGGCGATCCGGGAATGCCGAGCGCAGCCACTCCCGCCAGGGCGGCGAGGATGAGGCCGACGAGGATCAGATGCGAACGGCGGTTCGTCATTCGCGCAGGGATGGAAGCTTAGCTTTCGTCACTTCCACCCTGGGTTAGCCCTTTTGGGTCATCCTCCTCGCGCACCACTGCAGCGACGGCCCGGCGGTCAAGGCGAACCTGGACGCCCGGCGCGATCTCGACTTCGAGCACTTCCTCGTCGAGCTGCCGCACATAACCACGGATACCGCCGGCGGTGATCACCTCGTCGTCGACATGCAGCGTGTCCTGCATCTGCATCTGCTCGGCCTGCCGGCGGCGCTGCGGACGCAACACGAACAACCACAGCAGCGCGAACAGCGCCACGATCACGATCAGGTAGCCGGAGCCCATGCTTCCTCCATGGCCGCGGCGCCGAGGCGCTCGAGCGCGTCGCGCTTGTAGGCGGCGAATTCGCCTCGTTCGATCGCCTCTCGCGCGCCTGCAGTCAAATCGAGCAGGAATCGTAGATTGTGGAGGCTGAGCAGGCGCAGGCCGAGCAGCTCCTGCTGGTTGACGAGGTGGCGGAGATAGGCGCGAGAGAACCGCGTGCACGCGGGACAGGCGCAGCCCTCTTGAAGCGGTGCCGGATCCTTCCTGTAGCGGGCGTTCTTCAGGTTCAACCGGCCTTCCCTGGTCAGCGCGGCGCCGGTCCGCCCCAGCCGGGTCGGCAGCACGCAGTCGAACATGTCGATCCCGCGCTCGATCACCTCGAGCACACCCTGCGGATCGCCGATTCCCATGAAGTAGCGCGCGCGCTCGGCCGGCAGCAGCGGCGCCGTCCAGGCGACCGTCTCGAACATCAGCTCACGGTCCTCGCCGATCGCCAGGCCGCCGAGCGCATGGCCGTCGAAGCCGAGCCCGGTGATCTCCTCGATCGAGCGGGCGCGGAGCCCCCGGTCCGTCCCGCCCTGCGCGATCCCGAAGACGAGCTGTCCGGGTGAGCGGTCCGCCTCCCGCTGGCGCTGGGCCCAACGGGTCGTCAGCCGCACGGACTCTTCGACCGCGGCGAGGGGCGCGTCGGCCGGGGGGCACACGTCGAGGCACATAGCGATGTCCGAACCGAGCAGCGTCTGCGCCTCGGCGACCGACTCGGGCGTGAACCTCGCGGGCTCACCGTCGTAGACCGACCGGAAGGTGACGCCGTCGTCATCGGCTGCGAGGATCGTGTGGCGCAGCGAGAAGACCTGAAAGCCTCCCGAATCGGTCAGGATCGGTCCGTCCCAGGCCATGAACCGGTGCAGCCCGCCGAGCTCCGCGATCAGCTCGACCCCCGGTCGAAAATGCAGGTGGTAGGTGTTGCCGAGCACGATCGTCGCGCCGACGCCGCGCAGCTCGTCCGGGTCAACGGCCTTGACGGTCGCCTTCGTGCCTACTGGCATGAAGGCCGGCGTGGGGACGTCGCCGTGCGCGGTCGTCAGCACGCCGGCCCGAGCCCTGCCGTCGCTCGCTGTGATGCGAAAACTCATCTCTCCCGAGCCGAGCGATGGGACAGAACAACGCCGATGAAAGTGCGCAGCACTTTCATCGGATAAGCATCGCGTCGCCGAACGAGTAGAAGCGGTAGCGCTCGTCGATCGCCAGCCGGTAGAGGCGTCGGGTCTCCTCGACTCCACAGAACGCCATGACGAGGGCGAGCAGGGTCGAACGCGGCAGGTGAAAGTTCGTCAGCAGCGAGTCGACCCGGCCGAACTCGAAGCCCGGGGTGACGAAGAGCTCGGTGCGGCCTACGAGCGGCGCGCCGCGCGCAAGCGACTCCAGCACCCGCACCGTCGTCGTGCCGACGGCGAGCACCCTTGGCGCGTTACGGATCCGTTCCCACGCGCCCGCGGCCACCTCGTAGCGCTCGCTGTGGAGCTGATGGTGCTCGAGCTCCTCGACGGCAACGGGCCGGAACGTGTCGAGGCCGACGTGGAGCGTGACTCGCTCCACGTTAAGGCGCGCGAGCAGCTCGCGCGTGAAATGAAGCCCGGCCGTCGGCGCGGCGGCTGACCCCTCGGCCTCGGCGTAGACGGTCTGGTAGCGCTCCGGCTCGGCGAGCGGCTCGGTGATGTATGGCGGGAGCGGAACCTCGCCGTCCGGCTCGCCGTCGAGACGGAGCAGCCAGCGCCCTTCGCCGAGGTGCTCGAGCAGCTCGACCGGACCGTAGCGCCTGCCTGGCCGGAGCCGCTTCGTCGGCCGCGCGAGCCCTTCCCAGAGCCCGCCCTCACCGGTCCGCTCGAGCAGCAAGACCTCGCCGCGCGGGCGCTCGATCCGGATCCGCGCGCGAAGGACGCGCGTGTCGTTCACGACCACGAGCTCGTCCGAAGCGAGCTCGTCCGGCAGCTCGGCGAAGAGACGGTGCCGGACCGCGCCACTCGCGCGGTCGTAGACGAGGAGCCGCGACTCGTCGCGGCGCTCCGGGGGATGCTGCGCGATGAGTTCGTGCGGCAACGCGTATTCGAGCTCGGAGAGCTTCATCCGATGCGAACGCTAGCGTTGCGGGCCATGAATCCAGGTGCCATCGAACGGGCGAACGAACGGCTGCGCCAGGTGGCCGAGGGCCGGACGGAAGCCGCGGCTGTCACCGCCGCGCTCGAGCGGGCCCGCGACCAGGTCGAATCCCTCGCTGAGACCGCTGCCACACTCGAGACGACCTTGCCGGACCGCGTCGGAGAGGCTGTCCAGACCGGCCTTCGCCAAGAGGTGCTGCCGGTCGCGAGGCATCTCGCCGAGGTGCGCGGGCTATCCGCAAACCTCGTCCGGCGGCTCGAGCGGCTAGACGGCGACTTGCTTGCCGAACGACACGCCCGCGTCGACGACCTGGCGCTTCTCATCGACCTGATCACGTCCGGCTGGCAAGGCGTCGACGAGCGCCTGGCCCGCCTCGAGCGGGTGCTCGGCGCGGACGAAGGCGCGGTCGTCTACCGGATCGAAGACCGCCGCACCGGGACCTAGTCCCTCCTGGCGGGCAGCACGAGCTCGAAGCGGCTGCCGGCGCCCGGCGCCGTCTGAAGATTGATCTCGCCGCCGAGCGCGGCGGCGAGTTCGCTCGCGATGGCAAGCCCGAGCCCGGTGCCGTGCCCGTCCCGCGACCAGAACGGCCGGAAGATCCGCTCCTGCTCGTCCTCCGGAATGCCGGGGCCGCTGTCGTCAACCGCGACCCGGATGGTCCCGTCGACCTGCGTGAGGGCAAGGCCGACGTGGCCGCCGTCCGGCGTCCAGCGAAAGGCGTTCTCAAGCAGGTTCGAGATGACCTGCAGGACGCGGTCTCCGTCTGTCTCGAGGACGGGCTTCGCAGTAACCGATCGCCGGTAGTCGATTCCCCGTCGGCGGGCCTCCTCGCCATACGCTGAATAGGCGCGGTCGATGAGACGCTCCATGTCGACCTCTTCGCGGACGAGTGCGAAACGGTGCGTGTCGAGCTTCGCGAGGTCGAGCACGTCGCCGACCAGCCGCTCGAGGCGGTCGGCCTCGAGGCTGATCACTTCGAGCGAGTACGTCCGGGCCTCTTCGTCCTCGACGACGCCCTCGAGCAGGGCCTCTACGTGGCCGCGAATTGCAGTTAGCGGCGTGCGCAGCTCATGCGACACCGTCATCAGGAAGTTCCGCTCGAGCGCCTCCGCCTGCTCGAGCTGAGCCGCCATCTGCCGGAACCTTTCCGACAGGTGGCTGATCTCGTCCCGTCCCGGAACCTGCGGGACGGCGACACCATAATGGCCCGCCGCAACCTCGTCCGCGGCGTCCGAGAGCGCCAGGACCGGCTTCGTGATCCGGCGGGAGAGATACAAGCCGAGCGCCCCGGCGACGAGGATGCCGGCGAAAAACGCGGGAAGCAGGCGCCAGAAGATCGGCAGCCACCGTTGATTGAGTCGGGTCTTCGGTCTGGCGAGGATGATCGCGCCGAAGATCTGGTCGCCGAGCTTGACGGGCCTCGCAAATCCGAGCAGCCGGGCTTTCCCGCCCGGACGCGTGAATTCGAACCGAATCGTCCTCCCGGCGAGGATCCGCCTGAAGTCCAGCACCCGACGTGGCAAAAGCGTGTAGGCGGGCGTCGGGCCGGGGAAGAGATCGATTCCCTTCGCGCGCTGGACGTAGAAGATCTGATCGCCGGAGGCCCGCTCGAGATCGGGTGACGATGGGGGGTTGCTCTTCCCTACGCGCGCGTGGTAGATCTGATCGATCCCGGCCGCCTCGCGCTCGAGCTCGCGGAACGCCTGTTTCCTGAGCGTGGTCTGCGCGTACCGCTGAGAGACGCTGACCGCTACCGCGGTCGAGACGAGCCCTGCCAGCACGATCGCCGCGAGAAACAAGGCGGGAACCCGAAAACGCAGCGAATGGAACACGGCGGCTAGTTCGCTAGGCGTTCACAGAGTCCCGGGCGGGCGACACCTTGTAACCGACGCCCCAGACCGTGACGATCGGCGAGGCATCGCCGAGCTTGCGGCGGAGCTGGCGCACGTGAACGTCGACGGTTCGCGTGTCCCCCGCGAACGTGTAGCCCCAGACGCGCTCCAGCAGCTGGTCGCGAGTCAGCACGATGCCGCGATGGTCGAGGAGCTCCCAGAGTAGGTCGAACTCCTTCGGCGCAAGCTGTATCTCCGTCTCCCCGACATGAGCCTCCCGACGGCCCGAGTCGACGTGAAGGTCTCCGTGCCGGATCTCCGCCGACTCGGACGTCGTGCGGGCCGGGGTTGACCGGCGGAGAATCGACTTCACGCGCGCGACGAGCTCGCGCGGATTGAACGGCTTGGTCATGTAGTCGTCGGCGCCTACCTCTAGCCCGATGATCTTGTCGACGTCCTCGTCGCGCGCAGTCAGCATGAGGATCGGGATGTCCCGCCGCTGGCGGATTCGCCGGCAGACCTCGATCCCGTCGATGTCGGGGAGCATCAGGTCCAGCACGACCAGCGCCGGCTCCTCGGACGCGACCTGAGCGAGCGCGTCGCTCCCGGTCGCCACCGCCTTGACCGCATAGCCCGCGTTCTTCAGATAGAGCGAGACGAACGAGGCGATCGAGGGCTCATCCTCGACGATCAGGACGACCTGAGCCGGTGAGGTCACTACGGCCTCAGTATCCCAGGCCGGTTAGCCCCCGGGCGGGGCGACGATGTTGAACGTCGTCCTGAGGTTGGGCAACGACTTGTACGGCCCGTCGTTCAGCGAGTACGTCCCGTCGGTGGGGATATTCAGATCGTCACCGGCTCCGTTCAGGACCGCATACCCGTACCCGACCGCGGAGAGGTAGCTGCCCGTTCCCTTGATCAGGATCTGGTATTTGCCGCCGATCGCGCGAAAGCGGAGATTCGTGCCCCGGCAGATCGAGGTCGTGTCGATCCGGTCTCGCTCGTCGCAACCCGAGAAGTCGACCCCGGCCCCGTCGTTCGCTACCGGATCTGTGATCTGGATGACACCGTGCTGCAGCCGGCCGACAGCGGAGCCGTTGA
>Ga0070698_100008386_pt1 | contig 11170 bp, 12 predicted proteins | sample KBSK1502metaG_FD_65477 | JGI IMG/M metagenome (GOLD analysis project Ga0070698, IMG submission 65477) | Corn, switchgrass and miscanthus rhizosphere microbial communities from Kellogg Biological Station, Michigan, USA - KBS K1-50-2 metaG | ecosystem: Host-associated > Plants > Roots >...
CCCGCATCCGCCAGTGCACTGCGAGCCCACTTGCGGAATTGGACCTCCGTCAGCGTCCGGTCCCGTGCAACCGCCAGAATCGCATGCTTGCCGGGCAGCAGCTTGTTGTGCGCAAGATAAAACAGCGCCGGCAGCAGCTTGCGGCGCATCAGATCGCCCGTTCCGCCGAAGATCACGAAGACGCAGGAACCGGATCTCATCCGATCACGTCTCCGGATGTGCTTTCCAGGAGATGCTCCTACGCAGCCCTCAGGCCGAGAATCTGTCGCGCTTCGCTCGCCGTCGCCGGCCTGCGGCCGTAGCGCTCGCAGTTGTCGACGACTTTCTTCACGAGCTCGGCGTTGCTCGCCGCGAGCCGGTCGGCCTCGATCTTCAGGTTGTCCTCGAGCCCGGTGCGGACGTGCCCGCCTGCTTCCAGGCACCACTTATTGACTTCCCACTGGAAGCGCCCGGTGCCCGCCGCGACCCAGGTGGCGCGCGGCAGCACTTCCTTCATTTCCGAGCGCAGAAAATCGAAGATCGATTTGCGCGCCGGCATCGCGTTGGTGATTCCCATCACGAACTGCACGTGCGGCGGGTCCTTGAGCAGGCCTTTCTTCACGAGGCTGGCCGCGTTGTACAGCATCGCGAGGTCGAACACTTCGACCTCGGGCTTGATGCCGTTCTCCAGCATCGCTTTCGCGAGGCCCTCGACGAAGTCAGGAGGATTCTCGTAGATCGCGGTCGGGAAGTTCACCGAGCCGGTGGCGAGCGACGCCATGTCGGGCTTGAGGTAGAGCATCGCGCCGCGCTTCGCCTGCTCGCGGCCGCGGCCGCCGGTGGAGAACTGCACGATCATGCCCGGGCAATACTTGCGCACGCCCTCCTGCACGCGGCCGTACATTTCCGGGTCGGAGCCCGGCGACTCGTCCGGATTGCGAACGTGGATGTGAACGAGCGAGGCGCCGGCTTCGAACGCCTGCTGCGTGGATTCGACCTGTTCTGCAGGCGTGACCGGGACCGCCGGGTTGTCTTTTTTCTTCGGCACGGCGCCGGTGATCGCGACGGTGATGATGACGGGTTCGGACATTGGGGACCGCCAGATTCTCGGAAAGTGAAAGGACCAGTGTCATTATTGCCACCATTTCCCCGGCCGTGCAATGATGCATCGCCCGCCGGTGGCGCATATGCGAAAAGAGAGCCTGACCTACGACGACGTGCTGCGGATCGTGGAGCTGGTCAAATCGACCCGCTTCTCCGAGTTTCGTCTCAAGGTCGGCGAGATCGAGGTGCACCTGAAGCGCAAGAACGGCGCTTCCGCGGGCGCGAACGCGCTGCCTGTGGCTGCCGAGAGCGCAGCGATTGCGCCGTCATCATCCAGCGTACCCGGGCGAACGTTCGCGCCGGATGCGCGCCTCGTCCGCGCGCCGATGATCGGCACCTTCTACCGCGCGCCCGGGCCCGACGCGGAGCCGTTTATCGAAGTCGGGCGGCATGTCGAGCCCGATACGACCGTGTGCATCATCGAGGTAATGAAGCTGATGAATTCGATCGCAGCGGAGACCCGTGGCGTCGTGGCCGAAATCCTTGTTGAAAACGGTGCGCGCGTCGAGTATGGCGACGTGCTGATGGTGATCGGTCCGGATCCGGAGGATGGATGAAGCAGAAGGCGAGCGCGGGATCGAAGCGTTTCGACTTCGTCGACGTGACGCTGCGCGATGCGCACCAGTGCCTGTGGTCGACGCGCATGACGACCGCGATGATGACGCCGATCCTGGGAGCGATCGATCGGGCCGGGTATGCCTACATCAACATCCTCGGCGGCGCGGTGTTCGACGTCTGCGTGCGCTACCTCCACGAGAACCCGTGGGAGCGGGTGCGGCTGCTGTGCGAGCGGCTCGAGACGCCGTGCGATGCGCTGACGCGCGGGCAGAGCCTGTACACGTTCGAGCTTTTCCCCGACGACATCGTCGAGCTCAATTCGCAGGTGTTCGCCCGGCTCGGCGTCGAGGTGCTCACCGTGTATGACGCGCTGAACGACAACCGCAACATCGCGTCGTCGGTGCGCTCGGGTCATGCCGCAGGCATGAAGGTCAACGCGATGATGACCTACACGCTGAGCCCGGTTCACACGGACGCGTACTACGTCGCGCGTACCAAGGAACTGGTGAGGCTCAGGGCGGATTTCATCTCGATCAAGGACCCGACCGGCCTGCTGACGCCGGAGCGCGGGCGCACGCTGTTTCCGGCGGTGGTGAAGGCGGCGGGCGGCGTGCCGCTGAAGCTGCATTCGCACTGCCAGTCGGGACTTGCGCCCGACGTGTACGAGATCGCGATCCAAAGCGGCTTTCGCTACGGCTATACCGCGAGCGAGCCGCTTGGCAACGGCGCGTCGCTACCGGCGACCGAGGACATCGGAGCGCGTGCGCGCAGGCTCGGCTTCCGCACTTCGCTGGATGCCGCGGCGCTGAAGGAGATTGCCGGCTACTTCACCTGCGTCGCCGAACGCGAGGGCAAGCCGCTCGGCCGCATCGCCGCGTACGACCCGGCGCTCTACGAGCACCAGATTCCCGGCGGCATGATTTCGAACCTGCGCACCCAGCTGCAGACGATGCAGATGGAGCATCGCCTGCCCGAGATCCTCGAGGAGGTTCCGCGCGTGCGCCGCGATCTCGGCTACCCGATCGCCGTCAGCCCGTTCGCGCAGTACATCGTCACGCAGGCCACGTTGAACGTGGTGCAGGGCGAGCGCTACAAGACGATCCCGGACGAGATCCGCAAGTACGCGATGGGCTACTACGGGCGGCTCGCCGCGCAGCCGTCGGACGAATTCATCGAGCGCGCCGGCATCCAGCCCGGCGATCTCGTGACTGAGCGGCCTGGCGAGCACATCGAGCCCTGGATTCCGCGGCTGCGCAAGGAACTCGGCGGATCGATCCCGGACGAGGAGCTGCTGCTCTCCGCTTTCTACGACAAGCCGCTGCTCGAGCCGCTGAAGAAGCGCGCTCCGCAGTACGAATATCGCACCACGCCGCTCCACGAACTGATCCGCTTCTTCGGCTCGCGCGACGACATCGAGTACGCGCATGTGCGTTTTGCGGGCACCGAGATGACGTTCTCGGCCTAGAGCGCGCAATCCTGTGGAGATCCGCGTCGACAGGAAAGTTGCGCTCGTCACCGGCGCGGCAAGGGGCCTCGGCGCGCAGATTGCGACGCGGCTCGCCGAGCAAGGCGCGACCGTATACGCGGCGGATGTCAGCGAGGGTGCCGCATTGCGGATGGACGTGCGGGACCGTGCCGCGGTGCGGGCCGCCATCGAACGGATCGTGCGGGACCACCGCGGTCTCGACATCCTCGTCAATAACGCAGGCCTGCTTGCCGCGGGGCCGTCCGAGCAGACCAGCGGCGAAGAATGGGACCGGCTCGTAGCAGTGAATCTCACCGGCGTGTTCAACTGCGTGCAGGCTGCCATTCCGGCAATGCGTACCCGTCCCGGCGCGTCGATCCTCAACATTGCCTCGGTTTCGGCGGAGAAGGGCGGCGGGGCGATCGGCAACGTGTGGTACGGCGCCACCAAGGCCGGGGTCGTCGCGATGACGAAAGGTCTCGGCCGCGATCTTGCGCAGTTCGGGATTCGCGTCAACGCGATCTCGCCCGCGGTGCTCGAGACCGACATGGTTCGCGACCGGCTGACCCCGGAGATGCGGCAGCGGCTGCTCGCACGGTTTCCGCTCGGCAGATTCGCCGCGCTCGACGACGTCGCGATGCTCGCGGTATTTCTCGCGTCCGACGTCGCGTCGTTCATCACGGGAGAAACCATCGCGGTCGACGGTGGTTACCTGCGCACCTGAGCAGGGGCGCCTGCGCGCTCAAGGAATCCAGCTTCAGGTCGTGATGGGCCCCTTGCCGACGCGCGGGAACGGCCGGCCGCCATCGCTGATGCCAATTGCGACGACCACTTCGCCGGGCAGCGGGGCGCCCACGACCGAGATGGTCAACGTGCTGAACTCATCGAACGACCAGACGTTGTCCTTGTTCGCAAAAGGCATGTCGATCGACGCGCCCGGCGCAGCAACCTTCACGTTGGAACAGATCACCGCCTTACCGCCGCCGATGGCAGCACGCATCGGCTTGCCAAGCTTCGGGTGGATCAAGGCGTGGCCGTGCTCGAGCTCACCCATCGATCCAACGATCGCGGCCTTTGAATAAGCGATTGGAGTGCCCTGCAGCAGCTTGACCAGGTCGGGCATCAGGCGCTCGCCCAACTCGGCGCCCATGTCGAACATCGGGCTCAGGTCTTCCACGAAGCGCCCGGCGCAGGGATTTTCCACGACTGCAATCGCCACGGCGTGACTCACGGGCCGCGCAGCAATGCGGTCGGACTCGCCGAACACCGTTTCCCGCGTGAATACGATCTTGCGGATCTTCATGAAGCCTCCTGTGCGCTGCTGCCGGACGTAGAGAGCAATCGAGTTTGCGCTTCGCAGTGGTCTTCGTCGAGCCCGGTTTTGCGATGCTGCCCATCACGCAACGGACAGTAGGCTATCCTCCGCCCGGTGAATTCGTTCTCGCCCGAGACGCTCTTCCTCGCGGGCCTCGTTGCCCTCGCCGCGGGCGTGATTCGCGGCATCACCGGCTTCGGCGGAGCGATGGTCATGGCGCCGCCGCTGGCGCTGCTGCTCGGGCCGAGAGTCGCGGTTCCGGTTACGTTGCTGCTCGAGGGAATCGCGGCAATGCCGATGCTGTGGCAAACCCGCCGCCTGGTGCGATGGCCGCTGATCGGCCCCATTATCGCCGCCGCCTGCGTAATGATCCCCGTGGGCGGCTACATCCTGGTCATGGCGGACGCGCTCACCCTGCGCCGCGCGATCGCCGCCGCCGTGATCGTGTGCGCGCTTCTCATGCTGAGCGGCTGGCGCTACAGCGGTCCGCACCGCCTCGGGACGTCGGTTGCACTCGGCGCGTTGAGCGGCACGATGACCGGCGCGATCGCCATCGGTGCACCGCCGGTGATTCTCTATCTGCTTTCCGGGCGGGATCCGGTTGCCACGACGCGCGCGAACCTGACCTTCTACCTGATCGGCATCTCGCTCGCTGCGCTGCTGATGCTCTGGACGAGGGACGTGCTCGATCTGCGAAGCGCCTGGGTTGCGCTGATTTTTACGCCCGGATATTTCTGCGGGCTCTTTGCCGGTACCCGGCTCTTTTCCCGCTTCAACGACGCACGCTTCCGGCAGTTCACGCTGCTGCTGCTGGTGACCGTCTCGATCGGAATCCTGTTGGCGTAGCTAGAATAGCGAGCGCATGGCCGCCCTTCGCTCACTGCTCGCCGCAACGCTTGCGCTCTGCGCTGCAACGGCGGCGGCGCAGGAGACATTGACGCTCCGCCTCGGCGGCAAGGACGTGGCGATGTCGAGCGAGCTGGGAGCGAAGCTCGCGCGGCTCGCGCGCGAAATGCTGAGCCAATGCGGTCCGAACACGCAGCAGCACCCGGGCAACTTCGGGCTTGCAGCGGTCGGCGTGGAGCAGCGCTGGAAGCGCATGCTCGAAGAGTCGCGCCTGCGGATCGTGTTCGCCGAGCCGTTCGTCAGCCAGTCGCATCTCGGCGGCACGCTCGGCATCTCCGAGGCGCTCGTCGGCCTGGAGCATTCGAGTTATTTCGTCGGGCCGAACTTCACGCGCCATGGAATGGCGTTTACCGAGCACCTGCAGTGCGAGTACCTGCCGGCGCTCGAGCTCGCGTGCCTGCCCGAGCTCGCGCCGCATCTGCCGGCGAGCTACCGCGAAACCTGCGCAAAGTTCGAGAGGGGCGCCGACGGCCGGATCGTGATGCCGCCGCCGGACATCGCGCCTTCGTGCAGCTAGCGCGTCAGTGGTACCTGAGCCGCGTCGCCGAGCAGACCAAGCCGGACGGCGCACATGATTGCGGCGGGACCGGAACGGACGTCCAGCTTCCTGTAGGCGCTCTTCAAGTAGCCCGCCGCGGTGTGCCTTGAAATGCCGAGCCGCTGCGCGACTTCCGCGTAGCTGCAGCCCTGCGCCATGAGTCGGAGTGCGTCGATCTCTCGCGGGGAGAGCGCGATCATTCGTCCGGATTCACGCGACGAGTCGCCGCTAGCACCCGGCGATCGCTCAAATGCAAGCCGCCCATTCCGCGTCCCCTCACTCCTTTGTTAACAGCGTGTTATTCGCTTGTTTGTTCTATTTTAAACATATTTGGTGATCTGCAAGTGGATTGGCTGACCGCTGGAGGAATTGGAGCGGGGCGGCTCCGGTGGCTGCGGACGAGCGATCGCTGCTGTCGGCGTGCTAGGGTAGCGCCGCTCTCACAGGGAACCCTATGTCCGCTCTTGTTTCCCCGCACGGCGGCCACGGCCTGAAGGCGCTGCAGGTCGACGAAAAACGAATCGCAGAAGAGCGGCGGCGCGCCGAGACGCTTCCAAAGATTCGTGTCTCGTCGCGCGAGCGCGGGGACCTGATCATGCTCGGCATCGGTGGCTTCACTCCGCTCGACGGGTTCATGACGCAGGCCGACTGGAAAGGCACCTGCGACGAGATGCGGCTGGCCGATGGGCTTTTCTGGCCGATCCCGATTACGCTCTCGACCAACCGGCAGGCGGCAGGGTCGCTCAAGACTGGCGCCGAGATCGCGCTCGCCGACCCGGACGATGGCTCGATCCTCGCTGTGATGAAGCTCAGCGAGAAGTACGAGATCGACCGTGCCCACGAATGCAGGGCGGTGTTCAAGACGACCGACTCAGAGCACCCCGGGGTGGCAATGGTCATGCAGCAGGGCGAGGTGAACCTCGCCGGCCCCGTACAGGTGCTCTCCGACGGCGGGTTCCGCGCTCACTATGGCGCGCTCTTCATGACCCCGGCGCAGACGCGCGAGAAGTTCGCCGCGCTCGGCTGGTCGAAAGTCGCCGCGTTCCAGACACGCAACCCGATGCACCGCTCGCACGAGTACCTCGTCAAGGTGGCGATCGAGGTGTGCGATGGCGTGCTCGTGCATTCGCTGCTCGGCAACCTCAAGGCTGGCGACATCCCGGCCGACGTTCGAACGAGAGCGATCGCTGCGCTGATCGACCAATACTTCCGCGCGGAGACCGTCGTCCAGTCGGGCTATCCGCTCGACATGCGCTACGCAGGACCGCGCGAAGCGCTGCTGCACGCGCTGTTTCGCCAGAACTACGGCTGCTCGCACCTGCTCGTCGGGCGCGATCACGCGGGCGTCGGCAGCTACTACGGGCCGTTCGACGCGCACAAGATCTTCGACGAGATCCCGCGCGGCGCGCTCGAGACGCAACCGCTGAAGATCGACTGGACGTTCTGGTGCTACCAGTGCGGCGGGATGGCTTCCGGGCGCACCTGCCCGCATGCCGACGAGCACCGGCTGCTCGTTTCAGGCACGAAGCTGCGCAAATGGCTTTCCGAGGGAAGCGAAGTGCCCGCGGAGTTCTCGCGCCCCGAAGTGCTCGAGATCCTGCGCGAGTATTACGCCGGACTCGAGCAGCACGAAAAGGTCGAGGTCAAGCTCACCGGGCATTCCGCGCGCTAGCGCGCGCCGCTCACGCGTGATGCGCGAGCGCCTCCAGCCCCCCCGGGCGCGTGACGACGACGCGGTGCCCGCGGCCGGCGATCAGCGCACGCTTGCGCAACTCCTGCAGCGTCGCATTGGTGAACTGGCGTGACACGCCGGCGAGCGCAGCCAGGTCGTCATTCGTCAGCTTGAGATCGATCAGCACGCCGTCCTCCCCGGCAACGCCGAAGCACTCCGAGAGCGCGATCAGCACGCCGCAGATGCGCTCGAACGCCGATTGCGTCTCGAGCGTCACCGCGAGCAGCGACACCCAGCGCAGGCGCACCGACATTGCGCGGATCATCGCCTGCGCGAGCTCCGGGAAACGCAGCACCAGGTCGTCGAAGCGCTCGAGCGGCAGCGTGTAGATCACGCACGGCTCCATGCACCGCACCGTCATGTGGCGCGTGGTCGAGCCGCCCAGGTCCCCAGCGCCAAGCAGGTCGCCGGCGCGCCAGAAGCCGGTGGTGCCGGTCTTGCCGTTGCGGCTCTGGTAGGACGACATCGCCTTGCCCGAGAAGAGGAACGCTACGCAGTCGGCAGGCTCGCCCTGCGACCAGAGGGTCTTGCCCTTGGCTACGTGACGGCGCTCGCACTGCTCGAGCACCGCCTGACGGTACGCGGGCGGGATCGAGCCGAGCACGTCGAGGTGGCCAGTGGGGCGCGCGTCTGCCTTGCGCAGCATGCGCGCGATTATAGGTGGCTTGATCCACGTCAAAGTCGCCGCACGCCACACGTGGCCGAATTGCAGCATGGATCGCAAACAACAGAGCGTCGCAGAATTTCGCAATAACTGCCTGGCCTACCGTGTGGGCGCGTGCGCGGCCGGGCCCTGCCTCGAGTGCGGTCCCGTTTACCAGGCGCTCCGGATCGCGAGCGTCTCGCGGGCGCGCTGGCCGCGTCCGCTGCCGCGGCCTCCCGGCGCTCAGTAAACGAGGTAATAGAGGCCGATCGCCAGCAGGACCACGGCGACGAAAGTCTTGAGCGCTTTCTCGTTCAGGTAGCGGTTGAGCGCGGGCCCGAGGAACGATCCGGCCAGAATTCCCGGTACTTCCACGGCGATCAGTTTCCAGTCCATTCCGACATCGAGCGCGAGGTACGTAAGCACGCTCACGGTGAGCGGGATCATCAACGCCACCAGCCCAGTGCCGACCACGAGGAACATCGGGAACAGCAGCACACTTGCCATGAACGGCGTCACGAGGAAGCCGCCGCCCACTCCCATCGCCGAGCCGACGAACGAGATCGCGAAGCCGCCGAGCGCCGCGGCCCAGGGATTGAACCCGAGCTCCTGGCCGCCGAAGCGTACGCGCGCGCTGCGCCAGCCGAATCTCACCGTCTGCGGATGGCTGCCGTCCGGCCCCGCCTGCTTGCGCGGAGTCTTGAACCAGCCTTCGTAGAGCACGCGTGCGGCGACCAGCGCCACCAGCAGCCCGAACACCGGCCGGTAGACCGCCATGTCCGAGAGATAGGTCTTGGAGAACCAGGAGCCCACGATCGCCCCGACCGGGGCTCCGACACCGAAGCTGAGCGCAAGGCTCCAGACCAGTCGCTTCTGGCGATGGTAGAGCGGCACCGAGACCAGCCGGCTCGTGAACTCGAGGATCTGGTTCGCGACCTTGATCATGTTCGGGTCGGTCACCCCGAGGATCGACATGTGCCCGATACCGGCGAGGATCCCGCCGCCGCCAGCGCCTGCGGACATGAAGAACCCGGCCAGCACGCACCAGGCGAACGCGAGCGCCAGGTTAGCGCCGGCGTCCATCGACGAGGCGCCGCGCCAGCTGGCGCAGCTCGGGCCAGAGCGCCCACACCACGAACCCCGCCGCGAGCGCCATCAGAAACGCGCTCTTCGGCCGCGTAAAGAACACGGTCCAGTCGTCGGCGTAGTTCGCCATCGACGTCATGAAATAGCCCTCGGCGAGCGGTCCGAGGATCACGCCCAGCACCATCGGCGCCGTCGGGAAGCCGAAGCGCCGCATGTAGAAGCCGAGCACTCCGAATACCAGGCACAGGTAGACGTCGGCGATGTTGTTGCGCACGCCGAACGCGCCCACCACGCTGAAGATCACGATGAAGGCGCAAATGATCGCCGGATCCGCGCGCATGAGCGTGCCGAAGAAGCGCGCCACGCCCACCGAAACGATGACCATGAACACGTTCGCCAGCGTGAAGCTCGCGAAGATCGCGTACAGCATCCCCGGGTCCTTGGTATAGAGGTTTGGGCCGGGCTGAATGCCGTGCAGCGTCAGCGCGGCGAGCATGATCGCCGCCCCGGCGCTGCCGGGGATGCCGAGCGTGAGCAGCGGGATCAGCGCAGTGCCGGTCGTCGCGTTCTTCGAGGCCTCGGGCGCGGCGAGCCCGTCCTCGACGCCGGTGCCGAACTCGGCGCCGCGCCGGTTGACCTGGCGCTCGATGCCGTACGCAACGAGCGCGCCCACCGCAGCGCCTGCGCCGGGGACCACTCCGATCACGCTGCCGATCGCGGTGCCGCGCCCGACCGAGAAGCGCAGCGCCCAGAGGTCGCGCAGGCCGAGGACCGTCATGCGCGCCTTCTGGCGCACCCCGAAATCGGGGCGCAGCCGCTGCGATGCGTAGTCGAGCACCTCGCCGAGCGCGAACAGGCCGATCATCACCACCGTGAAGTCGATGCCGTTGGCGAGCAGGTCGAAGCCGAAGGTGAGGCGCGGTACGCCGTAGAGCGGGTCGGTGCCGATGGCGCCGATTGCGACGCCGAAGAACAGCGACATCAGCGACATCAGCAGCTGTCCTTTCGCGATCGCCAGCACGCTCACCAGCCCCAGCACGGTGGCGGCGAAGAACTCGGGCTGGTCGAACGTGAGCGCGAAGCGCGCGAACGGCGGCGACGCAAAAGCGAGCAGGAACGCACTGAAGAGCCCGCCGACGGCGCTCGCGGTGATCGCGATCGAGAGCGCGCGCTGCGGGCCGTCGCGCTGCGAGATCGGGTAGCCGTCCCAGCAGCTCGGCAGCGAGTCCGGGTCGCCGGGGATGTTGAGCAGCAACGAGCAGATCGAGCCGCCGAAGACGCCGCCGACGTAGATGCCGCCGAGGAACATCATCGCGATGAGCGGCGACATCTTGTAGGTGAACGGCAGCGCGATCGCCATCGCGTTGACGAACGAGATCCCGGGGAGGGCGCCGGCGATCACGCCGATGAGGACTCCGATCACCATGACGCCGAGGTGCAGCGGCTGCAGCGCTACGACGAGTCCCTGCGCGAATGCGGCGAGCGCGTCCATCGGCTAGTAGATGCCGAGCAGGCGGTACAGCGCGACGGTCGCCTGCTCGAAGATCCCCTTGCCGCGATCAAGGGGCATCAGCGACACCTTGACGAAGAAGTACAGGATGCCGAGCGTGCCGAGGATCGAGGTCAGGCCGATCAGAAGCGGCCGCCGCAGGCCGCCCAGCAGCAGCCAGCCGGCGAGAAAGACCGGCGTCGCCCAGGCGATGCCGACGAGCGGAATCGCTATACCATAGCCGACCAGAAGCGCGATGGCTCCGATCGAGCGTGCCTCGTGGTATTCGTCCTCGCCGACGGCTGGCTCGCGTGTCGAGCGCAGTGCGAGCGCCTCGAGCAGCCTGAGAACAGCG
>Ga0070698_100008387_pt1 | contig 11170 bp, 8 predicted proteins | sample KBSK1502metaG_FD_65477 | JGI IMG/M metagenome (GOLD analysis project Ga0070698, IMG submission 65477) | Corn, switchgrass and miscanthus rhizosphere microbial communities from Kellogg Biological Station, Michigan, USA - KBS K1-50-2 metaG | ecosystem: Host-associated > Plants > Roots >...
GGCGTGCCCGTCTACGGGATGCACGAGGGTCCGTGGGCCCCGGCCGCCAGTTCCCGCTACCTGCACGGCCGCTGCTTCTGGCAGCCGAGCCCGGACGACGCGGACCGGGTGCGCGCTGGGCTGCTGCGGCTGTCCGAGCGGATCGGGCAGCCCGCCGTGCTGCTGCCGACCGACGACGCGGGCGCGATCTTCCTCGCCGAGCAGGGTGATGACCTGCGGCAGCGGTTCCTGTTCCCGAACCCGCCCCGAGACCTGCCGCGGCGGGTCGCCGGCAAGTACTCGCTCTATGAGCTCTGCCGCGAGTTCGGGGTGCCCTGCCCCCAGGCCGCCGTGCCCGAGTCGCTCGAGGCGGCCCGCGCGTTTGCCGCTGGCACGGGCTTCCCGCTGATCGCGAAGCTGACCACGCCGTGGACCAACGGCCGCGGCAAGCTCCGCAGCACCTCGATCGCGGCCGACCGGGAGGAGCTCGAGTACATCTACCGGGCCTGCGAAGCGGCCGGCGTCGGGCTCATGCTGCAGGAGTTCATCCCCGGCGGGCCCGGGCACGACTGGTTCTTCCACGGCTACTGCGACCGCAGCTCGACCTGCCGCCCGTCGTTCACCGGCGTCAAGGAGCGGTCCTACCCGGCGCACGCCGGGCTGACCAGCCTCGGGCGCTCCACGGCGAACACCCGCCTGCGCGACGAGGTCACCGGGCTGCTCGCACGGCTGGGCTATCGCGGGATCCTCGACCTCGACCTGCGCTGGGACGCCCGGGACGACCAGTACAAGCTGCTGGATTTCAACCCCAGGATCGGCGCGCAGTTCCGGCTCTTCCGAGACGCGGCGGGCACCGACGTCGCCACAGCCTGCTACCTCGACCTGACCGGGCAGCCGGTTCCGGAAAGCGAGCAGGTGACGGGCCGCGGCTTCCTGGTGGAGAACTACGACCCGATCAGCGCGTTCAGCTACTGGCGCCGCGGCGAGCTCGCCGCGGGATCGTGGCTGGCGTCGCTGCGCACGGTCGATGAGACCGCCTGGTTCGCGCGCGATGACCTGCGGCCGTTCGGCGTGATGTGCCTGCGCATGGGCTGGCGCCTGGCGACCAGGCCGCTGGGCCTGCCCCAGGGCCGGGCCGCCAGCACCGACTTCCGTTACTCAGGCGGCCGCGGGGCGCCCCGAGTAACGCGGCCGCGGCCTGTCGCGCTCTCGGCCGGTGACCCAGATACGTCCACGCGGCGAGCGGAGCCGCGACCGCCCAAGGAGGGGACAAAGGTATGAGCGAGCCTGGCGGCGCGGCGCCGCCTGGACTGAGGAGCGACGGAGGAGCGACGAGGGAAGGCGGCGCCTCAGGGGCGCCGCCTTGGCGAGCGGGAGGCAGAGTATGAGCGATGCCGTGGAGGTGGCGATTGTCGGGGCTGGCCCTTACGGGCTGTCGCTCGCGGCACACCTGCGCAAAGCGGGCGTGAGCGTCCGGCAGTTCGGCCTGCCGATGCAGTTGTGGCGGGATTCCATGCCCGAGGGGATGTTCCTCAAGTCGCAGGGCTTCGCGTCCAACCTGTCCGACCCGGACCACACGCACACGCTGGAGGCCTTCTGCCGGGCGACCGGCCGCCCCTACGCCAGCTACGGCCTGCCCGTGCCGTTGGACACGTTCGTGGCCTACGGCCAGTGGTTCCGTGACGAGCTCGTTCCTGACGTGGAAGAGGTGCTGGTCACCGACGTGGCCCAGGCTGGCGGCGGGTTCGAGGTCACCCTGGCGAACTCCGAGCAGCTCCGGGCGCGCAAGGTGGTCGTCGCCATCGGCGTCGAGGCGTTCGCGCACGTACCCGAGCCGCTGTCCGCGCTGCCCTCGTCGGTGTGCACGCACAGCTCCGCCCACACCGACCTGGGGGCCTTCCGCGGCCAGGAGGTCGTCGTGGTCGGCGCGGGCCAGTCCGCGCTGGAGACGGCGGCGCTGCTGCACGAGAAGGGGGCCAGCGTGCAGCTCGTCGCCCGCAAGGGCAAGATCATCTGGAATGGCCCGCCGCTGCCGCTGGACCGCCCGCTGCTGCAGAAGCTCAAGGAGCCGGAGTCCGGGCTGGGGTCGGGCTGGGCCACCTGGTTCTACTCGAATCAGCCGGGCCTGTTCCGGCGCCTGCCGCGGTCCACGCGCGTGTACCGCGCGCGGACGGCGCTCGGCCCGGCCGGGGCCACCTGGCTGCGCAGCCGTGTGGAGGGGCAGTTCCCGGTCCTGACCGGCTACTCGGTCACGTGGGCGAGAGTGCAGGACGGCGGGGTGCGGCTGGGCCTCGCCGAGGCCGGCGGCTCGTCCCGCGAGCTGGCCGCCGACCGTGTCATCGCGGGCACGGGCTACCGCACCGACCTCACCAGGCTGCCGTTCTTCGGTGATCAGATGCTCGCCGGCCTGCGGACGGTGCCCGGCACCGGCAGCTCGGCGGTGGGCCGCGACTACCAGACCTCCATCCCCGGCCTGTACGTCATGGGCCCGGCCGTGGCGCCGACCATGGGGCCGGTCATGCGCTTCGTGTTCGGTTCGGAGCACGCCGCCACCACGGTGGCGCGCCAGCTGACGGGCGGCGCGGTCAGCCGGTCACCAGCAGCCGTGACAGCAGGACGGTAATGACGGGCAACTACGGGCCGCGCGGCGCGGACACCGGCGAGTTCCGCGCTCTCCGCGCCGCGCGGCCCGCACCCGCGAGACTGGGCCCGCCGCGGTGGCGGGAGCACACGGCCCGGCGGGCCAGCAGGATCGCGCCTGTCGTCGCCATGCCGCTTGCTGACGCGGCAGGCCTGGCCGCGGCGATCGGCGTGGCCGGCACGCCGGGACTGCCGTCGGCGGCGTACGCGCTCGCCGTGCTGGCGATCCTCGCCGCCACCGGACAGCACCGGCTGCGGATCTGCCTGCGGGTGGCCGACCAGGCCGGGCGGATCGTGGGCGCGGTGGCGGTGCCGCTGCTGATCCTGCTGCCGTGGGTGCCGGACGGCACCGCGGCCTGGCAGGCGCTATGGTCGGCCGCCGGAGTGATGGCCTTCCGCATCGCGGTGTCCGCGGCGCTGCGCGCCGCGCACCGCAGCTACCTGCTCACCGAGCCTGCCCTGGTCATCGGGGCCGGGACGTTCGGCGCGCACATCGGCGAGCTGATGCGCGCGCACCCCGAGTTCGGGCTCCGGCCGGAGGGCTACCTCGACGAGGGGCCGCCGCGCCGTGACCTGGCGCTGCCGCGGCTGGGCGCTCCCGCCGACCTCGCAGAGGTGGTGGCCACACACGGCATCCGCCGGGTCATCGTCTGCTACGCCGCCTGCAAGGACGAGGATCTGGTCACCGTGCTGCGCGCCAGCAGGCCGCTGCCCGCCGACGTCTGCGTGGTGCCGCGGCTCTACGAGCTCGGGGCGGCGGTGCCGCGCTCCTGCCTGGACGAGCTGTGGGGCATCCCGCTGATCCCGCTGCGGCGGCTCGGCCACCTGAGGGCGGGCCTGTGGCTGAAGCGGATCTTCGACACCGTGGTCTCCGGCGTCCTGCTGCTGACGGCGGCGCCTGTGCTGGCGGTCCTGGCCGTCGCGATACGGGTGCAGTCCCGGCAGAGCCCGCTGTTCCGGCAGGTCAGGGACACGGGCAACGGCCGGAGCGCGGAGATCCTCAAGCTGAGGACGCTCACCGCGGCTGGCGATCCCGACACCGCGTGGGCCGGGGACGCGCACGAGTGCAGCACGCTGGGCCGGTGGCTGCGGGTTACCCACCTCGACGAGCTGCCGCAGCTGGTGAACGTGCTGCGCGGCGACATGTCGCTGGTGGGGCCGAGGCCCGAGCGGCCGTATTTCGTCCGCCAGTTCGGCCGCGAGATCCTGCGGTACAGCGACCGGGCTCGCATGCCGGCCGGGATCACCGGATGGGCGCAGGTCCACGGCCTGAACGGGGACACGTCGATCGTCGAGCGGGCCCGCTTCGACAACCAGTACATCGAGTACTGGTCGCCGTGGCTGGACGTGGTCATCCTCGGCCGGACGCTCACAGCGTCGATCCTCGGCCGGTTCGGAGGTGACTCGTGAGCGAGACGCGCGCGGCCTCCCGCGTCACCCGCGCCGATCGCTGGGCGGAGGACGGCCAGCTCCGCCTGCGCGAGGCGCCGATGATCCTGATGTACCACGGCGTGGCCGAGGTGGCGGAGGACCCGAACCTGCTGTGCGTGTCGCCGCGCCGGTTTGCCGAGCAGATGGACTGGCTCGAGCGCCGCGGCCTGCGGGGGGTCGGCATCAGCGCGATCGTCGAGGCGATGCGGGCCGGGCGCCAGCGCGGGCTCGTCGGCATCACCTTCGACGACGGCTACCTCAGCGTGCTCGAGGCGGCGCTGCCGCAACTGAAGCGCCGCGGCTTCGGGGCGACGGCGTACATCATCTCCGACCGGCTCGGCCGCACCAACGAGTGGGACGAGGGCCCGTCCTGGCCGCTGATGACGGCGAGCCAGGTCCGCGAGCTCGCCGCGGCGGGGATCGAGATCGGCTCGCACGCCGCCACGCACATGCGGCTGGCCGGTGCCAGCCCGGAGCAGCTCAAGGCCGAGGTCAGCGCCAGCAGGACGAGCCTCGCCGCGGTCCTCGGCACCGAGATCCGCGGATTCGCGTACCCGTACGGATCGATGGACGCCGCGGCCCGGCGCGCGGTCCGCGACGCGGGCTACGAGTACGCGTGCGCCGTGGCGGCGCGGACGGCCGAGATCGGCCTCATGGCGCTGCCCAGGATGTACGTCGGCCAGCAGGACGACGCCGCACGGATGACAGCCAAGCGGCTGCTCTACAGGGGCCGTATCGCGCTCAGAGGGAGACGTCCATGAAGGTGCTTCACGTGATCACAGGTCTCGACGCCGGGGGGGCCGAGCTGCAGCTCGCGATGATACTGCGGCGCACGCGGCACGAAGCGGACGTGGTCACCCTGTACAACCCCGGCCCGGTCGCCGAGAAGATACGGGCGCAGGGAACGTCGGTGCGCGACATCGGGATGAAGAGCAACACCGAGCTTGGCGCGCTGCTGCGGCTGCGCAAGATCATCAAAGAGGGCCGGTACGACGTGGTGCACACGCACCTGTACCGGGCCCAGATCTACGCCCGCCCCGCGGCCCGGCTGGCAGGCACGCCCGTGGTCTTGACCACGGAGCACTCGATCGGCGAGACGCACATCGAGCGGCGCAAGATGACCAGGGGGGTGCAGGCCTTGTACCTGGCGTCGGAGAAGTTCTCCGACGCCACGATCGCGGTGTCCGACATCGTCAGGGACCGCCTGGTGCGCTGGGGCGTGCGGCCGGGGAAAATCACGGTGATTCCGAACGGGGTCGACACCGACGAGCTTGGCTTCGACCCGGCGGCCAGGGGGCAGGTCCGCGCGCAGTTCGGCATCGCGCCGGACGCCTACGTGATCGGCGCGCTCGGGCGGCTGGACCCGAACAAGCGGGTCGACCTCACCATGGAAGCCGCCGCGCCGATGCTGGGCGAGCGGTGCAAGATCCTGGTGATCGGCCGCGGCGAGGACCAGGCCAGGCTGGAGGCCGCGGCCCAGCGCCTCGGCGTCACCGAGCACGTGATCTTCGGCGGCTACCAGTCCGACACCACCGCGATGCTGGCCGCGTTCGACCTCTACGTCGCCGCCTCGGTGCAGGAGACGTTCGGGCTGTCGGTGCTCGAGGCCCTGGCCAGCGGGCTGCCGGTGCTCTACACCACCTGCCCGGCCCTGGACGGCATCCAGACCGAGCGCGCCCGGATGGTGGCGGGCACCGCGGACGCGCTGCGCGACGAGATCCGCAAGGAGATCGAGGCGGGGCCCAGGGCGCGCGTGGCGGACACCAAGGTATTCGAGCGTTACGGCATCGATTCGGTCGTCCGCCGGATCGATGACGTATACGAGCAGGTCCTGGCGGAGCGTCCGCGCCGGGTGCGGCGCGCGGGCAGAAGCAGTGCATAGAGCACGGACCCGCGCCGGCATACACGAAACCAGGTGACGTGAAGCTACATGGAAGTGGCACTCATCGGAGAAGGCACCTATCCGCACCAGTTCGGTGGGGTGAGCGTCTGGTGTGACCAGCTCGTCCGCGGGATGACGGACTATGACTTCAAGCTGGTCGCGCTGGTGGCGACGGGTGCCGAGCCGGTGCGGTGGACGCTGCCGGGCAACGTGACGTCGGTGACCGCCCTGCCGCTCTGGGGCCCTCCGCCTGCCGCGCCGACCTCCCGCCGGCGCGGCAGGCGGAGATTCCGCCGTGCGGCCTGCCCGCCGCTCCGCGAGCTGATCGACCTGCTGCTCGCGCCCCCGGCGGAGGCCCAGGACCGGTTCGGTGACGTGCTGCACGAGATCTTCGAGTTCGCCCAGAACGAGAACCTCAGCGCCAGCCTGTCCAGCGAGGCGGCCGTGTCCTTGCTGAGCCAGGCCTGGCGGGACTGGCAGCTCGACGCGACCGAGGCGGCGCCCACGCTGAACGACGCGGTGACCGCGATGCAGCTGCTCGAGCACTCGCTGCGCCCGCTGTCACATCCGCCCCCGCGGGCGGACGTCGCGCACGCGGTGACCAACGGGCTCGGCGCGCTGCCCGCGCTGGCCGCCAAGTGGCGCTACGGCACGCCCATGATCGTCACCGAGCACGGGCTGTACATGCGCGAGCAGTACCTGCACAGCCGTCCCAGCCCGTTCCGGTGGCCGGTGCGGGCGCTGTACCTGCGGTTCCTGCGCCGCCTGTGCTCGCTGGGCTATCACGAGGCCGAGATGATCACGCCGGGCAACGTCTTCAACAAGCGCTGGGAGGAGCAGCTGGGCGCGGACATGACCCGGGTCCGCACCGTCTACAACGGCGTGGACCCGGCCGACTTCCCGCCGCTCGAGGGCGAGCCCGAGGTGCCGACGATCTCGTGGGTGGGCCGCGTGGACCCGGTCAAGGACCTGGAGACGCTGCTGCTCGCGTTCGCGCTGGTGCACCGGGCGATGCCGGAGGCACGGCTGCGGATGTTCGGCTCGCCTCCCCCGGGCCAGGAGGCCTACCTGGAGCGCTGCCGAGGCCTCGCAGCCGAGCTCGGCATCAGCGAGGCGGCGACGTTCGAGGGCCGGGTGGCCGAGATCCGTGATGCCTACTCCGCCGGGCAGGTATACGTGCTCTGCAGCATCTCCGAGGGCTTCCCTTACACCGTCATCGAGGCCATGACCTGCGGTCGGCCGTGCGTGGCCACCGACGTCGGCGGGGTCAACGAGGCGGTCGCCGACGCCGGCATCATCGTGCCCCCGCGCAGCCCCGAGTCCCTTGCGCAGGCCTGCCTCACGCTGCTGCAGGATGCCCCGCAGCGGCGGCGGCTTGGCGCCGCCGCCCGCATGCGCGCGCTGGAGTACTTCACGGTCGACCGCGCGATCAGCGCCTTCGACGAGATCTACACGTTCGTCGGCACCGGCCTCGAGCTGCCCACCGTGGAGCCGGACGACGAGTCGGACGACCTGCTCGAGACCGACCTGCCGGAACGCGACGAGGAGACCGAGCTGCTGGAGGCCACAGGATGAGCGTCGGCGCGCACGAGGAGCGGCTGGCGGCGGCCGCCAACGGCCGGGCTCCCATGCCGCGCACGGTCGCGGCGCTCTGCGAGCAGTTCGCCTCGGTGTGCGAGTCGGCCGTGGACCCGCTGGAGATCGCCAGCGCGCTCGAGTTCGAGGGCCTCGGTGACCAGGCGGCGAAGCTGCGTTACGGGTTTCCCGACGTGTTCGCGCTGGCGCAGGACATGTACTTCCGGGTGCCGCGCAGGCCTGCCGAGCCCGAGGAGCCCCCGGACCCGTGGCAGGACAGCGGCAGGCTCCGCCCCGCGCTGCACAGCATGCTGTACGCGCTGCCGGGGATCTGCTTCCCGGCCGCGATCGGGCTGCTGATCGGCCACGGCGTGGAGATCACCCTCATCGTGGCCCTGCTCGTCGCCTGGTCGACGGGTCAGGGCCTGGCCTACGTCGGCTACATCCGGCTCGGCCGGACCCTGGACAGGGGCCAGACGCGGCGCGTGCTGCGGGTCGCCCTGACGGCGGGGCTGGCCATCGTGGCCATTGCGCTCGCGACGACCGCGCGCCTGGCGCACGCCCCCACGTCCGCCCTGGTCTTCGGCGCGGGGGAGGGCGCGTACATGCTCGGCGCCGGGGTGCTGATGGTGCTCGGCGCCGAGGCCTGGCTGCTGGCCGCGCTCGCGCCCGGCGTGGGAGGCAGCGCCGCGTTCCTGCTCCTGGGCCGGCCGCCGCACCTGGAGCATCTCGTCTGGGCCGGCCTCGCCGCCACCCCGCTGCTCGCGCTCGCGCTGGCGGCCCTGTTCACCCGCGGGACCGGGCCGCGCACCGGCCAGCTGTTCGAGGCGTCCGAGTGGCTCGGCGCGCTGCCCGCGGCCGGGTTCGGGCTGGTCGCCGCCGGGCTGCTGATCTTCCCCGTCGCGGCGGGTGTGCACGGCCGCGGGGGGATCAACGTCGGGGCGCTGCTCGCCGCGCTGCCCCTGTCGCTGAGCATGGGCGCGGCCGAGGCCAGCCTGCTCTGGTACCGGCGGCGCATGCGGCGGCTGCTCCGCTCCACCAGCAACTTGCGGGTGTTCGGCATCAAGGCCCGCCTGGTGCTGGCGGCGGCGGTGCTCATGTACGTGGCCGCGGCCGCCGTCCTCATCGCGATGGCGCTCTGGGTCGTCAGCGCGGCCGGGCTGGCGCACCCGCACCGGTCGGACCTGCCGCAGCTGGCGGCGTACCTGGCGCTGGCCGCGGCGATGTTCCTGGCGCTGCTGCTGCAGGCGTTCGGCTCCCGGATCTTTCCCCTGGTCGCGGGAGCCGCTGCGCTGGCGTTCGAGATCGCCGCCCGGCACCTGGGAGTGTTCGCGCAGATCGTGGCGTGCACCGAGCTTCTCGTCGTGGTCGGCGGCTTCGCGCTGGTGGTGCTGGGGAGGGCGGTACGCCATGCGACCTAGACGTTCGCCATGCCCAGCCCCGTAGCGTTATGAATAATCATTAAAAAGCCGGAGGAAACAGTCATGACGAACGTTGTCGCGGTGACGGGGGCGGAGGGCTTCATCGGTTCCCATCTGGTGGAGTCGCTGGTGCGGCGCGGTAACCGGGTGCGGGCCATGGTCCTGTACAACATGTGGAGCTCGACCGGGTGGCTGGAGACGCTGGGAGCCCACGTCACCGACCAGGTTGACGTGGTATTCGGGGACGTGCGTGACCCGGCGACCGTGCGTGAGCTTGTCGAGGGCGCGGAGGTGGTGTACCATCTCGCGGCCATCGGGTCGGTCCCGTACTCCTACAGCGCGCCGCGCTCGTTCATCGACACGAACACGATCGGCACGATGCACGTGCTCGAGGCGGTGCGGGCCTGCCGGACGCCGCGGCTCGTGCACACCTCGACCAGCGAGACTTACGGCACCGCGCGCACGGTCCCGATCAGCGAGTCGCACCCGCTGCAGGCGCAGTCGCCGTACGCGGCCTCCAAGGTCGCCGGGGACAAGCTGGTCGAGTCGTACCACCTGAGCTTCGGGGTGCCCGCGGTCACGCTGCGGCCGTTCAACACGTTCGGCCCGCGCCAGTCCACCCGCGCTGTCATCCCGCAGATCATCACCCAGCTGGCCAGCGGCTCCAAGCAGCTGATGCTGGGCGCGCTGGACCCGACCCGCGACTTCTCCTACGTCCTCGACACCGCCGAGGCGTTCATCACGGTCGGCGAGGCCCCGGCGTCAGCGGTGATCGGCGAGCTGTTCAACTGCGGCCCGGGCGACGACATCGCGATCGGCAAGCTGGCCGAGGACATCGCCAGGCTCATGGGGGTCGACGCGGATATCGTGGAGGACCCGAAGCGGCTCCGCCCCAAGGACTCCGAGGTCATGCGACTGGTGTGCGACGCGACGAAGCTGCGCGAGCGCACCGGGTGGCGGCCTCGCTACTCCAGGGACGAAGGCCTTCGCGAGACCATCGAGTGGTTCTGCGACCCGGCGAACCTGGCCAGGTTCAAGGCCAACGAATACCACCAGTGAGCGAGCCGACTCGGGCCCCGAGCGAGCGGGAGGCTTGATGCGCCTGCTGGTGATCGGCGCGAGCGGGTTCCTCGGCCGGCACGTGTGGCGGCAGGCTACCGCGGCGGGCGCGGTGGTGGTCACCGCCGGGCGTGCCGCGCTGCCCGGCTCGCCCGAGCACCGGCAGGTCGACCTGGCCACAGGCGACCCGGCCGCCATCGCCGAGATGATCGCGTCGGCGGCGCCCGACGCGATCGCCAACTGCGCGGGCGCGACCACCGGCGGACCGGACGTGCTGGCGCCGGCCAACGTGACCGGCACCTACGCGCTGGTCCGGGCGATGCTGCTGGCCGGCAGCCCGGCCAGGCTCGTGCACCTCGGCTCGGCCGCGGAGTACGGGCGCGCCGAGCCCGGCGTTCCCGTGGCCGAGTCCGCCCCGCCCCGCCCCGTCGCGCCCTACGGGGCCACGAAGCTCGCGGGCACCCGGCTGGTCGAGCTGGGCCGGGCGGCCGGGCTGGACGCGGTGGTGCTGCGGGTGTTCAACCCGGTCGGCGCCGGGGCGCCGGAGACCGGCCTGCCGGGGCGCGTGACCGCGGAACTGCGCCGGGCCCTGGCCGACGGCACCGAGGTGCGGCTCGGCTCGCTGGACGCGGTCCGGGACTTCGTCGACGCGCGCGATGTCGCCAGCGCGGTGCTGGCCGCCGCGACCGCCACGGAGCTGCCGCACCCGGTGCTCAACATCGGCAGCGGCGTCGGCGTTCCGGTCAGCACCGTGGTCAAGGAGCTGGTGGCGATCAGCGGCTACGAGGGCATGGTGCACGAGGACGCGGAGGGATCCGCGCGCTCGCCGGAAAGGTCGTGGCAGCAGGCCGACATCACCCGTGCGGGGCTAGACCTCGGCTGGCGGCCGTGTCATGATCTCCTGGCGTCGCTGGCCGACCTGTGGGAGGCAAGCCGTGACCAAGCTGGCCTCTGACCGCGTCTCGCTGGGCAGGCCGCGGCTCGTCGTGCCCGCGTACTTCCGGCCCGATGTGCGGCCCGGCGACTGGGACATGCTCGCCAAGCACGCGTCGCAGGTGCGGCTGGTGATCCTGAACCTCGCGAACGGCCCCGGCCCCGCGCCCGACCCGGCGTTCTACCCGGCGCTGGCTCGCCTGCGCGACGCCGGCGTGGCCGTAGCCGGGTACGTGGACACCAACTACGG
>Ga0070698_100008389_pt1 | contig 11167 bp, 12 predicted proteins | sample KBSK1502metaG_FD_65477 | JGI IMG/M metagenome (GOLD analysis project Ga0070698, IMG submission 65477) | Corn, switchgrass and miscanthus rhizosphere microbial communities from Kellogg Biological Station, Michigan, USA - KBS K1-50-2 metaG | ecosystem: Host-associated > Plants > Roots >...
TGGTCGGGGAGAGAGGATTTGAACCTCCGACCCCCTGGTCCCGAACTTGGGGGCGTGGAGCTGATTTTGTTAATATTCAATCATTTGAGTGGTGCTTCAACCGTCTCAGTCTTGCTCGATCACGCCAGTTTGGGCGTAATGTAAACCCTCCAACTGCAACCCTAGCCAGGGGGTCATTTCACTTGGGGGAGCTGATCTAAGCTCACAGCATGGCCGCCCGCGTGATAATTTCTGGATCGCCGCTCGCTCAGAACCTCCTTTTTTTGCTTCGTTCCTCAACCGCGAGCTACTTGTGCGATAAGCCGGCTGGAAAAATCAGCCCCGACCGTTAGTCGACTTCTGAGAACTTGACCGACAGGGTGTGTTGTCGGAGTGAGACACGTTCCTTCATCGGCAATCAGAGGTTATAATCCCCTCGACTTCTTACCTGATATCGCTTCTTGTTTCGGAGGATGCGGTGAATCGTCGACGATTCCTGCACATAGCGGCGCTGAGTGCAGCCGGTGGTGTTATCTCCGGCTGCTATCGGAACCGGCTTCGTGCCCCGGTTCCGGTTTCCGGAAATGGTTGCAGTCTTGCCCCGGTGCTGGTCTCCCCGGACCGTGAAATCCGAACCGTTGTTGGTCTTAGGCCCTATCGGCCATCCGGATTTGTCGTCAAGGCCGAGAAGCTCGGTGAAAAACTGATCATCCACAACTACGGTCATGGGGGCGGCGGCATTACCCTCTCGTGGGGCACGTCGCACTTGGCTACTGCCTTGCTCCCCGGCGAACCTCTGTCCGCCGTGGCTGTGGTGGGGTGCGGCGCAGTCGGCCTGGCGACGGCGCGACTTCTGCAGGATCGCGGCCTACGCGTCACGATTTATGCTAGCGAACTCCCTCCCAATACTACTTCTTACTTGGCCGGTGGACAGGTGCTTCCCTTTAGTGTTTTCGATCTCGGAAAACAGAGCCCAGTCTTCATGGATCAGTTCCTCCAGGCTACTGACTTCTCTTACCGTCGGTATCAAACCCTCGTCGGATCGCGATACGGCGTGCGCTGGGTGCGGAACTACACCCTGCGTTACCACGAATTTGAAGGCAATGATCTGCAAACTGTGGTTCGCAAGTTTATGCCGGAGTACCGTGAGCTTTCCCAATCGGAGCATCCTTTCTCCGGATATCGCTTCGTGCGGCAGTACGACACCATGCTCGTCGCGCCACCGACCTATCTCAATGCAGTTCTGACGGATTTCCATGTTGCCGGCGGTGCAGTCCAGGTTATGCATTTTGATCATGTCTCTCAATTGCAGCAGCTCCCCGAACCGATCATCTTCAACTGCACGGGGCTGGGTGCCCGTGCGCTCTTCGGCGATCAAGAACTGACTCCTGTAAAAGGACAACTGACATTCCTATTACCGCAACCGGAGGTGAACTACATTGCCCTCATGGAAGACGATCTCTACATGTTCCCGCGCACCGACGGCATTCTGCTGGGAGGAACTTTTGAAGAGGGCGAGTGGTCGCTCAGCGTGAACGAAACGGCGAAGGCACGCGTCCTAAAGGGCCACGCGCAGTTTTTTCAAAGTTTTCGCCGATGTAAACGGGCTAGTTTGGGCAGTCTCCAACGGAACTGGCTGGAAGCGAGTCGAAGCTAACCAGACAACTGATTCTTTTCCCTGACTTTTCCTGAAAATTCGCTTCTGACGAAGTCACGCCAATCATTTGGATCGTAGGACCTGATTCCGGCCCGAGTGACGCTGTAACACACTCACAGCACCGTAAGCGTTCGGGCCGTCGTTTTGAATGGCAGATATCTTGATCGCGCCATGCTCGACAGATTACTTGCACAGGCGGAGACAAACGCGAAGTAGCACCGGCGAGAGCAGCACGGCCGACCAAGTCTGCTGAAACTCGGAGGAGGGGCAATGGGAGCGCGTGTCATTTTTGCTGCTGCACTCTTGCTGGCAATTTCTCTTTACGCGGGTGCTCAAGATCGCACTGCACAGCCGCTTATCATCGATGTGCACCTGCACGCTTATCCCGCGGACGTGAACGGACCCCCACCACTGGGGCTTTGCCTGCCGCTTACGTCCCATCTACCGCCTCTTGACCCGGCGAAGCAGACCTTCAGCGCACTCTCGAAGCAGCCTCCATGCTCCGATCCCATCTGGTCTCCGATGACGGACCAGGCGGTCATGAAGCAGACGATCGAGGTTCTCAAGCGGCGGAACATCATCGGCGTCTTGAGCGGGTCACCTGATCGAGTACTTCAGTGGAGCAAAGAAGCGCCTGACCGGTTTATTCGCAGCGTGGAGTTTCGACTCGGTCGGAACCAGCTTTCCGTCGATGAGTTGCGTCGCCTCTTCAAGGAGAGCTCGTTCGCTGTCTTCGGCGAGGTGACGAACCAGTATGTTGGAATCGCTCCTAACTAATGACTCTCGGATGGAGCCGTACTGGGCGCTCGCAGAATCGCTCGATGTCCCGGTCGCGATCAACATGGGGGAAGGCCCACCGGGTGCCGCCTACCTGATTCCTACATACCGCGCACGGCTGACCAGTCCCTACTTGCTTGAGGAAGTGTTGATTCGTCATCCCCGGCTGCGTGTCTCTGTGATGCATTATGGGTCCCCACTGATTGAAGAGATGATTGCGATGCTCGGGGCCTATCCCCAGCTTTATGTCGACATTGGCGGGATCCAGTGGAACTATCCTCGGGCATACTTTTACAAGCAGCTCAAGGAATTAATAGATGCTGGGTTCGGCAAGCGGATCATGTTCGGATCGGACCAGATGAATTGGCCCGGCGTTATCGAGCCAGCGATCGCGATCGTCGATGAGGCTCCGTTTCTCAGTGGGGACCAGAAGCGCGACATCTTCTGCCGCAACGCTGCCAGATTCCTTCGTCTTGATACCAAGACCTGCGATTAGGTGAGGAGGTAGAGATGAGATGCAGCGTCATGACCGCGTTCGTGCTTCTCGTGGTGGCACACGTAAGTGCACAGGATGGCGCTCCGAGGCCGCTCATCATTGACATGCACTTGCACGCTCACACCCTCAGCATGTACGGAACACCGCCACCATCGATCTGCGCCAACAATCAGGAGATTCTCTTCCCGGCGTGGGACCCGCACGAGCCCTTGACGTATGCGGATGCGAAGTCCTGTCCTGAACGGCTGAAAGCACCAGAGACAGACGAGGAACTTCTACAGGAAACGCTCAGTCTGTTAAAGCACCATAACATTCGGGCGGTAACGACGGGTTCGCTTGATCAAGTAACAAAATGGTACGCCGGTGCACCAGATCGGATCATTCGCGCTATCCCGTTTGCCGAACCCAAGTACGAAACGCGCGATCCTGCAGCGTTCCGGCGTCTTTTCGCTGAAGGCAAGTTTGCTGTATTCGCCGAGGTGAGCCCGCAATACGATGGCGTCAGCATTGCTGATCCGTCACTCGAACCCTACTTCGCTTTGGCCGAGGAGATGGACATCCCGGTCGGAATCCACATGGGGGAGGGCCCTCCGGGCGCAGCCTACCTGTTTTCTCCCAAGTACCGTGCCCGCCTGACCAGCCCTTTTCTGCTCGAAGAGGTGCTCGTCCGCCATCCTCGGCTTCGCGTTTACGTGATGCACTACGGTTCACCGCTGGTGGACGAAATGCTCTCGATGCTCTACTCCCACCCGCAGCTCTACGTGGACGTTGCGGGGAACGATTGGAGCCTTCCGCGCAAGGAGTTCCACAGCCACTTGCGGCGCTTGGTCGAAGCAGGATTTGAGAAGCGCATCATGTTTGGTTCTGACGAAATGGTGTGGCCAGGGACGATCAAGGTAGCCATTGAAAGCATTGAGTCGGCGGATTTTCTGGACGAGGAGCAGAAGCGCGATATCTTCTGCCGGAACGCTGCCCGGTTCCTCCGCATGGATGTTAAGAGCTGCGGGGAATAAAGAACGCAATGACACTGGTTCAGAGATGGGACATGCCGCACACCCCTTTTAATGGCTGAAGGAGGGAACTGCAATGAAATCGTCGATTGGTGCGGTGATGGTGAACCTGGTGTGCATTTGTACGTTGCACCTGTCCCTAATGGCACAACTTGCGCGAAATTTCGATGTTATCGATGTTCACGTGCACGCCATGAAGCCCGAAGACTTCGCTGGACCTCCTGAGTCTGCCAACTTCGGAGCGTTCCGAAAGACCTACCGAACCAACGAGCGCGATCCAGAGGCGCTATTGAGCAAAACAGTTGCCCAAATGGACATGAACCACATTTCGAAAGCGGTGATCAGTGGCGACGACGACGTGGTGGCGAACTGGGTACAGCAATACCCAGATCGATTTCTACCGTCATACAACCATTGGTGCGACGGCAAACCTGAGACCGTGGCGAAGTTTGAATCCGAATGGAAGGCAATTGGGGAGCTTGGGCTGGTGTATGGTGGGCATCCACTGAATGACCCAGCCTGTTTCCCGTTGTTCGAACTCGCTCAACACTACGACATTCCGGTGTTTTTTCACACAGGCTTCGGTGGGCCAAGTCCTCAGGCAGGATTTGCCCCAAAATTCCGGATTTCACTATCAGACCCTCTGCTGTTAGAAGACGTAGCGATCCGGTTCCCAAAAATGAAGATTGTCATCATGCACATGGGCTGGCCATTTTACGATCACGCCCTGTACATGCTGTGGGCTTACGAAAACGTTTACCTTGATACAGCAACGGTCGACTGGCTCCTTGGCCCCAAGCTATTTAGCCGCATGCTGGAGGACGCCGTTGAAACTGTGGGAAGTGACAGGATTCTGTTTGGCTCTGATCAGATGGTATGGCCGCAAATGATTACTCCGGCTATACAGTCGATTCGCAATTCATCGTTCTTATCAGATCAGGATAAGAGAAACATTCTCGGCGAGAATGCGCGTCGGCTATTGAAGATCAGATAATAACGCGGCTCCAGCTTTCATGGAGGTCACGAAGATGCGAGGATTAGCTCTCAGGATGCTCTCTTTGTTAATGGCTGCGATTTGGTTGTGCGCTTCCGCCGGGTGGGCGCAGGTTTATCGGCTTGCTGACCTCAATACCGAGCAGATTCGTGCTCTCAATCCGGCGAAAACGGTGGTCATTATTCCCGGTGGGATTCTCGAAGAGCACGGCCCCTATCTTCCGTCGTACAGTGACGGTTTCTTCGCCGAGGCCTACAGTCGCGAGCTGGCAAACGCTATCGTCGCTCGCCCCGGCTGGACAGTCCTGATGTTTCCCGAAATTCCCCTGGGCGTTGGTGGCGCGAACTCGATTGGTGGTAAGGATATTTTTCCGGGCAGCTACAACGTGCGCTTGTCCACCTTGCTCGCTGTTTACATGGATTTGGCTTCGATGCTAGGCGAACAAGGATTCCGGTGGATTTTCGTCGTCTTCATGCATGACGGGCCGGAAAACCACCTCGCGCTCGAACAGGCTTCAGATTACTTCCACGATGTGTACGGCGGAAACATGGTACACCTCTATGACTTGAAGCCGGTTCACGACTGTTGCGACACAGCGCAGAGAATTCTCACCCCAGAGCAGCTACGCGAGAACGGATTCACGGTGCATGGCGGCATCGGCGAGCACGCCGAGATGTTGTTCCTGCGGCCCGACCTAGTTTCTCCCGCAATTCACAACGCACCGAGTGTCACCGCCAAGGACTTTCCGGACCTGGTGCGCCTGGCGCATCAAAGCAACTGGCCTGGTTATTGGGGTGCTCCGCGCTATGCAAGTTCCGCATTGGGAGCCGCTTCTTTTCACAACATCTCGGACAACATGAACCGCCTCGCTCTGCAGATTTTGGAGGGGCTTGACTGGCGAAAGATACCGCGTTTCAGCGATGAGCAAGTCTCGCAAATTCGTTCTGCCGGTGGATCACTGGGCTCCGAATACGACCGCAAACGCGAGCAGCAGGAAACGGATTGGCTGAAATCGAGGAGTTTGCGATAGAGCGCATGATGCGTTGGTGAACATAAGAATCGGAATATGTGGTCCCAGAGCAGTGCAACCGGCCAGCATCGAGATGAGAGGTGGGCGTGCAAAAGCGTCAATCTATATACGTGATTTTGCTTTTCCTGCTGGTTTTAGGCCCAAGCGCAATCGGCCAACCGCAGCCGTGCCCAACGGAATTTCACTACGGAGAAAATGCCGTTGCAGGCCATTTTGCCGTCGTGAATGGTATCCGTATGTACTACGAGATTTACGGCGGCGGTCCGCCACTGTTGCTGATTCATGGCAACCGGGGGCTCGATCTGGGGAATGCGCTGCCAGATCGCGCATTTTTCACACTCGTACCGCGTAATCGCGGCTGACAGCCGAGCCCACGGGAAAAGCGACGATGGGAGCGGGGCCGCTGAGATACGAGCAAATGGCTGATGATTTAGCCTCGCTCTTGACAGAAATCAAAGTGGACTCAGCGGACATCATTGGCCAGAGCGATGGCGCAATACTTGCATTGCTCCTCGCAATTCATCATCCACGGATAGTAAAGAAAATCGTCGCGAATGCCCCGAACCTTCGGCCCGACGAGACCGCCATAGCAGCCTGGGCGTTTCCGTTAATGCAAAAGGCCTTAGACGAGGCAAACGCGATGATTGAGAAAGGCGACCGTTCGAGGAACTGGTCGAGAATTAAGCGCTGGAACGAGCTGATGCTCAACGAGCCTCATATCTCTCTTGATGAACTACGCCGCATTCAAGTACCGATCCTCATATCTGGCGCTGACGACGACATAATCAGGACAGAGCATCTCTTCGAGATATATCGCAATCTTCCACGCGCGCACCTGGCGATCATGCCGGGAGCTACACACGACCTGCACCAGCATCAGTATGAGCCTTTCAATGCAATTGCCGAGCGGTTCTTAAAGACTCCTTTTGCAAGGCCTACTACGAGGCAGGAAATAGAAGCAGAGGTGACCGAACAACTTCGACCTTAAGCGCTCTAACGATCTGCGTTTGCTGTCGGATCACGGCGCACAAAAATATTGTATTGCTGAACATCATGCACAGGGTAAAATGGGCGACCTTCTCAACGTAGTGGCCCCGAAGAGTAGGGGGATGGCCATGCAGCGATCTCATGTTTGTGCTTCAGTGCTTCTTGCCCTGGCCTCGATTGCCGCCGCGGTTGGGCAAACTCCCAAAGAACCACAGGCCAGGTCTGTGCCCCGGCACATGATTGTGCCCCTCTCAGAGATGAGCGTGGATGGCGTTGTTTCTGGAAATCCGAATACACCAGGTGCTCCGTTCGTAATCCGGATTCAGAATGACACGAATTTCATTGTGCCACCGCACTGGCATCCCCAAGATGAACACATTGTAGTGGTAAAGGGCACCTGGTATCTCGGAATGGGCGATAGATTTGACCGGAGCGCCTTGCGGGAGATGAATGTTGGGGACTACGCGCTGGTGCCCAAAGAGATGCGACATTTCGGGGGGTCGAAGACCGAGACCGTCATTCAGGTCCATGGCATTGGCCCCTTCAAAGTGATTCCCGATGATTCCTGGGAGATGCTGGGCGGATGGAGACACACTCCGGATGATAGCGTCGCAAGCGATCCGCGGGTTGACTCTTTGTTCAAGTTCAAGCTTGCCGAACGGGTAGAGTCAAAACAAGGTGAAGGCCTAATTATTGATGCGCTTCGTTCTGCCAAAAGTAACATTATTCAGTACAACGTACAGAGGGATGATGGAGAGCGGTTCTTTGAGGCTGAAGAAGAACTCGCGGCCGTGCCTCAAGACAGAGCTTTCGATCATGGTCCGCTGACTGGCGTGTGGCAAGGCATGATGCATGGCATGCCGGATGGTGATCTGCAATTCAAGTTCTACGTTCAGCAAAACAAAGACGAACTCATAGGGATCTTCTCCTCGTTTGATGGCGGCGCGGCTTTCAACTTATCCACTTTCAAAGACGACACGCTCGAAATTCACATTAAAACCCCTGTGGGGAATTTCCTTTTCAACGGGAAAAGAGGAACCGAAGGGATTTTAGGCGAGTGGTCCATTGACAGAGGATTTCGAGGTCGCTGTGGAGGCCAAGTTGATTCGCGAATGAGCAATGACGTGAAGGCCCGCTTCGATGTCTTAGGATCATCATGGCAAGAAACCAGCCGCTTCAGTAGGCCCATCGAGTAAGTATGCGACGTAGAGACTTCTTGAAGCAGACGGCGATCGCGGCGGCAACGCTCTCTCTGTCGCCGCTGCGCAGTTTTGCGTTTGACCCAGGCAACCTGGAACGACAGGGCGCGGCGAAGCGGGTGATTATCGTCGGCGCTGGGTTGGCCGGCCTGTCGGCTGCATACGAACTCACACAGGCAGGTCATGACGTCACGGTGCTTGAAGCACGCACCCGGCCGGGTGGCCGTGTCCATACACTCCGAGATCCCTTTCCCGAGGGGCTCCACGCCGAAGCCGGGGCTACGCGAGTTCCCGATAACCATCACTTCACGCTCAGATATGCTGAGTTGTTCGGCCTGACGCTCGATCCGTTCGAGCCGGCCGATGTGCCGTCGGTGTCGGGTGCATGTGGGATTGAACGATGTTCTCCTCAGTCTGCGCCCTTCCCTCCCCAGCCTCCGCCGAGGGTTGCCCTTCCTTGTTCAGCTGGTTCATCGGTACTACGGCACAGTCCGACTTCTCCTGTACGTTCACGTCCGCCGTTCGGTTTATGGCCTTCGCGGACCGGTCTTGATCGCTTGACCAAGACGTGCAGGACATCTCCCGGTTCTCGTGCATGTTGTTTCTCAGCGTGCGCGGGTTCTTAGACTACGCAGGACCGACAAGCCACTCGCGATTCGCGTGGCTGCCGTGTTGCCTTCCTCCCTACCGGAACGGAGTCGGCATCCTGTTCCATCGGCTTTTCGAAGCTCAATAGCCCGGCCCACCGATACCCCTGTCTACGCTTCAAGCGATACCTCGCGATCTCGCCTGCAAGACTCGAGGCCAGGATGGATTCGCTGTCTCCTTTCCTGTAGGGCTCTTTCATCCCCTACAACATGCCGGTTTATCCCGGCGCTCTCCGGATTGCCGACATTCGCTCAGAACAGTCTTGTGCGGCTGGCATGGGGAAAGCCGAATACATGATGTCACGAGAGACCTCTTAGCTGTTCAGGGTGCTAATCGGCTTTATGTTCTGGTTGAGATGCAGCAGATTCGCCGGATCGTACTTTTTCTTTATCTCCACCAGGCGAGCATAGTTTGCCAGGTAGGCCTGCCTGACGAGTTCGTCGTTCGTTTCGCTTAAGCCATTGATGTACAGTCCGTGAGAGAAAGGTTGCAGTTTGTCGCGCAGAGCGATGACCCATCGCACGGCAGCGTCCTTTTCTTCCGGAGCACTCCAGTTACCGAACACATCCACCTCGTAACCCGGCTGCCTCATAGCAAAGGCCATGTCCGTCTCAGGCACCCGCGTCACGGCGCCGCGGACGTTCACAATCAACACCATGAACCTCCTCGGGCATCGTGGGTGGCTGCGGTAATTGCTGCAATGGCGGTCTCGCTGAGTTCCGGCACGAAGACGTTGGCGACAAAATAGCGATTAGGGGGTGACGGAAACCAGTTCCGCTGAGCCTCAAGATGAGACATCACCTTGACGGTGTCCACCTGTGGCTTAAGCTGCGTTCGCAACGGTCTGAGTAGTTCATTCCCCACGGCCGGTTTGCCGCAATAACCGACCAGCATCTGAAATCTGGGTCCTTGTTCGGACGGCAATATCAGGCCGCCGACCGATAATTCATCCGGAGCCGTCTTAGTGAATTTCATGTATGTCTGAAGCAACTCCGAGATTTGCCCTGCGGGATAGACCAAAGCTCCCGCTAGAACATCGCTCACCGGATGAAGTCGGTACTCAAACTGTGTCACCACGCCGAAGTTCCCACCCCCGGCTCGTATCGCCCAGAAAAGATCCGGATTGATGTTCTGACGGGGATTAGCAAACGCGGCAACCCTTACTTGCGAAGACTCTTCGTGCAAGGGGCACATGCCGTTCTCCAACAGAAAGCGAAGCAATCTTCGGGTCTGTGTGCGTGGCTAGCCCAACTCACAACCCGCACCCACAGTAACGTGGCCGCAGTAGCCTTAGCGAATAAGTTAGCGCGTATGGCCTGGGCTGTGCTCGCTAAGAATGAACCCTATCGGCCCCCAATGTTGGTCGGCGCAGCTACCGCATGACTGGCCTGCAGATGACGCCTGGCTGAGGCCAGGGTTGGAAATCGCATTCGCGATTCCCACATCTACAGACTAGCGGCTACTACGGAGTTGATGATTTTCTGCCAGGTCTGCTGGCGAACTACGAGATGACACAACGGTCGAACCCGGCGCTCTCGAAACCTGTAAACCGGAACAGCCTTCCAAGGCTGGATTACTCCTTTTTGGTACAAGTGAATTCTGTGAGGACCCGACCCGCGTCTCGGTTGACGTATTGTCGGCAAACCACGTACCGCGGGCACGCGCGCGATTGTGTATGCGAAACCATACATCAGTCTGTTGACTTGTCTTTCTCTCCCGTAAGCTCGCCGAACAGCCATGCCTTAGCCATCTTCCAGTCGCGCTTAGCGGTCTCCTGCGAAATTCCCAGGATCTCCGCGGTTTCCGCAATACTCAATCCGCCGAAGTAGCGCAGCTCTACTACGCGGCCTTTGCGCGCATCGATCGTGGACAGCGATGACAGCGCCTGGTCCAAGGCGAGCACTTCGATTCCGCGGGCTTGCGTGCCCAGAAAGACCTCATCCAAGGGCACTCGGAGCGCGTTGCCGCCATGTTTCGCATACCCATGACCGCGCGCGTGGTCCACAAGGATGCGCCGGATCATTTGGGAACAGAGAGCGAGAAAGTGGACTCGATTTTCGCAAGGGATGGCGCCGGCACGAACTAATTTGAGGTAAGTCTCATTAACTAAAGCGGCCGACTCCAGAGTTTGGTCCTGCCGCCGCTTCGCCAACTGCTGTCTGGCGATTCGCCGCAACTCAGGGTACACGTAAGACATCAACTGGCTTAATGCCTGTTCATCACCATTTCCCCAGGCGGCAATCAACCCGCTTATGTCCTGTGGACGCTCGGCAGTTCGCGGAACCGGGGGCTCAGTGGATATCCCAGAACATGCTTGATGGAGCGGTTGGGCACATAGCTGTTGGAAGCCTTGCCCCGACCCGTGGTCTCGCCCAACCACACCCAGTTGG
>Ga0070698_100008390_pt1 | contig 11164 bp, 10 predicted proteins | sample KBSK1502metaG_FD_65477 | JGI IMG/M metagenome (GOLD analysis project Ga0070698, IMG submission 65477) | Corn, switchgrass and miscanthus rhizosphere microbial communities from Kellogg Biological Station, Michigan, USA - KBS K1-50-2 metaG | ecosystem: Host-associated > Plants > Roots >...
GAGATCGTTGCCTGATGGACATCCATCCCAATATACTTGGCGTCATTCATGAGGGCGCTCCTTGTTGTAGGTTGAGATGCGAACGATCAAAACCTACTCCAAAACGGGCGACCCTGCGTTAATCAAGACCTAGCGCTCCCACCCGTGTCTGAATGAATCGCCATACTATGGCGAAGAGGTTGTTGGTGTCCGCGCGGCGCGCGGTGTCTCCACAGTGTCAACCTACCACCGATGGAAGAGAGCAACGATCACGTCAATCGGGCGAAACCGACGTTGCGCTACTTCGCCGGAGTTGGAGTCGACAGCCCCCGCAGCCGCTCCTTGTTAATCTTCAGCACGACTCCTGCGTTGCGGTCGGCAACCTCGCTTACTTTATACTCCGCTGACGTGCCCAGCACCTGTGCCACCTCGGAGGGGGTCAGCGCGTATTTGTCCGTCAGCCAGTTCGCCATATTCGTCGTCGCATCGCGAAACGCATCATCGATCGATCCATCGAGCCCCACCGCCATGATATGCGTCGCCGATTCCACGCGGGGCCCCGACACGCCTTTATCTGAAATCACGTCAACTGTGAATTCCACGTCCATCGACGTCTCCAGCGCGTTCCCGTTCAACTCCCCATCGCCTTGCGCCGCATGGCCGTCCCCCAGATACAGCATCGCTCCCGGAGTCCTCACCGGCAAATAGACCGTCGCGCCCTCAATCACTTCATTGAAGTCCATGTTCCCGCCGTAGCCGCCGGAATCCCCCGTCCCCGGAGCCGCCGCAGCTGGTGGCGGAGCCGTCGCCACGCACCCCAGCATCGGCCGCAACGGAACAGAATAATTCTTCAAATGCTCCGTCGGCTTCTCCACCGTCGCGACGCCGCGCGCCGTATCCAAGTGCCACCGCACACTCTTCCCTCCGTCTTTCATTTTCACTGCCCACTCGGTATCCACGCCCCGCGGAACAATATCATCATCACTCCCCGCCCAATCGCGGTTCAGGCGCAGCCGAGTCAGATGCACCACGAGCGTGTCGCCTGGCTCCGCGCCTTCCACAAAAAACGGCCCGGTCTCCGGATTTCCTCCCAGCACCCGCGTCACACCTTTTTCATCCGTCCCACCCGCATCCACCGTAGTTGTATGAACCGTGTCTCCCGGCGCAACTCGCAGCACTGGCTCGTTCCACGCCGAAAATTGCCGGTAGAATTTCGTCGGCGTGAACTCATGCCGCTGCGGGGCACCCGCTCTCCGCGCCAGCGCCAGTGTCGCCGTAAACGAATGCGTGCCGGGATGCTCTGGGTCGCCGGCATCCTTGCGTACAATCGTCCCTGAAATCGTTCCATCTTTCACCGTCGCGGTGCACTCCTCCGTCCGGCCGTCCTCGCCTTTCGCCACAAAATGCACGCCATTCCCGGTGGCCGTTCCCTCCAGCTTGTGCCCGCCCAATTTCCCCGTCAGCTTCCCGTCCTCATCCTTGAGTTCCAGCTGAAAATAAAGTGGCGTCCCATAGAAGTCCGCCTTCACCGTCCACTTACCCGTTAAGCCGCCGCTCGTACCATCAGTCGTCCGCTGCGCCGCCGCTATACTCCGCGCCGCCACCAACAGGACTCCCACCACAAAGAGCAACACGACCAATACCCTGCGCATTTTCCACACCTCGACACTGAGATTTACTGGATTCTTCAGGAGAAGACGAACGAAACTGCCAAAAGTTCCCCACGCCCCCCCTCAACCAGAACATCAAGCCCGATTAGACCCACGCATAATGACAAACCTAATCGGCATGCGTGGTTCAAAGTGTCGGCACCATGCAAAAAAATGGGCGCATGGAACGCAAAAGAGCCGTCGCCGGCACGATAAGAGGCACGGCCAGCCCTTTCCACCACAAAGATGCAACAGTCCTTCTCCGGGAGGAGGGAGCGTTCTGAAGCAATGGAGGCCCGGCTAGCGCATCTCCACAGTGTCAACCTACCACGGATAGGAAAGATAACCACTTAGACCGTATCTAGCACACTCTCTAACGTCTTTTACCCTTTTTACAGGTAGAGATCACAGGTAGGAATCACAGGTAGCTTAGGGTTATTGCAGCGTGGCGAATTCGCCTTTCGCTTCTCTCAAGATGGGGATATCGGGGTCAGCGTCTTTCCAGAGCTCGAGCAGATGCTTGTAGGTCGCGGCTGATTTCGCGCGATCTCCGGAAGCGGACAACGCCCTGGCCAGTTGGAGACGCGCCATTGGTCCGATCGGGTCGTTCAGCACGATACCCGGATGGTTGAGAATTTTTTGAAACTCAGCCGCGGCCTCGCTGGAGCGGCCCAACTGGAAATACGCTAGACCGCGCACGTAGACCGGATAGAGAGCTCCGAAGAAGGAAGCGCCGGTGAAGTATGCGGTGCCCGGGACAGCCAGGTCGTATGGTGCGGAGGCTTGCGTCGTTTCGAGCGCTTTCGCTGGCTCATCCTGGTTGAGTGCTTCGAGCGCCCAGAGCGCTGGCAGGTAACTGAATTGGACAGATGTGTCCTGCGGGTACCGCCTTTCGAGTTCCGCCGCGATCTTATGGGCTTGCGCGGACTCCTGCAAAAGCGCGAGAGCAAAGGCGGGTCCATAGTCGGCATCCCGACTTCGGAAAAGCGACAACGCCGCTACAGCGCTTCTTTGCGCTTCCTCGCGAATCCCGAAGAGTGCGCTCCACACCGCACGAGCGCCTTCAAACATGGCGGCCCGCCCCACCAAACCTCCCTGGCGAGCCAGGCTTACTGCGCGCGCCGATAGCCGATCTGCTTCTTTCAGGCGCCCTTGATATGCCAACGTCAAAGCTTCCTGGTGCTCGAACCATCCTTGGGCTTCCAGCTTCACCCGACGGTGGGTCATTTCCCTTTCCATTGCCGCCTTGTCGTTCCTGAGAAAAGCGATGAAGTACCTGAGCAGCGAGAACTGAACGACTTCGATCTTTCGTTCCGATGCCTTGTGAAGCAGTGCCTGGGCCTCTGGGAGGCGGTTCAGGTAGACATAGGCAAAAGCCACATTTTCGTAGCCGATGGCGAAATCCGGATCGAGTTCGATCGCTTTTTGACCTTCTTCCACGGCTCTGTCGTAGTGCCCAGTCCCGGGTGATGTGAAGCCCGACAAGAATCCGTGGGGATGGAGGTCCCTGGGATATTTTCGCGCCCACGATTCCAAGGTCTGTCGACAGAGTTCCAGGTTTCTGGTTAACTGCCGGTGGTAAGTGAAAGTGACGAAGTAATTTTCCCAATCGCTGACACCATCCCGCAGCTCGTAGCCCCTGGCTACATTCTCCGCCGCAAGTTCGGTCTCCCCGAAGTCGGCGTGGACGCGGCCGAGCATGGCATAAGCCATCGCAAATTTCGGGTCGCCCTCGATGGCGCGCTTCAGAAGTGAGATGGCTTCCGCTGACTGTGCTCTCGCCTGGAACTCCCTCATTGCCGCGCTGTAGGACCTCCAAGCCTCCAGTGAGGAGGTCGTTACTTCCGCCGGCAGACTGGGCTCCTTTTCCACGCCTGGAAGCGATTCGCCGGCTCGCGTCCCGACTCGTTTTGCCATTTGGGCCAGCGCCTTGAAGACGTCGTCCTTTTTTGCCGCAGACACCTGCTCCCGGTACAGAATATCTCCGGTTCGGCAATCCCTTGCACGCAAGCTCAACATGTACTTGCTTCCCAGGCTGGTGATCGAGCCTTCAACGACCGCGGCGCTTTTCGTCCGCTCGCAGATTTCGGCCGCAACATCGGGCGTGAGCTTCGCATTCGCGGGTCGGCCCATTAGCCCGAGAGTCTGGCTCACGCGTGCGTCAGGAAGCAGAGACAGACGAGCGGAATTGTCCAATTGCACCGCCAGAACATGGCGAAGGGCGCTATCGAAGTTCGGGTCGCCAGTATCATTCGCGAAATCTGCTAGAACAATCGTGCTCTTGTCCGCGGTTTTGGGAGTGCGGTGAGGATAAGAATAATCTGAGGAAAGCGAAGCGACGGCCGCAGCATAACGATTGCCGCGGCTTCCGGTGGAACTGACGCCCGCGAGTTCCCGTTCCAGTTCGGCAGCGGATCGCCACCGGCGCACAGGGTCCTCTTCCAGACAGCGGCCCACGATTCTTTCCAACTTCCGTGAGGCAATACGCCTCCGCCGAAAACCAACTCGCGTGCCGGTTAACATTTCGTAGAGTATGCAGCCGAATGAATAAATGTCCGAGCGGGCATCGGCGGGCTTACCTTCCCTTTGCTCCGGCGCCATGTAGGCAGGCGTGCCCATCACCACGTGGCTGGCGGTAATCGTTTCATCCTGGCCCGATTTCGCCAGACCAAAATCCAAAACCTTGATTCCGGATTTGGCAATCATGATGTTGCCGGGCTTCAGGTCGCGGTGGATGATTCCCTTCTCGTGCGCCTCCGCCAGCGCGGCAAGAATCTGCGAGGCATACAGGAGGGCCGCTATCACGGGAAGAGGCCCACTTTTCAGCCGGGCCGCTATAGTTTCGCCTTCGACCAGCTCCATCACCAGATAGTTCGGGCCAACATCGTAGAGCGTGCAGATGTTGGGGTGGTTCAGTGACGAAATCGCGCGCGCCTCGCGCTCGAAACGTGTGCTGAACTGCTCGCGAGTGGTCTTGACGGCAACAGCGCGGCCCAGGCGCGTGTCTACCGCTCGATAGACTTCGCCCATCCCGCCCTCGCCGAGCTTCCTCTCGACACGATATGGCCCTAGGCATGCGCCCGCGGTTAGTCCGGTAACTGTGGGGTCCCCCAGCAGTTGTGCGGCGTTCTGGATGGCAGGCCGCTCGAGGAATTCGCCGCCGCCGGACTGCGCCAGCAGCGACTCCACTTCGCGGCGCACTTCGGGATCGGCTTCGGCCAGCAGAGCCGCGCGCTCCTCGGCGGTTTTCCGGCGAGCCGCGTGGTATAGCTCTTCAATCTGCTGGAAACGCTCGGGGGTCATGTGCGCTTGGTTGCTCTATCCTATGGCCGAGCTCCCGCAATAGCCAAGCCTTGGCCAGATCCCAGTCGCGCCTGACCGTGCGCGGTGAGATCTTCAGCGCCGCGACGATTTCTTCCTCGCTCAATCCGCCGAAATAACGCAGCTCGACGACCTTGGCCTGTCGCGGAGCGACCTGCGAGAACGCCGTCAGGGCCTCGTCCAGGGCCAGAATCGATCGGCTCGGCGCGCACGACAGGAGGGCTGTCTCATCGAAGTTCACCTTGAGAACACGGCCACCACGCTTGTCTGCGCCGCGTGCGCGCGCCGCATCCACCAGGATGTGCCGCATCATCTGCGCTGCCATTGCAAAAAACTGAGCGCGCTCGCGCCATTCCACTTTGGTGACGTCTACTAGGCGCAGGTATACCTCATGCACCAGTGCTGTGGTCTGCAGAGTATTGGCTTGGCGTTCATTTTTCATGTATCGACGCGCCATCAGGCGCAATTTCGGATACACGTGTTCCGCCAACCGCGCAAAAGCACCCTCATCGCCGTTACTCCAGGCTTTCAACAGGATCGTGATTTCAGGAGAGGATGCGCCCATGGACGACCGGTTCTCCCATGGCACAAAAAATATACCAAAGCGTGGCCGCTTTTGCCGTTCGTTTCTGCCTGTAGCAATGGAAGGAGAACCCGCTTTGCAAATGATCTCCTCCAAAAGGCATAGGAGGTACCATGAAACACTTAGCGACCGTCGTTGTTCTTGCCACTGTGTTCGGCCTGGGCATCGCGCCCAAGGCTCAGGCTTGGGAGGATAAAGAATGCTCAGACGCAACGTTGCAGGGCAGCTTCGGATACTCCAGCACAGGAACCCTTCTCGATTCCTATGTTCCGGCCCCTTTTGCGGGACCTTTCGCGGAGGTCGGTAGACAGACGTTCGATGGGAAAGGAAACACTGCCGGTACAGCAACCGTAAGCTCCAACGGTAACATCAACCGGGTGACCATTGAAGGCACCTATACGGTGAATCCGGACTGTACAGGCTCAATGAAGCTCAACATTCCTGCCTTTGGCGCCATCGTACACGCAGACTTTGTCATTGACCGCGACGGGGCGGAGATTCGCGCCATCGTCACAGAGTCCGGAGTGATTGAGAGCCGTGTTTACAGGAAGCAGTCGCGAGAGGATCGCAAACAAGAGTAGAGCATCTGACCGCCGGGAAGATAACTCGAAGCTGACGCGCACCGCGTCAGCTTCTTCCCAGTCGTCCAGCACTTGCTCAGGTTCAACTCAGCCGTACTTTCCAGGAATTTCGTTTCCAGCCGTGAGTGAAGAGGAGACGGCCACGGTTAGGATGGCTACGAGCAGGACGAGAGCGCCGCATCCGGGACGATTTGGCCTGCCCTAGCCCTTACCGCGAAAAAGGAGAGCGTCCGTCTTCGAGGAGAGGAAGCGCTCTGAAGCAATGTAGGCGCGGCGAGCACATCTCCACAGTGTCAAGGTAGCGTTCTACCTCCTAAGTCAAAAGCGCAACTTGAATTGATTTCAGCGGAAAGTTGTAGATTTGCTCCTATGAATGGCGTTTGTGCCCGATAAGTTTGAATGAATAAGTCGAGGATGCGGATTTTCACTATCTTTCACATCGAGGAGCGCTTGGTGTACAAAAGCTGAACTCAGCACCGAGCTGATTCAGAGACACCAAAGGAGGGTCCCCCATGCAAGTTATGTATTACGTCGGGCTGGATGTACACAAGCGTGCCATCAGTTATTGCGTGAAGGATGGCAGTGGGAAGATTTATGCCGAAGGCCTGATTCCCGCGACGCGGTTCGATCTGGATCGGTGGATGAAGATGCTTCCACAGCCGTGGACCGCGGCGATGGAAGCGACCATTTTCACCAGCTAGATCTACGATCATTTGAAGTCGCATGTTGCAGCGGTGAAAGTAGCACATCCGTTGATGCTGCGAGCCATTGCCGCGGCGAAAAAGAAGAACGAGCGCATCGACGCCAACAAGATTTGCGATTGTTTGCGATGTGATTTTCTGCCGGGGTGCTACATGGCCTCGACCGCGATTCGCGAACGACGGTGCACACTACGCTATCGGAACTTGCTGGTCCGGCAGATGGTGCAGATGAGCGATTTCACTTCGTAAGGGGCAAAACCAAAAGCTGTGATTGCGCAGAGCGAAGGCAACGCGAAAACATTATTTTTGGAGTCCGAATGCAGCATGGCGCATGGCCGGGGCTACGACCCTTCCTACTGCATCCTGAGGTGAGTAATAGATGCTGTACAGCATAGCGTGGACCTATTTGTGGCACCTGACAGCACGTGCCAAGCCCCAACATTCGGCGGAGCGAGCGTGACTGAAGGCAGTAGCGGGTGTTCAGCGTCCCTGAGACCACGCCGCCCGTTCAAAGACATTTCAGCCTGGCTCTCGGGGTGGATTAAGAAGCGCTGCACTGTCACGACAGACGGGCAACGAGGTCTGCAAGATCCTGGAAGGCATTCAATCAGCCGACTCCGCCAGAGTCTTACGATAATCTTCGGCGAAGGTCCCTGCGGTCAACAGGGCCGTAATGTGCGTCAGGTGCTGCTCCAGACGGTATGCTACTGCGTACAACTCTTGCTGACCATCTTTAGGTCAGTAACAGTCATGTGGCCATGTTCGGTCGAGTTCTCACCTACGCCGTGTTCCTTCGCCTCAGCCTTCGCGTCTTCTTTCGCGCCGTGCATTGTGGCGTTTGAGACCACGCCCGTGACCGATACAGTGTGTCCGACATGTTCTCCCAGTTGGACGGCATCACTCTTGATTTCCCAAGTGCCGCCTTTTGCCGTAGTAAGCTTGTATTCGTTCGCATCATCGGTCTTTTGAAGGCAGCCCGATACCGTGCGTACTTTCTTGTGTGTCGTTTTCTTCGCGTCGTCCTGCGCCGCAACGAGCGCAACGGAAAACACAACCACTCCCACAATCATCATTGCGATCCTAAGTTTCATCTTTTTTGACCTCCGTCAAAATTGGAAGCGTGTGACAGGAATCGCCTGTGTTTTAGATGTAGAGCAAGGGAAAAGGACTGCCGCAATTGAAATCGGGCCGCGAATCGATTCCCAGCTTTTGAAGCCTTGAGGGGAAACCAACAGTCAGCAAGGATTATCCAGAAAGTGGATACAGCTTCCACGGAACACTAGTGCAACTTCTCAACGACGACAGTGCGTGGTCGGACTGAATTGACCAGTCTTTCTGTGAGGCACGGTATACGATGCAGCCATGGGGAAAAGTAAGAGAGGGAGAAAACCTGATAAGCGTATGCTGGGCCGTATCAAGGAAGAAATGGCCAGCCCCGAGTCGCCAAGTCCGCGCGAGATAAGATCATGAAAGCAGCGGGCCGTGCGGGCTCACTAGGGCCTCGCAAATCCGGTCGTAGCCCCAATATGGAATAGGATTCTCTACATCAGCATAGGTATTGCCGCATCCTTCCCATCCGTTGACCCTGATTCTAGGCGTTGCTGTTCTAGCGAAGGCGGCAGGCAATGCAGAAGTCTATTCTCATTGTGGATGACAATACCGCTATTAGAAGTGTCGTGCGATGTTGTTTTGAATCGCAGGACGGCTTGCAGATTTGCGGCGAAGCCGTAAATGGGCGGGACGCAATCGAGAAAGCTCAGCAACTTAAGCCCGACCTGATAGTCCTAGACTTTTCCATGCCGTTGATGAATGGGATTCAAGCTGCCTCTATGCTCAGTCGCTTGATGCCCTCAGTGCCACTAATTCTTTTCACGATGCATGCAGGTGCCGTGCTGGAATCGGATGCGCGATCCGCAGGCATTACTATAATCGTTTCAAAAGATCAGGGTCCGGAGGTGCTCGTCAGCCAGGCCCAGACGCTGCTCGGGGTTTCTTCGGTTAGCTGATGTCAAGTCCGGGAAATCCGAGTATGTCCCTCTTGAGAGTAAGCAGACCATGGGCTGCATCCTCGAGTGCCTCCCGCTCATCATGTCCGTCTAGACTTGTGGACAGCGCTCGCAAACGAAGGAACATGGCCTCCTCGGTTAAGGCAACTAGTCTGGCGAGCTTCTCTGGATCAAACTCTAGCAAGGCCGCTTGATAGTGCCTCTGCCATTCGGGGTATTTCAGTTCCATAATGACAACTCCATTTTGGCTATTACTTGGGGCTACCCAAGGCCCACTTGATTGGTGAGTCTAGAAGATCGGCTTCGGGCTGTCTGGTCAATTTTGACCACATCCCCAAAATTCTGATTTGGCAGAGTTGCAGGGCCCTGTACGCCCTTGATAAAATCCCCAAAACGGTCAGGGGAAGCTCGGTTGGTCAAGAAGACATCCTCGCTGAGTCGGCCATTCGATGCCGGTGTGTATCTACAAACCCCGGAGTGAAGAGAAAGGTCGCGCAGTATCGCAAAGGTCAGACGATTTTTTCTCAGGGCGACACCGGTAACTCACTTCTGTATCTGCAGAGCGGATCGGTCAAGATTACGGTAACTTCTTCCACCGGGAAGGATGCCGTGATAGCTCTTTTACAGCCAGGCGATTTCTTCGGTGAGGGAAGCATTGCAGGTCAGCCGTTGCGAGTTGCGACGGCAGTCGCCATTGCGCCTTCGTCAGTACTGGAGATCGAAAAGAGCGAAATGATCCGTGTAATTCATGGAGAGCACGAGTTTTCTGACCGCTTTGTCGCCCACATGCTCAAGCGCAACGTTCGCATCGAAGAGGACTTGGTCGATCAACTCTTCAATTCCAGCGAGAAGCGCCTAGCCCGCACGCTGTTGCTCATTGCGAGGTATGGAAATAACGAAAAGCCCAAGAAGATCGTTGCTCGAATCTCGCAAGGAACCTTGGCAGAAATGGTCGGTACCACGCGAAGTCGGGTAAGTTTCTTCATGAACAGGCTTCGGAAGCTTGGTTTCATCAAGTACGGCGGCGGATTGGAAGTTAACGACTCGCTTCTACGCGTCATCCTGCACGATTGAGCTGCCGCGCTGGACCCTCCAGCAGTTTTTCGCGCCTCTCTGAGCCGCATCGCAGTTCTCAGTTCAATTGAAAGAGAGGAATCGAAGATCACAAAAAACCAATCCGTCCGCAAAGGCTATCTCCAGACCCGACCTTGTGCCGGCCTCGGGTAACGACGCGAATTACGACCGGCCGCACATTAAGGGCCCGGCCAGATCCGACAACCCTACGAAAGAATCCCGCTAAAATTTGGAGATACCAGCCAGGCCCATTCTTTGCGAAATCAACGTACTTTCGATTCGGCATGTGTCGGGTATTCACTTGCGCGAGCCATCTTTTCAACGTCTGTTTCAAGGTGGGCGACTGCCTGCGCAAGCAAATTTAATCCCTGAGCCAAAGCATGAAGCCCGGGCTCCTGTTGGGGGTTTATCTCTTTGATCGCATCGCGAAAGTGTGTCTGAGCAAACTGAATTTCATCGGACATTGATTCCTCCCGGAGAGAACCTTTGAAATAAGAAAGGCGGCCCGTTTAGAGCCGCCCTGGGGTTTTACTTTTTCCTGGACCCTATCGAGGATGTCATCCCTCGGCGAGGCCATTCAATACTGCAAGTCCTGTATGTCCGCTCACCATTTGCCAGAGAGAACGACTCACCCGCAGCGGTTTCCATCGACCGCAGTCACATGCTGTCAGAATGCCATCTACACCGTTACGGTTGTCTGTGTTTATTTGCACAACCCCCGAGCGTTGCTGGCCGTCGCATCGGTCGAAGTCTATCCCTCGCTATGACTGAAAAGGTAGAACTCAGACTCCCGCGTATTGAAATAAACACGAGAAGACGCCCCATTCCTAGACTCCTGCAGCATAGCGCATGGACCCGACGAAATCCCCTTATACCGCTTCCTACTCGCTGTAATCGATAGTGTACAGCTCGCTGTGGGTGCTTTTCGGTGCTGTACAGCAATTGCAAATCAATTTCAGAGCTGGAAGACAGATTTCGGGTTTTCACCTTAACGGAACCAAAAGAACACGACATCGGCGTACGGTGGAACGAAATGCTTCCCAGCGACGACCTGGAATGATAAGGATAGAAGCGACTTGATAGACGGAAAAGAAATGACAGAAAGATTCGCAGGAAAGGTCGCCTTGATTGCCGGGGGCACGGGAGCACTGGGGCGAGCAGTGAGCCTGGCATTCCTGGAGGAGCTCGCCAGGGTCGCGGTGACATATCGCTCAGAGAAGGAGTTCGCAGCGGTGAAGGAAGCGGCCGGTTCGCGAGCTTCATCACTTGA
>Ga0070698_100008391_pt1 | contig 11164 bp, 8 predicted proteins | sample KBSK1502metaG_FD_65477 | JGI IMG/M metagenome (GOLD analysis project Ga0070698, IMG submission 65477) | Corn, switchgrass and miscanthus rhizosphere microbial communities from Kellogg Biological Station, Michigan, USA - KBS K1-50-2 metaG | ecosystem: Host-associated > Plants > Roots >...
AAGATTCCGCTGGGCGAGGATGTCGACATCAGCGTGATCGCTCGCGGCACACCGGGCTTCACCGGCGCGGATCTCGCCAACCTTGTTAACGAAGCCGCACTTAATGCGGCGCGCTACAACAAGAAACTGGTTGCCATGGCCGACTTTGAATTGGCCAAGGACAAGGTGTTGATGGGCGCGGAACGCAAGAGCATGGTGATCTCAAACGAAGAGAAGCGGGTCACCGCCTATCACGAAGCCGGTCACACGTTAGTCGGTTTGAAAGTTCCTAACGCCGATCCAGTCCACAAGGTCACGATCATTCCGCGTGGCATGGCGCTGGGCGTTACTCAACAACTGCCGGAGGGCGATCGACATAACTACAGCGAAGAGTATCTGCTGGGTCAGATTGCAATCCTGATGGGCGGCCGAATTGCTGAAGACACATTTCTGGGCAGCATCACCACCGGCGCCTCAAACGACATCGAACGCGCTACCGAACTCGCGCGCGCGATGGTTTGTGAGTACGGCATGTCGGAGATGGGGCCGTTAACGTTCGGTAAGAAGGAAGAGCAGATATTCCTGGGACGCGAGATTGCTCAGCATCGCGACTTCTCCGAAGAGACCGCCATCAAGATAGATGAACAAGTGAAGAAGATCGTCACTGCGCAGTATGAACGCGCCAAAACCATCATCCAGGAAAACCGCGATACCATGGTGCGCCTGGCTGAATGCCTGCTCGAGCGCGAATCTTTGGATGGCGTTGAGATTCGTCGCATAGTCGCGGGCTTGACGCTTGAGGAAGTACCGCCCGTGGCCGATCCCGGCGGCGGCGACGACCGACCGCAACTTAAAGAACCAAAACCAATGAAGCCGCTGCTGCCGCCAATCACGGGAGGCAATCCGGCGCCGGCTTAGCCGGGGCAGTAGCCCGACAGTGATGGAGGGCTTGGGGAAAGGGACAAGGTTAAAGGGGAACGGGTGAAACCTGTTCCCCTTCTTTCGTTGTGCTGGAGCAACGGACAAGTCATTCCCCTTTTCCCCTTCCCCTTTCCCCTCTTCCCCCGTCTTGTTAACATCAGCGTGAACAACATGGCATTTCCGTTTGCGACAAGAAGGTTCGCCGCGTGGCTGCAGTTTCTCTCGTGCGTCGTTCTGCTCAGTCTTCTAATTGGGTTTCGGGCCGTAAATGTGGACTTAATATTCGGATGGCTGACCCTGGGTTTTCTTGTCGCTATTTCCGCACTCGTAGTGCGAGCCAGGTGGAAACACCGTTCTCAACAAGGCAGCGCTGAAGGCAAACCAGATTCAGCTGACGTAATTCTTAGGCGCATCCGTCGATGGTGGATGGACGAAAAAAAAGCTTGACGGGCGAGGCCAAAGGGCTGGGGAAAAAGGGGAAAAGGGGAATGGGCAAATGCTCATTCCCTTTTTTGTTTTGACATCTGTGCCGATTGATGTGTGGAGGCGGTACCCTTATCCCCCTTCCCATTTTACCCTTTTCCCCTCTTCCCCTATCATGACGCGCATGACTCGCAACTGGCACATTGCAGTCGGCCGCAGACTGCCAATAGCTGAACGCACTCTGGTGATGGGAATCCTGAACGTCACCCCAGATAGCTTCAGCGATGGTGGCGAGTTTTTCTCACTCGACAAGGCGATAGCCCATGCCGAACAGATGATCGCTGATGGCGCTGACATTATCGACGTTGGCGGTGAATCAACTCGTCCCGGCGGCGCTGCCATCGTGTCAGCTGCAGAGGAACTGGAGCGAGTTCTGCCAGTTATTCAAGAATTAGCGAAGCGCTTCCCTGTCCCAATTTCCATCGACACAACGAAAGCTTCAGTCGCGCGCGCCGCGCTCGATGCCGGCGCCGCAATTGTTAACGACATCTCTGCATTGCGCTTTGAACCTGAGCTTGCTGATGAGGTGGCGAAGTCCGGCGCCGGCCTGGTGCTGATGCACTCGCGCGGCACAGCTTGCGCGCTTCATGGCCTCGACCCTGTCGCCGACGTCATTCAAGAAGTGAGCAGGAGTTTGCGGGACAGTATTGAGATAGCTGAACAACGCGGCGTGAAGCGCGAGTCAATAGTCATCGATCCGGGCATCGGCTTTGGCAAGAGCCAGGAGCAGAACCTCGAGCTAATCGCCAAACTAGATCAGATCATCAACGCCTTCCCCGACTTCCCGCTTCTGATTGGCACCTCGCGAAAGTCTTTCCTCGGACGAATTCTCGCTGACGAGAACGGCAAACCTGCACCCGTCGAGGAACGTCTCCACGCGAGCCTAGCCACCATGACGGCTGCCATCCTCAAAGGCGCACACATTGTGCGAGTGCATGATGTGAGGGAGACAGTGGAAACCGTTCGCGTTCTCGACGCGATTGGATTTTGCTAGGAGATTAAACCGGCCACGGGACATCAAGCGGAACAGGTTCAACTCCTTTCCAGATCGGCTCGTTCTCCAGCGCCGCCACTTTAGTTTCATCGAGGATTGCGTCGGCAAGTTTATGTGCCAAGACGCGCTCATCCTCGGGAAGGCGCGGCACTAGAGTCGTGAGTAGTCCATCGAATGACCAAGTTAGCCGAAGGAATTCTGTTTGTAATAATGTTTTTAAACGAGCAAGTGCCGGGATTCCATCGCGATGTGCTGCGCGTTCGAGCAGCCAACGCGTGAAAGCTATTTGAGCTTGAATCCTTGCCGGAACTTCGTCTACGAGCTGCCAAGCCCGGACTGCTAAGTCAAAGGCCTCATCAAGTCGATCCCTTTTCCCAAGAAATTGTGCAAAGTCGGCGGTGCTGTAGGGATCGCTTGGATCAAGCTCCAAGGCCTTTAGGTAAAGGCGTTCCGCTTCATCATAGTTCCCTCGGACATTATCCGTGAAGGTTGCAAAATTGCCTACGTTGTTAGCGTGACTCGGATCAAGCCGCAAACACCTCCGATAAAGTCGCTCTGCTTCGTCATACTCATGGCGCACGTCAGTCATGAAGACGGCGAAGTTACCCACCGCATCAGCATCGTTTGGAGCAAGTTTCAAAGCTTTCAGGTAAAGCTGCTCCGCTTCGTCATATTCCTTACGAATATCATCCATAAAGAGCGCAAAGTTGACAAAGAGCTCAAAGCTCTTTGGAAAATCTTTTATTGCCTCTCGATAAATTGCTTCCTGCTTAACTGGGTCTGACTCGGCGTCGGCTTTCAGCTGCCACGACCACCAGTTCTTTTCCTTTGTTAGGCGTTGCACGGCTGCCTCTGCAGCTTTTCGAACAGGCTTACGCGCTTCTTCTGCCGCAGGACTCTGGGCTGGTTTTCTTAGCCGGATCGTAAGCTCGTTAAACTGTTTTTGGTACTCCTTCACACGTTTCTCATGTACGTTCTGCAATTGTGGTAAAAGAGAATCGAGTTGCAGTTGTTCCTGAAGCTGCAACATAAGTTCATCAAAACCTGCTACTCGTACAAGCTTGCCGTGATGGCGCTCTACGACATCGTGTATCCGCGGTTCGAGATCGCCTTCAAGATGACACCAAAAGATGCCACCTTCAATCGGGCCTAGCTTCTTCAAGAAACCCATGAGACTACCATCGTTCCCTCCGTAGCCTATGACAATCGGCGTAAACCGATCGAAGATTTTCGTGAGTGCGGCGGCCCACTCCATTGGTAGTTCATCGATTTCATCGGGGTTGCTTAACGGATTGAGAAGCAGGTCGCGGTGAATCTTCGCAACGAGAGGGCGCCGTAGGTTAGGGCGAATATAACCGGTGAGCGATTCGTGCCCACAAACTAGCGGAAAGATTCTCGTGTAAATCGAAAGAGCATCGGCGATGAGGTTGTCAAAGTTTGTGGTAACAGCCACCTTGTGAGCCGTCGTAGCCATTATGTGCGCGAGAACAGAGTATCCGAAGCTCGGCTCCGCATGATCCATAGTCTTTTCCAGAAAGGCGTAACCCTGTTCTTTGTAGTCGCGAAACCGTCGTTGGTAGATCCAAGGGTAGAAGTTAGCAGCATGCGCGAACTGGAAGCCGGGGATGTCGAGGTTTTCAGCAGTAGACCATTCCTCTATGGGAAGGCTATCAAAGTCTTCGCGCTTATGAAGTTCCGAGAGCCATTGCGCTGAGAGGTCTTTGCCCGATGGAATACCAGACTGAATGGATGCGCCCGATCCAAGGACCCAGCAGAACGGACGATCCGCCATTTGCTCATGGCGCTGCTTGAATTCGTCGAGGAAGCCTTCGATTGTGATCTTTTGTGCGGCCATAGTGAAGACTCGCGAGGTTCGGCGGCAGTATAACAGCGAACCGCATGTTCTATCGAGAAGGGCACAAACTATCGTCTGATCGATATCTTGCTTGCGCCCTCAGGCGCTCATGGCTTTTTGATGCGCGTCGCGGCAGGCGGCGGTGTCGGTGTATTCGTGGAACCCGACAACTTTGCCGTCGCGGATGGTCCAGGCGTGGGCGAAGTCGCCGCCGAATTCTCGCGAGTTGGATTTGACTCGCCACTGGTAGCTGCCGAGTGCAATTACTTTGTCGCCGTCGGCGATCAGTTCGCGTGGCTCGAAGCGCAAAGGCTCCTGCGATTCGCCGACGCTCTGGGAAAATTCCGCGACGCTCGCGCGGCCGGTTCGTGCGCCCGCGAAAGGCACGCCTTCCATTTGAGGTAGTGTCCAGGTGACATCGTCGGCCATTAGGGCGACTAAGGCGTCGATGTTACCGCTCTTGAAGTTGTATAGGCCTGGTTGACTATATCCTTGTTTTGTTCGCTCATGTTTTTGCTCCTTACTTGTTGGAAGTTCGCCGACTTCTATCGTTGATGCAGGTGTGAAGTCAAGGTGTTCAAGGGGTTGCGAGCTTGAGTGGCTATCCCTCTTTGAGCCGGTCGCTACCGCTCCCGGTTCTGAATTCGTTGACCCACGGCGAGGTGGCTAAATAATCCATGCAAACTGACAGTTTGCGTTACCGGAAACAGAAATAGCACAACAGTGAAATTGGGCGCGAGCGTCTCGCTTGCTATAATCAGCGCATGCCAAAAGAAGATACAACAAAGAAAAAGGTAGGAAGCAGCAAAAGCAAAGACGCTGCCTCGAAAGCCAGCACCGATGAGGGCGAGGACGAGGAGACTGGTGCTGAGCCAGTTGAACTCGAAGCGGTGAAGTCGAAAAAAGGCGAACCGGACGACAATCTGAAGCGACGCGCTGAGTGGTTTCAGAAACGAACTGGTGGGTAGAAGATCTGCTTCGTTCAAGGTTCCGTTTCGTCAAAGATCTGTTTCCAAGTTAGCGCCGTCCCGGTTTTTCTGCCGCCCTCTTCGAGGGCTCGATCGATCATCGTGTCCGATTCCCCGGGCTTACGCCCGGGGCTATTTGCTGCCGCGCCTTCGGCGCTACCGTATCTCCCTTTTACCCTTTTACCCTCTTACCCCTTTCCCCTTTTACCCCAGTTTCCCCTTACTTGATTTTCAGCCGCCAGATGCTGCGCCCGTAAGTAGCTGCGTTCAGCGTTCCGTCTTTCTCATGGTAGACGAGATCGACAACCATCGCATTTGGCAAATTCTTGGTTAGGTTCCACCAGACACGCGTCCCGGTATCCAGCACGAAAACCCCTGCATCGTTGGCTACATAAACCTTATCAGTCTCGTCGTTCCTGATGACCACCGCGTGATGCGGCACATCAGGAAGTTGTCCAAAGTCCACATCTTCCCAGGTAAGCCCGCCGTCTGCCGTGCGAAAAAGATGCGAGTGACCAAAATTTGCTACGGTCGCATAGACAAGGTCAGCGTCGTCAGGATGACTCTCGAGACGAGTGATGGTATGACCCGGCAGCGTCGAACTTGAAAGGTTCGGACTCCAGGTCTCGCCGCCGTCACGGCTGCGGAAGAAGCCGCCATTTTCCGTCGCCACATAAATTAGTTTCGAGTTCTGCGGCGCGACCTCTATTGCCGAGATAGGACTACCATCGAGCGAAGGCGACACCACATGCCAGTTCTCACCGTCGTTCGTAGTCCGCCAGACTCTATAAGAACCAGTGAAAACTGTTTTTGAGTCTGAAGGGTCCAGGGTAATGAAACACATCCAGACTGAACTCTGCTCATCCGCTGAAGCTCGAGGTGAAACATTTTTATGAACCTTGCCGTGGAAACGCCTGATGTCGAGATTGTAAACTGAGCAGTAGACGTGGTTTGGATCATCGGGGTCAAAAACGATCCAGCCACCATCGCCTTCATAGATTTGGAAAAAGCTGGTGGGCGCTCCTGTCTTGGTAATGATCGTGCCATTGTCCTGAGCGCCGCCGCCGAAAACATCTCCGTTGCTCGGGGCCACGTCAAGATCGTAGAACATGGTGATCGCGAGGTCGCTACTGCAATTCTTCCAGTTTGAACCGCCGTCTTCGCTACGGTCGACGCCACCGTCGTTACCGTCATAGACCAGACCGGGAACCGCGGCCGGCATTAAGAGCGCGTGATGGTCCGAGTGAGCATACCTGGGATGACCACGGTCACGTTCCCACTGAGTTATTCTGCGCCAACTATCGCCGCCATCCTCGGTGCGATGCAGATCGACACCGCCGCAAATTACATAGTTGGGGTTGGTAGGATGCACAACGATGGTGTTGCCATATGACATCTGTCCTTCTTTATCGAAATGGTGGCCGCTGATCTTATTCCATGTTTCGCCGCCGTCCGCGCTGCGGAAAACCCCCAGTATCAGGTCGCTGCTATCGCTGCTTTCGTCCGCAGCGATCGCATAAATTATCTGCGGCTTTGATCGACTGATAGCCAGACTCGTGCGACCGAAGAGCGCGGGCGGAGGAAGTCCGTTGGTCAGGTGTTCCCAATGCTTGCCGCCATTGGTAGTCCGCCAGATGCCGCTGCGCGACCCCTGTTCAGTGACCGTAGCGAAGATGGTGCCTCTCTTTGTCGGATGAAAGACAATCGAGTGGCACCAGTAGTTTTGGTCTGAAACCAGGGTCTCCCGCTCCCAGCTCACCCCGCTATCAAACGAAGTGTAGAGGCCGCCGAGGCTCTTGCCACCGTAACTTACTTCGCCAAATCCAACGCCGCCAATCAGCAAGTGTTTCGAATTGAAAGGATCGACCGCGATCACGCCTATGCCGCGGGGAACCCCACTCCTCTCTGTCGAAGCCAGCAGTTGCCAGGTGCGGCCTGCATCTCTGCTGTTATAGAGTCCCACGCCCGGATATGAATCGAGCGATAAGTTAGCTTCGCCGGTACCGCAATACATCGTGTCGGGGTTTCGCGGATCGATAGCTAACGAACCGATGTTCAAAATATCCTGATCGTCCCAGCACGACGCCCAGTTCTCGCCGCCATCTTTGCTGTGCCAGAGCCCGCCTCCCGCCGCGCCGGCCCAGAGGCGTTCCGGATGTTTTGGATGACAAGCCAGCGAAGTTATGCGGCCGCCAATGTTCGTCGGTCCGACACACTCCCATTGCGAGGTTACGTTTCGCGGCACCGCCAATGATTTCTCAACTCGGAGACGTTCATGCAGCAGTCGATTCACTGGAGCTTCTCTCACCGGCCATGAAGCGCGCGCCTGAAACCAGCGACTGCGAGCCTTGTGGCTCGTCAAACGGACGGAATGTACCTTCCCTCTGGTGCGCGGCACCGCAGACAGGACCACTTCAGCTACGTCGGCAGACTCGGCTGCGCTCTTACGCGAGCGTTTCGATTGGGAGCGTTCGGCTTTCAAGCCCGCTGACTTTTTGCTTTTGTCCTTGGCCATTCGAGCATCTCCTCGGGAGTGTTGGGTGATCGGAGTGTTGAGAATCTTTCGTGAGTCGAAAGTCAGATCTTTAAGGACTCGCGAGGACGGGACAATATTCCAAATAACGGTGGCCGTCAATACTGCTGTACATGAACTTGCTTAAGGCATGAGGGTGCGAGAGAATCCAAAACGATTTCTTAGTTTGTCCGCCCGTCTCAGGATTGAGAGCCTTCAATGCAAAAAGTCATTAGGTTATCAGCGTTTCTATCCATGCTGCTTTTTGTCTGCGGCTTTGCCGAATGCTATAAGCCGGTAACTAAAAACCAACTTCCCAAGCACATTAAGACCATAGCCGTACCCGCATTCCAGAACAACGCTTTGCGTTACAAGGTTGAATCACGTTTCACTGAGGCCGTAGTCAACGAATTGATTCATCGCGGGCGGGGCCTGCGCGTGCAGGGCAGCCGCGAAGGCGCCGACGCCGTCATCGAAGGAGTCATCAAGAGTTTCAGTTACGGTGGAGTCCTGCTTGATGACCGAGGCCGCGCCAGAATTTTTGAAGTGACCATTGAAGCCGCCGTCACTGTGCGCGATCAAACTGAGAACCGCGTGCTCTACGACAATCAGAATTTCGTTTTTCGCGGCGAGTATGAATTTGCCAATGACCCGCGCAACTTCTTCAACGAGGAAGATCCGGCGGTACAACGCATGGCGCGAAACTTCGCCGAGAGCATAGTTTCCCTTTTGACAAACGCAGTCCAGATCCAAAAATGAGCACGCTCACACGCCTTGAACTCGATCGCTCTCTCGCCGCGGGCCGCGTTCAGCCTCTCTATCTGCTGGTAGGTTGCGAAAGCTACCTGCGCGATGCCGCTGCCTTGAACATCACTGCCGCCGCGCTCAGCGGCACGCTGCTGCGAGAGTTTAACGAAGCTTCCTTCAGCCTCCTGACAGACTCGGCGATGGCGGCCATCGCCGCAGCCGAACAACTTCCCATGTTGTCTGAGAGGCGCGTGGTAAGAATCAAGGAATTTGCCAAACTCCGCGAAACGGATGAACAAATCATAGTTCGTTATTTGGAACGCCCGGCGGATTCGACCGTCATGATCTTCGTCGCTGACGATCTCGATAAGCGCAAGACGCTAACTAAAACTTTGCTGGCGACCTGCGAAGTGGTCGAGTTTCCTGCAGTTAAAGACGCTGAGGCAAAGGCCTGGGCGCGCACGCGTTTGAAAGAACTGAAAACTGCTGCCGACGACCGCGTGCTCACAGACATCGTCAGGCTGGTGGGTACGAACCTGCAAACTCTTGCGTCCGAGTTGGACAAGCTTGCGGCCGCAGCTGTTGAGACACGGCAAATCACACCGGAGCTGGTTGACGAGTTAATCGATCGTTCGCGGGAGCTTTCAAATTTTGATCTGGGGGATCAGCTGATTGCCGGCGATCGTCGCCGGGCCCTGGAGACACTGCATCGTTTGTTGGAAGACGATGTGGCGCCGGTAATGCTGGTGGGTTTGATTGCCGGGAATTACCACCGACTGGCGTTAGCAAAAGAGTTGTTGAAGCGCGGGGCCCGCGACGAAGTCTATCGACTCATCTACGGGCCCCCCGCAAAACGCGATGCTTTTATGAATACACTCCAACGCAGCGATTCAACCAAAATCGCTCGCGGCATTCAACTCATCGCCGCGGCGGATCTGGCCATCAAAACTTCTCTCGCCGGCGGCGGCCCCAAAGGCGCGCGACTGCAACTGGAAGTGCTCGTCTGCGAGTTAGCGAGCTAATGAGGCCCCAATTCTCGGGACCCTTCCGAACGCATTCAGTTTGTTAACCCAGGGATGAACCTGGTTTCGTAACTTATTTGGCGTAAGTCGATTTGCCAACCTCAACGCCGCCGCCTTCCACCTGCATCTCGGGATCAACTTGAAATACTTGTCCATTGCGCAGTGTGATTTTGACCGTGCATGCGATCGTTGAGCCGATAGCCGAAGACTCGATGTAGTAAGGACCGATCATCGAATACAAGCCGATCACGTTGCAACCCGCGCTTTGCCCGTTCTGGCTATTTATGTTGTTGCCAGTAACCACTATCGAAGCCGGAGTCCCTACCGGATTGCCGTTTTGATCCACGAAGGGATTATTGTTATTGGGAAAGTCGACCTCGAAAGTCGAAACCTTCTGGGCATTGCCAGGTGCTGTATCAAACGCTGTGAAAAAAACCGGCGAGCCGGCTTTCACCGACAAAACGCCCTGGCCCTCCTCTTGCCAGCTACCTCCCGGCGCTTGTTCTGAGAACCCATAGCCCATGGCCAGGATCGGCTTACTGGAGTTATTTGGTATCGAGCGTGTAGTAGATGAAAAAGCAACGTCTAAGGAATAATTGGTAGGCATGGGAGCATCCTTTCTGTTGTGGCGGTTTCTCAGTGAGAGCCGAAAACCACCTTGGTGGTAAAGCCATAGCGGACGACACCTATCTATTTATGAGGTTGGTCCGGAAGCATCGCAACGAGTTTGTGAAAGCCGGGATCTTTTCGGAGTTCCAACAACTCAGGATCCCGGCCAAATTCTTCCATCGAATAGCCCGCATTCAGAGCAGCGGCCATAGTATCGAGCGCTTGCTTTCTTTGCCCGCAGATTTCATAAACTGATACTAGCCGCGACAAAACCGAGGCCGTCCTGTCTAGCGCCTCTACTGCCGCGGCCTCCGCCAAAGCCTCCTTCTTCTCGCCAATCTTTGCCATGCAGAGAGCCAGCCGGCTTCTTAGATCGGCATCATTTGGTTTGGCTGACAGGTCAGTTCGAATCGCAACCATGGCTGTTCGATAGGCATCTTTAGCTTTGTCTTCATTGCCGGGTGTCCAACGGTAGGCGTCGCCCAGGTTGATCCAGTTCTGCGCGTTATTCGCGCCCATCTGCACGGCCTTCTCCATGGCCACAACCGACTGCTGGTAAAGCCCCTGAAAAAAGAGACTCGTGCCAAGATTCGAATAAGTCATGGCTGTGGGTTTGATCTGCAACGCTTTTTGAAATTCAGCCGAGGCCTCGGGAAAACGGGCTTGCATGTGATAAGCGACGCCGAGATTCCGGTAGCCCAGGTAGCAGTCCGGCACTAAACTGGTAACCTCGGCAAACGCGTGCTCGGCTTCCGCATAGCGCGATTGGCGAAAATAGAAATTGCCTAAAGCAAGGCGCAGGTCCCAATCCTTCGGGCGAAGGTCGATCGCTTTCTTATAAAAAGTCTCTGACTCAGTCCAGTGTTTTCTTGCCCTTTCGACATCGCCGAGACCGCGATGGGCACTGGCATTAAGCGGGTCGACCATCAACGCCTGCTTAAACTCTGCTTCGGCCTTGTCAGCGTCTCCCTTTTCGACCAACACACGTCCCAGGCTCACTCGGTTATCGGCGAGCTGCCCATTAAGGTCCACGGCCTGCTTAGCATTTGAGAAAGCAGTATCCAGCAACTGCTT
>Ga0070698_100008392_pt1 | contig 11163 bp, 8 predicted proteins | sample KBSK1502metaG_FD_65477 | JGI IMG/M metagenome (GOLD analysis project Ga0070698, IMG submission 65477) | Corn, switchgrass and miscanthus rhizosphere microbial communities from Kellogg Biological Station, Michigan, USA - KBS K1-50-2 metaG | ecosystem: Host-associated > Plants > Roots >...
GAAGCTTGCGCGATGTTGACGGCCTGGTCGCCGATGCGTTCGAGATCGTTGTTGATGCGAGAGATGGCGAGGACGAGACGGAGATCCGTGGCCATCAATTGGTGGAGCGCGAGGAGCTGGACGACGCGGTCGTCGATTTCAAGCTGCAACTCGTTGATGGCGTCTTCCTCGTCCAGCACGCGCTTGGCAAGTTGCTCGTCGGAATCGAGGACCGAGTGAACGGCTTGATGGACGGCACGTTCGGCGAGGCTGCCCATCCACAAGAGGCGCTCTTTGAGCTCGTTCAGATCCTTTTCGAAGTGGCGTTCCATGAAGTTGTTCCCCTCAGCACCATCCACTAGATTGCAAAAGCGGCTGCGCCAGTTGGCCTCATCCGAAGCGTCCGGTGATATATGCTTCCGTTCGCGGATCACCCGGGGTGGTGAACAGATGCGGTGTCGGGCTGAACTCGATGAGTTGGCCGGTGAGCAGGAATGCGGTGAAATCGCTGACTCGCGCGGCCTGCTGCATATTGTGAGTAACGATAACGATCGTGCAGAGATCCTTCAACTGCACGAGGAGCTCCTCAATTTTGGCCGTGCTGATGGGATCAAGAGCCGAGCACGGCTCGTCCAACAGGAGCACTTCAGGTTCGACGGCGAGAGCGCGGGCAATGCAAAGGCGCTGTTGCTGTCCGCCCGAAAGCTCGTAGGCAGACTTGTGTAGATGTTCTTTTACCTCGTCCCAGAGCGCGGCATGACGAAGACTTTTTTCCACCGCCTCGCCGATCGGGAGCTTGGATCCGTTGATACGGAGACCGTAAGCGACGTTGTCGAAAATCGATTTGGGAAAGGGATTGGGCCGCTGGAAGACCATGCCGACGCGGCGGCGAAGCGAGGTGACGTCCTGAGCGATGATGTCTTGGCCGTCGAGGAGGATTTCGCCTTCCAAGCGGGCGTTGCGCACGGTTTCGTGCATGCGGTTCAGGGTGCGGAGCAGAGTCGACTTACCGCAGCCCGATGGCCCGATCAGCGCCGTCACTTTGCTGGCCGCAATGCCCAGACTGATATCGAAAAGGGTCTGCTTGGTGCCGTAAAAGAAGTTGACCTTGGCGACGGTCATGCGCATGGGCAGCGCGGCATGGGTCTCGCGGCTCCCAGACCCTGGTGTTGGTGAAATGTTTACGGACACTGCCGGCCTCACAGAAGCTTCCATGTTCAAGTCCTCGGAACCGCAATGCCTCGGGCCAAAATCGCCCGGGCAACAATATTGATAACCAAAATCAGACCAAGAAGAACGAGGCCCGCAGCCCAGGCCTGACGATGCCAATCTTCATACGGGGCGATGGCATAAGTAAAGATCATGACGGGAAGCGAAGCGGTGGGCTGACCCCAGCCGGGACTCCAGAAGCGATTGCCGAAAGCGGTGAACAGAAGAGGCGCGGTTTCGCCCGCCACGCGCGCGAAAGCCAGCAAAACTGCGGTGAGGATGCCACGATACGCGGCGGGCACGATCACGGTCGCAATCGTCTTCCACTTGCTTGCGCCCAGGGCCATAGCGGCTTCGCGGAGCGCGTTCGGGACGGCGAGCAGGAATTCCTCTGTGCTGCGCAGGGTGATCGGAATCATCATCAAGCCAAGAGCGAACCCGCCGGCGAGCGTAGAAAAATGCTTCACGGGAAGCACCACCAACGCGTACGCGAAGATGCCAATCACAATGGAGGGCACGCCATTGAGCAAGTCCGCGGCGTAGCGCACGACGAAAGCGACAGCGCTGCCGCTGAACTCCGCAAGATAAATGGCTCCGAAGAAGCCGATGGGAACGCCGATCAGCGTAGCCAAAGCAAGGAGCTTAGCACTGCCTACGATGGCATTAGCCATGCCGCCACCGGATTCACCCACCGGTGCGGGAAGCTTCGTGAAAAAGTTCCAGTTGACCGAGGTTCCGCCATGGTAGACGAGATAGCCGAGAATAAAGAAGAGAACAGATACGGCGATGAAAGCGCAGACTCCGGTCATGCTGAGCATGAAGCCGCTTACAAACTTGCGCCAGCGCAAGCGTGCGTTCATGCGTGCCCCACTCCGCTACCTCTCTGTGAGGTAACAATGATAAGAATGCGAGCAAGACCGTTGAGGATAAAAGTGAGCAGGAATAGAACGAGGCCAAGTTCAATCAGCGATTGAAGGTACAAATCGCCGGTGGCCTCGGTAAATTCATTCGCGATCACTGCCGCGATCGAATAGCCGGGAGAGAAGAGCGAAGCGCTGATTGTGGGAGTATTGCCGATAACCATGGTGACGGCCATGGTTTCGCCCAGAGCGCGAGCCAAAGCGAGAAAAATGGAGCCCATGATGCCGGTGCGCGCAAACGGCACGACCACTCTCCACGTGGATTCCCAACGCGTAGCCCCCAAACCTAAGGCTGCTTCGCGCTGGTCGCGGGGCACGGAAAGCAAGACTTCGCGCGAAACGGAAATAATGTAGGGAATCACCATGATCGCGAGAACGATGCCTGCGGTGAGAAAGCCAACACCGTAGCCGGGTCCGGAGAAAAGTGGCAGAAAGCCAAGAGTTTTTTTCAAGCCGGGTTGGATGTACTCGCGCATCAGCGGAACAACAATAAAGACGCCAAGCAGGCCGTAGATGACGCTGGGGACTGCCGCGAGTAAGTCAATAAAGAATTCCAGGGTGTCCGACACTCTGGCTGGCGCGAGTTCGGCCAGAAAGATTGCAGCGCCAAGACCAAGCGGTACGGCAAGTAGCAGCGATACGCCAGCCGTGACCAGCGTGCCATAAATGAAAGGGAGGGCACCGAACTGATCGAAAATTGGATCCCAGACGCTGGTGACGAAAAAATGGAAGCCAAATTTGTGGCGCGGAAGAACGGAGTCTTGCCACAAGTCGTAGACAAGCAACAGAGTAATCAGCACAACGGAAGCAGCGAACAGAAAAGTGATTATGCGCGCGATCTCGTCGCCCTCGCGCAAACGGGATAGAAGCGAGCGCGAGCCCGAAACCGGGCCCGCGCTCGGAGCCATTGCTGTTGTGGTCGCCACGCTATTGAACTTTGTCCAGTGCCTTCACTTCCTTCGTCGCAACTTCCTTGGGGAGCCTAGAGTAGGACAGGGCTTCGGCGTAACTCTGGCCATCCCCCAGCATCCACTTGACGAAGCCTTTGATGGCATCGCGCTTGGCGGGCTCGGAGAACTTCTCTGGGATCAGCAGCCAGGTGAAGCTGGAGATCGGATAGGCTTTTTTGCCCGGCGCGTCCGTAATAGATACGCGGAAATCATCGGGCATGGTTTTCGACGCACCGGCGGCAGCTTCGGTAACGCTAGCGAGATCGGCTTTAATGAACGAGCCGGAAGAATTTCTTACGCGCCCGTAGGGCATGTTGTTCTGAATCGCGTAGATCAGCTCTACATATCCGAATGAGTTCGGTGTCTGCTTGATGAGTCCGGCAACGCCCTCGTTGCCCTTCCCGCCCAGGCCCACGGGCCAATTGACGGAAGTGCCCTTTCCGACTTTGTTTTTCCACTCTTCGCTAACTTTAGAAAGATAGTCCGTCCAGATGTAGCTCGTGCCGCTGCCATCGGATCGATGTACGACCACGATGTCGTTCGCGGGCAGGCTAACTCCCTTGTTCGCGCCCGTGATGGCAGGATCGTTCCATTTGGTGATCTTTCCCAGGAAGATTCCCGCGACCGCGTCCTGAGTGAAATTCAATTCGGCAGTTACGCCGGGAATGTTATAGGTCGGAACGTCCGCCCCAAGTACCGTCGGGAAGTGCAGGATGCCGAAACCATGCTTCTCTTGATAAGCTTTGAGCTGATCGTCGTTCATGGGGCCATCTGTGGCTCCGAAATCAACCGTTCCTTCAGTGACTTGCTTTATGCCCCCGCCTGAACCAATAGATTGATAGTTAATCTGCAGATCGGGGTTCTTTTTGTGATACTCGTCAAACCATTTTGAATACATTGGATAGGGAAATGTGGCACCGGCACCATTGATGGACAAAGCGCCTTTGGCCCACACAACCGCCGTGAGCGCGAAGGCGACCAAGAGCAATCCTTTGCTAATTCTCTTCATCGATTCTCTCCGTTTTTTATATTTGATCTGGAGTGTGGCACCAGAGTTTCGCTCTTCCGTGTTACAAGATTGTTACAATCGATTCAGCTTCTCTTGACACTCGCCCGCGAAGGCTTTCGTGGTACTAGGCCCAGCTCAGCACTTATCTGCTAACCAGTTGCCCGGTGAAATAGAGGCGGCGAACGTAGAAACAGGCGCTATGTTCGTGGTTGGCATTCTCTTGACCAAAGGGAGCATTCTTACTATCGTTCAGAGAAAGACGATGCAGAGCATGGTTCCATATGGCAAGTGTAGTCGTGTCTCCAAGAGGCATTCATGGATATGTTTGCTGCTACCGCTCTTGTTCCTTCACAATCCCTTCCTTGTTGCACCGAACTCTTCCAGCACGTTGGAGCTGCAGCACCCTCCCAGCTATCGTGCAACGATCGCGTCATCAGAGCTTCTTAAATTCAAGAATCCGGAAGGTCTCGAGTCGATTGTCCTCAGGTCCCTTACATTCGTCGACTGGGAGTTCTTGAAGGCAGCCATTTTAGCCCAGCCGCACACAAGCTTCGCGCAGCCAGGTGATCTCGAAGATCTTCTCCATCCCCAACAGCTTCCGTCCAGCAGCCTGTGGTTTCGGCCGCCTCCTGTAGCTTAGTAGCCTTCCAATAAGAACGCACCCAGGCCGCTCTAGGCGGTGGCGAATAGTAATGCGGGCCCTTCGAGGAATTCTGCAGGTGTCGAATGCCGATGCAGAGCAGTTGTCTCCGCGGCTTCACGCCCTGCTTGGGACATAAGCATGAGCATTAGAAGACTGTGGATCGGTGTAGCCGCCGCGCTCGTGGTTGGACTGATCGTATGGTGGTGGATCGGTCGAAAGCCGGCAGAGGCTGACGATCCCAACCATGCCGCGGCGGGTGAGGACGCGTTCGCAGCCGTTGCGCGGGTCGAACGGCACGCGCTCGCCAGCACGCTGACCATCGCAGGAGAGTTCAAGCCGTTTCAAGAGGTAGACGTCCACGCCAAAGTGGCGGGCTACATCCGCGTGATCAACGTAGACGTCGGCGATCACGTAAAAGAAGGCCAGACGCTCGCCGTGTTGGAAGTGCCGGAGTTGGCGGCGCAACTCACGGGTGCAGGTGCGGCGGTCGGTGCCGCACAGGAGCAAATCCGGCGGGCACAGGGCGAGCTCGAACGGGCGAGGGCGGCGCATGCGGTGGCGCACTCGGCGTATGTGCGGCTCAAGCAAGCGGCCGATTCGAGGCCGGGGCTGGTGGCGCAGCAGGAAGTGGATGACGCCGAAGCAAAAGATACGGGGTCGGGTGCGCAGGTTGCAAGCGCGGAGGCCGACCTATCTGCTGCGAAACAGCAGCTCGAGGTTTCGCAAGCCAATCAGAAGCAGTACAGCGCGCTCGCTGGCTACACGCGGATAGTAGCGCCCTTTGCGGGTGTGATCACTACGCGCTACGCAGATACAGGCGCGCTCGTTGCCGCCGGCACTTCGTCAAGCACACAGGCGATTCCGGTGGTGCGGCTTGCGCAAACCTCTCGGCTGAGACTCGTGCTGCTGACCCCGGAATCGGTATCTGCGCAGATTCGTCTAGGAGATGCCGTAAAGGTGCACGTGCAGGCCTTAGATCAGGACTTCGTGGGCAAGGTGTCACGTTTCGCGGATTCGCTGGACCGGCAAACGCGAACGATGGAAACAGAAATAGATTTTGACAATCGCAAGGGACGGCTGATTCCAGGAATGTACGCGGAGACGCAACTTTCCCTGCGCGGAAAGAAGGATGCGCTCACGGTTCCCTTGGAAGCGGTAATGCGCAACGGTGATGACGCAACAGTGCTGCTGGTGAACGCCCAAAATCTTCTCGAGGAACGCCACGTGAAAATTGGTCTGGAAGACAGCGTGCGCGCAGAAGTGTTCGCTGGCTTGGCGGAAGGCGACCGCGTGGTGATTGGGAATCGCAGCCAATTCCGTAGCGGCCAAAAGGTTCAGCCGAAGGAAGTCAGTGCCGAGACTGGGAGTGGGAAGTAATGTCTGGATTTTCGATCAAGTACCCGTTCTTCATAATCGTCGCCTGCTTGATTGTCACGATTGTCGGTGGAGTGACGCTTATTCGCATGCCCGTCGATCTGTTTCCGCCCATCAATATTCCGGTGGTGGTGGTGGCAACCTTTTATTCCGGCATGCCACCTCAGCAAATCGAAACAAATATCACCAATCCCTTCGAGCGATTCTTCACGCTGGCCAGCGGAGTAGATCACATCGAATCTCGCTCGCTGCCTGGCGTCAGCCTGATCAAGATCTATTTTCAGCCCGGCACAAACGCGGACGCTGACCTCAGCACAGTTTCGAATTTGGCTATGGCGGATTTGCGCCGGCTTCCGCCAGGCACATTGCCGCCGGTTGTACTCAAATTCGACGCATCCAGCCTGCCTGTTTGCTTGATTACGCTGAAAGGAGAAGGTCTTAACGAGACCGATCTGCAAGATCTTGGCCGCTACAACGTCCGGAATCAGATCGCGAATGTGCCCGGGGCTTCCGTACCGCAGCCGTTCGGCGGGAAGTACCGTCAGATCATGGTCTACGTGGATCCACTCAAGCTCCAGGCCCATCAGCTGAGCCCCATGGACGTGGTACGAACGGTAAATGAGAGCAATCTGATTCTTCCCGCCGGAGATGTGAAGATCGGACCGTTTGATTACAACCTCTACTCGAATGCTCAGGTCCCGACCACCACGGCTATCAACAGCATGCCCCTGAAGACGGTTGGCCAAGCGTCCGTTCTTGTGCGGGACGTCGGGAGGGCCGTGGACGCACAAGCAATCCAAACAAATATTGTGCGCGTAGATGGGCAGCCATCCGTTTATCTGCCGATTCTGAAGCAGGGCGGCGATACCAACACGATCTCTGTCGTAGATGGCGTCAAGGAAGCACTTCAGCACCTCGTTGACATCCCGAAGCAACTGATTGCTCGCGTTGTTTTCGACCAATCGGTCTTCGTCAAAACAGCGATTACAAACCTGCTTCACGAAGGCGCAATCGGCCTCGTGCTGACAGGTGTGATGATTCTTCTGTTTCTGGGCAGTGTACGAGCCACGGCCGCGGTGTTTCTGTCGATCCCGCTTTCGGCGCTGGCCGCGTTCCTGGCAATCGGAGCCGGCGGGGGCACGGTCAATACGATGGTGCTGGGCGGTCTCGCGCTGGCTTTTTCGCGCTTGATCGACAACTCCGTGATCGTTCTCGAAAACATTTTTCGGCATTTGGAAATGGGCGAAGCACCTGAAATCGCGGCGGAACGAGGCGGCCAGGAAGTCGCTCTGGCCGTGCTCGCGGCTACCATCACGACGGCGATTGTTTTCTTTCCCGTGGTTTTTCTTTACGGGGTCAGCCGCTTTCTGTTCATGGCTCTGGCCGTGGCCGTGACTTTGTCTCTGTTTGCCTCTTACATCGTGGCCATGACGGTGGTTCCGCTGTATTGCGCCAAGCTCATGCACAAACGCGAAGCCGACGAAGAAGTGGGCGAACATTCGACTTCGCCGCACGGTTGGATCGTCAAGAAGTTCAACTACTACTTCGAGAGAACGCTGGCGAAGTACGACCAGACATTAGCGATCTCGCTTCTGAAGCCGATGCGCACTGTGGTTGGTCTTGCCGGCATCTCACTGCTATCGCTCTCGCTTTACCCCTTACTGGGTGTTTCCTTCTTTCCGCGGACCGATCCTGGCCAGTTTGTGATCAACCTGAAGGCGCCGTCCGGAACGCGCGTGGAGCTCACCGAACAATACGTGAAGAAGGTCGAGGATATAGTCCGGCGGGTTGTTCCCAAGGAGGAGTTACGCATCATCGTGGCGAACATCGGTGTCACGCCGGATTTTTCGGCCATCTACACGTCCAACTCCGCGCCGCATACGGCCTTCGTGCAGGTCAGCCTGAACGAAGGCCACAAAATTGGAAGCTATGAATATATGCGCCGTGTGCGCGAACAACTCGCGCGTGAACTTCCTCAAATCTCTACGTACTTCCAGTCCGGCGGATTGGTGGATGCTGTGCTGAACCTCGGGCTTCCGGCGCCGATCGACGTGCAGGTGAGCGGTAACAGTCTGCGGCAGATCTATGCGGCAGAGACGGAGATCGCGGCGCAGGTCCGGCAATTGAAAGGTGTGAGCGACACCCTGATTCCTCAAGACATCGATTATCCCGCGCTACAGCTTGATATCGATCGTGAAAAAGCAAGCCAGCTCGGGCTGTCGCAGAAGGAAGTGATCGATAACGTGATCACGGCGCTCACCTCGAACGGCATGATCGCGCCGAATTATTGGATCGATCCGAAAAGTGGCAATCCGTATATGCTCACGGTGCAGTATCCCGAAAACCAGATCAAGACGCTCACGGATTTAAAGCAGATTCCGTTGCGCGGCGTGAGGAGCACAGATCCGACTTATCTGGATACGATTGTCAAAGTAACGACCATTCCGTCTCCAACCGAAGTGGATCACGACCAGTTGTTCCGCGTCATCGATCTCTATGTTGCGCCCAAGGCAGAGGACCTCGGGCGGATCACACGCCAGGTCGAGGACATTATCCATAAGACGAAACTCCCCGAAGGCGTGCGCGTGACATTGCGTGGCTCGGTGCAGGGCATGCGCGCATCTTTCAAGAGCTTCGCGATCGGGCTGATTCTTTCCGTCGTTCTCGTGTATTTGGTTCTCGTCGCGCAATTTGCATCCTGGGAAGATCCTTTCATCATTCTTCTGGCCGTGCCACCGGGCTTGGCCGGAGTCTTGCTATTCCTCTTGGCCACAGGGACGACGCTCAACGTGATGTCCCTGATGGGCGTGGTCATGATGGTGGGCATCGTTGTTTCGAACAGCATCCTGATCGTCGAGTTCGCCCGGCACATGCACCGAGAAGGCAAGCCGATCAAGGAAGCCGTCTCGCTGGCGTCCCGATTGCGCTTGCGCCCGATTTTGATGACATCGCTCGCCACGGTCTTGGGCTTGATACCTATGGCGATTGGCGCGGAAGGGGGCAGCGAGCAATATGCGCCGCTGGCCCGGGCAATTATTGGTGGTCTACTCGTCTCGGTCGTAGTGACGGTGTATTTGGTCCCCGCAGCGTACCTGATCGTGCACCGGAAGGAAGAACAAAACACTCAGGAGGTGCACGCCTAAAATGCGTAGTGCGCTCGAGCTTGCCTTGCTCACCGCAATTCTCTGCTCACCTGTATATGGACAGTCCCAAAACAGTCAGGCGAGCCTGCCGACTGCTCCGGGACAGGCGGGCATTCCACTAACATTGGCGCAGGCCGAGGCTATCGCGCTCAAAAACAACCCGCAGATCACGATCGGAAAGCTGGAAGCTTTGGTCGCGAGGCAGTACGTTCGTGAGGCGCGCTCGGCGCTGCTGCCGACTGCGTCTGTCAACCTAACCGCCGTCGATGCGGAACCGGGTTCCCGCATAACTGCGGGTGCGCTGAACAATCCCCTACTCTTTCCACGCGCTGCGGGCGGCCTACTCGTAAGTCAACTGATTACCGACTTCGGGCGCACGACGAATCTGTTGGGTAGCTCTGAATACCGCGCAAAAGCGGAAGACCGGAACTCCGCAGCAACTGCCGCCGACATCGTTCTTGCGGTCGATCGTTCGTTTTACAGCGCTCTGGACACCCGCGAGCTTGTTACCGTAGCCCGCCAAACGGTGGACGCGCGTCAGGTCTTTGTGGACAAGATCCAGGCGCTTACCAATGCGAAGCTAAAATCCGAGGTTGACTTGAGCTTTGCCAAAGTCGATTTGGCCCGCGCCAAGCTTTTGCTCCTCGAAGCACAGAACAATTATCAAGCGGCGCTCGCCGGGTTATCCGCAATTCTCGGCTATCAAGACGAACAGAATTTCGAACTGATCGACGAACCCAAGGAACTAACGCCGCCGCTGCCGGAAGTTCTTCCCCTGATTACCCAAGCGATGCAACAGCGGCCGGAAGTTGCCGCCCTTCAATTCCGGGTCCAATCCGCAGAGAAAAATGCCCGGGCGGAACATGACCTCTGGCGTCCAACGATCAGCTCGCTAGGTGCGGTCGGCGGCACACCGGTTCGCGACGATCACATCACGCCAAACTGGTACGGAGCTGTCGGCGTGAACGTCAGCATTCCCGTATTCAACGGATTTCTCTACAACGCGCGAGCCCAAACGGCCGATCTGCAAACCGAAGTGAATCGGCAACGACTGATCGATCTTCGCAACAATATTGCACGCGATGTCCGGATCGCTTGGCAGGACACCAATCGCGCGTACGAGCGGTTATCTGTAACCAGGCAGCTTCGCGAGCAGGCCGACCTTGCCTCCGACCTCGCACAACAACGTTACAACCTGGGACTAGGTTCCATCGTCGAGTTCAGCCAGGCTGCGCTAGCAAAAACAGAAGCCGAGATTGCCGACGCGGACGCGCGTTACCAATATCGGCTGAGTCAAATCGTGCTGTCCTATGCTACTGGAACGCCGCACTGATCGTGCTTCAACCCTGCACCCAAAAAACGAAGGGCAGCGCCGTCAAGCGCTGCCCTGTTTTGTTGAAACCGCTGTGATCGAGCAACTACGGGATGTAGTAGCGGAACGCAGTCCACACCATGTTGTCGTGGGCATTCGGAGCAGAACCTGGGTTCCCCGCAGGTGTGTTGTTATTGTTTCCCGACCAGGTGTTCTTCAGCAGGTAGGAATACTGCGCTCCCCACTGAACCCGGCCGTACGGGCCATTGTAGATTCTGTGCCAGAATCCCATGGTCCCTTCCATGATATTCCGTATGTCGCCAGCGCAACCGGCGGGTGCACCCGTAGACGGGCTGAGCGTGCCGTTAGGTGTCGACCCTATGCCCCCGTTGCCTGCCGCGGGGAGTGTCTCCGTGTTGCAGCCAGAATTGTTAAAGCGTGGCGAACCGTAGCCGACGGCTACGCCCGTAGAAGTGAGGTACGCTGTTCGGAAGGCATACTCGGAACCGACGTTAAAGTACACGTCGAGCGACTTAGTTGGATGCCACTCCAGCGTACCGAGGGCGGAACCTCCTCGGATCGGAGCGAGCGTTCCATCCGGCCGGGCGGTCACGTCCGCCAACT
>Ga0070698_100008393_pt1 | contig 11163 bp, 14 predicted proteins | sample KBSK1502metaG_FD_65477 | JGI IMG/M metagenome (GOLD analysis project Ga0070698, IMG submission 65477) | Corn, switchgrass and miscanthus rhizosphere microbial communities from Kellogg Biological Station, Michigan, USA - KBS K1-50-2 metaG | ecosystem: Host-associated > Plants > Roots >...
AGATTATCCAACTTCAGTGCATAAATAACCACATTTCACGCCCGCCGTCAACGGTCAATTTGGGCTGGAGTCAGCGTCCGCGAGCCAGGTTGGTTAAGCGCTGCGTCACGTCCTGACGTGCCTGCGCCGACCGGCAGATAACGAGAATAGTGTTGTCGCCGGCGACGGTGCCGAGAATCTCTCGCCACCCGGCCGCATCGATCGCCTCCGAGACTGGCTGAGCGCCAGACGAAAGCGTGTGTAGCACAATCAGCTCACCGACGCCGTCGATGCTCGAGAAAAGCTGCGGAAGCAGAGTTTCCAACGAGGGAATGGCATCTCCAGACTTCTCGGGGAGAGCGTAGCGGGCGCCGTTCTCTCCCGGCACTCGGACGAGTCCGAGCTCGCTCAGATCCCGTGAGAGCGTTGCCTGCGTAACCGAAACGCCCCGACGCTCGAGCAATCTCCGGAGTTGCTCCTGAGAGCCCACATCGTTGCTCGCAATGAGCTCGAGAATCACAGCTTGCCGTTGAGGTTTTTTCGTCATCCGTAGTCCGCAGTTTCCACCAAATACCTGTTGACGCCAGCCAACTGTATTATTATGCATTCACTGTGAATAAGATACCCGTCGGCGTTCTCGGGGCCAGCGGATACGTTGGCCGCGAGCTTTGCGCACTCGTTCTTGGCCATCCGGGCCTCGCACTAGCATTCGCGACCGCGAATGAGCGGCGCGGAACCACAGCGCGCATTGCCAGCCGCGAGCTCACGTATTCATCGATTGAGGACGCCCCACTAAAGAGCGCTGAGTTGATCTTCAGCGCGCTGCCCCACGGCGCATCGAAGCAGTGGGTGAGTGTGGCGCGCGAACAAGGCGCTCGTGTCGTCGATCTGTCCAGCGACCTGCGTCCCGGCAACGGATGCGAGGGAGTGCCCTACGGACTGAGCGAGCTGGCGCGCGACCGCGTGAAGACAGCGGAGGTTGTCGCGAATCCCGGCTGCTATCCGACTTCCGTGCTGTTCGCGCTCGCTCCCGCGATAGCTGCGGGTGTGCTCGCACAAGGAAGTAGCATCCAAATCAGCTCCGCGAGCGGCGTAAGCGGCGCTGGTAATTCACCGAAGCGAGAGCTGCTTTTCGCGGAGGTGTCGCAAGATTTTCGAGCCTATGGCGTTGGCAACAGCCATCGCCACTTGAACGAGATGCGCGCAACGCTCTCGACGTGGGGCGCGGATGTGGACGTCGTATTTACACCGCACCTGCTTCCCGTTTCGCGCGGCATTCTTTCAACGATCGTCGTCGAACTGAAAGAACCGCTCGGAGATCCAGCGGCGCTCTGGCGGGATGCGTTTGCGGGCGAACCCTTTCTCGAGCTTTGTGCCGAGCCACCCGCGCTGCGAGACGTCGTTCATCGCAACGTGGTGCGGGTGTGCATAACGCCGCTGGCTGCGGTGCGTCGTCCCTCGCTGCTCATCCTCTCTGCAATCGACAACCTCATGAAGGGCGCTGCCGGCCAGGCCGTGCAGAACGCCAACATCATGCTCGGGGTCGACGAGACAGCGGGACTTCCGGCGTGACACGCGTGCTCAAGATCGGCGGCCGGCCCCAAGCAGATCCCTCTCTCGCGTCACTGATCGCCGAGACGTGGGACGCCCTCTCCGGGGCGATGGTCCTGGTGCACGGCGGCGGCGACGACATCAGTGCGCTGCAAACGACTTTGGGAATCACGTCCAAGTTCGTGGATGGCAGACGCGTTACGACGGGTCAGGATCTCGAGCTGGTTCGCATGGCTCTCTCCGGAACCGCCAACAAGCGACTCGTTTCTTCGCTCGTGCGCGAAGGCGTGCGAGCCGTGGGTCTTTCCGGTGAAGACGCGTCGCTGATCGCAGCGACGCCGGTGGACTCCGCACGACTCGGGCACGTTGGAGCTCCGCAAAAAATCAACAGCTCGTTGCTCCTGCACCTAATCGACGGGGGCTATCTGCCCGTCATATCACCCGTGAGCCGCAATATCGGACATGAGCTCGGCCCGGCGCTCAACGTGAACGCTGACGACGCCGCGGCGGCGATTGCAGTCGCGATCGAAGCCGAAGAGCTGGTGATTGTGAGCGACGTGCCGGGCGTGATGGTCGACGACCGGCCCGCCGCGATGCTGACTCTGGCGGAAGCGCGTGGACTGGTGCACGACGGCCGCGCCTCCGGCGGAATGCGCGCCAAGCTCACCGCTGCCGTCGCCGCCGCTGAAGGCGGCGTAAAGCGTGTGCGCATCACCGACTTGAGCGGCATCAAGGATCGCAAGCGCGGAACGCTGGTACAGAAGACGACGGAGTGAAGCGATGGCACTTCCAGCATTCAAGATTCATCCACATACCGAGTCGGGCGAGCAGTCGGCGGCGGCTGACAAGGCCACGGCGGCCATTGTCCGCGACGCCGTGCTGCAGACGTACAAGCGCGGTCCTATCGAGATGGCGCGAGGAGAGGGTGTCTATCTCATTGATACTGAAGGAAACCGGTATCTGGATTTCGTCAGCGGCATCGCGGTCAATGCGCTCGGCTACGGGGACGCCGGTTTGGTGTCCACGCTGCACGCGGCTGCCGATGGCCTTCTGCACACGTCCAACCTGTACTGGACCGCGCCCGCCGCTCGGCTCGCGGCGGCACTCGTGGAACGCTCGTTCGCGTCCAAGGTGTTTTTCTGCAATTCGGGAGCGGAGGCAAACGAAGGCGCGTTCAAGTTCGCGCGCCGCTGGGCTCGAACGCTGGGCGAAGCGAAACGCGACATCGTCGCATTACGGGGCTCATTTCACGGGCGCCTTTTCGCCAGTCTCGCCGCAACGGATCGGCCCAGCTATCGCATGCCTTTTCGGCCGTTGGCAGGTGGCATCGCGATCGTGGAGCGCGACATCGACGACATCGCGAATGCGATCGATGCCGAGACGACGGCCGCGCTTATCCTCGAGCCCGTGCAAGGAGAAGGCGGAGTCCGCGTGCTGGACGCCGAATTCATTCGCGAGGTCCGCGAGCTCACCCGCGAGCGGCAGGTGGCGCTCATCTTCGACGAGGTGCAATGCGGCCTGGGTCGGACAGGGAAGCTGTTCGCATACGAACGTCTCGGAGTAGAGCCGGATCTTCTGACGCTCGCGAAACCCATCGCGGCGGGACTGCCGATGGGAGCGATCCTGCTGAATTCCGATATTGCCGCGGCGGTGCAGCCCGGAGATCACGGAACGACGTTCGGCGGCGGCCCGTTCGTGGCGCAGATCGCGGAGTACGTGCTCGAGCGGCTCAGCGACTCATCGATGCTGTCGGCTGTGGCCGAGAATGGGGCGTGGTTCGGCAATCAGTTGCGGGAGCTCGGCAGACGTACGGGACGGATTCGTGGAGTGCGCGGCGTCGGCTATATGTGGGGCATCGACGTGATGGGCACTGCGGCGCACGTGGTGAGTGAGGCCCAGGCCGCGGGACTTCTGGTCTGCAGTGCGGGGGAGTACACGGTGCGTTTGCTGCCACCGCTCGTGGCAACGCGTGACGACTTGGCGCAGGGAATCGCGCTGCTGGAGCAGGTGCTGTGATTTCGCGAACCTCGATGCTTGAAGTCCGCGCGGCGCGAGCCAGCGAGGCTGAAGCCATCGCGCAGTTGAACAATTTCTTTGCCGACCAACACCGGATGCTGCGCCGGACGCCGGAAATGATCTCGGCGTCGGTCGACGACTACCTCGTGGCGATCGACGAACACGGCCGAATTCTCGGTTGTGGAGCGCTCAAGGAATATTCTCCGTCAGTCGCCGAAGTGGCGGCCATCGCAGTCTCGCCGACTGCACAGGGTCTGGGATTGGGACGCAGAATCGTGACTGCGGTCGAAGAGTTGGCACGCAAACGCGGCATTCCTGAAGTCTTTGCGCTCACACTAGAGCCTCAGTTCTTCGAGGCCCTCGGGTACGCCCGAGTCGATCGTGCCAGGTATCCAGAGAAGATTCGGCGTGACTGCATCGGATGCGCGCGGCGGTTCGCGTGTAACGAAACATGCTTCGCGAAACCGCTACGCGATCTCGCCAACGAACAATTTGAAGTCGTCGCGTAGTGATTCGTGAGCGCATCCGACGAGCTGCGATTTGGTCCGCAGCGCACGTTGAATCTTCGGGAGAATCTTCCGAGCGCCGCTGACGCCGTTCGCCATGCCGATGCTTGGCTTCGCGAGCAACAGGTGCGCGGCAGCAAAGAGGTACTTGTCATAACCGGCCGCGGCAGCCACAGCGTCGGCGGTATTGCGGTCATTCGGCCCGCCGTCGAAAAGCTTCTCTTTTCCTTGCGCAGGCGCGGCGTGGTGGCGTCGCACTCCGACCACAATCCGGGAGCTTATTGCGTGCAGTTGGCGCCGTTACGCGAGCTTATCGATGCGCCGTCGCGCCGGAGCGAACGACGCGAACCAGCGACGTCGCCGATCGCGCTCCATGGTCTCGCACTGGAGACGATCGGCCTTCTCCGGGACCTTGCTGAGAGATCGCTCGAGGCGCTCGGAGTGTCCATCGACAAAACACGGATCGATGATGAGATGCACCGACATTTGCGAGTCATGGCGCCAGCCCTGCCGGTCGGGGCAAAGATGGAAGAGGATCTCCGCCAGGCGCTACGATCCGCGATGTCGGAATATGACTAAGGTCAGCGCGTCAACAGCAGCAGCAGCGCGATACCAAGAGCGACCGCGATCACCGTTCCTGTCGCGGCGACCCACATCCACGGCGCGCGACTTCGCGCTCGAGTCCCCGTTGGCGCTTCTCGTCGAACGGTGGACTCCCGGAAGCCGCGCGGAGAAGACCGACGCCGCGCGACGTAGGCTCGCGGAAGCTGGCGCCCGGTTTCAGCTCGCCGAAGGGGCATCGCACCGAGCACGGGTCTCGCGAGTCCGGCTGGTGAACGTCGACGCGGTACGGCGTCCGCGGAAACCAGAGCCGGCTCCGGCGTCGTCTCAGGAGAACGCGGTGGCCGCGGAGCCGGTAGCGCCGTAGGCGGATCAACCGTCGCGTTCATCGATTGGTCTGCTTGCGGCGGCGGCGTTTCGAGCGCGATCCGCAGCGCATGATCCACGACGGGAGACAACGCTCGGGGAGGCTCATGTTCGCGCACCCGGGCTCGCGCCCCGTCTGCGCTTGTTGGTCCGACAACGCCACTGCAGCAGCAACCCAGCGACAAGGAGAGGTCGATCAATGCGCGCTCCCTCGATAGAAGCTGCTGGGCAACGTCGATGACCATGTCGCTACTCTGCAATTCTACAAGCTCGACTGGAGTGGGCAGCTGCCGAAGCGCGCTCCGCGACGGCACGCCGCCGGGGTCCGAGAAGTATCGACGTCTATCTGGAGGAATCACAGAATCGAACTCTGTCGGTTGAGCACTCGCGGGTACGCCCCGCTCAGACAGCGTGTTCATGAGCTCATCGACCGACAACCAAACGTCGATGCTATCGTGTGAGGCCGACGGACACCCTCCGGCGTACGTGATGCGAGGGCGCGCTGGAGCGTAAGCCGCGCGAAGATATTGCGCTGTGGCGACAGGTGGCGAAACGAAGGACAACAGGAGGGAGGCTATCGCATCGCCGTGGACCGCAAGCCGTCGGGCGACATACGGACAACTGCACTGGACGAGTGGCGCGTCGGCGGCACGAAGCCGGTCAATTGCGCGCGATGCTATCAACTCGTCGCCCCAACTTGCGGGAATGACGGCATCGAACCCCGCGCCGATACATGCGTGCGAGAGCTGCACCGGTGTGGCTGGTGCCGCGGCAAGCACCGCATCCGTGCCGAGAATGAGCAACGAGGGAACCGTCGTAGGAACCGCCGGCGCGAACGCGGCTCACGCCTGAGGTGCGCGTGAGTTCGGGCAAAGCCGGTGCGAAACACGACGTCGTGCTTCACAGGCCGCCAGCAAGAGAGCCGACGGCGCTCACAACTGTCAAGAGCGGCCCAGACATTGCAAACCCTTGTAAGGTCAAAAGAAGCGAGGATGGATGGCGGTGGAGCACCAGCCCGCGAGCTCGACACGGCTCTCATTAACAACGGTCGACGCATTGTTGTCATATGCGGCGCGTGCGACATGGCCGGCTGGATTCGTGATCTATCAACGCGGCTCTCCTGCGGACGGCGTGTTCGTCGTGCTCGAGGGTCGCGTGGTATTGCGCAGCCGTGTGCGCGCCGGCCGAGGCTTCATTCCCTGGATCGCGACACCCTGTGAGACCTTCGGAGCAGAGGGCCTCTCTGCCAGTCCGCGTTATTCGACCGAGGCCAGGGCCGACGAGGAGACCACCACGCTGTTCTTGAGCACCGCGCGATACCGCTCATTTCTTCGCGAACAGCCCCAGCACACCACCAGTCTCATCGCGCAAATTCTCGGTGAACGTTCAGCTTTGCTGGAGAAGCTTCGCGAGTTGACCACAATGAGCGTCGAGCAACGACTCATCGTAGCGCTGGTTCGAATGGCGACGTTCGATACGTTCACGCGTGATGACGGGTGCATTGTTCTCAACACGAATCGCTACAGGCTTCTGTGCGAGCTCGTCGGCGCCACGCGCGAATCCGTTTCGCTCGTGCTCGGTCGCTTTACAGGGGAGGGCATCATCGAGCGCAAAGGGAACTCGCTCATCGTGCCACCGGCCCAGCTGATGGCCCGGATGGAAGAGGTCCCGCTCGACGATCTGATCGCCGCGAACGCCGCGAACGCCGCGACGATGGCAACGCCCGCGGTTCTGCTTTAGGGTCGCATTTGAGCGTGTAGGCGACCTGCCGGCACGTCGCCATATTCTCAAGGCGATGCTGACACCTGAAGAGCTCTCTCGTTACGGCAGGCAACTCGTCCTGTCCGAGATCGGAGTTGCAGGCCAGGAGCGGCTTCGCAGGGCGCGGGCGCTCGTCGTGGGCGCTGGTGGGCTGGGATCGCCCGCGGCACTGTATCTTGCCGCGGCAGGCGTTGGAACAATCGGCATCATCGACGACGACGTCGTCGAGGTCAGTAACCTGCATCGGCAGATCGTTCACGCTACCGGCGACGTGGGACGCGACAAGACGGCTTCGGCGTCCGATTCGATCACGCGACTCAATCCTCACGTCATCGTAAAAGCGCACCACGTGCGTCTCACCGCGAGAAACGCTGACTCGCTATTTCAGGATTACGACCTCATCGTGGATGGGTCCGACAACTATCAGACGCGCTACGCCGTCAATGACGCGAGTGCGCGGACCGGCAAGCCCTGGGTGTACGGCAGCGTAGAGCGCTTCTCTGGACAAGTATCCGTCTTCGGAATGCCGACCGGACCGTGTTATCGGTGCATCTTTCCAGAACCGCCTGCGCTGGGGTCTACCCCAAGCTGCGAAGAAATCGGCGTCCTTGGCGCGGTGCCTGGCGTCGTTGGTTCGCTGCAAGCCGCCGAAGCGCTGAAAGTACTCCTGGGGATCGGCGAACCGCTTGTCGGTCGGCTACTACAACTCGATCTGGAACACGCCAACGTGCAGATCGTGCAGTTCGAACGCCGCGCGGACTGCGAGACCTGCAAACGGCAGCCCGAGAGCATACCTGACCATCGTCCTCTCGAAGTCGCCGATAGCGACATCGAGCCCGCGCAACTCGCACGAAGAATCAACGAAAACGGAAGCCTATTGATTCTCGACATTCGGGAGCCATGGGAGTGGTCAGTCGGCCGCATCGGCGAACCGCGGCTGCTTCCAATGGGCGAACTCGAAGAACGCGTCGATTCGCTCGATCGATCACTCGAGCTGATCGTCTATTGCCACCACGGGACGAGGAGTAGCGTGGCTGCGGAATGGCTCCGGGCGCGCGGGTTTCGCGCGCGCAATCTGACTGGCGGCATCGATCGCTGGAGCCGCGAGATCGATCCGTCGGTTCCGCGGTACTGATCCGCGATGCTGCAATTGGCGCTCGCGGTTTTTGCGATCGCCGCAATGGTGCTGATTGCCTATCCACGGTACGTGGAGCGTCGATCGAATGACCTACGAACGTTCTCGCCGAACGGCATTGTAGTCGGCGCCGAGGGCATCGAGCTCAAGCGCAAAGACGCGGCCGGTGTGCTCTTGCTTCATGGCGCCGGTGACACCCCACAAGCGTTGAGCGAACTCGCGACATATCTGTATGAGCGCGGGTTCTCCGTGCGCGTACCTCTGTTGTCCGGACACGGACGAGCGCTGTCAGCCTTCGGCGGGACTTCGTCCACCCGATGGCACCAAGATGTCGCGCGCGAATACGCGGCCATGAAGGCGACTCACAGGTCTGTCAGCATGGTGGGCCTATCGATGGGAGGCGCCCTCGCCATCTCGCTCGCATCACGGGAAGAAGGAGTCAGGGCGCTGGTGTTGCTCGCGCCGTATCTCGCAATGCCTTTCGCAGTGAGCGCCGCAGCCGTCTCGAGCCGAGCGTGGGGGTGGCTGTGCCCGTACTTCGTGTCCGGTGGCCGTCGGTCGATTCACGACCCTGTCGCGGCGGCACGCGCACTGGGTTACGGCATCTTCACGCCGAACGCGTTACGCGCCTTGCACGAGGTGGTCGTGGAAGCCTGGAATGCCTTGCCTAAGGTCGGGATTCCGACGCTTGTGATCCACTCTCGAGAGGACAAGCGCATCTCGGCCACAAACGCGGAGCGAGCATTCAGGCTCCTTGGATCAACTGAGAAGAAGCTTGTCTGGATAGAAGGCGCCGGCCACGTGATCACCGTGGATTATGGCCACGAGCGAGTGTTTGAGCTTACAGCGGACTGGTTGGAGAGACGCTTCTCGTAGAGGATCAGCGCGAGCGAAGGGCCCCTAGAACGACCAGCGGACCCTTCAATCTCGCCCGCGCGGACGGCTAAGTCGTTCCGCTCGAGTCATCCGTCCGCATGCGATCGACCAAATTTCCACCCAGATCCTTGAGCGTCTCCACCCCTGCCGCGACAGCGCCCGTCGCCTGCTGAACAACCTCACGCGTAACACGCCTCACGCGTGCGACTGTTGACTGCCGGCTGCTTCGCTTCGCCGGCCGCTTCTTTGCCGACGAACGACTGCGCTTGGAAGCCGCCCCGCGGCGAGCGCTTGCGCGCTTTCCGACCTTTCCCCGCGTCGCGCTGCGCTTCCGAGCTGCGATCGACTTCTTTTTGACAGACGACTTTCTCGTCTTTCGCGCCATAGCACCACCCCTTGAACGAAAAGACCGGGCAGATCACAGCAAGATTCAGGCGCACACTGTCGAGCCCGCGTTGCTGTGTGTGGTGCGGCGGCATACAATGAATCCACGGCATTCCATTTCTTCGGTGGGGCGACTTATGGGCGGACTAGTTGTCCTTGGTGTTCTGGCCTTTTTGGGGCTCATAGTTCTCTCCAAGGCGTTCAAGATCGTCGGTCAGGCGGAAGTTCTGGTCGTCGAACGGCTCGGTCGTTTCCATCGCGTAGCACGCTCGGGACTCAACATCCTGATTCCCTTTTTGGAGCAGCCCCGAGCGATAAACGTCCGATACGCCGAGGCGGATGTCGGCGGTGTAAAGCGAATCGCGGCGCGAACCACCACTCGAATCGATCTTCGCGAGCAGGTGCTGAACTTTCCGAGCCAGCCGGTCATCACGAAAGACAACGTTACGATCGACATCGATGCGGTGCTCTACTACCGAATTGCCGAGCCTCAAAAAGCGACATACGCCGTTCAGAACCTCCCCTACGCGCTCGAAACACTGACTCGCACCACCCTGCGAAACATCGTCGGCGAGATGGAGCTCGATCAAACGCTTGCGAGCAGGGACCAGATCAACAAGCGGATGCGCGAAGTCATCGAAGAGGCCGCAGTGAGCTGGGGTGTGGATGTCACGAGAGTCGAGCTTCAGTCGATTGAACCGCCGCGGGACATTCAGCAAGCGATGGAATTGCAGATGCGCGCGGAACGGGAACGGCGTGCAGCGGTCACTAACGCCGAGGCAGGAAAGCGCGCTGCAATCCTAGAGGCGGAAGGACTGAAGGAGTCTCAGGTTCGCAAGGCCGAGGGCGAAAAGGATGCTTCGGTACTGCGAGCACAGGGTCTTGCCGAGGCACGCCTCGCGATGGCCGAAGCCGAAGCTTAATCGATCCGGCGCATTGCGGCGGCGCTCCCTGATGGCCAGGCCGCGATGTACTTGCTGGGACTGAAGTATCTCGAGGCGCTACCCCGTCTCGCCGACGGCAAGGGCTCGACGATCTTTCTTCCCACTGAAGCGTCCGGCATGATGGGCGCTATCGGCGCATTGCGGGAGCTCGTCGCGCGAGGAATGCCGGGAGTCGTGAACGCCGCATCTGCGGCTGCTCCGAGCGCCCCGTATGCTCCGGCGCGCGGACAGCTCACGGGTACCGCCGCACCAAAAGGACCGTCGGAGGGGTGATTGAAGCGAATCACGCGAGAGCGAGCGGAGCGAATTGCGAAAGCGCACGCGTGCGAGATTTGCGGCGAATACAGCTACCGGCAAGTGTTTGTGAAGCCCGCCACGAAACGGCAGCAGGAGACACTTGGCATTGCGTGGTCAGCGGAAAAAATTTGCGGAGTGTGCGATGCCCACCACGAGATGGGCATCAACAGCGAGGGAGAGATCATTTACGTCTCGTGACGCGTGCAACGACTCAAGGCCACGCGCGTTTTAGTGAATAGGGCTTGCCGAAAACCTTGGTGAGCACGACCGTCGCGTCTTCAGCTCGCGCGACGACGTCGATGTGATCGCCTACTGCGCGCGGTCGAGTAAATTCACGATAGCGACGATAACTGTGACAAAAGCATCCCGGTCTCGTCGCGTGAGTTTGCCCAGCCACATGTCCCAGATGGCGAGATAGTGAAAGGCGTAGAAATCGTTGAGCTTCTTGATTCCGGGTAAGTCGCTCTCGATGGCGTCGCGCGCGAACGAGCCATGTTTGCCGCATTGAACGTTCACGGTGACCATCCCGCGATCACGCCACGGGGAATGCAGCAGCGCGCCGTGCCAGAAAGTCCACAGATCCGTTGGATTGCTCGTGCTGTCATACCCGATCCGCACAGTTTCTTCATCCGTGGGCACGGTGAACGGAATCCAGGATCCGTGAATGTCGTCGCGCCACGAGAGGTGATATGCGATTAGGCGACGTGTCGGATGGAGGACCGCCACGACCTTCTCGCGCGGAAACCACTCGTCGCGCTGAAAGAACAACACAGCGCCAGGGAACGCG
>Ga0070698_100008395_pt1 | contig 11161 bp, 11 predicted proteins | sample KBSK1502metaG_FD_65477 | JGI IMG/M metagenome (GOLD analysis project Ga0070698, IMG submission 65477) | Corn, switchgrass and miscanthus rhizosphere microbial communities from Kellogg Biological Station, Michigan, USA - KBS K1-50-2 metaG | ecosystem: Host-associated > Plants > Roots >...
GCGATGGAGTACGCCGGCTACACGATGGGCGTGATCGCCGACCGGCGCGGCCGCGCGCCCGGCGACGATCTGATGAGCATCCTCGTGCACGGCGAGATCGATGGCGACCGGCTCGACGACGAGGCGCTGGTGCAGGAGTCGCTCTTGATCCTGGTCGGCGGCGACGAGACCACGCGCCACGTGATCACGGGCGGGATGTACCAGCTGCTCGTCCACCCGGACCTGCGGCGCAAGCTCGCGGCGAATCCGGCGGCGATCCCGGTCGCGGTCGAGGAGATGCTGCGCTGGGTCACGCCGATCCAGAACATGTCGCGCACGGCCACGCGCGACGTGGAACTGCGCGGGCGGCGCCTGCGCGAGGGCGACAAGGTGATGCTGCTCTACCCGTCGGGAAACCGCGACTCGCTCGTGTTCGACGATCCGTTCCGCTTCGACATCGAGCGCGACCCGAACCCGCATCTCGCGTTCGGCGGCTACGGCGCGCACTTCTGCCTCGGCTCGGCACTCGCGCGACTCGAGCTGCGCGTGATGTTCGAGGAGATCCTTGCGCGCATCCAAGACATCGGGCTCGTCGACGACGGGCGGCCGCCGTACCGCAATTCGAACTTCATCACCGGCATCGAATCGCTGCCGGTCGACGTCCGCTGAACGAGTCCGCTCAGAGCGCCGGGTGGTAGCCGAGCGGATCCTTGAACGTGAAGCGCATCGGCACGCCGACCAGCGGTCCGAGCGGCTTGGCGATCTCGCTGGGCCGCGTGAGCGCCACGATCGGCGCCACCGGAACCAGGTAGAACGCCGCTCCGATCACGCACGTGATCAGCCCGATCGGCCGCATCACCGCCACGTCGAAGATCACCGGCACGCTGGTCGGCTCGTTGCCGATCTCGGCCACGCGATCGGCGCGAGCGGGCAGGGCCAGGGCGAGCGCGAGAGCCGCAGCCGCGGAGGCGGCAGTGAACTGACGGATCCGATTCAGCATCGGCGGAGTCCCTCCAGAGAGTCCTCCCCTTATCGACCGTCTGGGGCGGCGCTGTAGGACGGGTTGGATCCTGTGCACCGTGGGGCTGGGGCAGTTGGCTGCCCGCCAGTTGCCTGGGGCCGGGTTGCCCGGGCCGGGCGGATGTTTGTCGCTCCGGCGTGGGCTCGGTGGCTCCGCCACACGGTCGCAACGTAATGGGCTACCTCCGCGCCATCCCGCAGATCCAACTAGCCCACGCCTCCGCGACAAATCATCGCGCCCGGCCCCGCCATTTGCAGGCCACGCACGCATCGAGTCTCGGCGTCGGTCGCGGCGCTGGGCCGCGGCTCCCGCCGGGGACGTTCTACTCCGGCCACGCTGGCCAGTCGCGCGAGACGGAGAGTTTCCACTGCGGCGCACGGCGCTCGAGATAGGCGACCACGCCTTCGACCGCGTCGGCGCGCGCCATCAGATGGTGGTGCAGCGCGGTCTCGCGTCGCTCGATCGCCGCGGGATCGAGGAGCGAGCTCTCCCAGAGCAGTCGCTTCGTCACTGCGACCGAGAGCGGCGCGGTGTTGTGCGCGATGTCGCGCGCGATCGCGAGCGCGGTCGGCAGCACCTCGGCCGCCGGCACCACGCGCGACGCGAGGCCCAGCTGCTCCGCCTCCTGCGCGTCGATCTTGCGCCCGGTGAGCAGCAGGTCGGCGGCGCGGCTCACGCCGACGATCCGCGGCAGCGTAAAGTGCGCGTAGGCGTCCGGCATCACGCCGCGGCGCACCTGGACCACGCCGTACTTCCCCTCGCGCGCGAGAATCCGCAGATCGCACTGGAGCGCCATCGTGAAGCCGAGGCCGATCGCGTGGCCGTTCACCGCGGCGATCACCGGCTTGCGGATCGCGAACGCGGGCGGATCGAACGCGGCGGCGCTGAAATTCGCGGGCTCGCGCGCGGCGAATGTCTCGCCGCCGAGCGCCAGATCCGCGCCGGTGCAGAAGGCGTCGCCGGCGCCGGTGAGCACGACCGCGCGGATCGCATCGTCGCCGTCGCAGGTGCGATAGGCGTGGCCGAGCGCCTCACCCATCGCGCCGCTGAACGCGTTGCGCTGCTCGGGCCGGTTCAGCGTGATCAGCGCGACCCCGCCGTCGACCTCGAAGCGCAGATCGGTGCCCGTCACGCTGCATTCCCCGGCTCGATCTCGACGATCGCGCGCGAGTCGATCCGCCCGGCCAGGCGCGACCAGAAGTCGACCATCTTCATCTGCCAGCCGTACTTCGCGTGCAGCGCGTCGTAGGCGTCGCGCTCGATCTTCACGTCGTCGACGACGCGACCGCGCGCCTCGATCCAGTCGCCGCGCAATCGGCCGACCACGCTGCACGCGGCGACGCGCGCGCGCGGGCCGTTGCGCAGCCGCTTGACCTTGCCCGCGTCGTTCTCGGTGAAGACGTAGAGGCGCTCGCCGCGGCGCGCGAACCAGACCGGGGTCTGCACGGCGCGGCCGTCGCGGCGGTAGGTGGCGAGGCTGATGTAGGCCTCGCGGTCGAGGTCGGAGAACTTCGCGTGGTTCATCGCAGCGGCCTCCTGGGTCAGCCGGACGTTACCTGCCGCGGGCTCGCGATCACTCCCAGGTACAACGTAGTTGAAGCCCTACAGCGTCAGCAGTATCGTGCTCCGGGGCGGGGGAGAAGCGTGCGACAGGCATCTCGTCGGCAACACGCGGCGCAACTCGCGTGGCTGCTCTGTGTTCCCTGGCTGATCGCGGGCAGCGCGGACCCGGGCGTGCTGCTCGAGCTCGATCGCCAGACGTTCGAGGTACGCGCGCGCGATCTCGCGTCGGGGGCCGAGGGGCCGAGCCTGCGCGTCGTGCTGGGTTCGCCCGCGCACCCGACGCCGAGCGGCAGCTACCCGCTCTACGTCGTCGTGCGCAACCCGGGCTGGAACCCGGGCGCGATCGCGCGCTCGGTCGGGGCGCACGAGATGTCGCCCTCGGCGCATGGCCCGCTCGGCGTGGGCAAGATCCCGTTCGCCGAGCGCGGCGAGATCGCGCTGCACGGCGGCGCCAATCCGCTCCTGCTCGGCAAGCCGGTCTCGCTCGGCTGCGCGCGCGCGACCGACGAAGACCTGTTGAAGCTATTCGCCTGGCTCGAGCAGCAGCGCGCGCTCCAGCGCCCCGAGCAGGTCGCGGGCGGCGAGCTGCGCCAGTACTTCCGCCGCCCCGCGCGCGTCTCCGTCCGCTAGTCCAGACCCCCGCGCGCCCCTTCAGGCCGCTTCGCGCTTCTTCGCGCAAACCGGCAGATCCATTGCGATCCGCGCGCGCCGCCCGGCGACGCGCCGCAGCGCGCGGAGGGGGCGCGTGGGGGGTTTTAACACCTTTGGCCCCCTGGTCACCACTAAACGGCCATGATGGGACCACTCGAGACCTCTTCGATCCGATCGACTCTGGCCGCGGGCGCCGCGCTGGCGCTGCTCGGTGTGGCGCCGGCCGGCGCAGTGTCGACCACCGTGTTCTGGGACAACGCCGACTTCGGCTTCGGCACCGGCTATGGCGTGTCGCAGACGAGCGCGCTGGCCGCGAACGCCGCGGGCATCCCGATCGTCTCGGCCGCGAGCCTCCAGCCCAAGCCCGACTCGCTGGTCGTCGACCACAATGTCGACGAATCGTCGCTCGTGCTGCCGTCGTCGGGCAGCAATCCCGCGACGATCCGGTCGGACTGGACCGCGACCAACAACACCGGCATCACCGACCAGAACCTCTATCTCGCCTATGTCCGCCCGATCACGAACACGATCGTGCTGAACGGCCAGTCGCACACCTACACCTACGACCCGAGTGACGTCGGGCTCCGGCTGACCTTCGGCGGGAGCGGAGTCGACTGGGTGATCCTCCAGGTTCCGAGCAACCCCGTTGATCCGAACTCGATTCCCGTGTACTACCCCGCCGTCTCGCTCGGCACCTTGGGCAGCGGCGCAGCACAGGACTTCCCGCTCTTCTACACGCTCTACAACCCCCAGGTGTTCCAAGGAACCACAAAAGACGAACTGGGGTTGCCCAAGTGGAGCTTGGCCTTCTACTCGACCGCGGCGCCGATTCCGGAGCCCTCTTCGGGTGTGTTGATGTTCATCGGCTTGCTGGGAATCGCACAGGCGCGCCGCAAGCACGCGTGAGCAGAGTCGCACGACTGCTCGCGGCTGCGGTCCTCGCAGTCGCCGCACTGCCCGCGTTCGCCGCGGACGAGGCGCCCGTGCTGCGCCAGCGCGCCGAGCAGCTCGCCGCGTCCGACCGCTGCGAGGAGGCGCTGCCGCGCGCACGACGCGCGCGCGAACTCGACCCCAAAGACGCGCGCGCGGCGCTGGTCGAGGGCCGCTGCCTGCTCCGGCTCGGCCAATACCAGCTCGCACTCACGCCGCTCGCCGCGGCGCGCGATCTCGACGCGACGCTCCCGGGGGTGTCGACCGACCTCGCGCAGTGTCACTACCACCTCGACGAGATCGATGCCGCGTCCGCAGAGCTCGACCGCGCCGAGCGCGAGAATCCGAACGACGCGCGCACGCAGCTCTATCGCGGCCTCGTGCTGTCGCGCCAGGCCAAGCAGAAGGAGGCGGCGGCCGCGTTCGATCGCGCGGGCGGGCTCGATCCCAGCTATGCCGGGATCGCGGGGCTCTACGCCGGGCGCAGCTGGGCGAGCGTCCAGGATCGCGAGAAGGCGAAGGCGGCGCTCGAGCGCGCGCGCATCGCGGATCCGGACTCGGAGTGGGGTCGCTCCGCGGCGGCCGAGCTGGAGACGCTCGACGCGGCGAACCGCCGCCACGTGTGGGCGAAGGCGCGTGCGGGCGTGGAGCACGACTCGAACGTCACACTCCAGAGCGAGTTCACGACCGGGCGCTTCCCCGATTTTCAGCGCGCGCACGAGCGCGACGACACGATCGCAGTGTTCGACGTCGAGGGCGGACTGGAGCTCTTGCGGGACGAGAAGCAGTCGGCCGGTGCGGCCGTCGGCTACATCGGCAACGCGCACGACAACGTCCACGAGCTCGATCTCCAGTACCCCTGGGTGACGTTCTGGTACGACCGCCGGCTGTCGGAGGACACCTGGATCCGCTTGCAGCCATTCTTCGGCTACGCGTGGCTCGAGACGAATCCGTTCGTGATCCACGGCGGCGGCACGGCTTCGATTTCGCACAGCTTCAGCGATCGCTTCACCGCCCAGCTGTTCTCGCGCCTGAACGCCAACGATTTCCTCTACCACCTGCACCTCGAGAACGATCCGCTGGTCCTGCCGGCCGAAGAAGACCAGTTCGTGCGCTTCCGCAATCGCGATGGAGTCGAGAGCGAGACCGGGATCGAGGGCGTCTACGCCTTGGTGCCGGCGAGCACGTCGCTGCGCGGAGGCACCGCCTACTCGCACTACTGGGCCGAGGGCCGCGACTGGGATCGCAACGGTCTGCGCACCTGGCTCGGCGCCACGCAGCAGCTGCCGTGGCACTTCGTGCTCGACGTGCTGGGCACCTACTACTACCACCCGTACAGCCACCGCTCGAGCTACGACCTCCCGCGGTACAGGACCGGGGGCGGGCCCACGCGGACCGACCACATCTACGACGTCCAGGCCGAGCTCCGCTACCCGCTCACCTCGTGGGCGCAGATCTCCGCGCGCTGGCAGTACACGAGCTCTCAATCGAACGTGGAAGTGTTCGATTACGACCGCTGGATCGCGGGGGGTTACCTCACGCTCACTTGGGGCCACACACTCTAAAGTCTGGAGGCCGACGTCATGGTGAAACCGAACCTCTCCATCCTGTGCGCGCTGGCGGGCTCGCTGGTGCTCGGCGCGGGAACCGCCGCACTGGCTTCCGACGAGCTCGGCCGGGTGACCGCCGTGTCCGGCGAGGCCACCGCGCAGCAGCCCGGCGCCGACGCGCGTCCGCTGCACTGCGGCGATCCGGTGTTCCCGGGCGACACGCTGCGCACCGGCAGCGACTCGCACGTGGGCGTGCAGCTCGACGACGTCGCCACGCACCTCGATCCGAACAGCCAGGTGCTGCTCGGCCGCACCGACGTCAACACGCCTTCGGCGCGGCTGCTCGCCGGCAAGGTTCGCATGATCGACCCGCGCGACGAGGGCGAGCCGGCGCTGCTCGCGGTGCTCGACGCCGACGGACACGTGAAGGGCAACGACGCCGAGGCCTACATCTTCTCGGAGAAGGTCGGCCCCTACGCGATGATGTGTGAGTGGAGCAACCCGCTGCCGGTCAGCCGCGGCAAGGAGCAGAAGACCGCAAAGCCGGGTGAGTGCGTGATCGCGAAGCCGAAGGAGCCGCTCTACACCGCCAACGCCCACGACCAGCGTATCCCCGCGCTCGCGCAGGAGTGCGCGCCCGGCCCCGAGCTGGCGTCGCTGAACTCGCCGCTCAACCACCTGACGCCGCGCGACGTCGCCGCCGGTCCACCCGCGGGCCCCGGCACCGCGGGCTTCGGCCCCGTGACGGCGGTCGCAGGCCCCGACTACACCTGCGACAACGCGGGCATCTGCTCGGGTGTGGTCCCGCTGGTCGTGAAGGAGCCCGACCCGGTCCCGACCTGCGGGCCCGGCATCGTCTGCCCGTAGTGAGCTAGCGTAGGGGCGGAGGTGCTGCGCCCATGGCCTACCACCACCTGGCGCTCGCAACGCGGGACATCAAGGCGACGCACGAGTTCTACACGGCGGCGATGGGCTTCGAGCTCGTCAAGGTCGCGGTGGGACCGGCCGGCAAGCGCGGGTTCGCCAAGCACCTGTTCTACGACACGGGCAACGGCGAGCTGATCGCGTTCTGGGATCTGCACGACCCCGATCTCGCTCCCGACTGGTCGCCCGCGATCGCCACGGGTCTCGGCCTGCCGCCCTGGACCAACCACGTGGCGTTCCACGCCGCCGATCGGCCCGAGATCGACCGCCGCCGCGAGCGCTGGCTCGCGCACGACGTCGACGTGATGGAAGTGGATCACGGCTGGTGCCTGTCGATCTACGCGACCGACCCGAACGGCATCCTGGTCGAGTTCTGCGTGACGACCGATCCCGGCTTCGCCGACCGCGCCGAGGCCGAGCGGCTGCTCGCCGACCCGGCGCCGCCGCTCGATCCGAAGCCGCCCACGCGCATGTTCCGCGCGGCGGACTACCGCCGCTGAACTAGCCTGATCTGATGCCGAGACTCGACGCGTGCGTGGCCTCCCAACGGTGAGCCGGGCGGATGATTTGCTCGCGGAGGCGTGGGCTAGTTGGATCTCCGGATGGCGCGGAGGCAGCCCATTACGTTGCGACCGTGTGGCGGAGCCTCCGAGCCCACGCCGGAGCGACAAACATCCGCCCGGCCCGGGCAACCACGCCGGAGCGACAAACATCCGGAGTTGGCTACCGCCCCGGCCCCGGGCAGATCGCGTCGATCCGCGCGAGGATCTCCTCGGGCAGACGCAGCCCCGACGCCTTCACGTTGTCCTCGAGCTGCGACACGCGCGTCACGCCCGTGATCACGCTCGCGACGTTCGGCTCCGCGAGGCACCAGGCGAGCGCGAGCTGCGCCATCGAGATGCCGAGCTGCTCGGCGAGCGGCGAGAGCTGGTCCGTGCGCGCGAGCGTGGCGGGCTCGAGGAACGGCTTCATGAACACGTTGCGCACGCTGTCGGTGGCGCGCGTGTGGCTCGGAAGGCGCCCGCCGCTGTACTTGCCCGTGAGCGCGCCCTGGGCGAGCGGACTGAACACGATCTGCGAGAGCCCCTCGCGCTGCGAGACCGGGATCACCTCGGCTTCGATCCCGCGGCGCAGCGCGTTGTACTGCGGCTGGTTCGAGATCGGGCGCACCCCGTTGATCGCGTCGGCGCAGCGGCACGCGTCGAAGATCTGCTCCGCGCTCCACTCGGACACGCCCCAGTAGAGCACCTTGCCCTGGCGCACGAGGTCGTCGAATGCGCGCACCGTCTCCGCGACCGGCGTGTTCGGGTCGTAGCGGTGGCACTGGAGCAGGTCGACGTAGTCGGTGCCGAGCCGGCGCAGCGAGCCCTCGACGCTCTCGGTGATGTGCTTGCGCGAGAGCCCGCGGTCGTTCGGGCGCTCGGACATCGGGAAGAAGCACTTGGTGGCGATCACCACGTAGCGGCGAGGAATGCCCGCGAGCGCCTCGCCGAGCGCCTCTTCGCCCGCGCCGTTCGAGTACACGTCCGCGGTGTCGAACAGGTTCACGCCCAGGTCGAACGCGCGGTGCACGATCTCGCGCGTGCCGGCGCGGTCGACGCTCGAGCCGAGCGTGAGCCACGAGCCGACCGACACCTCGCTCACGACCAGTCCGCTCTTGCCGAGCTTGCGGTACTCCATGGATCCCATTCTACACTCGCCGCGTGACCGCAGACTTCGCTCTCGACGCACCGACTCCGCCCGCGTGGACAGAGCGCGCGCTGGCCGAGCTCGACGAGCTGCTGATCGACCACGCGCACTGCGAGAAGAAGGCCGCGGGCACCGCGCTCAACCTGATCTTCCGCTATCCGCGCCACGCGGTGCTGCTCGACCCGCTCTCGAAGCTCGCGCGCGAGGAGCTCGTGCACTTCGAGCAGGTGCTCGCACTGTTGCGCGAGCGCGGCATCGCGTTCGTCCCGCAGAAGCCCGCGCGCTACGCGGGGGAGTTGCGCGCTGCCATGCGCGCACCCGAACCGTGCCGGCTCGTCGACGCGCTCCTGTGCAGCGCTCTGATCGAGGCGCGCAGCTGCGAGCGCTTCGCGCTGCTCGCCGCGGCGGTGCCCGACACCGAGCTGCGCGACTTCTACGCCGGGCTGCGCGCCGCCGAGTCGCGCCACCAGCGCGTCTACCTCGAGCTCGCGGGCGCGTTCGCCGCGCCGGACGCACTGCGCGCGCGCCACCGCGAGCTCGCCGCGCACGAGGCCGTGATCCTCGCGCGCACGCCGCTCGCCGCGCGCATGCATGCCGGCGCGCTCGCTTGACGCGATCCGCGCCCGCGGGCAATCTGCGGATCCCGAGATGAAGGAGGAGATGGCGATGGCGATCCGGACCGAGCGCGTGTCGATTCCGGCGGACGGCGGCAAGGCGATGGGCGGCTATCTCGCGCGACCCGAGGGCAGCGACAAGCGGCCAGGCGTAATCGTGTGGATGGAGATCTTCGGGATCAACTCGCACATCCGGGACGTCGTCGAGCGCCTGGCGGGCGAGGGCTATGTCGCGCTCGCGCCGGACTTCTTCCACCGCACCGGGCCCGGCGTCGAGTACGGCTACGACGACGCGGGCATGGCCGGCGGCATGAAGCTCCTGATGAAGCTCGACGCCGACGAGATGATCGCCGACGCGCGCGCCGCGCTCGCCTATCTGCGCGGCCGCCCTGACGCAACGGGCAAGGTCGGCGCGATCGGCTTCTGCATCGGCGGCCACATGACCTATCTGACCGCATGCGAGACCGACGTCGCCGCCGCCGCGAGCTTCTACGGCGGCGGGATCGCCGGGCCGCAGGCCCCGGGCGGCAAGCCGGCGACGGTCGGCCGCACGGGGAAGATCAAGGGCAAGATCGTGTGTCTGTTCGGCGAGAAGGACACGCTGATCCCGAGCGCGCAGGTCGACGCGATCCGCGCGGCGCTCGAGAAGGCCGGCACCGACCACGAGGTGGTCGTGTACCCGGGCGCAGACCACGGCTTCTTCTGCGATCAGCGCGCGACCTATCAGAAGGAAGCCGCCGCCGACGCGTGGAAGCGCGTGAAGGCGCTGTTCAAGGATCGCCTGGCCTGATCGTCATTGCGACTCGACGCGCAGCGCACAGAGCTGCGCGTCGGGCTGGCCGGCGATCACGAGTACGTCGGGTGTGCGGTAGTCGACGCCCGGCGCACCCGGGCGCACGCGCAGGATGCCCGGCGCGCGCAGCTCGCCCACGGCGGTGCTGGGCGCGAACGGGTGCTGTTGCGCCGCGATCTGGAACCGGTCGCGCGGCACCGGCACGGGCGGCGCCCCCGAGAGATCGATCCGCACGCGTGTGAACGTGCCGTCACAGAAGTCGGTCGCGAACAGCTCGCTGCCCGCGGCGTTCACCGCGACCTGCGTGTAGCCGAGGCAGAGCGCCGCGGGTGGACCGTCGGGGCGATCGGGCAGGGCGAGCGGAGCGCTCGCGTCGAACACGCGCGCGTCGGGGACGCCTGTGGTGAGCCCGTCGAGGATCGCCGGCGGACCGCTCGCGGTGTAGAGCGTTGCGTCGTCGAGCGCGCGCAGGTCGACGGCATAGATCTGACGGAAGGAAGACGCGCCGACCCACGCCATCCGCCCGCCCGGCTCGACCGCGGGCGCGTCGAACGACGGCCCGGCGAGTCCGAGCGGGATCACCGCGGCGACGCGCGGGACGGTCGGATCGATCACCTCGATCGCTGCATCGGTGAGCACGTTCGCGGAGCCCGTCCCGCTGCCGATCGCGCCGGTCGCGGTGACCAGCACGAGCTCGCGCCCGCCCGGCGTCAGTGCGCGCGTGACGCCGGTCGGGTTGAAGTGCTGGGTGAACAGGACCGGCGTCGCCGCGTCGGGGCGCACGCGCAGCGCGCCGCCGCTCTCGATCCACTGGTAGACGAGCACGGTGCCGGGGTGGAAGCGATTGCCGCTGGCGAGATTCGAGGTCGCGACGAACAGACGCCCGCCCGCAACCGCTTTGCCCGCGGTGAGCGTCGTGAGATAGGAGGGCTGGTCGGGATCGCAGACCGCGCTCGGCGCCGTCGGCTCGCCAGTCGAGTCGAACGGCACGCTGGGCCGGATGCACGCGAGCGTCGAGATCCCGGTGCGCAGGTGGGTCTCGCCCGGCGGCGGCAATAGCGGATAGGCGCCGGGCGCCGTGCTCGCGGGCGTCTCGACCAGCACGCCCCGCGGCGCGGCGGCGCTCGGGTCGTAGGCGAGCAGCTGCTCGTAGTTGCTCGTCGAGACGAGCGCCAGGTCGTCGCGCAGCGCCGCGATCTCGCCCATCACGGGCGAGAGCGGGTAGCCCACGTACGGCGCGATCGCCGCCGCGTCGTCCTGCCCGTCGCCGTCGCTGTCGGTTCCGATGTTGTGGAACGCGATCGCGATCGGGCGCTCGGCCTCGACGTCGAACGATGCGACGCCAGGCGGGCTCGTCGATGCGAGCGCCGCGCGGTGCGAGGCCTGCGAGAGCAGCGCGAGCCCGGACGGGAATGTCCCCGCGAGCGGCGTGCAGTTCGGCGCGATC
>Ga0070698_100008396_pt1 | contig 11161 bp, 7 predicted proteins | sample KBSK1502metaG_FD_65477 | JGI IMG/M metagenome (GOLD analysis project Ga0070698, IMG submission 65477) | Corn, switchgrass and miscanthus rhizosphere microbial communities from Kellogg Biological Station, Michigan, USA - KBS K1-50-2 metaG | ecosystem: Host-associated > Plants > Roots >...
CGTGCTACTGACTTTCGTCGTGATTTTGGCATTCGCAGTCATGATCATGTTGCTTTATCATTTGATGGTTTTAATGATAACAGGAATGCGATGGCTTTAATGGCAAATGCTTATGGCGTGCAAAGAGACCTGCTTGTATTCGATGATATTTTAACTGATATAGATTGGGATGGACTATGGAAGGTAAGAACAACAAGAACAGATTCAGGCTGGATAGCAGAAATAGCTATACCATGGCAAACACTTCGTTATCCCAAAACAAAAGATTCTATACAACAATGGGGATTCAATGCTTACCGCACAAGAAGAATGAGCAATGAGATAAGTTCGTTTTCTACTTATCCGCGAAATTTTAGTTTTACAAGGATGGCTTATGCAGGTGTCTTAAAAAATCTGCAGCCACCACCACCAAAACCAAATATCAGGATACAACCTTATGTACTCGGTTCTTATGACAGGTATAAAAATTTTCCAGCCTCGACAAAACCTGAAAAAAATAATTTCAGGGCAGGTGGAGATGTAAAATGGGCGATCAATCCAAATACAATTCTTGATATAACTGTAAATACCGATTTTGCTCAAGCTGATGCAGACAGACAGGTTAATAACGTAACAAGGTTCTCAGTTTTTTTTCCTGAAAGAAGACAATTCTTTTTGGAAAATGCTTCATTATTTGGAGTAGGAGTGAGGCCAAATGACGATGGATCCGGAGGAGCTATGCGGATACAGCCTTTCTTTAGTCGCAGAATTGGTTTGGATGATTTCGGAAACCCCATTCCTCTTGATGCAGGCGGAAGATTTGTTTATCGTTCATCAAAAAGAAATGCAGGGTTGATGGTGATGCGGCAAAGGGAATCGATAACAACACCGGGAACTAATTTTTTTGTTGGCCGCTTCTCAGAAAATTTTGGTAAGCAAAACAGGATCGGCGGATTGATGACTGTAAAAAATAATTCTGATGGTACAAATATTGTCAGTGCCATTGATGGTTTTTTCAGAATGGGCGAATCTCATTCATTGAATACAATGCTGATCCATTCGAACACAGGAAGTAAAAACGGTTTTGCCGGCTATGGGCAATATTATTATACAAGTAATCAATGGAAACTTTGGTGGACACAATCAGTAGTTACGAAAGATTTTAATCCTGAGTTAGGTTTTGTTTCCCGCAGTGATGTGATCGGTACTACGCCGGGTATATTCTGGTATTATCGTGGTAAAGCATTGCCATTTAAAAAATGGATCCGTGCATTTGAGCCGGGAGTATTTCCTGAGTTTTATCACCAGGCTTCAACAGGAAAACTTATAGAAAGGCAATTAACGATGAATCCTATCTGGATCAATTTTCAGAATGGCGGATATTTCGGGTATATTATTACACCTACATATCAGTTACTAACCGAGCCATTTGCTCCTTTAGGTATAAACATACCCGGGGGGAAATATAATTATTTAAGACACTCGTTTTATTTGAGTAGCGATCAATCAAGAATAGTTAGTACCAATTTTAATTTTGAAACAGGATCCTATTTCAATGGAAAACTTTTTGCCGGAACATTTGCTTTGAACATTGCACCAATTCCAAATTTATTTTTGCAGGCACAATTCAATCGCAATCATTTTAAAGAAGTAGGCGATCCTGAAACAGATAAAATAGTTGACCTCTATAGTCTTTCCGGAAGAATTGCATTGAATCCAAGATTGCAGCTTATTGGATTTTACCAAAAGAATTCAGAAAATAATTCAAGCAATTACAACATTCGTCTTTCATGGGAGTATCAACCGCTTTCCTATGTATATCTCGTATTTAACCGCAGAGGATTTGATAACACACAAATGAAAAGGCAAACAGAAGATCATGCAATAATTAAAATAAGTTACCTGAGACAATTATAAATTCTTCAAAATAAAAATACCCGGCAGATGACCGGGTATTTTATTTATCTGGTAATTAAATTTATAAAGTTGTAAATATTTTTACAATACCATCCACCTCACTGCTCACTATTAATAATCCTTTACCATTTGGGCTTTCGCTTGCGTTAACAAATAAAACACCTTCTGGCCCAACTCCACAATTTAACCATTGCAAGTAAACAGGACTATCAGGGTCAGTTATATCATACACAGCAACTGCATCAGATCTTTCCATTCCAACAAACAAAAGATTTTTATTCCCAACTCTTCCAATTGTTATTCCTTCTGGTTCTGTTGATTTATCATCGCTACGGCTGTCAACATATTTATTATTGGCTTTTGCTCTTACATCCAGATCATTTTTGCTGTCAAATATTAATTCTCCGGTATTACCATTCCAGATACTAAAAGATCTTGCGCCTTGTGCATATATTTCATCATAATCTCCATCACCATCAATATCGCCTAAGGTTTTTGTAACATTCAAACGGCCAAGTTTTGAATTGGGCTTATAGTTTAGTGCTGCATTAGGGAAAGCAGTTGGATCAAGTGGATAAGCAGCATTACCTAATCTTACATTCTCAACAAAACCTGCCCATTCTCTTGCATCACCTTCGTTGGCGCTATATACATAAGGTATTCCATTATTCGGATGAACAGCTATTCCATCAGGACAATAAATTCCTTTTACAGGCCATGGAGCTAATAATCCAACAGCACCGTCCTGGTCGCTTGGATCAATTGCATTCATTTCAAGATTGAAATTTTTAAATCCAAGAGGGAATATTGACCTGATTGATTTTGTACGAAGGTCAATTTTTGCTATGCCATTATTTTCCTGCAATGTTACCCAGGCTGTATTTGAGTTTGCAGAAACCGCAATGTATTCCGGCTCCATATCCTGTGCAAAGCTTGCATTGGGACCAAATACTCTTAAGCCTCCGGCTTTCAATTGTGCAGCTTGTGATGTGAAGCCACCAAAATCAAGAGTAGTCACTGAATAATTATCTTCAACATCAATAATAGAAACAGTTCCCAACGGATCGATCGTATATGCATCATTCGGCTCGCCTTCATTTGCACTAAGGATAAATTTTCCATCTGGTGAAAAAGTAACCATATCAGGTAATGCACCTACAGTTCTTACAGCGATCTCAGCATATGTTTCTGTATTGAAAACAACAACTTTTCCTGCATTTGTTTTCACAGTTGCTTCAATTGCTGCTGCAACTTTTCCATCTTTTGCATAAACGCTATTTACCAAACCACCATAAATAGAAATTGGAATAGTGGTGATCAGAACAGGAGCGGAGGGATTTGAAAGATTAACAACATCGATCCTGTTATTACCTGATGTATTATTTACAACAAAAAGTTTTTTAGTATGAGAGTCAAATGCGCTGATCTCAGCAGCACCACTTTCTCCAAGATCGATCATGCCGGCTTCTCCAAATGTTGCGGATTCATGATTAGAGTTTCCTCCCGCAGCTGTAGCAATTTCTTCATTGCTAGCCTGCGGTTCCTGGAAAGTTTTGGTACAAGATGCTAACACAATAATGCCAGCCAATAGCAGATAAGTTTTTTTCATTGTCTTTAAATTTTGAATGGCACAAATAAATATGAGAAACGTTTCGGGAATATTACGGGTTAGTTAACAGGATATTAATTTTAGCGGGAGCTAAAAGTAAAGAATAGAATGCTTCCATTGATTGAAGCAATGATTTGTGAATAAATTTTATTGAAAAGATTAATAGCGACCCCTGTCTCTTGGCGGGCCCGGTCTTCCATGACGACCGCCGCCACCGCCACTACCACCACGATAACCGCCGCCGCCACCGCCGTATGAACCACCGTCGCGGGAACCACCACCACCGCCAGGTTTGTCTTCAGCCTGTTTAACTATAAGGGGTTTCTTACCGAGAGAAATATCATTAAGACTTTCAATTGCATCTTTTGCTTCTACTTCATTTGGCATTTCTACAAAACCAAAACCTTTGCTTTTGCCAGTTTCTCTGTCCATAGCTACTTTAGCCGAAACCACTTTGCCGAATTTTTCAAATATCTCTTCAAGTTCTGCATCATCGAGATCATAGGGCAGACCGGCAACAAATATTTTCATGTGCTTTATTTTTTGTAAATGTAATAAACTAAATGCTAAAAAGCCCAATAGATTAGGATCAATTAACCGGTGCCCGTGCATCCACTACTTCTATTTCAAAAATTAAAATACTATTGGGAGGAATTTTTGCGGCTCTTGTTCGGATAGAGTAGGCAAGGTTTGATGGAATAATAATTCTAATCTTGCCACCCACTTTACAAAGAGGAACTCCGATCTGCCAACCCATTATTAATCTTTTTAAAGGAAATATTGCGGGCCTATCTTTTGTTTCATCGAATACAGAAAGATCTTTCAACAAATACCCTTTATAGAAAACAGTAACTGTATCAGTAACAGAAACATGGCGACCTGTTCCTTCTTTCATCAATGCATAATAAATACCGTTATATTCTTTATAAGTAAGGGTATCCCAATTGTGAATGCCACCTCTTGACTGTCTATAATCCTCAATGGATACCTTATCCAGATTTAATTGTGTTAAACTATCCACATGTGAAAAAATATTTACAACAGGTGGTTTAAAATCATTTTGCATCATATTTTTCCATGAACCATTTTGTCGCTGGCACCATACTTCAATTGCATTAATCGATACCGCTCCCTTTTTTTGAGGTCGGTAAAAAAGTGCAGGTTGTTGAATTGTTGTCCATCGTCCTGTAATTTTTACAGTTCCGATCAACTTCCATTTGCTTACTTCAGGCAACCATATATAGCCGGAATAAAGTGAAAAATTCTCAGCAGAGTCTGATGCAACAGCGATCATCAATTTATATTTCAGATTAACTGCCCAGTTATAATAAAATTCAAATCCATCCCTTGGACTTACCTTAACTCCAATACCCGTTGCTTTTATTTCCAAATAATTACCACCACCGAAGTAAAATTTTTTCCTGTTTCCATTTGAACTTATCGAGATGCTAACCGCATCAGTCATAATACCCGCATAAAAATATTTCCTGGCATCAAAAGATTTTATATTTATCTCAGCCATGAACTGTATTGCTTTTACACTATCAGGCAATTGATAATAGATGACTGAATCTTTCCTGGTCGCAAAAGAATTTAAACCAATGAAGAATAAAAATGTAAAAGCCAGGTTTCGTTTCATGTTTCAAATAGTTTAAAGGCATTGCCAATATTATCAATTATATCTCCGGCAATCATTGCTTCTTCAGAAAGCGTATTTGCTGCAATATCACCTGCCAAACCATGAAGATACACTCCAAGTATTGCAGCTTTTTCTGAAGAATAACCCTGTGCTAAAAAACCTGTAAGCATTCCTGTAAGCACATCGCCGCTTCCTCCAGTTGCCATACCTGCATTGCCTGTATTATTAAAATATCCTTTTCCTGATGGTGTTGCAATAAAACTGTGATGACCCTTTAAAGCAATTAAACAATTCAACACCTTAGCTTTTGCTGCTGCTTTCTCAATTCTTTCAAAAGCATTTTTACATTCTCCAAACAATCTTTCAAATTCTTTTGGATGAGGTGTAAGAATAGAGCCTGGTGGGAGAGAGGGCAAATTCTTTTCCATTGCCAGACCATTCAATGCATCTGCATCAATCACCATGGGTTTTTTATAAATAGCGAGCAATTCCTTAAGGGCAGTCCTTGTTTCTGATGCGGTTCCTAAACCCGGACCAATCCCGATTGAATCATATTTTGAAATTTCATCATCAATTTTTGTGATCATAGAAGAATTTGCATCAGTTACTGTCATGGCTTCTGAAACAGCTGTTTGCAAAATTTCATAACCGCATTTTGGGATAAAACAAGTAAGTAATCCTGCTCCGCTTCTTAAGCATGCTTTGGCTGATAAAACTGCTGCCCCAATCTTCCCATAGCTTCCGGCAATTATCAATGCATGACCAAAATTCCCTTTATGAGCAAACCGGTTTCTTTGCTTATAATTTGAACGAATAATAGAGCTATCGATCAACTCAAAATTTGCCTCAACAGTTGGGAGAAATTCTGGTAATAATCCAATATCAAGAATAATTACTTCTCCGAGATACTCAGCATTTTCAGCAACAAGAAATGCCGGTTTATAACATTGAAAGCTTAATGTATGATTTGCTTTTACAATTGTATTGTCGTTAGATGATCGGTCAACTGACATTCCGCTTGGTATATCAATTGCGATAATTTGACAGCCACTCTTATTCATATGCCCAACAAGCTTTGCAGTAATTCCCTCAAGTGGTCTTGTTAATCCTGAACCAAATAATGCATCAATGATGACTGTCTCTTTAGACAAGGAATGAAAATTCGTTTCGTCTTGTACAAATTGTATAGTAACCGAAGGATACTGATGAAGCTTTGCAAGATTTGCCTGGAAATCATCGGTTCCCCTATGACCAAACTCAAGAATGTTTACTGAAACTGTACAGCCCCTGGCTGCAAGCATTCGGGCTATTGCAAGTCCATCGCCGCCATTATTTCCTTTACCACAGAAAATGGAAAAAGAATGAACGAACCAACTGTTCTCTTCAAGCCATTCAAAACATTTTGTGGCTGCTCTTTCCATCAGATCTATGGATGCAATGGGCTCATGCTCCATGGTGTACTGATCCCATGCTCTTATTTGCTCAGCATTTAAAATCTTCATTGCTTAAAATACTGGCTAAAGTTGAGAAAGAATTTTCAAAAAAAGACAAGTTATCTTTTTCGTGATTTGGAAGACTTCTTTTTCGGAGTGTAGGTTTCTTCTTTTATTGAATTTTCGCCGACAGAATTGTCATCAACATCATCACTGTCATCATATTGCTGATTCAGTCGCGGATTGTAAACACCAAAAAGATTATACGCCTTAGATGCAGAATTATAAATATTGCGATTATACTTATTACCAATTACGATCATGGTAGCATTTTCATCGGGGAATCTTACAAACACAGCATTGGAGCCATGCCAGCGACCATTGTGATAGATGAATTTTTTTCCATTGGGAAAGATCATCATTCGCCATCCTAATCCGTAATTATGAATTGATCTTCTTTCATTACTTCGGGGTGCATAAGCGGAATCTAACGTTTCTTTTTTGAATAGCTGACCATGACTTAGAGCCTGGTCCCATTTCAAAAGATCATGTGCTGTTGTATAAATATTTTTATCCCCATAAGTGCAATCAAAAGGATCAGGCTCCCATAAGCGACCTGTCCATTCAAAACTTGGAGTAGGCGCTAATGTATCCTGGTTTGCATAAACAAATGTGTTCTTCATTTGAAGCGGGTCAAAAAATGTACGCTTCATATATGCCGGAAAAGTTTCACCGGTTACTTTTTCTATGATCATTGCCAGCAACACAAAATTTGTATTACTATAGCTAAATCTTTTTCCTGGTCTGGATTCAAGTGCCGGTTGAATAGTGAAAAGTGAATTCAATACATCCTGGTTACTATAACAAGTATCTTTTACTTTTAATTCTGACAAGTAGTTAAGATAATTTGGCAAACCACTTCTGTGACTCAATAACATTTTTACAGTAATACCTTCATAAGGAAAACCAGGAAAGAATTTACCGAGTGTATCATCAAGTTGCAAACTTCCTTCTTCCATTAAATGTAAAATGGCCATGCCGGTAAACGTTTTACCCACACTTGCGATGTGTAATGGTGTGTTTTCACTAAGACTGTCTTTTGTTCTCATATCTGCAAAACCCACTGTCTTTTCAAAAACAACTGTACCATTTTTTGCGATCAACATCTGTCCATTAAAACCCCTGTTCAATAATGAACCTTCGAAATGGTTCTTGGCAACATTATAGTAGTAGCGAAATTCTTCCTTTGACAGCTCCTTGGGGGTAGGAGGGTAATATGCCAAAGAATCTGCCGGCGCATTATTATAGACCTGCTTGCCGGGATCATTACACCCAAATAAAATAGCTATCGCTATAGGGTAAAGAAGTTTTTTCAATTAGAATACAGTTTAGACAAAAATAATAGCATAAGTCATGCCTAATCAATGCGATTTTTCCCCACAACCGGAAATTTGTTAATAGTTACAACTCTATATTTGCACCCATGGAACAACAAAAAACCAGTTATCCAAAAGAAAAAATAAGGATTCTTTTCCTGGAAAACATTAGTGATACTGCTGTGAAAAATTTCAGGAGCCACGAGTATTCTAACGTAGAAAAAATCACAAAGGCACTAAGCGAAGATGAGCTTATCAAAGAAATCAAAGATGTACACATCCTCGGCATTCGTTCTAAAACGCAGATAACTAAAAAAATATTGGATGCCGCAAAAAAATTACAGGCAATTGGCTGTTTTTGTATTGGTGTGAACCAGGTGGATCTGAAAGCAGCCACAAAGAATGGCGTGGTTGTTTTTAATGCTCCATATTCAAATACAAGATCAGTTGCTGAGTTAGTGATCGGTTTATCCATAATTCTTATTCGCCGCATAGTGGATAAGAACAAAGCAGCACATGAAGGCACATGGCTGAAAGATGCAAAGAACAGTTTTGAGCTGCGTGGTAAAACACTTGGCATTATTGGTTATGGAAATATCGGGAGCCAGGTAAGTGTGCTTGCCGAAGCAATGGGAATGAAAGTGATCTTTTATGATGTAGAAACAAAACTTCCTCTTGGTAATGCCGAAGATGCAAAATCATTAAAAGAACTTTTAAGCCGCTCCGATATTGTTACGCTTCATGTACCTGAAACTTCACAGACACAAAACCTGGTCAACAAATCAAATCTTAAGTATTTTAAGAAAGGTGCGATACTGATCAACTATGCGAGGGGAGAAGTAGTAGATCTTGAAGCATTACGAAAAGCAATTATTGATGGTAATATTAGTGGTGCCGCTGTTGATGTATTTCCTGTGGAACCGGAAAAAAATGGAGATCGTTTTCAAACACCTTTGCAGGATCTTCCTAATGTGATATTGACGCCGCATATTGGTGGCTCTACCGAAGAAGCTCAACAGAATATTGGCGAAGATGTAAGTACCAAGCTTTTTAATTTCTTGGAAAAAGGAATTACGTTCGGCTCACATACTGTGCCTGCACTTGCATTGCCACCGCAGGAAGGCAGTCATCGCATTTTACATATTCATAATAATGTACCAGGGGTGTTATCTGAGATCAATACAAGACTTTCACAAAACAACATTAATATCCTTGGCCAGTATTTAAAAACAAATGAAGATATTGGCTATGTTGTTCTTGATGTTGACAAACAGATCTCAGCAAAAGCATTGCATCTATTGAGAGAAGTGAAGCAAACGATTAAAGTGAGGATACTTTACTGATGGTGAGTTGTAAGTTGTGAGTTGTGAATGATCAATGGTGAATGCTCAGTACTCTGAACTCTGAACTCCGAACTCTCATTACTCACCATTCACCATTGCCGCCCTATATTTGCAAACATGGATACATTAAGAACAAGCTACCCCAAAGAAAAGATCAGGATATTGTTTCTGGAGAACATCAGTGAATCTGCTGTAAAGAATTTTCGCAGCCAGGGCTATACGCAAATTGATAAGGTCAATAAATCACTTAGTGAGGATGACCTGATAAAAGAAATAAGAGATGTACATATACTTGGCATCCGCTCCAAAACACGTATTACAAAAAATATTTTGGATGCAGCAAAAAAGTTACAGGCCATTGGTTGTTTCTGTGCCGGAGTAAACCAGGTGGATCTGAAAGAGGCTACAAAGAACGGTGTCGTTGTTTTTAATGCGCCTTATTCCAATACACGTTCAGTGGCTGAGTTGGTGATTGGTGCGGCCATCATGTTATTGCGTCGTGTACCTGACAAAGACAAAGCTGCGCATAATGGCTTATGGGCAAAAGATTCGAAGCAGAGTTATGAATTGAGAGGAAAAACGATGGGCATTATCGGCTATGGCAATATTGGTATGCAGGTAAGTGTAATGGCTGAAGTGTTGGGAATGAAAGTCATTTATTATGATGAGCAAACAAGACTTCCACTTGGAAATGCTGAGAATGCAAAGTCAATAAAAGAATTGATGGGTATTTCAGATGTTGTTACGCTGCACATGCCTGAAACACCCACAACAAAGAATTTTATAAATAAGACAACGCTGAAGAATTTTAAGAAAGGTTGTATCCTTATCAATTTTGCCCGCGGTAAACTGATCGATGCTGAAGCATTGCGTGCGGCGATCCTTGACGGTGATATGGGAGGAGCTGCTATTGATGTTTTTCCTGATGAACCGGAAAAGAAAGGCGAGCCCTTTCATTCTGTTTTGCAAAATGTACCCAATGTGCTTTTAACTCCTCACATCGGCGGATCAACGGAAGAAGCACAGGAAAATATCGGTGAAGATGTAAGCAACAAGCTTTTTAATTTTTTAGAAAAGGGAATTACACTGGGATCACATACGGTGCCGGGGCTTGCACTGCCCCTGCACGAAGACAGTCATCGTATTTTACATATTCATTATAATGTTCCCGGCGTATTATCAGAGATCAATACAACTCTTTCGAAAAACAATATCAATATACTTGGGCAGTATCTGAAAACGAATGAGGATATTGGCTATGTTGTTCTTGACGTGGATAAACAGATCTCATCCCAGGCGAAGCAATTATTGAAAGAGGTGAAACAAACAATTAAAGTGAGAATGTTATATTGATGCTAACATTTGTATTCCATGGCATCGGCACTTGCGACGCTCCATTCATCGTTCCGTTTTCATGGCATCGCTCCAATTTTAAGTTTTCAAAAATTATTGAAAATTGTGTAAATTGCAGTGGTAAATGATCTTAAGATGAAAGTAATAATCGTAGGCGGTGGGTTTGGCGGATTAAAATTGGCAAGAAGGCTTAATAATAAACCCGGTTTTGAAATACTCCTCATTGATAAATTTAATTATCACCAGTTCCAACCATTGTTTTACCAGGTTGCTACAGCCGGACTTGATGCAAGCAATATTTCCTTCCCATTAAGAAAAGCTTTTCAAAACAGTAAGAATATCCGCATCAGGATCACTGATCTGAAACAAATAGTGCCCACAGAGAATAAAATAATAACAGGCATTGGAGAAGAGCAATATGATGTGCTGGTACTTGCCACCGGTGCAGATACAAATTTCTTTGGCAATCAAAAGTTAGAGGAATATGCTTTTCCAATGAAGTCAACAGTAGA
>Ga0070698_100008397_pt1 | contig 11160 bp, 13 predicted proteins | sample KBSK1502metaG_FD_65477 | JGI IMG/M metagenome (GOLD analysis project Ga0070698, IMG submission 65477) | Corn, switchgrass and miscanthus rhizosphere microbial communities from Kellogg Biological Station, Michigan, USA - KBS K1-50-2 metaG | ecosystem: Host-associated > Plants > Roots >...
ATCTTTGGCGGTTGAATTTTGAATTCCCGAACCAATTTTCGGCCGTCGTCGACTTCGTCCTTCGTCTTGTTCTCCGGCCGCCAGGCCATATCAAAAATCTTTTCTTTCTTCCGCACAAACCTCTCCGGATTTCGGTGACAGCCCAGGCACCATTCCATCTGCAGCGTCGAAGCCTGGTAAGCAATCGGCATCTGATCCACGCGGCCGTGGCAGGTTGAACAGCCCACGCCCTTGTTCACATGAATGCTGTGATTGAAATATGCATAGTCCGGCAGGTCGTGCACTCGAATCCACTCAATCGGCTGGCCCGTGCGGAAGCTGGCGCGCACCGGCTCCAGATAAGGGCTGTCTGCCCAAATCTGCTTATGACAATTCATGCAGGTGCTGGTTGAGGGTAGTCCGGCCGACGCAGCAACTTCGACTGACGTATGGCAGTAGCGGCAATCCAAACCATCGTCACCAACGTGATGCTTATGACTAAACTGGACGGGCTGTTGGCGCTCGACCCACTGACCGGTATTCCACGATGAACGATTCAATTCCGCGGTAACCCAAAGCGCAGCCACCAGAATAAACACCGCGCCATAGATAGTCAGTTTCGCGAGGGCGTTGGTGCTGTGATGAAAAATCTGAGGCATCGCCGCAGCTTTGCTAATCCTTCATGACAGTTCGAGATAAGAGAACTTGAAACTTAATTGAACCGAGCGGCGACAAGCCACCGCGCCCTGCTCAGAATCACACTTCGCCTACGCGGTCAAAAAACCCGCTACGCCCTAAACTATTTTCTTGCAGAGTGCCAGTTACTTTATCAGATGCCCAATTTTTTTCAAATTCTGACATCGCGGCTATCGGCGCGGGGCAGTAGCCCGACAGATATGGAAGGCTCTCGTTACGAAAATCCAAGTCAAGGATCGTCCGAGTCAGCATAAGTAAGTCACTGGCTCTGCCGACGAGCCCTCCATAACTGTCGGGCTACTGCCCCGGTGGCGATGGCTTGTATATTTGAAATTTGAGATCTCAGATTTGAGATCGGTGAATTCGAGACTGCGGGGTTAGCTAATCGCAGCGTCACGGGCCAGCATCGCTGCACCAATGGTAGCGGCATCTTCGCCCAGCGCGGCGACCACAATCTGGGTTGCTTCAAAGCAAGGCAGGAACGCGCGTCGTTTCGCTTCCTGAATAATTGGGTTGAGGATCAAGTCGCCCGCCTGCATCACTCCGCCACCGAGCACGATGCGTTCGATGTTCAGGAGGTTGATTACGCTGGCGACGCCCGTGCCGATGTACTTTCCGGTGCGCTCAATCATCATCAGGGAAAAATCGTCGCCTTCTTTTGCTTCGCGCGCCAGATCGTCAGCCGTGAAATCTTTATTCATCGCCAGCCTTGAAAGCGATGAGGTGCCATCCCGATGGAGTCGTTCATTGGCGCGACGCACAATGTTTGGCGCCGAGGCGACTGTTTCGAGACAGCCGGTGTTGCCGCATTCGCACTCCGCGCCTTCCGTGTCGATCGTGATATGACCTACTTCACCTGCCAGGCCGGAAGCGCCCGTCCAGAGTTTTCCGTCCAGGATGATTGCCCCACCGATTCCCTGACCGATCGTGATGTAGAAAAGATCGCGGCAGCCACGACCGGCGCCAATCTTGAATTCACCATAGGCCGCGGCGTTGGCGTCGTTTTCCAATTCGAAGCGCAGGCCGGTGGCTTCCATGAGTTCGGCGTGAAGATCATCGCGGACTATGCCAGGCAAGTCTCTTGCAGCCAGTACCCGATCAGTTTGACGGTTAACCAAACCCGGTATGGCGATTCCGACCGCCGCGATGCCATTTGTGTTCTGACGTAAGTCGCTGACCAGCTGGACCACTTGCCCGACCAGGCCATCCCGATGCAACTCTGCCTCGCGGCGTTCTCCCACGACGCCCTCGTGGTTCACCGTCGCGGCCCTGAGTTTGGACTCGGAAAGTTCTATACCAATGAAACCTGACTCGGATGTAGGGGGCATCGCGGTTGAAAAACCTTCCTGTGACAAGTTCGCAACTGAGGAAACAACGGAAGCATAATCGAGGGTAGTAGGGCTGTCAAACATGCCTTTCTGCGTGTAGAATAACCCCCCGCGCTTGAGGCTCTTCTCAGGATTCGCCTTTTTGAACTTTGTACTTTGTGCTTTGGTTTTAGCGTGAGGGTGACCAGAGCCCGCAATTCAAAGCTCAAAGTACAAAGCTCAAAGTTCGGTTCAGGTCATGAAAGTACGCTCGATTCTACTGCCGACTGATTTCAGTGAATGCGGCAACTATGCCCTGTCTTATGCAACCTCGCTGGCGCGGAAGTTTGGGGCCTCGATAATCTGTGTGCACGTCATTGAGCCGATTGTACCCACCGTGGGCTATTCCGGCATGACCGAGCCCTTGCCGATTGCGGATATCTCAGACCAGATCGAAGACTCGGCGGAGCGCGAATTACCAAAATTCGCCGAGTGTGAAGAATGCGCCGGCCTGGAGGTTGAGGAACTAATTGTGCACGGCGACGCAGCTTCCGAGATTGTGCGCGTTGCCAGACAGCGGCAGGTTGATTTGATTGTTGTCTCGTCGCACGGGCGAACTGGATTAGGACGAATACTCTTTGGCTCGACCGCGGAAGCGGTTGTGCGCCACGCGTCATGTCCAGTCCTGGTCGTGAAACCGCCGAACGAACCGTCATAGTGAGCAGTGGGCAATCTAGTGAGCAGTGGGCAGTTGGCGGTGGGCAGTAAGCACTGGGTAGTCATTTTATCCTGACTCTGTTACTGCACACTGCCTACTGCCCACTGCTCACTTTCCAAATTATGCATCTCGACTTTCTTTACGACTTCATCCTTCGCTATGGTGTCTATGCGGTTTTTCTTCTCGTGATGCTTGAGGGTGACATCACGTTGTTGCTGGCCGGCGTACTGGCGCAGCGGCGCTTTTTGGGCGAGAACAGTTTTGCCTGGGTCTTGCTTGCCGGAACGCTGGGAGGCGCGGTCAGCGATAACATTGCCTACCTCACCGGTAGAACGTTTCGTAAAGGCGTTTGCGGACTTCGCTTCTATCGCGCCGCGCAGCCTCGAATTGAAAGATTGACCTACAAATTCGGCGGGCTCTCGATATTTCTTTCCAAGTATATTTACGGACTGCGTTGGGCAGCATGCATATTTCATGGCGTCGGACGCATGTCCTACCTGCGATTTGTGCTAGTGTCGTTGACAAGCTGTTTTGCCTGGGTGTTTTTGGTCAGCGGCGCCGGCTATTTTTTCAGCGGGGCGATCATCGGACTCATCGGCGACTTTCAGCGGCTCGGCAAAGTGCTCCTGGTTATTGTCGTGGTTGGAATCGCCGGCTTCTATCTGGCAGAACGTTTCTGGCTTTCGCCGAAAGTTGAAGAAGCCGACCCCGAGCGTTTGCAGGAATTTGAGCACGCTGCGCAGGAGAGGTTGCAGGGTCTAAGGCAGGAGTTTCAGGAGCATATTCCGTTTAAGCATTCGCGGCTAAAAGAAGACAAGAAACGAAACCGCGCTAAGCGACGTAAAATCAAAAGACACTGAAGATTTTCCATTTGTCATTTGACATTTTTCATTTGCCATTTAAACCATTAGTTCTTTCCGAAAAGAAGCGATCAAGTGCAGCGTGACAGGAGAACGGTAACTGCGACTGCAATGGCAAATGAAAAATGTCAAATGACAAATGGAAAATTTACCTGGAAGGGAACCGGAATAAACTAAGTGCTCATTGAATCGTCAGCACCAACACGCGTCGATCTAGCCGGCGGCACGATCGACATCTGGCCGCTTTATCTTTTTCATCCTGGCGCTGCCACGGTAAATTTCGCCACTTCGCTTCGTGCTTCCTGCCAGATCAAGACGCGCGACGATGGGCGTATCGTGCTCGAGTCGCGGGATCGTAAGGTCGCCTTTGAAACAAAGCTCGCCGCCATTGAAGATCTGGCACGCGAGGAACGTCTCGAGCTGATCTCAAAGCTAGTTCACTTCTTCAAACCAACGACCGGTTTCCATTTAATCGCTAACAGCCTGGCGCCGGCCGGCGCCGGACTCGGCGGATCGTCGGCTCTGGCAATAGCCTGCATCGGCGCTCTTAACCGTCTCGTCGGTGTTCGCTACGACGAGCGAAAGTTCATCACGATTGCAGCGAATGTCGAAACCACCGTGATTCGGGTGCCCGCTGGTTTTCAGGATTATTATCCGGCTCAATATGGTTCCGCCTCCTGCCTCCACTTTCGCGCCGATGGAATTCGACGGGAAGCGCTGGAGATCGATGGCACTCAGCTCGAAAAACGAATTGTCATCTGCTACACCGGCGAGCCGCGCCTTTCGGGTACGAACAATTGGGACATTACCAAGCGCCACATCGATGGCGATCCGGAACTCTTCCAACTTTTCAGCGGTATTCGTGATTCCGCGTTGCGTATGCGTGCTGCTCTGCTGGCTGACGATTGGAAGGAAGTGGGCGAAACGATGCGCGCCGGCTATCCCAATCGGAAACGCCTCGCTCCCGGCGTGACAACGCCGCAAATGGAGAAGCTGGTTCACAAGGCTTTGGCTAACGGCGCCGACGCGGCTAAAGTTTGCGGCGCCGGTGGCGGCGGGTGCATAGCTTTTCTGTGTGCTGAAGGACGAAAAGCCGATGTCGAGCGGGCCCTGAATGAGGAAGCCGGGGCCGAAGTTCTCGATTGGAAGTTTGCGCGCGAGGGCCTGATCGTTACCGAGTCGTAGCCCCACTAAAGAAAAAGGGGGAAAAGGGGAACGGGTAAAAGGGAAAAGGAAGACTCCTTCTTCCCCGTTCCCCTTTTCCCCCTTTACCCTTTTCCCCTTTGCCTAAAGCATCCACTGGCGCCGGTTATCGTAATAAGACGGCGAACGATCCGGATAGCGTTTCTTATATTTCTTGTAGCGTTCATGCAGCTTCTCATAGCGCTTGTCTGAAGAATAAATCCGCTTGTGTGGCAGCTCGCGAAGATGGTCTTCAATCTTTGACATGTTTCGCGGCGAGAAGCGCCAGTCGTAGTTTCCCAGGTCGTATAGATTCGTGAGGCCGTAACCCTGGATGCGCCCAGACATGTCGACGTAAGGATCGAAATAACTCCACGTCAAATCCCGCAGCGATCGAAACATAGGCTTTCGCCCATGTAGGCCAATATCACGCGAGCGCGCAATCGAGCCCCACAAGCCCCGATGCTGAAACACGAAAATCACGTGATCAAGCAAATCCCACGACTCGATATCGAGTAGCAACGGCGGGTAGCCGTGTTGCTCGAGGATCACTGCCGCGCCGACGGCGGCCTCCAGGCAATGGGCCTCGTTTCGCTTTACTACTTCGCGAAAAGAACGCAAAGTGCCGCCCTCGCGCTCCCAGTTGTAAGGCATGTTGCTGAAATAGCGTTGGACCTGGGCGGGCTCACGCAGCGATTGGACTATTTGCCACTCTCGTTGAGTAAAAGATTCTTTGCCGGGCCTTGCGCTCATCGAGCAAGAGCTTTAGCAGATGAACTATGGAAAGGTAAAGGTTAAGGCGCGAGGACTTCAGCGCCATTACGAGCGGTTTGTAATCGACCCGCCCCGCAGGGCTGCGCCTCTGCGAAGCCTTTCGGAATGCAGCCGGCGCTGCTCCGCCCGCATTTGTTCTGCCCTGTGTTTCTTTCTTTCCCGATCGGGCTTAATTCCCCATTGGTAGGTTACGCCGACACCCAAGGTCAACAAAATGAAGCCAAAAATGCCGGCGAAGAGATCCATAACAGGTAACTCGAAAGGGAGATTTCAGCTGCAAACAGGTGAAGTTTCAACTCAAGAGGATTGTATTCATGAGATGAGACAAAAGCTGCTTTGCGTGCCGGGCGCTTAGCCAAAGGGAGAATGGGCCCAAGTTGTTGCGAGCGTATGACAGTATTGAGTGGATTCTGTTGTGAGCATTGAATAGTCTCCGAAAGTCGTTAGCGCTCCTTATCCAGGAGGCCAGTCCATTGGGCGTCCGCCCAGCACATGCACATGAAGATGAAAAACTGACTGACCGGCGCCGGCACCGTTATTGATTACGGTCCGATAGCCCCCTTCAGCGAGGCCGGCGGCGTTGGCCACGCGGGCGGCCACGCGCAGTAAGTGCCCCAATAAAGCCTCATCTTTCTGCGAGGCATCGTCGAGCGAGTCAATGTGTTCTTGCGGTATCACCAGCAAGTGAGTCGGGGCCTGAGGGTTGATATCACGAATAACAACCGACCGATCGTCACGATGGATGAAGTCAGCGGGAATTTCCCCAGCGACGATTCGACAAAACAAGCAACCTGGTTCCGGCATCTCGTTTGAATTCTACCCGTGTTTGTTTCCTTGTAACGCAAACTGTTAGTTTGCGACGAATGAATAGCATTCAACGCGCAAACTAACAGTTTGCGTTACAAAATCAAACCAGGGCACTACCTCGCATCGTGAAATATCCGTCTGCTCCCGGCTCAAATTCTGCGACCTGCACTACTGCATCGGTGTTTATTTCACCGTAGATATGCGGGAACAACTCTTGCCCGCCTTCAAGATTCTCGTAACGAATTTCGGCTGTCACTTTGTCAGTGTCAATACAGAGCAGCACCAGGCCTTTCTGGCCACGAAAGCGAGTGTCAGCCACGTTAACAACCTGATCCTCGGTCGAGCAATGGACAAAACCGTCCACCGGGTACCTTTCCGGGCGATAAGATCCCCCAGCGCGGCTGGCCCACGCTTCGCTTCTGGCGATATGAAAAATGATTGCCATTACAGTTTGACTTTATACCTCTGCGACCATTCCGGGTTGAGAAGCCTGCGGCAACGAGGCGGTCACTGATTCGCGAATCCGTTCGATCTCCGCGCCTACGTTGCGCAGTTTCGCTTCTATCTTTTCGTACCCGCGATCGATGTGATACACACGATCGATAATTGTCTCTCCCTTTGCGACTAAACCTGCCAGAACGAGCGAAGCCGAAGCGCGCAAGTCTGAAGCTATCAACGGCGCACCCGTTAAGGGTGTTGGCCCGTTCACAGAGGCGTGGCGACCATCGATGGAAATGCGCGCGCCCATTCGCTGCAGCTCTGACGCATGCATGAAGCGGTTTTCAAAGACAGTTTCCTCTATAACGGCCTTACCTTCGGCCTGCGTCATCAGCGCCATGTATTGGGCCTGCATGTCAGTGGGAAACTGCGGATGAGGGTGAGTCGTTACATCTTTCGCGGTCAGCTTTTTCGGACAGGAAACGCGCAGCGTGCTCGGATTAATCTCTTCAATGCTGACACCAACCTCGCGAAACTTTTCGATTACGGCGCTAAGGTGCAGTGGTTGACAGTCTTTTATTTCGAGATCGCCTTGCGTGATGGCAGCCGCCGCGATGAAGGTTCCCGTTTCGATGCGATCGGGAATGATCGTGTGCTCAGCGCTGCCCAATTCTTCGACACCTTCGATCTCAATCCGGCTGGTTCCGGCGCCTCGCACTCGCGCTCCCATCTTGTTGAGCAGTTCCGCCAGGTCGGTGATCTCAGGTTCACAAGCGGCGTTTTGCAGGACCGTAACGCCTCGGGCCAGGGTGGCAGCCATCATCACGTTTTCCGTGCCAGTGACGGTGACCTTGTCGAAATGAATTTCACCTCCTACCAATCGCCCGCCCTGCGGCGCGCGCGCGACCACGTTACCACCTTCAAGCTTAACCTCGGCCCCCAGTTTTTCGAACGCCACCAGATGAAGGTCTATAGGCCGCGTCCCTATCGCGCAACCACCCGGCAAAGAAACTTTGGCTTTGCCAAATCGTGACAGCAGTGGTCCCAGCACCAGCACTGACGCGCGCATGGTTCTTACCAGTTCATAGGGTGCTTCGAAGAGTTCGATGTGACTGCCGGAAATTTTGTGAGTACGCAACTCGGGGGTCAGCACTGTCGCCCCAAGATCCTCGAGCAGGCGGCGCTGTGTGATGATGTCGCGAACGTAGGGCAGGTTGTGCAGCGTAACTGTTTCTGCACTGAGCAACGCCGCGGCCATGCAGGGCAACGCCGAATTCTTGGCGCCACTTATCGAAACACGGCCACTGAGCGCCCGACCACCGGTAATGCGAAACTTATCCACGATGGCAACAGATTAGAATAAAACTCGGAAAGGTTAAAGCAGAAGGAATTGAGGAGACCGGGTTAAGCAGTTAATTCGGTGGGCAAGAGCGGGGGCAAGCCCGCCTTCATGACCATGAGCTACTGATCTTCGACCTTTGATCCCTGCTTGAAAGACTTTCAATATTGAATTATCCGAACTGCTTGAAAGTCTCTGGGTCAGGAAGGCGGGCTTGCCCCCCGCTCTTGAGTTTTTGGCTGGGCGCTAGAGCTTAACACCGTCGCCGCGTCGAATTCTCACGCCACCATTCGTAGTCATCGCCCTAATGGTCGCGCCGCCGGAGCCAAGATTCACTCCCAGCTCGCGGGTAATGTTTCCCTGGACCGTTACGGGAAAGTCTATGCTCAGGTGTCCGTTGACGGTCCCAGTTTCCAGGTGTGCCGAGTAGTTTTCCGGAATCGACATTGAAACTCCACCGTTCGTAGTGCTCACGTCCAGAGTCTCGCCATCCCAACGATCGCCACTCAACTCGATATGCAAGCCGCCATTGGTCGTGCCACCCCGCACAGTCCCGCCGATGCGGCTCAGATGAACACCGCCATTGAGCGCGCTAAACTCTAGCCGGCCCTTTACATCGGAAATCGAGATACCACCGTTGTTTGTTTTCAAAGACAGATTTGAACGCTGCGGCACAAAGATCTCGTAGCTGACACTCCACCAATGGTCCTTGCGATTCTCCGGACCGGAAGCAAAAATCTTTGAGCCGGCAGTTTCAATTTTGACCTGCTTCGCAAGCTCGTTTGCTTCAGCTTCAGTCGGGCCAGCGGTTTGTATTCGCGCCCGCATCAGAATTTCATTTCGCTCCCAACCCTTGATCGAAACGCCTCCGTTCATGCGGCCATCCACCGAAATTGTGTTGTCCGCAGCGGGCAAAGTTTGTTCTTTGATCTCGCAGTGATTCACTAACCTGTCGTTCTGCCAATCGTCGCGGCAGGAAAGGGAGTCGTGAGATTTTTCTTTCTGAGTAAGGGCGGGAATACTTACCACGCACATCAGCGTCAACATCAACACACCGCGGGTTAGCAACTTATTCATCTCGTGTCTCCTTATCGTTTAGGACTAAGTTCCGGTTGTTGCAGTCCAACACCTTACGCGGTGGGCTTTGCGCATTGTGGTAGTTGCCCTGGGGATTGGGAAACTTTTACTACTACAGCCGCTGTAAAGCAACAGTGCGCGGTATGCCTTGCAGATCTTTGTAAATGTCGATGAGCCTCCATATTTTCGGATCAAGCAACTGCTTGACGGCCGCTGCCTGATTGAAGCCAATCTCAACCAGAAAGTAGCCGCCGGTTTTCAAAAAGCTTGGGGCTTCAAGCAGCAAACGCCGAATGATGTCCAAACCATCCGCACCGGCTGCGAGAGCGTTACGCGGCTCAAAATCACGCACTTCTCTTTGCAGACCCGCCATTGCGCCCTCCTCAACATAGGGCGGATTTGAAACTATCAAATCAAAAGACGCGCGCGAGCCCCGCAACGTTAACGCGGCGAAACAATCCGAGAGAGCAAAATCAATTCGATCGGCGACTGAATGGCGCGCGGCGTTTCGCCGAGCCAACGCGAGCGCGTCAGGTGAGATGTCGATTGCGACTGCGCGAGCCTGCTTAAGTTGCTGCATCAACGTAATGACGATGCAACCCGATCCGGTGCCGACGTCGCAAATGAAAGCGTCAGCAGAGGGAGTTAATAGTTTTAGCGCAGTTTCAGCAAGAAGTTCAGTCTCAGGCCGGGGAATTAAAACGTCCTTCGTTACTTCGAAATCAAGACCAAAGAATTCCTGGTGAGAGGTGATGTACTGCAGCGGCTCTCCCTGGGCCCGTCGCTCGAGACACTCGCGAAACCTTTCGGCCTGTTCCTCGCCGAGCGCGTCTTCAGCGTGGGTAAGGATAAAAGAGCGATCTCGACCAAGGACATACGCGAGCAGCGAGCCGGCTTCGCGCTGGGCTTCGGGCACGCGAGCCTTTCGCAACCGTTGCGCGCCTTGCAATATCGTTTCGGCTATCGAAGTGGGCATTTCCTGCGTAAAGCAAACTGTTAGTTTGCGCCAAGTAAATCGGCACGGGGACAAAGAGGTCACGGCGCATTCACAAAGATATGCAGCAAGATCATTCTACTTTTGCTTGCCCCTGACTGCGTCTATACTATGCCCCACAAGTTCGACACAAAAAAGTTTACTAACGACGCCAAGTCGTTCCGGGGATTTCGGGAACAGGAAACTCATTGCGAGTATCTTGCTAGTACAACGGTACGAGTCTCGTTCCTCCCGTAAACGACAGGACCTCCAAGCCATCGGCTTCGGAGGTTCTGGCGTTAAAGAGGGCAGAAGTTTAACAACGTTTCTTAAGGAGCAACGTGGGAGCACTTTCGAAAGCCCTTCTCTTGTTCGCAATGAATTGGCTGGATGCGCAGCTCACAATTCTCTGGCTGCGATTGAATATTGCTACCGAGGGAAACAGCATCATGGCCAGCCTGCTGAACCACAGCGAGGCCTCGTTTCTTTCAGTCAAACTCCTGATCGGCGGTCTCTCGGCTTATATCCTCTATCGCTTTGCGGAAATCCCCATCGCTCGACGCGGAATGAAAATAGTGCTGGGAGTCTATCTCGCGCTAATGGTCGTGCATGCGGTAACCGGCTTCTCGGCTCTGGGCTGGCAAGCTCCGGCCACCGTGCTCGCCTACTTTGTTGGTTTGCCCCACGCAGTCGTCGCTTCGCTTTCCTAAATCGATTTTTCCAATATCCATCATTTCGTTTGTATCGCGCTCGCGGCGTTCATCGGTTCTACGGCCTTGATCCGCGCTCTCACGGAGCGTTGCCCCTCCCCGCAAGCGGGGAGGGGTTGGGGGTGGGGAACCGGACGCCGCCTTCCTCTCCCCCCTTCCCCCTCTCCGCTTGCGGAGAGGGGGTAAAAGCGCAAAGAAAGTGTGGCCCTGCTAACTCGCTGCACGCCTGTCCCTCAAAGAAAGAAACCCTTGGCACGCCAAATTCGTTCTAGAAACACCGGAGAACAACGCAGAGGAGAA
>Ga0070698_100008398_pt1 | contig 11158 bp, 9 predicted proteins | sample KBSK1502metaG_FD_65477 | JGI IMG/M metagenome (GOLD analysis project Ga0070698, IMG submission 65477) | Corn, switchgrass and miscanthus rhizosphere microbial communities from Kellogg Biological Station, Michigan, USA - KBS K1-50-2 metaG | ecosystem: Host-associated > Plants > Roots >...
GTCTGCCCTTCGCCCGGCCCACCGCTCAGCAGCATCACCTGTGGCGCCCGCACTCGGAGGCGCAGCCGGAGAGTGCTCACCGTCTGCCCTTCGGCCGGCCCACCGCTCAGCAGCATCACCTGTGGCGAAGGGCGCTTCCCACAGCCGCAGCGTCCCATCCCCTCCACCGCTGGCCGCCAGCCGGCCGTCGGGGCTGAGCCCCACGCTCCAGACCCCGCCGGTGTGGCCCTGCAGCATCGCGAGCTGCCGCCCGGTGCCGACCTCCCACAGCCGCACGGTCCCATCCTGGCCGCCGCTTGCCATCAACTGGCCATCTGCCGAGAGCGCGACGCCCCAGAGCCCGCCACGGTGGCCCTGCAGGATCGCCAGCGATCGGCCACTCGGCACGTCCCAGACCCGCACCGCCCCATCCTGGCCACCGCTGGCAACCAGACGGCCATCTGCCGAGAGCGCCACGCGTCGTACCCCGCTGCTGTGCCCCTGCAAGATTGCCAGCGACCGTCCCGTGCTGGCGTCCCACAGGCGCACCGTCCCATCCCCACCGCCACTAGCCAGCAGCCGGCCATCTGGGGTCAGCGCTACTGCCCAGACCGTGCCCGCATGGCCCCGCAAGGTCGTAAGGGGTCGTCCCGGGCTAGTCTCCCATAGCCGTACCGTCCCATCTCCACCGCCGCTGGCCAACAGCCGGCCATCTGCCGCAAGCGCCAAGCCCCAAACCGCGCCGGTATGACCCTCGAGCATGGCCGACAGGGTGTGGTCCGCCACCCGCCATAGCCACACCTGCCCCGTGGAGGTCCCCGCTGCCAGCAACGCCCCGTCGCTACTCAGGGCGACCGAGCCAGGGAAATCGAACGCCTCGGCGAGCACGGCATCGGCGAGGTGAGCGCCTGCCAGGTTGGCGTCCTGCGCTTCGACCCCAGCAAGGTACGCCTGGCGCAGCGCCAGGTGGGACATGTCCAACCCGCGCAGGTGGCCGCACAACAGTCGCAGCAGATTGACCACGTTGCCAGGTCCATAGCCTTGCTCGGCCGCGGGGCGAGCGCGCCAGACGCCCAGGAGTGCCACCAGCCGCTGCTCTAGTCCACGTTCATCGCCGTGTGATTTCAGCTGCTCGAGGACAAGCTCGCCGATCAGCCGCTCCTGGCTCTGCCGCACATAGTCCTTCGCCTGCGCCTTGATCAGCGGCTGATCCACCAGCAGCACCGGCTCGCCGCGCGCGATTTCGTCAGCACTTGCCTCGACCAACCGATCGGTAACGTACTCGAGCACTACGGATTGCAGCGTGAACGCGGCCGCGCCCGGTGTCTCGGCGCGCTCCACCAGCGAGCGGCGGCGCAGTGCCTCGAGCGCCTCCAGTACTGCCCCGCGGCCGACGCGCGAGCCGAGGGTCGTCAACATTGTCGCCAACAGCACGGGCTCGCGCTCGATCGCGAGTACCCGCAGCACCTGCTGCTCGAGCGGCGAGCTGCGATCGACCTGCTCCGCCAAGAGCCGCCGAATGCCCCCAAAGACGCTGCTCGCACCGGTCTCCTCCAGGAACGCAGCGATGTCGCCGTCGAAGAGCTCGTGAATGGTCTCGCCGAGCATCTTGAGCGCCAGGCCATTACCCCCGAAGCGCGCGATGAGTTCCGCCCACTGCTGGCTGGTGCCTGCCATCTGCTTGTGAGCCAATAGCACCTGCGCCTCCTCCGCGCGGAGACCGCCCAGCTCCAAGGTGCGGACCGCGTCACCGCCGAGCATGCCCAGTTCCTGTGGCTCCTCGCGGCTGGTCAGCAGCAGGCAACTCCCGTGGGTGGCTTCGCCGACGGCTTGAAACAGGCGACCGTACCCAGCCATGCCTGCCCGATAGCGCCCTTCCTGTTGGCAGGGCTCGAACAGGGTCTCGGAATTATCGAGCACGACCAGGCTGCGGCGCGCGCGCAGCAACTGCAGGAAGGTCGTTAGCTGTTCCGACTCACCCGCCGGCACCACGAGCTGCTGGTCGGACAGAAAGCCGATGGCGCCGGCCAGCCACTCACTGATCGGCGGTGCATCGCGCAAGCTGCGCCAGTAGACGCGCTCGAAGTCTGGCGCAACTCGATGCGCCAGCCGCGCCGCGAGCATGGTCTTGCCGATGCCGCCCATGCCCTGAACCGCCACCAGCCGAGAGTGCTCGTCCAGCACCCAATTGCTCAACAGCGCCAGCTCGTCGAACCGCCCAACGAAGTCCGTTGTGTCGGGCGCCTCACCCCAATCCTGGCGCCGCTTAGCGGTGCTATCCACAGCCACGCTCGCAACATCGGCAGCTTGTGGAGCTCTTGCCGGCGTGGCGCGCGCCTCAAGCAGACGCGCAAACCAGGCATTGTCAAAACAGGTGCGCATGCGCTCCGCTTCCTGCTCCACCGCGGCCCACAGCGCCTGCGCCTCTTCGGCCTCGCGCCCAGCACTCAGCCCGCCCGCCTCGAGCAGCACCCGGACGATCGCCTGCAGTCGCTGGGCGCTTGGGTAGTTGGCACCCGTCTCCCAGTCCTGGGCTGACCGTCTGTGGACGCCCGTCCGTTCGGCAAACTCGCGTTGCGTCAGGCTCGTGCGGCCGCGATAACGCAGCAGCTGGTCTCGAAACGCTTCAGGCTGCGATGGCGGGGCCCACGGCTGACACTGAGTTAGCCTGGTTCCTCCGCGGTTGCGGAGCACGTCCGCAAACTGGTCGCCCACGAAAACGGTTGCCACGCTCTCACCTTTCAAGAACCGTGTGGACCGTCTGGAGTAGCACTTCGTCGTTGAATGGCTTTCCAAGGAAGTCCACAGCACCAGCCTCCATCGCTTGTGCGCGTATCCGCGCAGTGCCATACGCCGTGATGAAGATGATCGGGATACGTCGGTTCTCCTCCGCCAGGCGGGCCTGGAGCTCAAGGCCCGTCATACCCTGCATCTGGACGTCCGTAATCAGGCAACCGGTTTCGGTTTGCTGGCCGGATTCGAGGAACTCCTCTGCTGACGAAAATGTTTGCGTCTTCAAGCCAACTGACCGCAACACACCGTGCACCGCATTACGCACTGATTCATCGTCATCGACAACCGCTACAAGACTTTTGTTTCGTTCCACTTCCGCCTCACACGGCGAACCATAGATGAGTTGGCTCGTCCACAATTATGCTGTTAGTCGCATGCGGGGGCCTGCACTCCCACCACAAGATGCTACAAGCGGTGCGGAGGCGAGGCAATTATGCGAACAGCTAACGGCGGTTATACCTATGTATATTCGCCAAGTCTTTCGGCCATCTTTACCAGGTCGACCACTGATTCCGCCTGCATCTTGCGCATCAGGTGACCGCGTTGAACTTTCACGGTGATTTCCGCGGTTCCTAGCTCGGCTGCAATTTCCTTGTTGAGCTTGCCTTCGAGGACGAGCCGGAGGACCTCTCGCTCGCGTTCGGTCAGCGTCTCGAAGCGCCGGCGCACCCGGGCAGCGTCAGTACGGGCATGGCGCGTGACGCGGTCGTGCTCGATCGCTAGTTGAACCGCGTCGAGCAGATCCTGGTCGCGGAACGGCTTGGTCAGGAATTCGACGGCACCGGCCTTCATGGCCCGCACGGTCATCGGAATGTCCCCATATCCAGTGATGAACACAATGGGAATTTCGATGCTTGCTCTGGTCAGCTCTTGCTGAAAGTCGAGTCCGCTCAGCCCGGGCAGTCGCACGTCGAGCACAAGGCAGCCGGGTCCAGACGCCGGTCCGCGGCGCAAGAAGTCTTGCGGTGATTCGAATGTCTCTGCACGCAGCCCAACGGATTTCAGGGTTCCCTTTATCGCTTCGCGCACGGAGACGTCATCGTCGATGACAAACACCGTAGGCTGATCTTCAAGCGTCGGCATGCAGCAGTTCGCCCCGAATCGGCAAGGTGAACCGAAAGACGGCGCCGTGCGGCTGGTTGGGCCCTGCCTGCAGGTGTCCGCCATGTGCCTCAACGATCGCGCGGCTGATTGACAGACCCATTCCCATGCCGTTCGCCTTTGTTGTGTAGAACGATTCGAACAGGGAGTTGACAATGGACGGGTCGAGCCCGGGTCCGGAGTCGTGCATTTCGACGAATACTTCAGTGAGATCGGCGCTCGCGCCGGTTTTGACCACCAATTCGCGCGGTCTATCTGTGACGGCGCTCATCGCCTCGCTGGCGTTGACAATCAAATTGAGCATCACCTGCTGCAGCTGGACTCGATCCGCGGGCACGATAGGCACATTCCCGCCGAACTGGGTTCGTACCACCACCCAGTTCTTCTGCAATTCGCTGTTCGACAGACCTATCACCTCCAGGAGGGCGTCATTGATATCCAGACGATCCGCGCGTGGCGGCTCCTTTCTCACAAGCCCGCGAATCCGGCTGATCACTTCGCTTGCCCGGTTGCCGTCCCTGACGATGAGTCCGAGATAGTGGCGGACCTCGTCAAGGTCCGGCGGCTCAGCGGCCAACCAGCGCAAGCAAGTGCCGGCATTCGCCACCACCCCGGTGAGCGGTTGGTTGATTTCGTGCGCGATCGACGCTGTCATCTCACCGACAAGCATGACCCGATTGACACGCTGGAGATTTGCCTGGGCGTGCTCCAGAGAGGCTTGCGTGCGCTTGCGCTCCGTCACGTCGTTGTTGGTCTCGAGGATCGTCGTCGGACGTCCGTCCTTGTCCGTCTGAAGTGACCAGCGACTTGCGACCACCACCTCGCTGTTGTCACGCTTCTTGTTGACGAGCTCACCTTCCCAGCGGCCAGTGCGCAAGAGCTCGGCATTGAGTTCGTTCAGTGGGACGGGAAACGTCGTCCGTAGAAGCTCGCGAGCACGCTTCCCCAGAGCCTCCTCGGGCGTCCAGCCGTAGAGGACTTGTGCGGCGCGATTCCAGAAGGTGATCGTGTCGTCCATGTTGCGTGAAAAGATGCTGTCGTACGTGAGGTCGAGGAGACTTGCCTGCTCACGCAGGGCCCTATCCGTTGATTGACCCTGCACGACGAGAAAGGCAGTCAAGACGACGGCCAGGATGCTAAGTACCCTGTTGGCTACCGTCGCATTGAGCGTTTCCGGGGTTGGCGGCGCCAGGACCTGCCCCAGGACTCCCAGGGCGACGCATCCAACCGTGACAAGCACGATGCCGCGCGCTTGCAGGAACTGCGCGGCGATTAACACCACCACGACATATGCCCAGGAAATGGCGAACTCCGGCGGAGCCAGCAATCTGACAATGAAGATGGCGAGCGCGACGGCCGCGGCCGCTATGGGGAGGCCAAAACGCGCGCGGCTCGATCGCGACCCTAGCGGCGTCAACCCGACTCTGGCTCCTTCTGACCTTTGACGAGGCGCAGTGTACACACATGGGCAGCGGCGGTGATCACACAGCTCCTCCGAGGCGGCGCAGCTTGGCGATAAGCGCAGCCTGGCGAATTGCAAGGCCGCCTGCCTCGCCGCTGCGATGGGTACATTCACGTAGAAGCCCCATCGCCAGAAGAAGCTGGCCAGCGGGGCCGTGTCGGCAAGCCGTAGGTTACCGCCGGTTATCCTGTACCAGCGGGGCTCCTACGGGCAGACGCACAGTCACCGTGGTGCCAACTCCGAGCTGGCTGTTAATCGAGATGCAACCGCCATGCTCGACTGCGATCCAGGCGGCGCCAGACAGGCCCACGCCCGTGCCGGGTGAGCGGCCCACAACATTGCTGGCCCGGTACCCCCGTTCGAAGACCCTGACTTGCTCCGCCGGTGGGATGCCCACGCCCTGATCTGCCACTTTGAGGACGGCCCATTCACCTTCACGCTGGACAGTTACGACGACACTCCGATCGTGGGGGCTGTATTTCAGCGCGTTGTGGACAAGATTGACGATCAGATGCTCGAGGTAACGGCCATCCCACCACCCAATCAGCTCCAAGATGGCCGACTGGAACTCGGTGCGCTGGCGGCCGACGCCGATCGCATGGCTTTCGGTCGCAACACGCCGTGCGAGCGCGACCAGGTCGACGGGGGTACGTCGGATTTGCAACGAAATCGGCCGATTCGGCTTGACAAGGTCAGCCAGCTCGAGTAGCAGGTGTTCTACGCGTTTGGCTGCTTCTTCGATCTGCCGGAGGCCCGCACCCAGCTCAGCCGCTCGCGACGCGTTCCCTTCGGCTCGACGGCGCAGAAGCTGGGCATACCCGCTTATTGTGGCCAGCGGAGTACGGACGTCGTGGAGCAGCAAGTCGCACAGGTCATCCGACAGATCCTCGCCGCCACATTGCTCAATCGCAAACGTGTGCGGGTCTTCAGCGAGTGCCGCGAACGAGCACTTCACATCAAGACCTGAATCAACCCGGTCGACCTCGCCCACAGCTACCGCCCGTCTCGCGGGACACGTAAGAGGATCTGAGTCCCGCCGCCCTCAGCGCTGATCATTTCCAGCGTGGCCCCGGCGGCCTCGGCTTGCTCCCGCATCGACCGCAAGCCGAAGTGGCCAGGCCGAGGTATCGACTGGCTAAAGCCGCGGCCATCGTCGGCGATGAGCAACGCAAGCTCTGTCTCGCTTTCTTCCAGGACCAGGTCGACGTGCTCAGCGCTGGCATGTCTGGCAACGTTGTGTAGCGCCTCACGCGCGATCCGCACCAGCGCTTCGGCACCAGCCGCGGAGATGTCAGGCTCGGGCCCGAGTGTCAGACGGACCCGCGTACGTCGGGCAGCCTGCTGTGCCGTTGCCGATTCGCTCACAACCGCCACCACACTGGTGGGTGTCGGCTCGTCAGACCATAGGTCGCTGAGAAGTGCTCGAACCTCCACCTGCGCACCTTTCGCAAGCTGAAGCACGCGATTGAACAAGCTCCTCGAATTGGCTGTTCCGGGCACCTCCGCGAGTTCGAGCCCGTGAGAGGCCGCCAGCACAATGGCATAGAGAGTCTGTGCGACGCCATCATGCAGTTCGCGGGCGATCCGCGCGCGCTCCGACTGCACCGGTTCTCGCGACGTGGTGCGAGTAGGGAATTCGGTCCGTGGCTGGACAGCTGTGGTGGGCATAGCAGGTGACCTCGTGCGGCCTCTCCTCTGAGCGCCGGGTGGCGCGACTTGTGATACGCAGTGTGTCGCTCTGCGGACGTGTTGGCCTTACCCTGGCACCGCCGGTTCGGGGTGCATATCTCGAAATCGAGATGCACTCCGGAGGGAACCCAAGCACACCGAAAGCGCGGTGCCAGGACAGGGCAAGCCTCCCGCTCCCGGGCGACACTGAGCGAAAGGAGTACGAGCATGACGTTCATCTCGCCCGGGTTCCGTGGGAGAACGCGGGATCACACGACTGCCGACCGCCTTCCGCCAGGCCAGTACGTGGTGAGGGATTTCCCAGTGTTATCTGCTGGTCCGACGCCTCGGACCCCGCTCGCTAATTGGACTTTCTCGATCACCGGAGAAGTTGACGTGCCACGCCAGTGGACGTGGGACGAGTTCCGCAAGCTGCCGACCGAAACGGTCACTCGTGATATTCATTGCGTAACCAAGTGGAGCAAGTTCGACACGGTGTGGGAGGGCGTCTCTGTGGACACGCTCCTCAAAGGGGTCGACACATCCGCAGAGTACGTGACGGCGTTCTGTGACGGCGGCTACACGACCAATCTGCCGCTGGCGGACCTCACCGGTGGAAAAGCGTGGATTGCCTTCGCGTTCGACAGCACGCCGCTCGAGCCGCAACACGGTGGTCCAGCACGTCTACTGGTACCGCACCTTTACTTCTGGAAGAGCGCAAAATGGGTGCGTGGCCTTCGGCTCACGGCTGAGGACGAGCCAGGCTTCTGGGAAGTACGCGGTTATCACAATTACGGTGACCCATGGCGCGAGCAGCGGTACACCGACGACTGACCTGGCGCCTGGGCCGGCTCACCGGGCGCATCGCAGACACTCCGCAAGTAAAGACGTTGCTGCTCGCGGTGCCTGGTTGGCCGGGCCATCAACCGGGGCAGCACGTCGATGTCCGCCTGACGGCGCCCGACGGGTACCAAACCGAGCGATCGTACTCGATTGCCTCGGCGCCTGAGGACTCAGATCAGGTTGCCCTCACGGTTCAGCGACTCGAGGACGGGGAAGTTTCACCATACCTGGTTGACGGGCTCTCTGTCGGTGACCAACTCGAGCTCCGCGGCCCGATTGGTGGCTATTTCGTCTGGAACGCGGACACTGGCGGGCCGCTATTCCTCGTCGCTGGCGGGTCGGGCATCGCTCCGCTCATGGCTATGCTCCGGCATCGCGCAGCGCGCGGGAGCCGCGTGCCCACCCGGCTGCTGTACTCGTCGCGCTCGCTCGAGGATGTGATCTACAAGTCAGAGCTCGACCAGCTAGCAGCACGTGCGGACGGGCTCGAGGTCTTTCACACGCTGACGCGAATTCAGCCAGGTGATTGGAGCGGCTATGCAAGACGCATCGATCGGGACATGCTCCGCGAAGTGGGTTTTGCCGCGGAGCAGCGTCCGGTGTGCATGGTCTGCGGGCCGACGGCGCTGGTGGAGGCGGCAGCCAACATCCTGGTGGAGTTAGGCAATCCGCCGGATCGGATCAAGACCGAAAGATTCGGCCCAACTGGAGGATAGGCGATCCATTGGGCTCAAGTACGCCTAACAAGATCAATCCCAAGAATGTTGCAGCACGTGAGCACGCCATCTCCAGCTGATTTATCAGATCCACCTTCACTGATGCTATCGGCGAGATCGGTGACCGCGTTCACGGCTCGCGGGGCATTGAGATCGTCATCCAGAGCGGCGCGTACCTCAGCAAGGTATGGTCGCGGATCTGCCCCCGCCCCGCCAGCTATGGCCGAGCGAAGCCTGGACAACAGCTCGCTGGCCGGCTCCAACATGGATGTGTCCCATTCAAATCCACTTCGGTAGTGATGCGACATCAGCGCGAGCCTGAGCACCGTTGGTTCACAAGAACGCAAGACATCTCCGACAAACACCAGATTGCCGAAGGACTTGGACATCTTTTCGCCAGCGTAGGTGACGACGCCCGTATGAACCCAGTGTTTGACGAAAGGCTTCCCCGTAATGGCTTCGACGATCGCGCGCTTGCATTCATGGTGCGGGAACACGAGGTCCGTTCCGCCGCCGTGGATGTCAACGGTTGATCCAAGAGCACTCCGCGACATGGCCGCGCAGCCCACGTGCCACCCAGGCCGGCCCGTGCCGAGCTCGGTATCCCAGGAGGGCTCTCCAGGGCTGGACATCTTCCAGAGAACGAAATCCAGTGGATGACGTTTTCCGGGTTTGTCCGGATCTCCTCCCCGAGCCCTGGCCAGAGCCAGCCGCAGTGTGTCTGGGTACATGGACAGGTTGCCGAAGCCTGCAAACGCCGCTGTATTGAAGTACGTGTCGCCGTCGAGCACATAAGTAAACCCGCCTGCCGTTAGTTCCCGAATGAGCTCGACAGTGCTCTGAATGCTGTGCGTCGCGCGCGGCTCTTGATCAGGAGGAAGGAGGTTGAGTTGCGACATCTCAGAAGCAAATCGTGCTTCTTCGGATTCACCAAGCGCGAGGTAATTCACCTTGTGCGCACGAGCGTATTCCAGGATAGAGTCGTCAACGTCCGTGATGTTGCGCACAGAAGCAACCTCTTGGCCCCGGTCTCTGAGCCGACGAATGAGGAGATCATATGTCAGGTAGACCATCGCGTGACCGATGTGCGCCGCGGCGTAAGGAGTGATTCCGCAAACATACACGCCCAGGATTCCGGAATTCGAAACCTCTTCTAGTTTCCTGCTGGCGGTGTCGAATAATTGCATACCTGTCACGATTGCGCAGCCGTGGTGATGTCCGCTCACCCTTTCAACTTCAAGTGATCGGGCTCGCGAAGAGCTTCATCCAACCAGCCCCGCAGGGTGTCCTCTGACGGATGTCCGAGACCGGCCAGTTTGTCATCGATCGCTACCGCATCATAGGCGAGCAGGTCGTACTCGAATGAGAGGAGGCCGTAGCGGTCAGCGAGCTCGGGCGAGTCAGCAATATTCAGCCGCTCAACCTTCAGCACCGGATATTCGTCAGCCAGGCGCGTCAAAGCCTCGACTGTGGCATTGCACTCGTCACACACCGGCAGTGACAGAATTTGCACCAACACATCATCACCTCAGGCTGCACATCGCAACGAATCGTCACCACCGTCGACATCACGCGGAAGTTTGCGCATGTCTCACTGACCAAACGCAAGGTACTGGTGGACCGAGCTCAGTACCGCGGAGCCCTCGCCAACCGCTGCCGCAACACGCTTGGTTGATCCCGACCTGAGATCACCGACCGCGAACAGCCCAGGCTTGCTGGTTTCGAACGGAAGCGGCCGCCGACGCAGCACCTGCCACTCATCACCCAGGTAGGCCTCATCGAGCGACAAGTCGGTGGGTACGAACCCCCGCAGGTCCAGCGCGGCAAACCCAGCAAGCCACTGCGAATTCGGGTCCGCGCCAATAAGTGAGAACAATCCGCAACAAGGCAGAACCACCTCGCCCTGCGGATCTGTGACGCGCACTGAGGTGAGCATCTGATCACCCTCGAGCGCCGTTACCTCAGCATTCAGATGAACGTTAATTCGCGGGTGTGCTTCGATGCGATCGACGAGGTAGCGGGACATACTCCTGGCGAGGTCCGGACCGCGAATGATAAGGCTTGCGGGACTGCCGCTGTCAGCAAGAAAAACAACCGCCTGGCCAGCGGAGTTGCCGCCACCAACGACGACCACCGGTGAGCCGGTGCACTGTCGCGCTTCCATTTCGGTAGCCGCGTAATACACGCCGGAACCCTCGAATCGCTCGAGGCCGTCAAGAGGAAGCCGTCTGTAGCGCGCGCCTGTGGCCGCGATGACTGCCCGGCCGGCCACATCAGTGCCATCGCCGAGGCGCAGCACCAGGTTCCCATTCTCCTCACGCAAAGACGTAACGGCGCACGGGCTTGTCAGGTAGGTGCCAAACTTCTGGGCCTGGACGATCGCCCGCTCGGACAGATCGCTGCCCGAAATGCCAGTCGGAAAGCCGAGATAGTTCTCGATACGTGAACTCGTGCCGGCCTGCCCGCCAACGGCCGTCATTTCGACGATCAAGGTTCGAAGCCCTTCGGATGCGCCGTAGACCGCCGCTGCAAGTCCCGCTGGTCCTCCACCCGCGACCACCAGGTCAAACGAGCGATCTGACACACTGCCGATCGT
>Ga0070698_100008399_pt1 | contig 11158 bp, 9 predicted proteins | sample KBSK1502metaG_FD_65477 | JGI IMG/M metagenome (GOLD analysis project Ga0070698, IMG submission 65477) | Corn, switchgrass and miscanthus rhizosphere microbial communities from Kellogg Biological Station, Michigan, USA - KBS K1-50-2 metaG | ecosystem: Host-associated > Plants > Roots >...
GCGGCATTCAGTAGCCGCGGCCGTAAGGCCGTGGTTCAAAAACTCGAATGTGGTTGAGGCCCGTAGGGCCGGCACTCTTTTGCTTTGAAATGCGATTTAGTGCCGCACCTTCGGCGCTCAGCCACTTTCTTTCGATATATCCACGGCCTCACGGCAGTGGATATTTGATGACGGTCCTTCGGACCTTAAATTCTCTACCTTTTCCAGTGCGCCTTTTTAACTGAAGTGAGTCAAGTATGTAATTGCCGTTTAAACGGTTTCCCGTTCTTTACGGCTCCGGATCACCGGGCTAAAGCCGCGGTGTTAATGAGATAACACCGAAAATGCATCCTTAGGTATCTAATTACGTGCTTAATATAAACCTTTTACGGAAGGCGGGTCACCTGATAAGGTAAGCGCCGTCTCTCGTAGCGCAAACTGTTAGTTTGCGTCCAAGCTGACAACCACACATTCAAACAGGAACGTTGATGCGCAAACTAACAGTTTGCGTTACAAAAGCCATGATCTTCCGCGGACCCTTCTCCCAAGTCGACATCCCCGAAATTCCGGTAACGACTTTCGTGCTGCAACACGCAGCGGAGCGTGGCGATAAACCGGCGCTGATCGACGGTCCCAGCGGGCGCACCATCAAATACTCTGAACTCACCGATCGTATTTCACGCATAGCTGCCAGTCTCTGGAAACGCGGCTTCAAAAAAGGCGAGGTGTTTGGAATTCTCAGTCCTAATCTTCCTGAGTACGCACTCGCGTTCCATGCCGTCGCCTCTCTTGGAGGCATCAGTAGTCCGGTCAACCCACTCTACACCGAAAAGGAAATCGCCCATCAGCTGAAAGATGCCGGCGCGCGCTTCCTGGTTACCGTGCCGCAGTTTATCGAGAAGGCTAAGGCCGCCGCGCGCGACGCTGACATCGAAGAGTTATTTGTCTTTGCGGAACCCGGAGACGAAGTCGACGGGGCCACGCCCTTCTCTTCTCTGTTGGAGAGCGACGGACATTATCCCGAAGTTCTCATAAACCCTCGCGAGGATCTGGTAGCGCTTCCCTATTCAAGCGGCACCACCGGCCTTGCGAAGGGCGTTATGCTCACTCACTACAATCTGGTCGCCAACATGTGCCAGATGGAGGGCCTTGACTACTTCACTGCGGACGACACTCTGATTTGCGTGTTGCCGCTCTTTCATATTTACGGATTGGTGGTCGTTTTGAATATGGGTCTGTCCCAGGGCTCCACCATCGTCACGGTGCCGCGCTTTGAACTCGAGCCTTTCCTCCAGCTGGTTCAGGACCACGGCGTGACCATGGCGCATCTGGTACCGCCGATCGTGCTGCTGCTCAGCAAGAGCCCGGTAGTCGATAGTTACGACTTGTCGAAGCTGCATACAATTTTCTGCGGCGCCGCACCGCTCGACGAACACCTGACGCGTGCCTGCATGAAGCGTCTCGATTGTGATGTACGTCAGGGTTACGGCATGACCGAAACCAGTCCCGTAACGCATTCATCACCGGCTGATCCGTCTCAGGTGAGATTTGGTTCGGTTGGTGTGCCTGCTCCCAACACCGAATGCAAGATTGTGGATCTGGAAACGGGAGAGACTGTCGGACACAAAAAGGAAGGCGAGGTCTGCGTCCGTGGTCCGCAAGTGATGAAGGGTTATCTGAATCGCCCGGAAGCCACGGCCGCAACGATAGACTCTGAGGGCTGGCTGCACACGGGAGACATCGGCTACGCGGACGAGGCCGGACACTTTTTCATCGTCGACCGTGCCAAAGAATTAATTAAGTACAAAGGTTTTCAGGTGCCACCAGCGGAACTCGAAGCCTTGTTATTAACCCATCCGGCTGTCGCCGATGCCGCTGTTATTCCCGTTCAGGACGATGAGGCGGGAGAAATACCGAAGGCCTTCGTTGTCTTAAAGGGCGAGGCAACTGCGGCGGAGCTAATGGATTTCGTGGCTGAGCGCGTGGCGGCCTACAAAAAGGTTCGACTACTTGAATTCATAGATAAGATTCCGAAGTCGCCATCGGGAAAAATATTGCGGCGGGTTTTAGTGCAGCAAGAACGAGAAAGGAAAAATGAATAGATGTCCACAGAAACTGTTTCGCAAGCAGTCAAAGCTTACTTTGCCGCGATACGCGCGATGAATGAGCAAGCCTGGATCGATACCTTCGCCGAGGATGCGGTGTCCTACGATCCGGTAGGCGCGCCGGCGATGGTCGGTCATCAGAGCCTGAGAGAGTTTTTTCAAACAATTACTTCGGCCTTCAAAGAGGTTGGCTTGACGGAAGACGAAGTATTCATCGCCGGCAATGGCGCGGCGGTGAAATGGTCGGGACGCGGCATCAGCCAGCGCGGGCGCAAGGCGCACTTTGAAGGCATTGATGTTTTTGAGGTAAACGAAGCAGGAAAAATACAGACGCTGCATGCTTACTGGAACCCGGCGGAGATGATGGCGCAGCTGTAGCCTTGAAATTATCTCACTCTACAGCCAAAATCCACCCAAGCTGTCCCCGACTGACCGGTCCCGATGAATCTCATGAATCGCGAAAAGTTTTAAAGGAGTATTGCGTCATGCGTTCATTTCATTGCAAACGAAAATCGTTCCTCCTCTTGTTCACCTTATCGACTTGCATCTCGGCTTTAGGGCAAACCGCGCCGGCGACTCCCCAGTGGGAAACGCTGCGGCCCGAAGGCGAGGAGTTTTCCGTTCTCATGCCCAAGGGTTCAACTTTTGAAACCAGCAAAGAGCCCTATCACAAGATGGAATTGAATACGCGAACCTATCTTCACAACACCAAGCCCGGTCCGGTGTTCGCGGTAGTTTCGTTGAGCGGAATCAAATCGAACCCGGCGCTTTATACGGAGATGCAACGCATCAATTCTTACGTCGACGCCTTCAAGACTCTTTTTGCGCCGAAGATTCGTAAAGATGTGGTTGCGAAACTTTCGCTGGTTGGAGAAAAGACTTTGGCGGGAAATGCTGGTCGCGAATATCGGATGACGATTGGCGACCTCGCGGGTACCGCCCAGGTGTTTGCTACGCGCAAGCGCTTCTATTCGATAGTCTACTTGAACACCAGGAAAGACGATGCGATCCAGGAAGAGTTTTTGAGTTCCTTTGTGTTACCGGAAAAGGGCGCTGCACCGCCACCGTCAGTTGCGGCGGCTCAGTCAGAACCTTCTGAAGGCCCTGTCGCACCCCAGGCAGACACCGCGCCGGCAAAGCCGGCCGCCAACGAAGAACCGAAACATGATGAATCGCAGCGTCCTGGGACTGACCCTGGGAAGCGCGCGCCGATCTCGGCAGGCGTCTTGAACGGCAAAGCTATCAGTCTGCCCAGGCCTGACTACCCTGCTGACGCCAAAGCCGCCGGCACTGAAGGTGTCGTAGTCATCCAAGTGACCGTCGACGAGCAGGGAAATGTGGCTGAGGCTCGCGCGATTTCGGGACCGAAGCAGCTTCAGGAAGTGTCAGTCAACGCCGCGCTCCAGGCAAAGTTCTCGCCGACCTTGCTTTCGGGAGAGCCGGTGAGAGTGACTGGCGTACTCGTTTACAACTTTGGCCGTCCGCAGAGTTAATCTGGAAAGTTGGTCAGTCCGCAAAGCGGACGAATGATAGTAGCCCAGCAGTTCACTGCTGGGGTAAATAGCGAAGGTGTTGTTGTCCGTGAAGCGGACGGCTGAATAATGGCGGCCGGATGTTCTGCTCTTTTCAGTCGTCCGCTTCACGGACTTCCTCTCGGCTTCCTGCCAATCCCAGCGATGAATCGCTGGGCTACTATCATTCGTCCGCTTTTGCGGACTAATAAGAACCACTTATGAAAAACGCTCTCAGACGACTGGACTCAGTCCATCAAAAACTGATCAGCGCCATCTCGTCGCTAGAGCCTGACATCTATGCGCAGCGACCGGCTGAAGGCGAATGGAGTGTTGCCGAGATAGTCCACCATCTCTGTCTGGTCGAGGGACGGGTAACTAAAGAACTCGAGGCAGGAATCGCTGGTGAGCCGCGTCGAGTCGGATTTTTCCGCCGCCTGATCCCAACTTCAATCGTTTCTCTACGGCTAGTCCGAGTGAAGGCCCCGAAAGCAATGAACCCGCTGGACTCGCCTGCACGAGATCAGGCCATCGAGAATTTTGACCACGCCAGAAATAATCTAAAGGCACTCTGCGCTGCTCACAGCGAAGAGCGTTTTCATAATCTTGTCTTCAAGCATCCGTTCCTCGGCGAGATTGATGGCGTGGCTACAATCTCTTTCATCGGCTATCACGAGCTACGTCACTACAAGCAGATACGAGAGGTGCTCGGCAAGCTGGGGAAAAGCGACGCGTAGCGTCGCGATGATTTTAGCCCGGTCTTTCAAGGCCGGGTCTCCTCGCCGCCAATTGAATTTTCCGTCGCGGAGCGACGGAGTGAACGAACAGTGGAAATCATTAAGGATTCTTCATTGCGTCGCTGACGCGACTCAAGATCTCTGAGATGAACTTGATCCCGGCCTTGAAAGGCCGGGCTAAAGTCACTGCGACGCTACGCGTCGCGGTTCACAATCTGTGAAATCTGCGTAATCTGCGGATGACAAGCTTGACGCTTTCGAAGCGGCAGTCTATCTTCGCTCGCATTCATTCGTGATAATTCCTAACGCGGAGAAAGACCAAACATGTCGACGACGGTAGCTGCTTCCAGTCCAGCCTGGACTATTCCTGATTATCTCGAGGTGCGGGAGGGCCATCTCGCTATTAACGGCGCCGACGCGCTGGAATTGGTTCGCAAATACGATTCGCCCCTCTTTGTCTTTTCCGGACCGCGTATCAAGTCAAATATCGATCGGCTGAAGGCGGCAGCTCAATCCGTAGAACATCCCATTCGATTCTTCTATGCCTCGAAGGCAAACTCAAATATGGCCGTGCTCAAGCTGGTGCTCGAGTCGAGTATCGATCTCGAAGTCAACAGCGGAGGCGAACTATATAAGGCGTTGCGGGTTGGTTTCCGGTCCGACCAGATTATTTTCAACGGCACCAGCAAGAGCGATAGCGAATTGGATGACGCTGTCCGCGCCGGAATCCATGCGATCAACGTCGATTCGATTTATGAAATCGGTTTGGTTGAAGAAGCGGTCAAACGCGCAAGTGCAGCCGGTGGGCAGGCGCCTAAACCCGCGCGCATCACGTTACGACTGGTTCCTGAGATCGGGACGCGCTCGCATCTGGGTTTGCAAACTGCTCTGTTGACTTCGAAGTTTGGCATTTCCTCATCAGAAGTCCTCGAAGCGTTTCGGCGAAGCCTAAGGAACCCCGAGCTGATCCATGTTTGCGGCATTCATATTCACGTTGGCTCGCAAACGCCTGATGTCGAACCTTTCGCTGAGGCGTTTCGCAGCATGTGGGAACATCTCGTTGCCATTCATCGCGAGACGGGTCACACACTCGAGCACATCAACCTTGGCGGCGGTATTCCGGTTAACTACTTGCGCGATAGCTCGCAAGCTGACCAATTACCAGAGCACGAGCGTGACATGCTTGGCGCCGATTTAGAGCCGTCAGTCGTGCTGGCGGAAGCGCTGCGCGTGGCGCGCGAGTCGGCTCGCGCAGCGGGCGCGGAGCATCTGCTCGACAAGACTACGATCCTGCTGGAGCCGGGACGCAGCGTCATTGCCGACGCCGGCCTGGTGCTGACAACTGTTCTGAACATGAAGCAAAGACCGGAAACGGGCGACGTCTGGCTGCTGACAGATGCCGGTTACAACATCATGCTTTCGATGAACAATTACAAGTGGTACTACCACACGATCTCCGCCTCGCGCGCGGGCGAACCGCATGAAACGAGTTACAAAGTTGCCGGACCGCTCTGCGATTCCGGCGATGTCTATTTCGATATCGAACGCTGCGGTCGTTTACCGGACTATAGAAAATTGCCCGCTGAGGTGCAGCCGGGCGAAGTGTTGGCATTGCTGAATTCAGGTGCGTACTCGCTGGCGCAGATGTTTCACTACAACGGCCGCCCGCTTCCGGCAGCTGTGATGATTGATGGAAACGGAGAGGCCACTCTGATTCGACGCCGGGACACTTATGACGACCTGGTGACCAACGACGTATGGTAAAAAAATCTGCTGAACCGCTACGACCTACATCGCGGCGAGACTTTCTTAAAAACGCGGCGGTCGCTGCTGTGGGCGTGCCGCTTGTCTTTAGCCCATATGTCCAACGCCGCTCTTATTCCTGCATTATCATCGGCGCCGGTCTCTCGGGATTGGCTGCGGCCCACGCGCTGAAGGACTGGAACGTCACCGTCCTGGAATCCCGCCCGCGAATCGGAGGCCGGATCCTTTCTTATAACTTCAAGGAAAATCCAGAACTGGTGTGCGAACTCGGTGGCGAGTGGGTGGGCGCCAGCCACGATCGCATGAAAGCGCTCTGCCATGACTTCAATATCAGGTTGCTGGATCACCGCTTCGAAGCATCGCTGATGCAGGATGGTGTAGTGAAGAGGCCCGGCCAGTGGGATTTTTCGCCACAGGCAAAGGCCGCTTTTGAAAAGTTTCGCAAGACTTATGAACATTACTCGGAACGAGATCGCGTGCGCCTGGATCAGTACGATTGGTGGACCTGGCTTAAGGAGATCGGGTTCAGCGAAGAAGATTTGTTGCTCCGCGACTTGCAGGACAGTACGGATTTTGGCGAAACGATTCGCATGATATCGGCCTACGCCGCAGCCGCAGAGTATTTTGAATCCAGTCCGGCAAACGAAATGGATTTCAAGATGGACGGCGGCAACTCACGGTTGGTAAACGCGCTGGCTTCGCAGCTTGTCAACGGAACGCTTCATACCGGCATGGTGGTGGAGAAAATTACACAGCGCGGTGGGCGTGTGACCGTAACAGCCGGGGGCAGAGACTTCACCGCCGACGCCTGCATTTGCACGGTGCCGGCGCGCGTGCTCACCAGGATTACTTTTGATCCGCCGCTTCCCGCGGCCCACGCTGCGGCGGCGAATAAACTTCAGTACGCTCGCATCGTCAAGAATCAGATCCTCTTCAAGGAGCGCTTCTGGGGCGAGGAAGACTTCTCGCTTGTCAGCGACGTCACCTCTCACTATTACTTTCACAGCACCAAGAATCAGCCGGGCAAACAAGGGATACTCTGCAGTTATGCGATCGGTGAAAAAGCCGACATCCTTGCCTCACAAAGCAGCCGCCGGCGCAGCGACATCATCACGAACGACCTGTTGCCGCTTAATAGAAAAGCGCCGGAGCTGGCTTTGAATATTCAGTCGATGGCCTGGCAGCGCGATGCTTACACGCAAGGTGCTTACGCGTTTTATCGGCCGGGACAATGGTTCACGCTTCGGCCCATTTTGCAGCAACCACACGGCAAAGTTTTGTTTGCCGGCGAGCACCTTGCTGAATGGCAGGGCTTTATGGAAGGGGCGGTCGTCACCGGCGAGGCCGCCGCGCAGGCATTGAAAGGCAGGGTAATGCGGAGGCGCGCCGCATGAGCCTGGTCCCGAAGGTTTGCTCACGAATAGCGTGTGATAAAAGCGCAGGATTGAATTTGCTAGCGCAGACCGTTTAACTGGTTTGACTGTTTTCAGATTCAAGATTCAAGATTCCAGATTCAACATTCCAGATTGCAGATTCCAGATTCCAGAGTCTGAAATCAGAAAATCTGAAATCTGTAACTAGGGCCATCGGAATTTGGAATCTTGAATCTGGAATCTTGAGTTTGGAATCTTGAATCTTGAATTCTAACGATTGACCGATCGGAGCCGTCACATGAAATACAAACGGTTTGAAGATCTTCCAGTTTGGAACTCTGCAATTGACCTGGCTGTTGCGATCTATGCGCTAACGTCGAGATCCGAATTCGCAGCACACCACGGTCTGAGAGATCAGATTGAACGCGCGGCAGTATCAGTCTCAAACAATATTGCTGAAGGCTTCGAGCGTGGCACCAATAATGAACTCCTAATGTTTCTTTACATTTCGCGTGGCTCAGCTGGTGAGGTTCGCTCAATGCTTTGTCTATTCGAGCGCCTGGCTTTATCTGGCAATTTGATCGAAGAGATTAAGGCGGCAAAACTCAAATCGGAAAGTTGTTCGAGACAATTAAAGGCGTGGATTAACTCCATTCAGGACTCTGATCTCAAGGGAGAGCGCTACGTTAATGAGAAAACGAGGCGAGCAACTGAGATACCTCGACAACGTGAAGAATTCCTTGCAGAACTGGCCGCGATCAGAAATAAGGGCGCGTCCAACAATTAAGAATTCGGTTTGCCAATCGCATGCAACCACCACCCAAGACTCAACTAATCCGCGGCCTGAGCCTGATCGCCGCAATCTCAATCGTCGTTGGCAACGTCATCGGCACCGGAGTTTTCCTCAAAGCGCGTGTAATGACCTGCAACGTCGGCACGCCGAAGATGGTTCTATTCGTCTACGTTATTGCCGGATTACTTTCGCTCGCGGGAGCTCTGAGTTATGCCGAACTCGCGGCGATGATGCCGAAAGCGGGTGGCGAATACGTTTTCATGCGCGAAGCCTACGGACGACCGTGGGGATTTTTGTTTGGTTGGATGTCGTTTTTTATCGGCAAAGCCGGCTCACAGGCCGCGCTCGGTGTGCAGTTCGCTCTCTTTCTAAACATCATGATTGGCGGCGCACTGGCGGGCGACTTCTTTTCCACCACCGTGTGGGGCCATCCCGTTCCTTTCGGAAAACTCCAGGTAGTTGCGCTCGCCTCGATCCTTATTGTCACCGGCATCAATTGTCTTGCAGTAAAGGTCAGCGGCGGCGTCGCAACTATTTTGTCGGGTGTCAAAATTGCTCTGGTGTTACTCGTCGGCGTGGGCGCTTTCCTATTTGCGCGAAGCGCTGACTGGTCGCATTTGTTAATGGCCAACGTGGGCGGCACCTGCGAAGGCGTTAGCGCGGCGGCGCGATTCGGTTTCGGCGGTTTCATCGCCGCGATGCTTGGTGCGCTGTGGGCCTACGACGGCTGGAACAACGTCACGCTAGTCGCTGGTGAAGTTCAGAACCCTGGTCGCAACCTGCCGCGTGCGCTCATCGGCGGCACGATCCTGATCATGGCGCTCTACTTGCTCGCGAACGTTGCCTACTTTTACACACTATCGCCCACGGAGATTGCGAGCATTTCGACTAAATCATCGGTCGCCACCGAGGTCGCGAAGCAATTTCTCGGGCCACTGGCGATCAGTTTCATTGCCGCCGCACTGCTGTCTTCGACTTTCGGTACGCTTCACACTTCCATTCTCACTGGAGCCCGCGTGCCCTATGCGATGGCGCGCGACGGATTGTTCCTGCGCAGTTTGTCGAAGGTGTCGCCGCGCACACACGTACCAACCGGAGCCCTGGTAATTCAAGCCATCTGGGCTTGCATACTGGTCATCATGTTCTCTTCGTCGTTCGACATTCTTACTGACTACGCCATCTTCGGTCTCTGGATCTTTTATGGACTCGTAACGGCGGCAGTCTTTATTCTACGCCGCAAAATGCCGGACGCGGAGCGACCTTATCGCGCCTGGGGTTATCCCGTTGTGCCCGTCCTGTTCCTGCTGGCAACGGCCCTGATCCTCGGGACAACGCTACTGGGAGTTCGCGAGGATGCGGCAAACGGCTTAAGCCTGATCCTTCATGGTCAGGTGCTTTCAGGGTTGGGAACTCTGGCGCGTAATCCGCCGCTTGCGGGAAGCGCATTGATTGCGCTCGGCCTGCCTGTCTACTGGATCTGGTCGAGGATGTATCCGGAACAACCCGCGTAGCGCAAACTGTTAGTTTGCGTTGACTGAATGGCACTCAACCCGATCGCAAACTAACAGTTTGCTTTACAAATCAGCGCCTCACTATCTCAATCAACGGCGCGGGCACTCGTTCGCTCGTTGCCAACAACGCCTTCCCATCCAACCGGTAACAAATCGCCTCGCCATGTTTTCGAGTTCCCAGATCGACCGTTCGCATGGGCTGTTTCCAAATACTGTCGAACGGAGCCTTCGCGTCCGGCAAAACAAACTCATACCCCTGCGTGTAATCGGATAGCGCCGCCCGCTGTCCGTCTGGCGAGATGGCGCCCCCGTTGATTAGGGACCCTAACCGCCCCGACATATCGACTTCGCCAATACGCGCCAGCGTAACTACTCCGCCCAATGCCGTAGGCGCATCCGCGGCGTAGATTCCGGGTTTCGCAGACTTCTCTTTGACAACGAGGTAGATGCGTCCGGTTTTGGGATGCACGAGCAGTGCTTCAGAGTCATGCTTCCCATCTGGATAACGCAGTCGTATAGCTTCGGCCGTTTCGGTTGCCTGGGGCCGCTCTGCTGTGGAAACTGGACTGCCGCTGGAAATGAGGGGCTCGGGAATTCGATAAATGACTATCTCGGGCCGTGTGCCGTCGTTGTCGCCAATGTCGCCGATGTAAAGATAGTTGGTGTCAGGCTTTGGTCCCGGTCCTGCTGAAATGTCTTCCCAATCATAAGCAGCCGCACCGGTAACTCGCCAAACGCCTTGACTGCGCCCCTGTCTGTCGAAGGCGTAAATGAGTGGTGCATTGCCGGCGTCGTTATGGGTCCAATAACTCCCCGGCGACGTGCGCGAAGCGACCAGACCGCTGCTTTCGGTGATTGCCGGATCTTCCAGATCGGCGAGTTTGGTTGGCGGCAAATAGACGTCGTAGGAGGGCGGGTTTGTCTGATTTTGCTCCGCGGAACCTGCTTTGGAATTCTTTCGTGGTGACATACCCTGGCAGGCTGAAACAATTAACAGCGACCAGATAGTCAATATTAGAATCATGACGTCACTCAGCTTGACCATTGTTCTCCAATAGTTATGCCCTCTGAGCCAGGGCTTCGCGCGCGACTTCCTTGTCGTCGAAGTGGAAGACCTCGCGACCAAGAATCTGGTAATCCTCGTGCCCCTTGCCGGCAATCAACACCAAATCATTACTGCGCGCTTCTGAGATTGCCTGGTGGATTGCCTCGCGCCGGTCCGCGATTTTTCGATAAGGCTTGCCGGTCTTTTGAATTCCAAGCTCGGCGTCCGCTAGTATTTTTTCCGGATCTTCGGTGCGCGGATTGTCGGAAGTTAAGATCACGACATCGCTCAAACTTCCGGCCGCCTCACCCATCGGCGCGCGCTTCGAACCATCGCGATC
>Ga0070698_100008400_pt1 | contig 11157 bp, 1 predicted proteins | sample KBSK1502metaG_FD_65477 | JGI IMG/M metagenome (GOLD analysis project Ga0070698, IMG submission 65477) | Corn, switchgrass and miscanthus rhizosphere microbial communities from Kellogg Biological Station, Michigan, USA - KBS K1-50-2 metaG | ecosystem: Host-associated > Plants > Roots >...
GAAAGAGCAGGGACATCTCCGCTTTGGCACGCTGGCACCGGCCTATGGAGAAAAGGCAGACATCCTCGCCCAAGTGGGTCGGTTCCAGGAGGCGTTGTCATGCGCTGACAAGTCGCTGGCTGAGGCCGAGCGGCTCGCCGCAAGAGAACACGCGCTGTCGCAGGAGGAGGTGTGGTTCTGCCGCGCGCGTCATGGGCGTCTTTCCCTGCTCCTGGGGAGCATCGATGAAGCCGAGCAGGTGCTCCGTGAGGCGCTTCCCCATCTGCGCCAGACGCGCAGGAGGATGTGCGCCACGCTGACCAGAAACGCAATGGAAGAGATCGAGCAATGGCGTCGCCAGGCGTCCTCACCCCGGTACCAGCTGGATTGGCGCTGGGTCGAGCGCTATCGCGAGCTGGCCTCCTACGACAGTTACTGGTGGCTCACCTGGGCCGGCCCCTTTACCGAAGAAGAGCAGCAGCAGTGGGATCGCCTGTTCTCCCCTCCACTCGATGAGGCCACCAGGGAGCAGTTAGGCAACCTGTTACTGCGGTCGCGGGAGCGCGAATTGGAGGCAGCGCGAGCTTTGCAACGCGAACCGCACCTCTGCTACCCGGCCATCGACATCACTGACGTGCGCCACCGCATCGCGGAGCTCCTGGCATTAAAAGCCGAGATCGGCCAGAGGGAGCCGAACGCGCTTGTGCGCCGTCTCTACCAGGAGACGATCGGGGAAGAGGGAGACTTCCTGCGCTTGATCGAGGCGACGTATGAGGGCAACACCGAACAGTTCTGGGCGTGCAACCGCCGTCTGTTTCCCCTTCCCACTGCAGAGGACATGCAGGAAGCGTTCTCGCGTGTCGTACACACCGTGCAGCAAGGATTCAACCACCCTGAAACGGTAGAGGTCAGCCAGCAGTTGGACGAGTTCCTGCGCACCCGTCTGCGCCTCTCGTTTGAACACTGGGCGCGTGAAAAGACGGTGCAAGGGGAACAGCAAGCCATGCCGCCATCCTCAGGGCAACCGCGCCGGATGGTATCCGCCGCTACGGCCAGGCGCTTCTTCACAGCGATCTTGCAAGCAAGTGGCTCCGAGGGTTGGCAGGTGGTGATCGATCCCAACGCCACCAATGCGCGCGTGGAACAGGGACTGCGCCGCTTCTTCCTCCCGGAGCAGCGCTTTGCACTGGAGAAGATCCGGCATCTGCTCACGCACGAACTACTGGGACATGTGGGCCAGTGCGTAGCGGGGGAGCGCTCGGTACTCGGCCTGTTGGGCATCCATACGAAGAACTCCCAGCCGACGGAGGAGGGCCTTGCGCTCTATCACGAACGGCAACTGGCGGCGCTCTATGGACAGCCCTTCAACGAATCGGGGATGTACAACGGCATGCTTGCGACGGGGCTGGCCAGTGGGATCGTGACCCCGCCACAGACCTTTCATTCCCTTTTCACCTTCTTCGAATGGTATTCCCTGTTGAGTCGCCTGCTCAGGCGTCCTGATACCAACAGGCAGAAAGCGCAGAGACAGGCGCGGGCCTATGCCCTTTCCACCTGCCTTCGGACGTTCCGGGGTGTTCCCGATCTGCAACGGGTGGGAGTCTGCTATCTCCAGGATACCGTGCATTTGCATGGGCTGCGCGTGATCGAACAGGCAGTGATCAAGGACGAAACGGTCCTTGATCGTCTTGCTGTGGGCGTATGTGCCATCGAATATCTGCCTGCTCTGCGGGAATTGGGGATTCTCTCAGCTCCACAACCGCTGAGAAAACTGGCCTACGATCCGAATCTGGATTCTTACATCTTATCTTTTGAAGGAGAAGCAAAGGATGCATAGTTATGCGTACATCAGGCGCGGAATTCAGGTAGAATTCAAGTAAGCCACCGCTGTTAGCCTGTCCACCCAGAAAAAGGAGCGCACAATGAACAGAAAACGAAACGTCTCTGTGGGAAGCAACTCGATACCCCCGCTCAACCCTGATGACATGCCCCCGCCAGAACCAGGCGATGACGACGATGAGGATGACGATGAGGATGACGACGAAGAGTAAACTTCATTTCGTGTTAAGTTCATCAGTCCTACTCATGAGTTTCTAGCCACAACAACTTATCATGAAGTTCTCTTTTAAGCCAGGGTAAAAGGGCATCATCTCCTCGTGCTTCGTCAAATCGTTCATCGACAAGGAAGAAGAAGCGCTGTCTTGCTCGCGATATACTGACGTACAAGCGCGCCCTATGATTGGGATAATTTACATTGAGCGCTTGCGCTCCAAGCAGAAACACAGTATCGAATGCCTGGCTTTTTGCATTATCTACGGAGGTGATGATCAATTGCTGGTATGTACGATGTTCTTCCAGAAAACTAATATGACGATTGATATCCTTCATAGCTTCTGCTACTGTTTGCTTCCGAAAGTTCTTCAGTATTTCTTCAAGTTCTTCCTGTTGGAGTTCCTCAGTTGTTTCCTCTGCAAGAGGACCTTCTTGCAACCGGCTAATTGCTTGCCACACATCTGCAAAACGGCTCTCCGGTCCAAATGTATTAATGATCTCTAGATGCTGCCGCAAAGCCACTCCCTGTTCCGACGAGATAGTGATCTGGTTGAGAATCGCGTTATCTTTGAGTGTGTTTAAGAGAGGCTCCTCATTGGCTTGTGCTATCTTTTTCAAGCGCTTGATTTGCCAGTGATGAAAATTTGGTGCTACGCAATAACTTAACAGTTGTTCTGTCTCAGTATCGAGATGATCGTCTATAATCAAGCGGTAGTAGGTGAGTATTCGCCTACTATGTTGCGATTGATAACGTGAGTTATCCAGCACGGTAAATGGCTCCTGTCGTTCCCTCAAGTAATCTTGTACTATCTGAGACCAACCAGATATAGCGACCATCAACGCTACCTTACCTCGATCGACCTTTGGCAGCTTCTCTCTGTGATCCAATGCTGCTTTGACCATTGCCCGCAACATTGAATCTACATCACTATCCTTGGATACTGATATCGTTTCGGGATTGACTCGAATAACCACCGGTTTTTCTCCGCGATAGCCACTGGCAGCTATTTGTGGAACATCCTTACGGATTCTTCCCGCAACATCGAGAATTTCCTGGACTGAACGAAAGTTTGTTTGGAGATTATAGACTGACGGCAACGTTTTTCCACTGATTCGTTGGAAGCGTTTAACTAGAGGAGATGGCATCTGATAATTATCTGCTCTGACTCGAATGTCCTGTGCGTCGTCTCCAAATGCCACGACATTACGATGTTTCTGACTGAATATACCGATAATCTCATTTTGGGCAGGTGCCAAATCTTGGAACTCGTCAATAATGATATGCTCATAGCGCCATTGATATAGTCTGGTAATATCAGGATTTGTTTTCAATATTACCAGTGCAAAGAGGATCTGATCATCGTAAGTGTAGCTCCCTCTATCACCTAACAGCAGAAGGTAGCGGCAATAGACATCATACACGAAATCTGTCCAGTTCGGATTATCTGGCCTACCCAGTACCTTACTAAGAGTTTCACTATCGATCAAACAACCTGGGAAAATACCATATTGACGTAATCGCGCTATGTCATTCAGGCATTTATCCGCAGTACTCGAGCTTGATCGCAACCAAGCATTATATTGTTTTTGTTGCAGTATTACTTCTTGGACTTGTGACAATTCCAGGGCTTGGCGTAAAACTTCTAGAGCTTCTTGTACAAGAGGACGTTCTTCTTGTTTTGATGCCAATAGCCGTAGACCCGCATTCCCAGTATAGTACGGTTTCCCATCAGGCCGAAGCAAAAGCTCGCGGTTTTGCAGGAAAATGGCTTTTCCCAGGTTATGGAGGGTTCTGGCGTAAATGGTCTTGCCATTTTTCTGATAAACCTTCACATTGTTGCTGATACGATCGACTCCACTACGGAAGTGTGTCACCACGAGTATGTGATCATGAGGAACCAGCATGGACTCTACCAGGTATCTGATATGCTCTTCCAATACAGTTGTTTTACCACTGCCTGCAGGCCCCATGACTAAATAGTATCCATCTGTTATTGCCACAATAGCTCGTTGTTGCTCTGTCAAGTCGGATCGCATCTCGAAAGGTTCAAGCAGAGGCGCTTCGCCAGCAAAATAAGCGTCAAGCATGGACTTGCGCTGTTCAGGCGGCATCGTTGCATAGGCCTTCATCAGTTCAAGCTTGCGTTCCCCGTGACGTTTCACTAGTCGCAGCCGCGACAGATCGATCTCTAGTTGGTCACTGGGAACATCGTCTTGTTTGAACATAATGCGCATAGCGCTTTCGTGATTCTGAGGCGATTGTAGCAAGAGCAGCTCGAGCTTCGCAAGCACCAGTAACCCTTGTTCCAGCAAATGACGCTGCTCGTAGTCTTCCTCTTCTGCCACCATGTCCAGCACGTGCCAGGTATCACTACGTTCAGTGGGGATATAGCGTTGAGTAACCTCGCGCAATTGCCGAAAGATATTCTGGCACGTGCTTTTAGCAAGTTCAACAGGTACCAATCGCAGCTCGTAGTTTCCGGAAAGCGCGCGCTCAAAATGCTCAAATAATTGTAAAGGGGCAGCGGTGTTCTTAGATAAGATGTCAAGGAAACAGGTAAAAGTCGGCAAGGACACAGCCGAAAGATTCCCCTCGTTGTGTAATCTCTCTAAATCCAACGCAATATTTTTACCGTTACGAAAGGCCTGCTGATCTGAGATGTTATGTAGCAGATTGTTGACATCCTGCTCGAGTTGTGTGATGAGTTGGTAAGCTTCGTCTTTGCTTTTCAACCACCGGATCAAAAGATGGTTGGCATGTACGAGGATGTGTCTATTCATCAGGTTGTTGATTTCGACCAACAACGTTCTTTTTTCCCACCCTAAAAGATCGGCCAGGTCGTCGCCATCGATCATCCGTATTTCCCGTTCCTGCAAGCGAAATGCATCAGCATAACGAAATACATCGATAAGTTGCGTCGCTGAAACGCGTAGTGCTGGAGCGTGAATGCGCTCCTCGTAGCCATGCTCAAAGGAAAGGAGCCATTCAGTCTGAGCATTCTCTCCTCGCTCTAGCAAAGGTTTCCTGTTCGCGCAAGTATGTCGTTCCAAGTAGTAAAGAATCGACTGAGATTTGCTCTCACCTATATCTGTCAGGTTCTTTATTTCACTTGCTGTGACGAAAATCTCTCGTTCTCCACGACTTCTGAATTTCCGCAAAGCTTCATAGACATTGACGACCCCCTGCTCATCGATACTGCTCATCTTGTTGAGAACGCGCTGTTTTTCCAGATCACGCTCGTGATACAACAGAATACACCGAGCACATTCTCCATCCATCTGGAACTCAGGGTCGCGCCCTGCCCTTCCCGCCTCTTGAATATACGCCTCTAATGTTCCAGGTATATCAAAGTGAATAACGAAGCCCAATCTTCGCACATCTATCCCCATGCCGAAAGCGTTTGTGGCAACAACGCTATCAACTCCATCATCACGGATAAAGGAGCTGTAGACTCGTTCCTTTACATCATCAGACATTTGCCCGTGATATGCTTGAACGCTCAAACCAGCTAACTGTGGATGTGTACCCAGGCTGTTAACAATTGTTTCAGTAGTTCGTGTATATGCGCAGTAAATTAAGCCCCGTTGGCGCTGTCCATACGGCCTGTCCCACCGCCGGCGGAGCCCCTGCCCATCGCGCTCCGCCAGCAATGCAATGAGTCTCTCCACTTTAGCCTGCTCGATTTGCTCTTCCTCTACCTTGCACCACCGACCGCATGACGGACATCTCACACTCTCCACATCTATAGCAAATTGAAACTGGCAATGGGGGCATGGCAGTGTAATCCGCTCCACAGAGAACTCCAATTCGGGGCGTTCTAAAGATGCCACTTTCACAGTCGCTGGGTTTATCAGGAGACCCAGATTTTCGATGATTTCTTGTACTGTCCCTTGCTCGATAGTTCCGGTGGCGGAATCTATATAGCCTTTACGAGCTGTCGCGGTCAGAGCTATGATCGGAAATGTGCGCTTCTGCCCGTCACAGAGCTGCGTCTCAATCCATTGTTTGAGCCCTATATATGCTGTACGAAAGTCATGACCCCATTGGCTTACACAATGCGCTTCGTCAATAGCGATTAGTCCTATTTCACGCATAGCCAGAGCTTTGCGCAGTGAAGCAGAATGGATCTGTTCTGGGGCTATATAGATGATTGAATACCATCCTCGTTTGACGCCCTCAAGGTAGTTTTTGCGTTCAGCGGGCTTGAGTGTTGAGTTCCATGCTATGGCAGAGAAGACGCCCTTATCTTTCAGCGCCTCAACCTGGTCCTGCATTAAAGCAATCAGGGGGCTAACGATGAGCGTCACTTTAGGAACAATCTCCTGTGCCATGAGTATCGCAGGAAGCTGGAAGCAGAGCGACTTGCCACCGCCTGTCGCTGCAATTACCAGTTGATCGCTGCCATCGAGAATAGCCTGCACGATCTCTTTCTGGTTCAATGGCGCTTCTCTGAAGCTGTCTGTGCCCCAGTACGTTTGCAACGCCAGGTGCAGCGTTTCATCCTCAACATTGGTGTGTGAACTCAGCCCCCAGCGTTCTAATGCAGCATCGAGCTCGGCTGAAAACACATCTGGGACGGCTCGTTTCTCACCTGAAATTCCTGGCAAGGCATCAAGCAAAGTATCCTGCTGGAACAGCGAACAGACCTCATCGCGATAGACCTTTGAGTGCAAGCCACTATCGATGATAATATGTATCTTGGCAGCTGACGAGACGCGCGTTTTCAATTCGAGCAATGCCTGTGGCAAGAGGTAGGAACTGAACGGATTTTCGTTTGGATAGAGTTTGGCGTAAAGGCGAAGATGAGCCGCTACCTGGGGGTCTTGTTGATTCAGAAAGCGCAGCGGCCCTGTTGCCTCAATATCTACTGGGCCATCAAGCACTGTCTCCCGAAGTCCTGGTGGGACAAATGCCATAGTAAAGCGTGTCTCATCAGCAAGCCGATCGGCTATCTTCGTAGTTGTCCAGCCGAGCTGTGGAGATAATACCTGGCGGCTTATCGGATGAGCCTTGAAAGCCAGAGTCAATGCATTCGCCATGGCTGGTGTCTGAATCGACACCAACACAGACCGCTGGGGTGTAGCGACGAGACGATAGAGGAAGTTGCCGATACTGTGTGCCCATGGTCTTCTCCCCAGGAAACTGGCCGGACGTATGTCTTCACTCGAGGGTATGTGAATCTGAGAAGCGGGACGCTGGTCCATTAGAGACACCATGTTCTCTGGTAGCCCAAAGAAGCGAGTGAGAAACATTGTTTTCAACGCGCCCAATGTGATGGCGGTGCCGCAGATAAGGTGCTGTTTGTAGCGTTCCCAGAAAAATTGTCGAAACGCTTGCCGTAGGTTCTTATCCAACCCGCAAAAACTCCACTGCTCGATGCTCCAAGTCTCATTGTCTGATTGGCGTGCTGTTCTGACTTCCAGCCAATAGGCATGAATCTCGTCAGGAGTAGTTGCTTCCTGCGCAGCCTGATGGCATAGCTTTTCTAATGTAGCGGCTATCACTGCACCGATGTGTCCAGTTGATTGTAACGTGGACAAGAGACTTCTACTATCTTCGCCCTGCGGTTGCGCCAGATAGGGAACGATACTCTGCAGAGGGACGCGCTCATACAACCCTGGATTGCTTATATGTTCCTTCATGTACCGAGCAATCTGCGCATCGATTAGGTGAAACACCTCGGACGACCAGGCCCGGATCCGCTCGCTTGTGACACATTCGGCAAGATACTCAGCAAAGCGCATTTGCAATTTGTCAGCGTCGTCGACGATGATTAAATCCGCCTCTGGTTGGTTTGGTTGATGGAGGAAACTCTCATGGGTAGCAAACAATACCCGGTGATTCTCAATGGCAGACTTTGCGGCAAGCATACCGGGGCAGTTGTCAGGATGCCGCCAGTCGCTAGCACAGCATGATGTGAGCAATATCTGTTTCAACTCATTGAAAAATGGGTCGTCGGAGGGCAGGCGCAGCGGATACAGTGTCTGCGCATCGTGGTTATGCGATGCCTGGTAGAGGCAAAAGAGCGCGAGTTTCACCTGCCAGTTGTGTGTTTGCTCGATAGCTTGTCGCAAACGATGGGGACAGAGCAGCGTTTGAGGATCAGGCAGCACGAACAGATCGAGCGTGTCCTGAGACTGTGCAAGCATTCGTTCCAGGCGCGTCCGTGAGTTCACAACGACAACAGTGCGCTGCTGCAAGGGCAGATGTTGAACGTAGGAACCGGAGGGATCGTAGCGTTCAACGAGCGCATCGATGTGTTGTTCAAGAGCTGCAAGAATGGCAGGGCTGGCCGACTCCTGCTTCACTGAAGCGAGGCTATATGGCATTGTAGGCAATGGATCAATAGCAGGGCAGGGTGCCGGATCAACAGCAACGCCCCTCGGCTGCAACACCGCTCGATCAAAGGCTCTGCCAGGAGGAACGAATGCGCGGAATCCGGCGAGTAGGGGTCCACCCCGTCGCACCAACTCATCTCCCAGCACGTATAACAGGTCGGCACATGCGCGTGCATCGGCGAGCGCCGTGTGCCACTCTCCCTGGGGGAGGATATTATGCTTGTCGCAGAGCAGAGCCAGGTGATGGTGAACACTGTCGGGATAGAGCAAGCGAGCAAAGGACAACGTATCGATGATCTGATCGTTGTCGATCTCAATATCCATTCCTCGCAAATGCTTGACATCGAATCCTTGCAAGTTATGACCAACCACTATAGATGAGCCGATAAATTTCTGAAGGAGGCATGCTGCCTGCTCTGGCTCGACAGCCTCATTTTGCCGATGAGTTACCTTTGTGGGAAAATCACGCTTGATGACCAGGCTGCAGGTATCCAGTTCTGTGTGACCTTTACGGCGCACCGCTGCTATCTCGAAGACGCGCGAGCCATCAGCGGCATCAGGCTGGTAATCACATTCCAGGTCAACTACTACGACAACAGGAAAGGCAAAATCTGGATGCAGGTGCAAACCTCGAAGAGCATTCCAATCGCCGGTACGGTACAACTCCAGTTGAGGTATCGAGTTGATAAAGCGTTCGGCTTCCTGAAACGCTGCTATCGCAGCTATACCTTCATTCTTCTCCAAAGAAAGTTCACCAATACGTTTCCAAGCCTCTCCGCATCGCGTATCCGAGGAAGCAGTGGATGCAATAAACTGATGGAGTATTTCTATCTGTTCCTGCGCTGGATCGTGTCGGTGCCACATTGCTTCAGCAAGGAGCCAGAGGCGCTCTGGTGTGGGACGTTGCTTTACCAGAGCAGAAAGTACCGATTTCACCTGAATGTAGAGACCCTCGAGCATCAGTTCCTGAACAAACAGCCAGTCAGAGTCTTCAAAAGGAACACTATACGAATCCAGGACGTGGTAGAAGCGAATGACGAGGTCATCATTTCTCGGGGCGACAACCCATCTCAATGTAACTTGGTGGGCTAACGCTGCCAATCCGGGTAGTGAAAAAGGCGCAAGGTAGATGAGAAGTTGAGCAATACGGATATCGTCATTGTCGACGATGAGCGTGAGTGCCTCTGCTCGCTTTTCTTCAGGGATGTGAAGAAGGATGATATAGAGTGTTTGCAGATTACTCTGGAATAATTCGGTGCGGGCATTGCCGATTTCGAACAACTCTGGGTAGATGCTGCTAATTCGCTGAAAGACCTCCTTGCTTCGGCTCCCTGCTGGGGCATTCATGATATATTGCTGGAACAACTCGAATTGAATGTGGGCGGGGCACCTTGAAGTTTGCGGATGGAATATGAGAGCCCAGAGTTGATCACTATCTTGTTTGTTCTTCATTAGTGCCAGCATCATAGCCTTCTCGTGAGCTTCAGCAGCAGTATCGTGAAGACCGAGAGTTGTCAACGTGTCCTGTATGCTCAAGTAAGGGGCAATTTCTGTAGTTCCCCGTTTGATTATTTCTCCGCAAGCCGCAAGAAACGGCCAAAACCATACGAGCTTTAACAGCACATCTCTGGACTTCAAATAAGCTGACACAATGCCAGGAAAACATTGGAATGCCTCTTCATACGTTCGGATCACTTTTTCATAACATTGAAGATTGATGAGAATGTAGCTTATGCTGATATAGCAAGTTACATCGTCAGTATGTAATCCTATGGCCTTTTCATAGCATCTTAAGGCCTTCTCAGGTCGACTTAACGCAAGATATGTATGTCCTATGTCTACGAAAGCCTGCACAAGTTGGTTGTCAAGTAGAAGAACCTGTTGAAAGACCTTGAGTGCCTCCTCATAGCGGTTCAATTTGTATAGGGCTTTTCCCTTGCCTAGAAGGGCCGGTACACGTCTAGGATATATCTGAAGATGTTGATTAAATGCAAGCAAAGCCTCATGGTAGCAGTGGCAGTTGAACAATGCGTTTCCCCTACCAATATCGGCTCGTATATGGTCGGGATCTATCCGAAGAGCTTTGTTGAACATCCAAAGAGCTTCTTCGTACCTGCGCTGGGAAGACAACTCATCAGCATTATCACAATAATCATTTGCTTTTTTGAATCGCTCATACTTGGATATACTGAAAATATTGCTATGGTATTTATTATTACTTGGATCGAGTTCCAGCGCCTGGGTGAAAGCAGCTAATGCTTCTTGATATCGTTTAAGCTCGCGAAGAGCAATGCCTTTATTGTTATAGAATCCAGCAATGTTATTATCTGCTCTTGCCAGTCTGATGGCTTCTTCAAAAGCTTTTATAGCTTCTCCAAATCGTGCTTGACGGCAAAACACCAAACCGGCAACGTTATATACAGATGCATTTTGATGGTCGAGTTGCAGAGCTTTTTGATAAGCTAGCGTGGCTCTATTAATTTCCCCCAGTTCTAACAGTGCGTAGCTTTTTCCAACATAGGCAGAGGTATTGTTCAGATCAATAGCGTGGGCTTGCTCATAGGTATGAAAAGATTGCTTAAACAGACGGAGTTGGCGCAGACTATCGCCTTTGCCAACATAGGCACTGGTATCATTGGGATCAAGCTGAATGGCTTCTTCGTAGGCAGCAAGAGCTTCCTGATATCGCTTAGCTCTATAATGTTCGGCCCCCTGCTGCATAAGTGTGTGCTTGAGTGATCCATCAACTTCCATACCAACATCGTCATTCTCGCGATTCATAGTCTC
>Ga0070698_100008401_pt1 | contig 11157 bp, 14 predicted proteins | sample KBSK1502metaG_FD_65477 | JGI IMG/M metagenome (GOLD analysis project Ga0070698, IMG submission 65477) | Corn, switchgrass and miscanthus rhizosphere microbial communities from Kellogg Biological Station, Michigan, USA - KBS K1-50-2 metaG | ecosystem: Host-associated > Plants > Roots >...
GAAACTTGCCTCGGCCGTTAATTATCTGTGCTCCATTCGGCAAGGGAAGTTTTCCGCTCTTACCCATGGCCCGGATGCGATTACCGGTGATGATGACGGTCATGTCCGGCTGCGGCGGAGCGCCGGTCATGTCGATTACTGTAACGTGGGTGATAGCCAGTGAACGTTGTTGCGCTCGTCCTTGCGAAGACAAGCCACTGCAGAAAAGAAGAAGGATTACTAATGATGACTTCATTTTGATCAGACGCCGAGCGATTTGGTTAGACTACTAGATGAGATTTGACACCGGTCGAGTAGAGTAGTTCCCAATTAGTTATAGGCCGAAGCCATCAGGCGGTTTCAGAACCAGGAGCGAAGCGACTGCACGCAAGAGGGCGGGCTCATGATTAGCTTTAGAGACGATGTGCCGCTCTCTTGCGTGCAGTCGCTTCGCTCCTGGTTCTGAAACACCCTCCTAACTGCACCTTACTCCTCAAGAAAGCGTAGAATCGAATTTCTCAAATTGTGCTCTCTCCAGCGTCTACACAACTCAGCAGGCGGGAACACAAGCTACGACGGAGAAGGGGGAGCTGCATCTTGAGGGTTAGTCACTTTGTCTGGGTTTTCTATAATGATTTCAGATTCTATTTTACGTTGCTGACTTTCTATGTCCCCAAAAACTATGTGCGCCCTGGAAATTCTTCCTAGCCAAAAGACCAACCATAGAATCACAATCACACCCATGAAGAAACCGAATGAATTAAAAAAGACTGTTGAAAGTGATTGTTGATACCAGGGCTTTGTCATCATCACTTCACTGACACCTTCGGAATGCGAAATGTAGATAGTTTTCCAACCGGGGGTATATCCAAACAATCTGTTACTCCAAACAGTGATAGTAAAGTGTCCGCCTGGATGAAGGTTTCCTAAGGCGATTGCTCCGTTGAACGCCTCGCTTTTAGTGGCTTCTCCAGATTTCTCAATTTGAAATACACCGCGGAAATCGAAATCTAACTTAACGTCTTTTGCTTCTTTCTCACCAGAATTAGAGACTACAAAACTACATAATTGATTCACTTCTTTCATGTCCCTAACCAAATTGACATTTTTATTCTGCGTAATTAGGTCATGAATCTTAATTGCGACTTCATACCTATTTTCTAAAGTCTTAGGTAAGAGTTCGTCGATTTGAGTAGTCTCAGGGATAGTCGACAGCTGAGTGACTTGGCTGTAAAAACTCTCAGAAAGGGAAAAGTCGTAACAGTTACCAGAAGCAGAAACGTTTGGCTCTTTTATTCTATACCAAGCATAAATACCGATAAGCCCACCGATAGCTGCAATAGCACCGACCAGGAATTTCCCCACAGTGGGCCAACTAGGTTTTGACATGATGAGGTCTCCAAGAAGCGAAACTATAGCAGTTAAATAAGATTACTCTAAAGAAAACCCCGCCCATAACCGAAGTTACGAACGGGTGTCCTAGCCAAGCCTCTCCCTCTCTTTAACCTTCGTTTTGCCACCCAACGCGATCATCGCAGCCAGCGCAGCTTCCTTTTGGTCCTTTCCCCATGGCGGACCAATTTCTCTGCCAAGTCCGGCGATACGCTTCGTCAGCTGACCTAACGGTGTGCTCAAGGTTCTTACCGCGTAATCGTAAAGCTGTTTCTCAGGAACTAACACAAAGGGCAAGTCACATTTTGTCGCAGCTTTTGCCAGTGCTTCCCGAAACAGAACTCCCTCGGCCTTGTGCATCCGGAAATGTACGGCGAGTATCTGTGCGACACTCCAGTCGGGCATAGGTTCACCCATAAGCACGGCACAGCCAACTATGCTATGACCGTTCCGCTCCGCTCTTTTGATCGCTGCACGGATCTCTCTTATAGCGTTTCGGTGGGCCGCCTGCACTCCGCGTTTGACAAGCATCTCAGCTTCGCGCAACTCCAATTCCTCGGCCTCATGGTAAGGCTGCTTTTGCCAATTCTCTTCCACAAGCTCGACTCGGCGACGCTCGACTACTTCAAAGTTGCCGCCATCGAAACCAAGAACAAGCAACGCTGCCCAACCCGAGTGTGCTTTTAGACCGAAGGCTATTTTCATTTAATGGCTCCTTCGAGAGCGTGCAAGCCCGTCTCAATACTCCGGTCACCTCAATAATGATGGGCCTTTCGAGTTGAATATGTTCAGCTCGTCATTCATGAGAATAAGCTCAAGGCTTCAATCCACCTCCGACCTTGGTAGTTCCTTAGCCACTCAAGAATTTTGCACTGGCTACAACTCCGAGCATCATAAGAGTGCCAGCGGCGAAAGCCATTGCGATGGAACGCTTGGCGACTCCTTGACGCACCGCGCTCACAAACGCCCACGAGGAGAACGGCAGGTAGAGAAATACTGCCGTGTAGACGCCAGGTGAGACGCGTCTTTGTACTAATGTTGGCAGAAGATGGAAAAAGACCGCGTTAATCAACGTCGCTGCCGGTATCACAAGAGGAAGCACAGGTTGCCTCCAGCCAAGGCTCGCAAAACAACAAGCAGCAATAACGAGGACGGCGTTAGCGACTACGAAAAGTCCTGTCGGCATCGCAATGCCCAACATCTCCAAAGCCCACTGCTGCCAGCCAGTGAGATACTCTTCAGTCGCATGTAGCGCGCATGACAATGCGACAATCCAGAGTACCCATTCGCCTGTCGAAGTACGCATTGGCTTTACTTTCATAGCTTGCGATTGAGGACACACAACACCCGAGGCACATCTTACTTTTGTGACGATTTTTGACTCGGCGCGCTCCAGTTCGGAAATGCGTTGAGACCCGGTGGAACAGTTAGTTGCCTTTCACCCGTACCGTCCACGTTGATCACAAAGAGCTGAAACCTGGCTCGTCCTCCTAGTGGTCGGTGAAACACGATCTCACGACCGTCTGGAGACCATGACGGTGTTAAGTCGGCAACGGCGTTGTTAGTAATCCGCGTCTGACTCGTGCCGTCCGCGTTCATCGTGCAAATCTCGAACGTTGCTAAACCCTGCGCATTGGGAGGCCCTTTTCTACAGCAGAAGACGATGCGCTTGCCATCCGGCGACCAGGACGGTGCTCGCTCCTCCTCTGTATTGTTCGTGAGCCTGATAGGCTTGCTTGGTCCAACAGAATTCACTACGTAAATCTCTGCCGTTGCCGAATTCTGCGGGTCGTCCGTCACTGCGTGACTAGTGAACAGAATCTTGTTCCCTTTCGGTGACCAGTCCGCATCATCGTCGATCGCTGTGGGACTATTTGTTAAGTTCCTGGGTAAGGTGCCCTTCTTCTGAAACTCGGCAAGGTTCATAACGAAGATGTCGCTGTCCGCGGTAGCGGCGCCCGGGTCGGGTTTGATTGGCAAGCCCTTGCCTGATGCCGAGGCATGAAATGCGATCATGTTTCCATCCGAAGACCAGGTAGCGGAACTTCCACGGGTCAGCCGCGTTTGATTACTTCCATCCGCGTTCATCAAGAATAGCTCTGAAGTATTTAGTGGTTCCCTAGTATCGCGAAGCCGATTGCTGTCAAAGACTATCCGTGATCCATCCGGGGACAAGGCTGGGAAACCGTCGAAGTCAGCATTCTGAGTGATGCGAATCGTATTTTTACCGTCACCATCCATTAAATAGATTTCGGCCGCGAGCCATGTTTGGACGGGACTAACCGCAGGGTCGAGCGTGGGTTCGTGGCGTGTACTAACGAAGGCGATCCGTGGATGCCGCTCTTCCTGTTTTTCAACGCGGTTCTGAGTTTGCGACGATACGATTAGAGCCGCCACCGAAACTCCAATCATCGCCGACGCGATCGAAACTAGGCCTCGCTGCGCTTTCACAAATTGCTCCTTTCAAACGAACAGATATCCTGGAGTCAGACATCAACGCGGCGATGTTCAGTCTTCGCGGTTCCCTCGGTGAGCGTGAAGCCAATCGTCTTCCCGGCTTCACTGTTGAATTTGACCGTAACCGCGATGAATCTGCTCGGTCTGAACGTGACATCGTCAATTGCTATCAAATCAATCGACTCTTCACCAGCCAGCACCGCGAAGAGCTGACCACCTTTGTTAACGATTTCGACGTCCATTCCCTTATCGCTTTTGTAATAACCAACGTGAGACTGCAGGAGTAGATCGTTAAGTTGAGGCGGCATTACCGCGCCCGCTGCTGTTAACATCTGGACGATCTCTTGGTTGTCGTTTTCACCTGCCGAAACTGCCATCAGCGCGGTTGTCAGCGATTCCGTGGTTAAACTAGCGTCTTTGAGCGCCGATTGAATTACTTCTTCGTCTTTTTCGTGGATGCCACGCATCAGCATCCCGAACGCACTCTCTTGCCCAAACGTTATCCAAAACCGATTGATGTCGCGGACTATAAATTCGCGCATGCCGTAAAAGGTGTCGTGAAGTCCCTCGACAACGTCGACGCGATCCCTGATCCGCTCGTGGAAGGCATCAACGCCGTTCGCATAGACGTAGAGATCAACATCACGACGTCGCGCGGCACTTGTCTGGCCACCCTGATTGAACATAACTTGACTGGCTCCAAAAGAGAGAATGGCAAAACTCAATCCTCCGCTGTCGTTGCCATAGGTTTCGTTCACAGTGAACCCGATATCCTGATACCAATCGACGGTGGTGCGTACATCGGGAACGTGTATCATTGGTGTCACTCTCTCATTCATGGCTATGCCTTTTTCGCCTGGTCGGTTCGCCAATAAATCACCTCACCCAAATTCTTGCTTACTATACGTCGCGATCTGCCAAGTGTTACCCCAATTGTCTTCAACCATACAGCGGCGGTCGCCATATGGCGTCAAACTTGGCTCCTCGAGGGAACGCGCTCCAGCCTCGAGAGCGCGGCGGTAGATAGCGTCAGTGTCCCTGACGTAGACGTAGAGGAAGGCAGTCATTGGGCCACGAACGCCTGCGTCGCTAATCATGATCTGCGAGTCACCAATCCTGAGCACAGCTGGACGTGATTCAACGTACTCGCCTGTCGCGTGGAAGACTCGCTTCACAAACTCTACGAGATGTTTTGCGTTTGCAGCCACGATTCGCGGAGTGACCGTGGCCCAGCCTTCTGGCGCCACACTGGACGGCGCATTGGTTTCTGTCATAAGAGACTCCACTCAGATCAGAATTCCAGCACAATCAAGGCAACCGCCTGACGCGGCAAAATAAGGCTAACGTCGGCAGTAGAATTCTTAACGTTTACCTTCTCAGTTACATTAATTTCAGCCAGACGACCGGTTCGTTCGAGTGTGGCGTATTGCTGTGGCGAAGGTTTTTGTGGTGACCCCATTTTTTGCCAGGCTACATATGCGTTGCTGTGACTTTCATCAATTCGGAATTGGCGCATCTTGAATTGGCCCGATCGCACCGGCAGATGGCTTAACCTGAGCTGAACGTTGGCGTCTGGCCCGCCCAGATCATCATCGTGATAGTGCCAGGTCAAAACATAAAGTTTGCGTTTTTCTATACTCGCGACGGCCGAAACGTCCGGACCATTGCGCACGCCGTCTTTGATTATTGTCTCGAGCGGAACTTCACCGTCACTTTGAACCGCAACCCGTTCACCGCTTAGTTTACTGAACATGCGAAAGACATTTAGTACGGGTAAATCAATTCCATTCGTTGCCAACACACGAAAACCAGCAAAATACGGCTGGTCTTCAAATTCAAAAGCCCACGTTAACGCACCTTCCAGATTGACGCCGTGTTTGTCCGCGAGCTGATATTCACGCGCAAGACTCGCCGCCGTATAGCTCGAATACATGGTTGAGTTGCGATAGCCGAGTTGTGCTCCCTGACACGCTGCACAACCGTCCGGATCAGATTCGCCGATGATGATAGGTTTGTTCTTCAACGAGGGATAAGAAGCGACGATTTCAAAGCCTCGATCAATTGCCTGGAGCTGATTGGCGATCCCCATTTGTACATGTCCACCGACGAACCTTGGCGCGCCCTTCGCATGAAAGGAAACAAAATCAACGGGGGTCCCTACTCCACCGTTCGCATAGTTCTTTCCGGTCAGGCAGTGTTCAAGAAAATCGCGGGTGAACTGCCCACCGCTTCCGGCGGTATCGGCGCCCCCTACTCTCGCAGTAGGCAAGGCACGACGCACCGCATCAATGGCGTAATCGTGTAACTTGCGAAACTCTTCGGGTGAGCCACGCCAGTATCCAATGTTCGCTTCGTTCCACACTTCCCAATACCAGGTTTCGACTTCCCTTCTCCCATATCTGTCGACGCAATGTTTCGCCCACTGGTAAACAAGTTCCGCCCAGCGCGAATAGTCTTTCGGTGGATAAGCCCAGCCTGTGTAAATCTCGTCGTACCGTGCGGTGGGGGTCCAATGGTGTTGGTAAGGTTCGGGTTTGATAGAAAGAGCCCTGGGCATAAAGCCGATTTGGACATACGGCTTAACACCACGCTGCAGATATGTATCGAAAATGCGGTCGACGATGGTCCAGTCGTAAACAGGACTACCGCTTGCGTCTTCGGTGTAGACATTAGTACTCCCCCACTTCAAAGCAGGGGTTCCGTCGCCGGTAGTTAGGAGATTGTGTGTGCGGAAGTAGACATGTCGTGGACGCAACTCACCGAATTCTTTGAGTAGCTTTTGCCCGTCTTTCATGTAGCCATAATTTGGTTCGTCCGCGCCAAAGAAACGCCAGATTGGTTTCAGTTCGCCTTTTCGTTGCGAAGCATCGATGGTGATGTTGATGGCGAATGACGGCGTGGCTTGCTGTGCAGTGACTGAGGAGAAAGTCGTAATGAAGGCGACGACGGTGACCGTGACGAGTTTGCACAATAAGTTCATGAAATTAGTTTGCGTTTTGGCAAACCCTTCCGCTCTGCCGGTTCGAGAACTTTGTCAAAAAGTTCCCTTGCCGAGATCATGACGACGCGATGTCTCGCTCGAGATGTGTTCGACCCCAAACACGGACTTCCTCAACGAGCGGCAACACCGATCGGCCATACTCACTCAGGGAATATTCAACCGGTGCTGGAACCGGACCTTGAGGTTGGCGATGAACAAGTCCGTCACTAACAAGTTCGCGGAGCTGTTGAGTCAAAACTTTCTGCGAGATACTTGGAATCGCATGTCTCAACCCCGCGAAGTGTTTAGGCGACTCAGCTAACCAGTACACGATGATCAACTTCCATTTGCCGCCAATCGCGCTCAGCGCGGCGGTCAGCGGACAGCCGCCAACTGGATTGATGCGCGAAGCGGAATGGTTACTTTCAGGTGCCTTCTTGATGGAGCTCATGAAGCGAATTATAGTCGTACTCGACGACGTAACGAATCGGTTTTATGCCGAAATTTAGCGGGGGTCGAAAATGATCGTAGAAGTTAGAGCTTATCGAATCAAGCCAGGTCGACGCGACGAGTTCATTAGACTCTTTGAAACCAAAGCTGTGCCGGCATTACGCTCACATGGGATGAAAATAATGGGTCCATTGCTGGACGTCGAGAATCCAAACAAATTCGTGTTTCTGCGCAGTTTTCCTTCACTCGAAGAGCGAGAGAGAATGCGGGATGAATTCTATGGCGGCGAACTCTGGAAGAATGAACTGGAGGGGATCGCGATGCCAATGATTGACAGTTACGACGTGATCCTTTGCGAGACGTCGAGCGGTTGCGTGTTTGATGCGCCTCGAGAGTAACGACTAAGAGGCCAGCGGTTTTACAAACCGTACTTCAGCCAATCCGTTCAATCGAAATCCAAGTTTCTCGTTTACGCGACGCATGGATCCACTGGCTGTGCACGATTCGAAATATTCCTTGCCATCTTTAATGCATTGATTGATGTCGTGAGCTTTCAGGTAGGTGGCTATGCCTCGGTTGCGGACGTCTGGATGGACGGCCGTCCCAGGGGTCCTATTTGTTGCGCTCGTGAAGCCTACGTATGTGTCTTTGTGTTTCATTATCCAAAAACGTTCGGGTGATGAAAGGTTAGTAAAAGGTCGCTTTAAATCCTCTAGCGATCCATCCAGTTGCCAGGTTGGATCTGGAGATGGCCACCCCTGTCGTGCCAGCTTGTGTAGCTCTGCAAGTCCAGCGATCGGATCGTCACCCTTCTCAGCCTCGTCTTTCATAGTGGTCACGTGAAAGCCCATCTTGTTTAGCTTTTCGCCCAAACTCTTCCACCGATCGAACGAGAAATCAGATTTTCGTAAAGACATTCCGCGCATCGTGTGGACTCGACTAAACCCTCGGTTCACCGCAAAACTCAAACTTGGCGGCATGCATTCAAATATGCGCGCTTGGAGATATTGCCCACCCGCTTGACTTACTTCGTTCTCTATTTTGGAAAGGAGTGACGAACCGATTCCCTTTCCAGTCTGACGTGGATCGACGATCAGATTAAGTCGGTAATGTGTATCGTCCAACTTATAAGCACCAACGTAGCCGTCAAGGACTTGGTCTACATGCACGAACCGGCTGCATTTTTGATCAAGACTGTCGATCTGTTGGCAGGGCTGCCAGGTAAAGCTTGAGAGATTCAAAGACCCATAAAGCGCGTCCCGAAGATAAAGCACTGCTTTGGTAAGAGAATTTTCAAAGGAGGTAATTGACATTTCAACTATTACGCAACCGGCAAGGCGACGGTTCACTGTTAAACAAATTCGGCCTTTCGCCCTACTGAGCACAACCAACCCTTCCTGGTTTCTTCAAACATCTCTATCTCCGAGTAGCCAGCCTCTGTTAAGAGTTGAGAGTGTTCTGAAACACTGAGGTATGTGGCTCTGATTAGTCTCATCATCACGCCGTTCAGAGGATCATATTTTCTTTGTTTATAGGCCTCGACAATAAGTATCAATCGGCCTCCCGGTTTCAGGACGCGGCGGATCTCCTTCATATCCGTCGCCAGATTCGGCCAGTAGTAATGTGTCTCCACCGCGGTGACCAGATCAAACATGCCATCAGGAAACGGCAAGTGTGAGACAGAGCCATGTTTGATTTCAACGCGACCCTTTTCAATCAACTGGCGATTCTTTTTGGAGGAGGTGACCACACACTTTTTAGAGTAATCAATGCCACACACCTTACCTTCTGGAGCGCGGGCAGCTAGCTTGCTAATCGTCCTGCCGCCGCCGCACCCAACATCTAAGATCGCAAAGTGTTTTTCGATTGATACGCGCGTCAATCCCCAGTCAGTAAGGTCGGAGTGAGAAGAGTTCCACATCCACAGGACAAGTCGACCGAGCCAACCGGTCGGTTTGCGGCATTGGCTCAGCAGATAAGCAATTGCAAGTAGCGCAAAAACCCATGCCGCTATTTGCTTCATCTTCTTATTTCAACCGACGGATTTAACGATCGAATAACAATAACTGTCTCTTGGCTGGCTGCTGATGTTTGGATGCATCAGGAGATTTCGCAACACACCTTCACGTTGCATTCCCACCTTCTCCAACACGCGCGCGGAAGCAGCATTGTCGACATCACACACTGCCCACACGCGATAGATCCGCTCCTGGTTCAGCGCCCAGTTAACGATCGAGCGAGCCGCTTCGGTCGCGAAGCCTCGCCGCCAAAACCGTCGAGCAATCACATAGCCGAGATTTGCTTTGAAGTCTTCAATCCGCATTTCGACCATGCCTATCAAGTCGTCGGTTGACTTCTGAGTAATTACCCAGGAAAAACTTCTGTGGTCCTTCCACGCAGCAATGCGATCTCTAAGGAATGCCTCGGTCTCCTCGACGCTGGAGTGAGGTTTCCAAATCACATAACGGACTACTTCCACATCCTGCGCATACGTCCGAAAGATAGTCTCTGCATCAGCAAGCATTGGCACTCTGAGAATCAATCGTTCCGTTTCTATGATCTCTGGGGGTCGCACAGGTAATCAATCCTCGGTGTATCAGATCTTCTTTTCGTAGAATCGACTCAATGGATCCTCACGATATTCGCCAAATGGCCCGGTCGCCTTGAAACCCATCCGCTCATACAGCGCGATCGCTTCGCCTTGATGAATGCCGGTTTCAAGGCGCAGCACCCCGATACCATGATTCCGCACATAAGTTTCCAGATGCTCGACCATCAATTTGCCTAAGCCCAAACCACGCAGCGATGGACGCACATACATGCGTTTGATTTCAGCGTAATCCGAACCAAACAGTTGAACACCGCCACACCCTGCCGGTTGCTCTTCGTAATGAATCACAAAGAACGCGACATTTTCACGAAGAAGTTTCTCGACGCTGTACCCATGACGACTTTCGGCAGGATAGAGAGGCCGCAGATGATTCTCGAGCTCAGTTATGAGTGCTGAGGCTACATCTGAATCCGGTCGCTCGCTGGTAATTACACTTGCCATTGTTGGGATCGTTGTAGAACTTTTCGACTACTTGATTTCCGGATCTGCTGCAGTAGCTTCGCCTCCCTGCTTATCGGCCGAGTGGATTACGCCTTTTTCTGTTTGATAAAAAGAGCGCCGGCCGGTCCGGCGGTAGTCTACGGGACTTGCCCATGCTTCGTAGGACTTGCCATCGTCCTTGGGCTTTACGCTAAAACGGTAGCCGAGAATGTACCGTTCAGGTGAAAGCATTGCATCCTCCCCTTCGAAGAGCTCAGTCAAAGGGACATATTTTTTGCGGGTGCTGTATTTCATCTGTTCCTGATGGTAGATAACCTGTAATCCCTTAATCGCAGCGGCTTCATTTGACGCGATAGAAGACTCCTGATAAACGACGCAGGCACTTAAAGTAACAAGTGATACGACCCCAATCGCGAGACTCAGCCACCTAATCATTTCAGTTCTCCTTCCATTTTGGTCTCACCGGCAAAGCCACCGGAGTCGAAAACCCGCTATCTCTTCAGCCCTTCTACTACACCGTAAGGCGAAAGCGTTGGCACAATACGCGTCATTTCAAATCCTGCACGATCGAGCAGGCTGCGATACTCATCTTCCGTGCGTTCACGGCCGGTAAGGAAAAGCAGCATCTCCAGATCCAGAAACTTGCTCACACCAGATTGGTTGCGCGCTGGCACAACCATCTCAACGATCAATACTTTGCTACCAGTCGACATTCCTGCATGGCAATGACTCAGGATTGTTAGACACTCCTCGTCACTCCAGTCGTGAATGATATGTTTCAGTATGTAAGCATCTCCCCCCGATGGCACAGACTCAAAGAAGTTTCCACCTACAGATTCACACCTCT
>Ga0070698_100008402_pt1 | contig 11157 bp, 7 predicted proteins | sample KBSK1502metaG_FD_65477 | JGI IMG/M metagenome (GOLD analysis project Ga0070698, IMG submission 65477) | Corn, switchgrass and miscanthus rhizosphere microbial communities from Kellogg Biological Station, Michigan, USA - KBS K1-50-2 metaG | ecosystem: Host-associated > Plants > Roots >...
GCTACGACTAAACCGACGCAGGCGCGAATCAAGTTGGAGGAAGCGCTAATTGCCGCTTCGCGGGTTTATGAGGAAAGGAGTTCGGGTGGCAAGAAGAACGATACAGCGGGCACCGATCCCTCTGCCGTACCAGCGTCCTACAATCCGGCCATTCGACTGGAGTGGACTTCTCCGGAAAAGCTTTTCTTTGAAACTGCTTACGTCAAACTTCTGCGCGATGGGCCAATCACTACTTTCCAACGCTGGCATCTTTTGCAACTGAGTCCGCAAGCAACTCTATTGAAATAGCCCTCGACCAGCGCAGCGGCACCTGCCCGCCGGAACCGTAGCCAGTTTGCCGAGCCTGCCATATAATCCCAGCCGAATCGGCTCCCCGCGAATTCAATATCCACGACTTGATCCAATCGATACGGAGTTTTGAGTAATATGAGAAAACTACTGAGCATTGGTCTCACCCTCGGCTTGCTGTTTAGCATCGCGTTAGCGCAAGCGCCGCAGGATCCCACAACTTCACCGCAGGAGATCACTCCGGACGACGTCGTCAGGATCAGTACTTCACTAGTCCAGACCGACGTGGTCGTTATGGACAAGAACGATCAGCCCATCACGGACCTGACGATTGACGACTTCAAATTGACGGAGAACGGCAAGCGTCAGGAATTAAGATTCGTGCAATTCGTGAGCGCGGACCAGGCGCCTCGTCTTGAGGGTAGCGTGAACGTGGCCGGACGACCGATCGACCCGGAGGTGGCGCGGAATCTTTCGGCTAAGGATCTACGTCGCGTTTTTGCCTTTGTAATCGACGATTTGACCATTCCTTTTGAGGACATCGGCACCGTTCGCCAGATGCTCACAGACTTCATCGACAACCGCATGCGCGAGGGAGATTTAGTTGCAATTGTACGCGTGGTTGGCGGCAGCGGTCTGCTGCAACAGTTCACCACCGACAAACGCATACTGCGGCGCGCAATCGCTCGCATTACACCTCAGCGCCATAACTTTTCGGCATTCAACAATCTGGAGTCAGCCGAGTCGCTAAACAGTGAAAGAATAACTGCGGCGCAATCGATCCAAGCCGATGGCGGTTTTCCGGCGGAGGGAATTAGCAGTGCAAACACCAATTTCGACAATTCCGAACAGGGCGTCATCAGAGGTTTCCGGGCGTTAACGACGCTGTCAGTTGCCGGAGATGTAACCACCAGCATGAAGACGCTACCTGGCCGCAAAAGTCTGGTGCTGATTTCGGGCGGCTTACCATTATCAGAATCCCACCTGGCCCAGGTCAATGTCGGCGGTGCGCCAGTTCCGGTGATAGAGACCCGCGCCTATCTCGGCAACGTCGGCTACCTGCTCCGGCTGCTGGTGGATAGAGCCAGCCGTGCGGGCGTTGTCATTAATACGATGGACATTCGAGGTTTGAAGGCCAGCCGGGGCGTGGCTCTCTTTACGGATCCGGGAAACGAAGCGACCAGCCGTCTCGGTGGCGGCACACCAGGAACGGGCCGAGTGCCAAACATGGGAACCTTCGACAATCTGGCACTCGACACTCTAACCGGGCACCAGGGCTTACAAGCCCTTGCCGAATCGACTGGCGGTGTTTCGGTGGTAAATGTCGGCAACTTTCGCGAAGGACTCGATAAGATTTTGGCGCGCAGCAGCTACTACATACTTGCCTATACGCCAACTGAAGCCTTCGACAACAAATATCACAAGCTTGAAATCAAAGTGACTCGCCCAGGTGCAAAGACCTACGCACGCGATGGTTATTTCGCCACTCCTGACTCGGCGCGCGGACCATTAAGCAGAGAAGACGCGATCATCAAGGCAGCGATGTCACCGCTCGCCAGGCGCGACATCGAAATCGCCTGCAGGTTGCAATACAGATTTCTTCCCGAGAACTTAGCCGAGACGGATATCAATATCCTGATAAATGCTAACAACCTCCAGTTCGAAGAAAGCGCGGACGGGAAACACCATTCGACCTTCGATGTAGTGGGCTTCGTAATGAACAGCATGGGTAAGGCCCTCGGAGGTTTCAGTCAAACCGTAACCACCAACCTTACGCCGGCTGATTATAGGCAGGCCCAAAGCCTGGGGTTAAGCTACACCGCCCATGCCCAACTGCCGCCCGGAACTTATCAACTGCGCGCGGTGGTTCGCGAGAGCAAAACCGGCCGGCTGGGATCTATGTCGCAATATCTGGAAGTGCCGGATCTAAGCAAAAAGAACCTGACCGCAAGCAGCATTTTCCTCTACGCCATCGACGTGGCACCCGGCGGCAATCCGGCGCCGCAGCCGCTGACTACCCTGCGACACTTGCCGCGGCAAAAGGACCTGCGTTACGCCGCGGTGATTTACAACCCAAAAATCAGCGATGGCAAAGTTCAGTTGACCTCACAGGTAATTGTTAGTCGAGGGGACAAGGTGGTCTTCCAGGAGGCTGAACAGCCGATTACGGGGCCCATGCAAGAAGGTCAGATTGTGAAGATAGGGCAGCTGGGGCTAAGCAAGGCCCAGCCCGGCAGGTATGTGCTGACACTGGTCATCAGAGAACCGGGAAAGAAGGAGCGAGGAATTCTCCGCAGCGTCGATTTCAATTTGGTTGACTAAATCAGCGCCTCTATTTCCGAAGAGCGGGACGGTGAGAGCAGTTCTCCCGTCCCGTTTATTTAGGCTTATCTGGTGGAAATACAAAAAAAGGGAGAGCCAACCTGGCTCTCCCTTTTTGAAATGCTTTCCAGTTAGTCCTAGAAAGCGAGGCGTAGGCCGACCTGTACAACGCGGCGGGCGAACGTTTGGTCCGTAGTATCGCCAAACCTGGCGCCAGCTTGGCCGGCGTTGTTGACGCTGATGTTGGGCAGGTGGTTGGTGCCGCCGGTAATGGCGCTCCCAATGCCCGGTTGCGGGTGGTTCAGGATATTGAAAGCCTCACCGCGAAGTTGCAGGCGAAGGTTTTCAAACACCTTAATGGTTTTGATCACGCCCATGTTCAATTGGTTGAACATGACGCCGCGTTCGATGCCGCGACCGGCGCTACCGAAAGGCGTGCCGAAGATCCTCGCGGCACCGGGGCCGTTGAAGATGTACTTCACGTCGTTTGGAGTGATGGCCACGACTGCTCCGGTGGCGTTAAGTTGCGTCAGGCTGATGAAACTATTCAAGTCGGCAGGGCTCACAGTGGGTATACGTCCGAGGAGGAACGCATCCACCCGGCTGATACCAACCAAGCGACGATCCACACTTGGGTTTGTCAAGAACGGACGGTCGCCGGCTGTCAGGTAGGTGTTGCCAAGTCCGAGCGTGCCATTGCTGGTCTGACCCGGTGTCCAGATACCGCCGCTGGTCAGGATGTACGTGCCGTTGAGCTGCCAGCCACCGAGGATGTGTCCGGCGATTCCACGCTGCTCTCTCATCCAGGGAGCGTCGTAGATGAAGCTAGCGGCGAAGGCGTGCGGACGATCAAGGCCCGAACGTCCGCGCTCGCAACGGTTGATGCAAAACGGATTCTGCGCACTGGCAGAAAGGATATCGCCGCCGCCGAAGGCGAAAATCTCGCTGGCGTCGTCGATCGTTTTGCTGAATGTGTAAGACGCGCTCAGGTTGAGCGAGTCGTTGATTAAGCGCCCGTTGTAGCGTGCCTGCAGCGAGTGGTAAATCGACTGCGCGGTGTTTGAGCGCGTAGTGATACCAGCCTGGCGGAACTGACGGTTGTTGCAGGCGCTCTCGTCAATGAACGGAGTGGTTAAGTCGTTGGTGCAAACTTGCGAGACAGTGCCTGGCGGCAACTGACTCGAGAAGCTTGGGAATACCACCGGCACCGTCGCTGCGCAGGTGCCATTTGGGTTGCGTGTTGTGCAAATGTTACGTGTGAACCCGTTGACCAGCGGTCCAATAAAGAAGTTGGAGTTGACATTCTGGAACAAGGCAACTCCATGCGTGCCCACGTAACGAACCTCTCCTACGTGCTTACGGCCAAATTGATGTTGCACGCCCAAAGAGAACTGCTCAGAGTAGGGCGAACGGAAGTCATCCGCCACCTTTGTCTGTGTCAGGAAGAGCGGGTTGAGTTGGCCAAGCGGCAATAGGCCAGTAGACGCCGCAAACGACCGAATGATGTCGCCGGTCGGGTTCGCCGGCAGGGGAGCAGGCGAAGTAGTAACCGACGTCAGGGCGCTCGCTGGGATATTAAGAGCCGCCGAGAACGGCGCAGCATTCTGCACATTCAAAAGAATGTTGTAGTAGGCAGCGTCGTAAGCGATGGAGAATCCTCCACGGATCACGGTTGCGTCTTCACCTAAGAAGCTCTTCCAGAACTTGGGTGACCAGGCGAAGCCGACGCGTGGCGCAAAGTTATTCTTGTCCAACGGAGCCAGGGGCACCGTACGGATCGCCAGCGGCAACGCCTTGACGTAAAACCCGTTCGGGCCGTTTTCTCTCTCTACCGTCTGGTCGTGTAAGACGTTGATCGGCTGGCCGGTGTATTCGTAACGCAAGCCGATATTCAAGGTCAGGTTGGACTTGATTTTGAAGTCGTCCTGAATGAAGTAGTACTGATCATTCTCCGGGAACAGGAGCAGTGGGTTGCCGCCGGTAATCGCCACGGTAGCCGGAGCGTTGTTGGCGAGGCGAGCTGCGGGAGGATCCGGTGCCGACGCCGTTGTGTAGGTGTAGGCTCCGTTGTAATTTGGAAGAAATGGCGCCAACTCAGTCAGATGTTTATACTCGGCGCCGAAAAGCAGCGAGTGGCGGCCCTTTGACCAGGTAAAGTTATCTGCGTATTGCCAAACCTTGCCAATGCGTCCCTGAGGCAGGTTTGTGGCTGGCCCAATTGTGCCCAAAGCATTGGGTTTGGTAAGTCCGAGCGCACCGCTGAAGGCGACGTTTGCCAGAGCCACACCGATTTCGGCCGGTCCGGGAATGCAGCCTGGAGCCCCAGTAGAGCAACCGCCGCCGAATTCAACACTGATTTTGTTGTAGGTGGCGCGAAACTCGTTGACCATGGTGTTATTAAGTTGGCTGGTCCAACTTGCGCCCATGTTCTTACTGCCGGCCGGGATGTCGCCATCATAGCCGTTGTAGTTTGCAGTATTCGATAGAGCGTTCTGATTAGCGCTGGCTTGTTTCAAATAACGCAGGGTGATGTCGTTCTTCGAGTTCGCTTTAATATCGAAGCGCACGGCTTTGTAGGTTTCCTCATAGGCATTGGGAAAGTTACGTTGCGATTGCGCCGCCTGGAAAAGCAGCGGAGCGGTAGCCGTGCCCAGATTGATCACGTCATAAGGTCCGCCGATGAGAAATGGTCCCAGATTGGCGTAACCGCTGCAGCCTGCTGGCGGCGTGGTGCCGGATGCAATCGCCCTTGGACAAGGGGGGCCCGCGGTTGAATTACCCGGGTTCGTATTAATTAACGCCTGAACGCCCGTGCCGGTGATGGAAGTATTCGGCACTGTGCCGGGAATGGCGAAAGGGCTATACGTGGCAATAGTAGAGATCAGACCATTGCCGGGGAAAGTGGTCAGCAGTCGCGGAAATTCCGAGGCCATAATGTTCAGGTTATTCGTGCGACCGGTCGTGGTCGCGGGATTGCGAATCCCCTGATATCCAACCCAGAAGAAGAAGCGATCCTTGCCGCTCATCACAGACGGGCCGCCCTCGCCAAACCGCGGCAGGGGTAGGGGGCCGCCGACTGTGCCACCGTAAACATTGTATAGGTCACGGTTGGGCTGTAGCTGTCCGCTGGCTTTCTCTCGGTTATTCAAACTGTCGAGATTCCTGCTGTCCTGATGGAACCAGAAACCACTGCCGTGATAGGCGTTCGTGCCGTGTGGGGTCACGATGTTGATGATGGCGCCCTGATTGCGCCCGTACTGTGCCGAGAAGTTGTTGGTGATGACCTGAAACTCCTGCACGGCGTCCTGGAAGTCGACGAAGAGTGCCGGGCCAGCGACGCTGAGGTCGTTGTTGTCCGAACCATCAATCTGGAAGTTGTTTGAACGGCCGCGATTTCCATTGACCGAGAGACCGGTGCCGTTGGTGTTGGTGCCGCCGGCTCGGTTGGCAATAACGCCAGGAGCAAGGAGGGCCAAAGTGTCAATGCCGCCGCCGGCACCGTTTGAAGGCAGCTCCTGGATGCGGCGGGAGTCAATCGTGGTCGAGATTTGAGCCTGATCTCGCTGCACGACCTCTTCCGTGTTGGCCGTTACGGTAACGGTCTCCGCCACAGTTCCGGGCTCGAGCACGATCGCAATCGGGTTAACGATTCCTATCTTGACCGACACGCCAGTGCTGACGGCGCGTTTGAAGCCAGACGCTTCAACGGTCACGGAGTAATCGCCGGGAACCAGGAAGGTAGCATCAAAAGTGCCTTCACCAGTTGTTGTAGCCGTCGTCGTGCTTCCGGTGGCTTCGTTCTTCACCGTCACGTTTGCGCCGGAGACGACGCCACCATTGGCATCTGTGACTGTGCCTCTCAGCGACCCTGTAGTGGCCTGGGCCATCGCAGCAATAGCTGAGAGGACCAGAATCGCTGCCACCGCAAATATTCGCGTTGTAAACATCGTTGCGGCTTTCGCCTTTGGAGAACTTCTCATTTACTTATTTCCCTCCTAAAGATGGGCGTTAGGTTCAATAACAAAAACTGACAACCAGATTGCTTGCCAGCCATTTCCTTGGTTTCTCAACGCAACGTGCCGATCAGTTTCTCAACCTGAGCAGCGTCTGGTGCGTTTGGTGACTCGCGCAAATAGGACTCAAATGATTTCAGAGCCATCTCACGCTCCCCCCTTTTCAAGTAAAGCTTGCCGAGATGGAGTAGCGCGACGGCGTAGGTAGATCCTCCGAGGTCGTACGCAGCGTTCAACTCTTTCTCGCCTCTCGCCGTGTCGTTGAGATTGAGAGAAGCCATTCCCGCATAGAGATGTGCGGCGGGAGCAGCGGGCTCAATCGACAACGCTTTATCCAGAGTCGTTAGCGCCTCTGAAAACTTGTTCTGCCGCAGCAGGACGATCCCCAGATTCAATTGCGGATTGAAAGCCTTGGAATCGATCTTAATGGCTGCCTGCAACTGATTCTCAGCCTCAGCGAACTCTCCCTGTTCCAACAACTGGGCGCCGAGGTCGTTGTGAGCTGCCAAATAATTCGGATAAATAGCGATGGCTCGTTTGAGCGCCGCGATGGATTCAATTCCGTTGCCATCGGCGCTCAACTTGGTCGCTTTGTCAAACTCTTTCTTAGCAGCGGACGGCACGTGCTGGTCGAACATCGCGACCGAAATGCTCTTGCCACGGTTGGAGCTGGTTTCAGTTTTCTTCTCTTTCAGGTAGATCGTGACAAGTGAAGAAACGCCACGCCGAACCTGAACTCTCTCACTGCCGACATCGAAACGCCGTTCACGATCTGAATCGGCTTCGATCGTATAATCGCCTGGAGTCACATTCAGGAGATCGAATCGACCTTCCTGGTCAGTGTAGGCAATCATCTGATCGCCACGCATAACTTTCAAAGTTACTTTCACGGCGCTCGTTATGGGAGTGCTGTCGGGCTTCAGGACATTTCCATGAATGCTTCCAGTGTTCGATTGACCGCAAACGATCGTCGCGAAAAACAACGGCAGCGCCAGGAGTAGTCTCGACTTAAAGCACATCCTCGTGAACACTTAGGATCGGATACTGTTGGGATATCAAGGCGCCTGCATCGCGAAGTTGCGACCAACATCTTTCAGCGGGTTTGCAGTCCCGTTCTACAAAATTTCAACTGCAAAAAAAGTTGCTGGACGTGTGCCTTTGAATGCTTGACAGCCTGGACGAGAACTAACCAACAGCAATCGAGCAAAGCCCATGCCATGTCAGGCGTAGCTACGAAGTCTCGATTTGCTTAAAGATAGAGGATATTGAGGCAAAAGTTAGGCTAGGAATTCGGATTTTTATCCGATTTTCTGAATGGCTGCAGGGCCGATGGAGTTGGCTAGAAGGGTCAGAATCTCGGTCATTGGAGGGCGCCTGGCAGAGTGATATCTCATCCGGTTTTTGTTAAGGCTCGCCTTTCACAACCTCGAACTCAAAGTGCAGTTCCTTGCCACGGAAAATATTCGAGAGATAGAACTCCCAGAACTTTCTTGTAAAACGAAGCGCCGGCCAGTGCTGGTCAAGGTTGGTTATCCATTCAAAACCCAGCACGCGCCACAGGTTTGCCAGGCTAACGTAAGTGCGTACTGGGCGTAACTCCACAGTTGTATAAAAAGGAAAGGGAGTTCGATCAGGCATGAAGCAGGTGAAGGAATAGCTATTGAAATGGTTTCGGTGTGTTGGATCGGTGGCCCAATCGGGGTTCGAATAATGTGGCGTTACGATTTTTATCAAACCCGCGGGTTTGGATATTCGATGAAGCTCGCTCACAAAAGACATCACATCCGGAACGTGCTCAATCACGTGGCGGCAAATGATTAGGTCAAATTCATTATCGGGAAACGGATAAGGCAGAACCCCAAGATCGTGAATAACGTCGGCATCAGCCCGCGGATTTGAATCTATACCAATGGCGCCGGGATACTTGTTTTGGCCGCAGCCGACGTCAAGAATCTTTGGCGTGGCTGCGGATGCAGGCTGCGATGAAGCATCTGCAAGTTGTCCGGGAGCGATTCTTGATGGCATGGATTGCCGAATTAGTTTTGCTGAAAAAGAAATTGAGCGAATGACTTCAGGTCGAAGGGATGCACGGGCAATCCAAGTCTCATCGTCAGATCCTTGAGTGTCATACCATCGAGCATGATGTCTTCATCACTCTTGAGTGTGTTTTTGGGGATGATAACAAAGTTGCCGCTAATACGTTCTCGCGCCGAAAGCAAATCACCACCCGTTAGCAGACCGGCTACTGAAACATCGCCGCCGAAATAATTGTTCTCAACACCCGCCACAGTCAATTCAGTACCAAAACGGACGTTCAAACCCTCGACCAGCTGTCTGAGTATTGGAGCGAAGAGCGTGCCGGTCAGGATTGTGCCGTGAACTTGTGGGATCTGTGATTGTCGCTTAAGTTTTTTCATCAACGATGCAAACTCATTGTTGAATGAACGCACCATCCCGATACCATCTTCGATCTGAGGATAATTGCCGTAGTGTGAGCGCCCGGGCACAGCGCGTCCGGCGCGCAAGTAGATTTCGTCGCCCAGGAACGCGAAGGTTGTTCCCAGCTTCTTACGGAAGTCAGACTGAATAAGCGTGACCTCAGCGATCACCTGGCGACAGAAGTCGGGAGTTACCGCAGTCAAGCGAGCGTCAGTGTTGTAGCGCGTCAGGCCAAGTGGAACGATAGCGACGCTGCTGATACGCGGATACTCCGCGGCGAGGTCGGCAATCGTTTGCCTAAGAATCTGACCGTCGTTAATTTCCGGACAAAGCACTACCTGAGCATGGATATCTATGCCGGCATCCAGCAGACGCTTGAGCTTCGGCGCAATGTCAGCACGCTCCTTATCGATTCCCAATAGGTAGGCACGCACGTCCAGGTCGGTTGCATGGACGGAGACGTACTGAGGAGAGAGCCGCTGCTCAACAATTCGACGCATCTCGTCTTCGCTTATAGAAGTGAGTGTGGTGTAGTTTCCGTAAAGAAATGAGAGCCGTACGTCTTCGTCTTTTATGAAGAGTGACGGCCGGGCGTCGGCGGGATTACCGTTACAAAAACAAAAAATGCATTCGTTGGCGCATTGACGCGGGACAATCTGCTCGAAGCTCAGTCCAAAATCCTCGCCTTCGCCGCGTTCAATTTGCAGCTCCCAGTCTTCGCCGCTGCTCTTGCGGACCTCCAGAACCAGTTCAGTTTCGCCGGCCGTTTGAAAGCGAAAGTCGAGGTAGTCGCGCACCGGACGCCCGTTTACTTTGATAATCCTGTCGCCAGACTCGAGTTCCAACTCAAAACCGAGGCTCGCCGGCGAGACTTCGGCAATTTCAACCCCACGGCGGCGGATACTGGTTACTGCCGGAGTCACTGCAAATTCGTACATGTAAGAATAATGTCCGACAAACCGTAGTTTGTCGAGGAGGCTCGCTTCGGGCAACCGGTCCTGCCAAACGAATCAGGGCAGCTCATAAACGCCTTTCAGCGAATCAAAATCAGTCAATTTTGTTGACAATCCTCGCGCTCTTTGTTAGTTATGCAGGGCGTTTTAAATCCATCCAATATTTTTGGTTTTTCCGGTTTTCTCCAACCCTGATTCCTGAGTTGAGATCTGATGAATAACAAACTAAAGCCAGCACTTCTCGGCGGCCTAATCGTCGGCTTCTTGTCCGCCATCCATTCGATCATTCCGTTCATCGGCGCCTGCTGCTGTATTTGGAGCATTGTCGGTGGCGCACTTGCAGCCTTTATTTACATAAAAGGATCAAGCGTTCCCGTGAAGCTTGGGGATGGAGCGATTGTTGGCGCCTTGGCCGGCGTGGTGGGCGGGATAATCTATGTCGTACTCTATCTACCATACTCGCTATTTGTTGGCATGGTCGCGGTGCAGGAACAACTGAACCGGAGCGGCGTAAATGTACCGTTTTCGGGTACGATCCTGGTCATAATTGCAAGCATTGTCGGCGCCATAATGTTGGTAGTGCTATCGAGTTTGGGCGGAGTCATCGGTACGGCAATTTTCGAGAAGCGTAAAGACGGTGCGGTTCCGCCGCCACCGCAAAATTTTGCCTAAGTCGAAATCCGTTACTCCGACTTACTGATTTCAGTTGCGACTGAGTTTTAGACGGCTCTAATCTCAGCGACCCGAGGAAAAACTAATGTCTCAACAGTGGAGTTCTCCGTCCGCATCAGGTGCGACTTCGGACGTGTCAAACTATTTGATACCTGCGATCCTGTCCACGATATTCTGTTGCTTGCCTTTGGGTGTGGTGTCGATCATCTTCGCGACGCAAGTAAACAGCAAGTTAGAGACAGGCGATATCGCAGGTGCTCAGGAGGCTTCTAGAAAGGCCAAAATGTTTATGTTCATCGCGGTCGGCCTTGGCGTGCTGACCTGGGTGTGCGTCGTTGTTCTGTGGATTTTTGTTTTTGGAATGGCGGCGATAGGGAGCAACATGTAAGCACTCTTGGAGTTCACCGTCGAGTTCCTTGACGACCTGGCAATTAAGAATCACTTTCGGAGCATGAGTTAATGAGTAGATA
>Ga0070698_100008404_pt1 | contig 11156 bp, 7 predicted proteins | sample KBSK1502metaG_FD_65477 | JGI IMG/M metagenome (GOLD analysis project Ga0070698, IMG submission 65477) | Corn, switchgrass and miscanthus rhizosphere microbial communities from Kellogg Biological Station, Michigan, USA - KBS K1-50-2 metaG | ecosystem: Host-associated > Plants > Roots >...
ATCGTGACCACCAGCGGCAAATGGCGTGGGCGCAAGAGCTTCAGTGAAGAGAGCAATTCACGCGAACCTTCTTCATCGACCAGGTCGGTGAGCACGACCACCAGCGAGCGGCGCCGGCTGTTGGCCGAGACAAATTCAAAAGCTCGCGAGTAACTTGGCTCGATCATCTCCGGCTCGATCGCATACAACGCTTCCAGAGCCGCGTCCAGGTGCTCGGCCCCGCGTTTAGGCGGCAGGTACGCTTTAATGCGGCGGCCGAAAACCAGCAGCCCGGCGTTGTCCCCGGCGCGCGCGGCCGCGGACATCAGGGCCAGCGCCGCATGCACCGCCGAATCCAGTTTCGTTTCATTTTCGATGCGCGCGGTCATCAAACGTCCGGCATCCAGCGCGATTAGAATCGTCTGGTCGCGCTCCATTTGATATTGCCGCGTCACCAGCTTTCCGCGCCGCGCCGTCGCAGTCCAGGAGATGTGACGCATCTCGTCGCCGCGCACGTAATCGCGCAGCGATTCAAAGTCGCGGCCTTCGCCGCGCCACTGCGACTTACGCCGGGCCGCGACAAACGATCGCGCGCCCAGCGCTTTCAATTCGGCTTCACGCGCACGACGCATGTTCGGATAAACCTTGACGGCGACCGGCTGGCCAATACGATCCTGTCGCCATGCCAGCCGCCAGCGCGAAAGGTATCGGACCGCAATCAAACCGAATTCGAAGCGACCACGCTTTGGTGGCGTCAGCCCATAGACGAGTGCGGCACTGGTTTGTGCTTCGATATTCAGATGCGCTTCGCGGGCGCCCGTAAGTTTCATCTGCGGCGGATATTCGTCTTTCACAATCAACGCGATGTCGCGCGGAGTATGGTTGGCAATCTCAATGCGCACTTCGGTTTCTGCGCCGACCGCAAAGCGGCCGCCAAAATGCCGTTCGATGCCGACCTTCGCGGGCAGTTTGCTGTTCCACGCATCAAAGACCGCAACCGCGATGAGCGCGAGGTCGTAAGCGAGCGCCACCCAACGCAGCATCGGCCGGCCCCACGAGAGTGAAAGCGGCACAAAGCCGACAGCAAGCAGGAAGCAGAAGAGTCTTGAGAAGACGAAGCGCATATTAGCGAAGCTAGCTAGACTCTGGTCCGGCTAACTCCGGTGATTCGAGGGATTAATAAGATCGAGGTCTTGAATCCAACTGAAGTCACCAATATTCCTCGTGACCAAAGTGAGACGATGCGCCACCGCTGTTCCCGCCACGATAGCATCACCCAAGCCCATCCGCTTTGTCTGTCGGAGTTTGACGGCCTCGGTAACGACTGAGTCAGAAATTCTTAGGATGTTTGCAGCCTGAAAAAACTCGATGAGATACTGCCGTTGCTTGTCACCTAGCAGGTGATAGCCAAGAACTTCGATGCGGCTAACTGCCGAAACCGAATAAGCGTTCTTGACCATAAAACGTCGCAGTTCCGCATACTCACGTTTGGCAGAATAGATGATGATGTTACTGTCGAGGAGCATCACACGTCACGTCCGGGAAGAGGACGATCGTTGCGAATTTCGCGCTGCCATTCTGACGGGTCGGATATTTCGGAAAAGGCGTCGCTCGCGGCTAGCTTCTCCAGCGCCTCAGCCATCCGTTTGCGTCGATTTGCCGTCTGATTCGGTTCGTCAAGGATGGTCACCTCGACGGGTTGTTCAGGATTGAGGTCGACCGGTCCCGCGTCAGTCCACTCCAATCGATTTCCTTTCAATATGGCTCGATAAGTTTCCATTGGCGCTAACTCCAAGTTTCAATCGAATGCTCGCACAGAAACGGCATGCGGGCAAGTAGACTCGCAGATAGGTAGGTAGTGTCATATTCTGAAACCCTAGCGTCGGGCGCGGTTTTTCTTGATGCTCGTCCGGTCAAGCGAGTAATCTTCACCCAATGCGCCTCTGGCTTCGCTCTCTCTCGGATTTTATCATCGCAGTCGCTCCTCAGTGGGGTGTCCACGTGACCGGCGGTTTTCTAGTGGCGCTGGTGATCGTCTATGAGCATCTCACCGAAAAAGCAATTACTGGTTGGCAGCTTTAGACTGCGATCGTTGCATCGTTGTTCACCGCGTTCTTTTTGGCATGGAAAAAGGAACGGGAGCAATGGTCGCGGCTCGGGGTAGCGACCCTCTCAGTTACGCCGGCTGACTTAGTGGGCGCCTTCAAAGGGCGGACGGCGGTACAAGGCGAGTTGTTAGCCGCAACCTATGTAGGTAAATGGCTAAAGGTTTCAGGGAACCTAAATGACGTTCATGTCTACAAGCTAGGCGGTGTCCCGTTTATTCGAATCACCCATGTTACTCTTGCTGGTAGCCCGGCGGTTCTTATGTCATTTGGCAGAAAATGGAGTGATCGTCTTTCAGTTCTGAGTGAAGGGGAACTAATAACCGTTCTGGGCCAGATTGACAAAGTCTCTCGGTCTGATGTGTGGCTCAAGAACTGTGAGTTGCTCGACGTTCCTGCGGTGAATGAGACAGAATGCGCGATGGAGCCTAGAAACCTAAACAAGGCAAGTATATCCTCAATTTCCCAAAGCCGATCCGTAACGCCAGCATAACTGGCGAAAACTTCATCGCGGCACTTCGGCGGATTGGAGAATATCGGTAATCACCGAATCGGGAGTGGCGCCGTCCAGTTCGGCTTCAGCGCGCAGCGTCAAGCGATGACGCAGCACCGGACGCGCGATGTCGCGCACGTCGTCGGGCGTCGAAAAGTCGCGGCCGCGAATCGCGGAGAGCGCTTTCGCGCATAGCAGCAGCGCCACCGCGGCGCGCGGGCTGGCGCCATAATGCAGGGCCGGATGGTCGCGTGTGCGGCGCACGATGTCGACGACGTAACGCTGCACGCCCGGCTCCATGTGCATGTTGTTTACTTCCGCGCGGCAACGAATGATCGTGTCGGCGGCAGCCAGCGGCTGAATGTCCACCTGGTTCAAACGCCGCGCATTAAAGCCGGCATCCCAACGGGCCACAACCTGATGTTCCTCTTCAGCCGACGGGTAAGGCAGTAAAATTTTCAGCAGAAAACGATCAAGCTGCGCTTCCGGCAAGGGGTATGTGCCTTCGTACTCAATCGGATTCTCCGTCGCCAGCACCGTGAACATCGGTGAAAGCTGATAGCCCTCGCCGTCGATCGTCACTTGACGTTCTTCCATCGCCTCGAGCAAAGCGGCCTGAGTTTTCGGCGGCGTGCGATTGATTTCGTCGGCCAGCAGGATGTCGGTAAAGATGGGGCCCCGCCGCAGGCTGAAGCTCGACGAGCCCATATTGAAGACGTTGGTGCCGGTAATGTCCGAGGGCATCAAGTCGGGCGTGAACTGAATGCGCCCAAACCCGGCGTTGACGATGCGCGCCAGAGTTTTCACGGTCAACGTCTTGGCGGTACCGGGAACACCTTCGATCAACGCGTGGCCTTCGGCCAACAGGGCGACGAGAATCTGTTCGATAGGCTCGTCCTGGCCGACGATGACCTTGCGCAGCTCGTTTTGAATGTGTGCGATGGTTGGAGAGACGAGTTCAGGCATGTTGGTTTCCAATTTGAGATCTTGAAGTCAGAACCGCCTGCAGTAGCGCGCGGTTAGCGCTTTGATAAGCATGCTTTGAGTTTTAAGAACAACGCCCGCTACCGCAGGCGTTTCTGACTTAAAGTTCGATTCTTTCTGAGGCCTGTCGATCGTCTCGCGCGCGCGCGCCCAGACCCAGCCTCGATTCAATTTCCCGCAGACGCTTTGCCAACCGCAGTGATTCCTTTGCGTTGGTGGGCGCGCCGTTGATGACATCTTCACAATTTCGCATCAGTGTTTCAAGCTCTTGCCGGTTCAGGCCAGAACGGGCCGCGACACGCGCGGCAATCTCGGCCCGCGGACTGCTGCTGCTCAAACCCGCGTGACGGACCAGTACCCGACGCACGCGACCGTAGATATTTTCGAGCGCAAGATCATGCGCCCTGGCGCGCTGTTGCAGCTCAGCCATCGAGGCGACAAATTCCAGGCTCGATCGGCGATCCACGTGCGGTAGGGGCAAAGGGCGCGCAAAACGGCGTCCGCGCGACCAGACGATTGCCAGGCCAATCAAAGCAAACTGTCCACACAAAGCCAGGATAGGCGTGCCTTCGAAATATTGAATCAAAGCATTGTGGGTAGTGGCGTGGCCCTGATGGAATTCATCGAATGCAACCAGACCGCCGCTGCCGGTCACGACATTGATTGCCAAACGCAAATTGTCGGCGCGACTGATGCCGTTGTTGGCCACGATGAATGGATCGCCGAGCAGGACAATGCGACCCTGGCCGTGCGGGTAATCGACGAGCAAGCCGCCGTGCTCAGTCGCAAAGTTAATGACCGGCGCGGCGGAGATTGTTTTCAAAGCATGGTTGGTTGCCGTCGTGTTCGAATTGTCAGGCGATGGCTCTGCGGCGGTTTCCGCATCGCCGGATGACTCTTCAGAGTCTAAGCCCTCTTCGTTGTCGCCGGCGGTTGAACCATTGTTGGTCTTGCTGGTTTCCTGCGGAGCAATCGTAATCGCGGCGGCAAAACGCGATGGCAGAACTGAGACAACATCGCGCGCCAGCAAAGTTGGTTGGGACGCACTTACGGGCTTTACTCCATTAGTCATCTGATCGAGATTGTTTGGATCGATCTCTGCCCAGGGATAACTGAAGGCCTTGGGGGCAGTCTTCCAGACACCGGATGCAGGCAGCAAATTCGGATTCGGACTACGATCGATGATCACGAGCCGGCCGCCCTTTTCAACCCAGCGTAGCAACTCTTTGCTCTCAGTTTTCGAAAAAGGAACGACGGTGGGGCCGATGACTATGATCGTCGCGGGCTTCGGGCCGCTAAAGCTGAGCAGCGAGGATGGTGATTCGCTCCAGCGCGTCACCTGGTAACCTGATTCGCGCAGAAAATCGTATAGCGCCCGCGTACCGGTGGCCCCGGAATTAAAAGTTGAACGATCGGGCCAGCCTTCAGAATCCCCAGCCTGTTCTATCTTGACGTACGACGCGGCATTGAGCGCGATCAGGACCAGGACTACGACCACCATCGTGACGATGATGAAAAGGCGTTGCCGCATAAGTATCTGTGACCGTGTTTCTCTAGCCCAGGCGTTCACGTCTGGGTAAGCAGATTCAATTATCTAGGCAAATTATCTCTACGTCCTCAGAGCCTGCTGATATCCTTGCCGAAAATCGTTCCAATCGTTTTCGCCGGGCGGAACGAAACCGTACCAGTGAACCTCGAAACTGTTTGTGAGCCTGCGCATGGTCGAATACAGCGAACCTTTTTCGCGCACCGAACTCAGATAATCGCGGTTGGTTTTATGCTGCGCCAGGCTGATGATTTTGCGGTCGCCGAGTTCGCACAGGAAGGCAATGTAAGCCTTTCGTATCGCCGCGCGTAAATCGCCACTGTGCGCCAGCGCTTCCGCCTGGGCCAGCAAGTCTGCCGCGGTGTGATCCGGCTCAAGCCGCTCTCCCAGGACAATCCGCGCTTCGCGTTTTGGTTTCTTTCTGGTGCGATTGCGCAGATAGTGCGGCACGAATTTCCAAATCAAAAACCCAATTAACGCCAGGGCAACCAAAATCACTATGATTTGCGCAATTCCTGACATCAACCGCGAGCTGCCGGGCTGGATTGGCTTGGGCTTGGGGATTAAGCTGGCCAGCCAGCGCATGAACCTATCCCACAAACGCCCGATAGCACTGCCTTCGGCGGCTTGTTTCTGGTACTCGGGCCGCCGTAAAATTTCAGCCAGTCGTCCCTTTTCTTCATCTTTGCTAAGAGCCCCAGGAGACTTAGCTCCATTCTGAATTTCATCCATCCGTTGGCCGAGGGCCAGCAGACGTTCGCCAATGCGAACAAGCACTTCGTTACCGCCGTGACTGCCCAGGCTCTTTTCGTATTCGTCCAACGCGTCATGGAGCCAGGAATTGTCGACCACGATCGTTTGTCCTTCAAGCAAGACCGTTTCCTTCGCGGGCAAGAGCGTGCGCAGGCGAGCAACGGCAGTTTGGCGGGATTGTTCGCGTAGCGAATTCCCGTTAACGTGGGCGAGTTGCAGTTGTTGCACCGCGACCACGCCGTCAGAGATTCGACGTCGGTACTCTGTAAGCGTCGCCGCGCTTGCACTCGCCAGGCACATCAGAATCACGCACAGAGCGAAGCCAATGCCGGCGATGCGGTGGTTCAACTTTCGATTCGGGATCATGAGTCGCTTACCTAGCTCAGACCTAAGACCGATCCGGTTGTCATCGGGCCCGGAGGTGGTGGCACGAACCTGGGCGCTCGTCCCGTGACCAACGCCGGAGCGAAAGGAGATACCACCCCGGCCAGTTGTGGCATTTCCGGAAGTTGCCGTGCGGCCTGCAGTTCGATGTCGTATCCTTCGTGGCGCACGCGCTCGTCCACATAAAGTAAGGAAAGACAAAGCATCCAGATCGGCGCCAGCATGATATGGCTGCATTGCAGAATGACTTCATAGGCGATTACATACCAGGCAGGAGAGTTCGTGCCAAATGGTGAAAGATCAACCCCATTTAGATAGCCATACCAACCCAAAGGAATCATCAAAAGCATCAAAGCAGAGTAGGTCGCAAAGAACGTGAACAACGTCATGGCCATCAAACGGCGCACATTGCCGCTGGCCAGAGAGAAACTGCGGCCCACGGCTGAGAAGACACCTCGGCCTTCGACCAGCATTGCCTGCGGCACATAAGCCATTCGCCCCGCCAGGAGAAAAAAGAGGATTAGGCCGGCAACAATAGCTATCATCGTGCCTAGTCCGGCTAGGATTGCCGCCAGCCATCCAGAGAGCGCCTGTGCAAATGCGATCGCCCCAATAGTTACCATGGCAATGATCATATAAAAGGCCATGAAGGCCAGCCACGATGAAAAGCCAAGCCAAAGGGCGACCACAATACTGGCTCCTAACAGTCCCCAGAATCGCGACTTGACCGCGCGATAGGTTGAGCGCGCTGTGACCGGTTCGTTCCACAGTAGATGGGCTACGAGATTGCGCGTTGCCCCGCCCATTACGATCAGACTGAACAGCGATCCGCCGAACATGATCACCATACCGCCGAGAAACATAAGCACGTAAAGCACCATGCGCATCTCGTCCGGCGTGGCGCTCAATTCGCGAAAGGCGATCGTGGTAATAGTCGAGCCCAGGGCAAAGACCACCACCGGCGGCGCAGCGATCCGAATCAATGTCAGGAAGTGACGGCGATACAGTCGCACGGCCCGATCAATCAGGTCGCCGGCTCCGAGGGGGGCCAGCGCAAGCTCGTTATCGACGGAATTCATGCCGCGGGAATAATCCTCGTTTTGGGAAGGCGAATCAAGCTTTGCGCCGATGAAGAGTTCGCAAAGTGGCTATGGTATTGAAAGTCAAGCGAGGTCAGTGTCTGAGGTCGGCCGATTTCAGCTTTTGAATCAGGGTGTGCGCTTCGGTTGCATATTCACCTTTCGGAGCGAGGCGAAGATACTCTTCATACTCAGCTTGCGCCCGTTGCGGCTGGTTAAGTCGCAGCAGGATGTTCCCCGCGAGCAGGTGCGCTTCAGCAAAGTCAGGTTTCAGTTGCAACGTGCGGCCGATCGCCGGGCCGGCCTTCATCACCTCGCCCTTTTCCCAGTACAACCGGCCCAGCGTAAAGTGTCCGTGCCAGTTCTTATCCTCCAGCTTGAGTCCTTCGAGCAGGGTCCTCTCGGCCTCGTCGTAGCGCTTCTCGCGCCAATAAACTTCACCCCGGGCGAGCAGCGCTGTGGGGTCGTCCGATTTGATTTCCAGCGCTCGAAGTAATGCGGCCTCGGCCTTCGGCCACTCGCGCAGATCCATGAAAGCGGTTGCCAGCAGCAGATGCGCCGCGAAAAATTCCGGATAGATAAGTATTGCTTTCTGGAAATGCCCGACCGCATCTTGCTCGCTCTTTTTCGCCAGCGCCTCGCGACCGCGAGTAAACTCTTCGCGCGCAGAAGCAGGGACTCGGGCATCGATAACACTTGAGAGGTTCGGCACCGGTGCGTTGTTCGTATCGGTGCTCGAAAGAACGAAGACTAAATATGCTTTGAACAGCAAACTCAGGTCGGCCTCTTGCTGGGCCGGACCAAAACCGGGAGTATTGATGACAGCTCTGTAGTAGCCGCGCTGCAGATTGGTGAAGCGAAACCGCCCACGCTCGTCGGTATTAATCTGATCGACTATGCCACCGCTAAATCTTTCCAGTCGCACCGGCACGTTTCTGCCAGGTTCATTAGTGCCGGCAAGATTCACCTGGCCGGACACCTCAAATGACTGGTTACTGGGATTGTATGTATCGCGATCACGCTGGGCGCAAACAGAAGTAGCCCCGAACGTAAGAAATTGAATCGCGACGAAACAAAACGAGATGCGCCACATCGGAATTGAACCTCGAAGAAGTGAAAGCCGAACTAAGCCAGAGAATAATGCTACTTAATTTGATTGAAAACAAGATTTCTTTATTTCAATTCCGAGGAATTGCCGCGTTATCAGCTCCCCGTGAAAAAACACTGGCCGGACGGCTTGCAACCATCCGGCCAGTGTTCAAAAGGACCTTAACACCAAAGGGCGGGTGTTAGTGTCTGTAGGTCAATCCAAACTGAATCAACCGTGCCGGAACGGCAGTTTCAGTAATCTGCCCGAACGTGGACGCCGTGCCTATATCCACAGAGGACGGGAAGCGAAATACCGGATGGTTCCAGACGTTAAATATGTCCATGCGCGCCTGAAACTGGTGACTCTCTTTGAACGTGAACGACTTGGTTAGTGAGAAGTCCCAGTTCTGTTGCGATGGCCCGCGAAAAGCATTCCGCGGAGAGTTGCCGAAGTCCTGCACGCCCGAGCCCGCCGAGTTTGGAACCGGTCGTGCGGTCGTAAAACAGGCAGGGTTCAGATAGTGGTCCAATCGACTTGAAATTGGACCGGTGGTGTAAACATTTGGACACGCGCCGCTCCACGTCGCAGTTTCGAAGCCATTGCTGATTCCAAAAGCGCCGCCGGCGGTGCTATCAAACGAGGAGAACGGCAGTCCGCTTTGATAAGTGACGATTCCGCTTATGCCCCAACCGCGGAAAATCTGGTTGTGGAAGAAGCCATTCTTAGGCACGGGAAGATCGTAAGAATAGCTGATCACCAGCCGATGTGGTCGGTCAAAGTCGCTCAAGGCTCGACTGGCAAGCGACAGACTCTGATTGTTAAAGAGGTTAGCGCCACCTTGACCGGCACGAGTCTGATTGAGTTCATCCGTGCTCTGTGAGCCGCTGACATTATCAACGGTCTTGGCCCATGTGAATGCGGCCTGGAAATACAGACCGCGGCTCAGTCGGTGCGACAGTGTCGCCTGGAAAGAGTTGTAAGTCGCGAAGCCGATGTTTCCCGAGTACCGAGCACCTCGTTTACGCGAGAGGCCGAGAATCTGGTGACGCAACTCTTCATTATTGGCAGTGTTGGTCGCGATGGGATAGGCGACACCGTTTTTATCGCGCACCGTTATCGGGGCCGTAGGACTTGCAAGCAGGGCGATAAAGGGATCCCAGATTCCAATACCACCAACATAGTGTGTGCCTACATAACCAGCCTCAGCCGCCCATCCTTTCCACAAGTCACGTTGAATGGTCAAGTTCCACTGTTGAGTATACGGGGTGTAAGCACTACGCGGTGCGGACGTGAACGAAGCCAGGTTAATCGAGCAATTAGTCGCGCCAATCAACGCGTCTGTCGCTGAGATATTACTGGCATAATTCAAGCAGCGCTGCCCCAGTTCGTTAACGAAGATGGGTTTGAAGTTAGAATTGTTTACGTCGGCCGGATTGGTGGATATTCCACCCGGTGGCACTCCGTTAACGGTAGTCGCCGTGCTGGCATTGAACAAACCCGCAAAGAACGTCGCCTGCGGTATAAACGCGCTAGCGATTGCCGACGGTGCCGGTATGCTGGTGAAAGGATTGGCCAGTTGGAATGATGGCGGCGTTGAGTTACTTGAGAGCGGCTGCACAGTAAAGGGCGCTGCCAGCGAGTTCTGCAGAATATTCTGATTCGAAAGGCGCTGGTAATATAATCCGTAGCCGCCGCGCAGAATCATCTTTTGATTCCCTTCGAGATCCCAGGCAAAACCCACGCGCGGACCCCAATTGTTTCCATCGAAACAACTTGCCAGCGCGCAATCCTTTACGCCAGGTGTGCCCCTGAAGCCGCCCAAATTAACTTTCTCAGGGAACAGGAAGGGATTCTTGCCTTGCGCCGCAAGCGAGGGATCAAAGATGCCCGCACGAAACAGCTTGTCGTGGCCAAAACTCATCCCTTCCCATCGCAGACCGAGGTTGAATGTCAATCTGGAGGACCAACGGTAATCGTCCTGAATGAATCCCGCGAAATCCGTTGCCACGAAATTTCGCGCGGGATCACCGAAGGCTGATTGAATGGCAGTAACCCGGCCCTGCAGGAAATTCTGGAACGCAGTAAAAGCGTTACCGGCTCCGGTTGTGGATCCGAATGTAAGCGCTCCGCGCACGGCAAAATTATTGAACCGATTCAATTGATATTGGATGGCCTCGCCGCCCATGCGCAGACTATGCTTGCCTTTGGTCATTGAGAAAGTCTCGACGACGTTGTACTGATTGGATACCGTTCCGCGATCATCGTTGACGCCGGTCCCGACTTGAAACAGTCCGGTGATTCCCACCCGGTACATTCCCGGAAACTGACTGCTGTTCCCCCGAGTCGCGCCAATGTCAGACAGCGAGATGGAGTCGGTTGGAATGTTGGCAAACAGGAAACGGCTGAACCCAAGCCGCAGTTCGTTTATTTTGGTCGCGCTGAAGACATGTGTTTGCGTGATCGAAAGGAATCGATTGAATTGCGTGTCTGTGCGGGGAAAAGCAAGGGTGCTGGCAGTTCCATAACCCTTCGTCACGGCCCCATTGTCCCAAAACCAGCGCCCCGAGATTTTATCTTTGCCGTCACGCCATGATCGGTCATAGCTGATTGTGTACTGATTATCGTAGATCGGCGAAATGGTAGAAAAGCTGCAGCGAAAGGTTCCAGTTGCAGTCGCGGGGAAAAGGCAACGATTCGCGGGATCCGCGCCTCCCGGCCTGGGAATGAGAAACTGACCGGCATA
>Ga0070698_100008405_pt1 | contig 11156 bp, 10 predicted proteins | sample KBSK1502metaG_FD_65477 | JGI IMG/M metagenome (GOLD analysis project Ga0070698, IMG submission 65477) | Corn, switchgrass and miscanthus rhizosphere microbial communities from Kellogg Biological Station, Michigan, USA - KBS K1-50-2 metaG | ecosystem: Host-associated > Plants > Roots >...
GATGCCGACCATGTTCGGCGCGCGGCCGCACGTGGAAGCCGGTGGCCTCCTTTCGTACGGGACCGACGGCCGCGAGTTGGCCAGGCAAGCCGCTGATTATGTGGACAGAATTCTCAAGGGGGCCAGGCCCGCCGACCTCCCGGTCGAGCAACCCACGAAGTTCGAACTGGTCATCAACCTTAAGACCGCCAAGGCCCTCGGCCTCACGATCCCGCAGTCACTCTTGCAGCGGGCTGATCAGGTGATCGAATAGAGACGAAGGAGGAGGGGAGCATGCAGAATCCCGCGTTCGCCAAAACCCTGATGATCGTTGGCATCCTCATCTCAGGGTTCGCCGATCCCCATGGTCTGGGTCGGTCTCCTGGCTTTGGGTGGAGGCAGACGCTTGGGGTCATCGTCGGTGCTCTGGTCATCTTGGCGGGACTCTACCTGCGGCGGCGGATGAACCCGTCGTCGTAGGGTAGCGGCCGCAAGCCCGTCATGACGGAGCCCAAGCTTCGCTGGCTCCTCACGTGCTCCTGGCGACTCGAAGCGGACTCGTCCGCGTGGTCTGCCACCGCGAGTGCCTGGGTGCACGCGCGTCGCCTCGGCCCCCGGCATCGAGCACACCATCACGATCGAGGAGCCGCCCGCTGACGCCTCTCGCGGCGAGCAGCTCACGCTGGCATAGCGGGGCACATTTGGGGCACCGGGTGGCCGCCGAGACAGCCGGACCCTCGCGGCGCTGCGGCGGTAGCCCGTGCGGGAATACTAAAGAAAGCTAGTCGCCCTAGATTCCCAGTATCATCGCGTCACCATGTCCGGCCTCGCCTTGATGTACGTAGTCCTCGCCGGTGTGTCCTTGGCGGCACTTGCGATCGGCTTCAGGCTCGCGGCGTCGGGGATTCATCCGGCGCTCGGTACGGCGATCGTCACCGGGGTGGCCTTTCTTGTGAACATAGCCGTGGTGCTTTCGATTAGGGCCGCCGGTGTGCCTACTTCCTTCTCCATGCAGAGTTTCTACGTCCTGGTCGTGACGGGTGTAGCGACCGCGTGCGTCAATCTGTTTACCCTGGCGGCCTATGCCAACGGCCTTAAGGTGACATCGTCCTTCCTGATCGGCGGCATATCAGCGATCCTCATGCTGCTCGTGGGGTTCCTGATCCTCAAGGAACCGTTCACATGGATGAGGCTGCTCGCAATCGGCCTGATCTTGACTGGTATCTTCCTGCTCCAACGAACAAGCGGCTAGCCACTTCGTCTCCACGCGGCTCCCGGGCCCTGATCGCGAGCCCCCGGCCCCGGGCGCTACGGGCCGCCCGGCAACCCGCCCTTCTGGCTCTCTTCCCATTCACTCCCGCTCAGACGTAGGAGAACCCGGAGGACTCCACGTAGTACAAACTCCCCAGTCGGGTCGCTTGACGACGCTGCGATCGGCGGCGCACCATCCCGGTCGGGAGGCTCGACATGGGTAGACTCACGGCCTCGTTAGTGCGGGTCTGGTCGCGGCAAGCCGCGGCCAGATTGAACTAGCGGCACAGGAATGCCGGGAGAAGCTCAATGGCAAGGCGCAGGTGGAATGGTACGGTCACCTGAATACGATTGACGAGCCCGCCCGCGCTGAAGCAACCAGGACCTCGACGGCGAGGTCAGTTTTGAGGGTGATCGCGTCCTTGACTGCGGTGCTGCCACTGGCGCAGTATCCTAGCCGCGGCAAGCTCCGCCCGAAGCCGCGCACGCCTCCGGGGAGCCGCGCCTGCGGCGGCTAAGGCGCCTGCCGTAGAACACGCACATTTCGTCCAACGGAGGACGTCATGGAGAGCACACCGGCGAATCACGGTCCCTCCCGTCGCGAAGCCCTCAAGATCGGCGGCGCCGCGCTCGCGCTGGCGGTCACGGGGTCACACCGTGCGGCGGCGCCCGCCGAGGCGCAGACGCCGAAGCGGGGCGGTGTGCTCCGCCTGACGGTCCAAGCGGACCCGCTGCACTTCGATCCTCATCAGACGATCTCGTTCGTGACGATGGTTCCGCTCTCCCTCGTGTATAGCCGCCTCGTGAAGGTGAAGGCGGGTCCGTCCGTGAGGCCAATGACCTACCCGATCGAGCCCGACCTCGCCGAGTCGTGGACCCAGCTGAACGACACGACCTACGTCTTCAAGCTCCGGAAGGGCGTTCGCTGGCACCCCAAGCCGCCGGTGAACGGGCGCGAGCTGACCGCTGACGACGTCAAGTACACTTACGAGCGGTTCCTCACGATCACTGGCAACCCCAACAAGCCGGTGCTCGAGTATCTCGACCGGATCGACGCCGTCGACAAGTACACGGTGAAGTTCACTCTCAGGGAGCCGAACGCCTGGTTCCTGGACCTCCTCGCGTCGACCTCGACCTGGATCGTCGCAAAGGAATGCGTGGAGAAGTTCGGTGACCTCAAGAAGGTCGAGTCCGTCGTCGGCACCGGGCCCTGGATGCTCGAGCGCTGGGAGCCGAACGTCCAGCTCGTCTACGTGCGCAACCCGAACTACTTCGTCAACGGGTTGCCCTACGCGGATGGCGTCGAAATGCTCATCGACAAGGACCCGTCCTCGCGCCTGGCCACCTGGCTCTCCGGGAAGACCGACTTCGGGCCCGAGTACCAGCATGCCGTGCGCTGGCTCGATGCGCCGCTCGCCAGGCAGCGGAAGCCCGGCCTGCAGACCGCCGAGTACACCTGGTTCACCAGCGGCTCCACCGGCTTCAAGCTCGCGAACCCGCCCTTTGGCGACCTCCGGGTCCGGCGGGCGATGGCGCACGCCACTAACGTCGCCGAGGTGTTCGAGTCCCTCGCCTTCTCCAAGGGACACTGGACGCCTAACCCAATCGTCCCTGCCGCCTTCGCCGAGTGGTCGATCCCGATCGATCAGCTCGGACCCGCGGGCAGGAAGCTGTACGAGTTCAACATCGCCGAAGCCAAGCGTCTCCTCGCTGAGGCCGGCCACCCGAACGGATTCAAGACCACGGTGGAGGCGCCCGCGGCGGTCTACGGTCCCGACTTCGACGATTTCGTGCAGATCACATTGAAGAACTGGAAGGCGGCCGGCATCGACGCCGACCTGAAGCTCAAGGAGTACGGAGCGTTCATCTCGAGCACCATCTTCGGCAAGTTCGATGCCATGTTCCTCGGACTGCGCGGCGCCTGGGCCGACCCCGAGGCGTACTTCTACCGCTGGTTCATGCCCGGCCAGCCGCTAAACGTCTGGGGCGTCAACGACCCCAAGCTCATCGACATGATTAAGCTCCAGCGACGGACGTTCGACGTCGCCAAGCGCAAACAGGTCGTGTTCGACATCCAGCGGTATCTCGCGGACCAGGCGCTGTTCGGCCCGGACGGATCGATCAAGATCCTCTCCGCGTGGGACGCGCACATCAAGAACTACATGCCGAACAACGGGTTCGACTACGGCGGGCGGCTGATGGCGGCCTGGATCGACAGGTAGGGGACGGCCCGAGGGGCTCGATCGTCGTCGGGCGCCGCCATGCGCAACTACATTCTCCGGCGACTGCTGGTCGCGATACCGTCGCTGTTGATCGCCTCGCTCATCGTTTTCACGCTCCCGCGCTTGATCCCCGGCGACGTCGTCCAGCTCATGCTGCAGGAGAAGGCCTACGGCAAGGATCTCGAGGATCTGCGCGCGAAGCTCGGGTTGAACCGGCCGATCTACGTGCAGTATGGCGAATGGCTGCTCGCGGTCGGAGGGGGGCATCTCGGCGAGTCGCTGTGGACCCGGCAGCCCGTGCTCGCCGAGCTGACACGGCGCCTGCCCGTGACGGCAACGCTGGGCGGCATGGCGCTGGGCGTGGCGATCCTGATCGGCATTCCCGTAGGCGTCGTAGCCGCCGTTCGCCCGGACGGTCCGCTCGACTTCTTCGCCCGCAGTGTCGCGATCCTGGGGCTTTCCATTCCGGGGTTCGTCACGGCCATCCTCGTGACGTTGCTCCCGGCGATCTGGTGGGGTTGGACGCCGCGAACGCGGTTCGTCGAGTTTTCCGCGGATCCGGCCGCGTACGTGCTCCAGTTCGTCTTGCCCGCAGTCATTCTCGGGATCGCCTCGGCGGCGGGGATCATGCGGCTGACACGCGGCATGCTGCTCGAGGTGCTGCGACAGGACTACGTGCGCACGGCGTGGGCGAAGGGCCTCCGGGAGCGGATCGTGGTGCTGAAACACGCGCTCAAGAACGCCCTGATCCCCGTCATGACGGTGCTCGGCCTCCAGGTGGCGGCCATCGCCAGCGGCGCCGTGATCGTCGAGTGGATCTTCGGGATCCCCGGCATGGGGCAGTTCCTGGTTGACGCGATCGTCCAGCGCGACTACCCGGTGATTCAGGGCATCAACCTGGTGATCGTCACCATCATCGTCGTGACGAACCTAACGGTGGATCTCATCTACGCCGTGCTGGACCCGAGAATCCGGTACTAGGCGCCAATGATGAATTCCGTCCAGACTCTCTCCGTTCCAGAGAGGCTGCCGCGGGCGTGGCGGCTGCCCGCCCTCGCCCGGACGCTGCTGCGCTTCGGCCGCCGCAAGCCGCTCGGCGCCATCGGGGGCGTGATCGTGCTGGCGCTCCTGGTCATGGCGATCTTCGCCGACCGCATCGCGCCGTATGCCTACGATCAGTCGATCCCGGCGGCCCGGACCAAGCCGCCGAGCGCCCAGTTCTGGATGGGGACCGACAACCTGTCGCGTGACGTCTGGAGCCGCGTAGTCTACGGTGCGCGGATCTCCGTCACCGTGGGCTTCGCGACCGTCGCCCTCGCCACCCTGATGGCCGCCACTGTCGGCGTCTCCAGCGCCTATCTCGGCGGGGTGTACGACATCGTGGTCCAGCGTGTGGTCGACGCCTGGATGTCCTTCCCCGCGCTCGTCGTCATCCTGTCGCTCATGGCGGCGCTCGGCCCCGGGCTCCCCAACCTGATCTTCGCCCTCTCCATCCTCGGCGCCGCCACCGCGTCCCGGGTGATCCGGGGCTCGACGCTATCCGTGATGGCGAACCCCTACGTCGAGGCGGCTCGGGCGCTGGGCGCTGGCCACGTGCGAATCGTCACCGTCTACGTACTGCCCAACGTGATGGCGACCATCATCATCCTCTCCACCATCGGGCTGGGCACGGTGATCCTGGCGGAGTCGGCGCTGTCGTTCTTGGGCTTCGGGATCCCGCCGCCGTACCCCTCCTGGGGCGCGATGCTCTCGGGCTCGGGACGCTCGTTCATCTACCACGCGCCGTGGATGGCCCTCTTCCCGAGCGCCGCTATCTCGCTCGCCGTGTTCGGCTTCAACATGTTGGGTGACGCGCTCCGCGATGTGCTCGACCCGCGCCTGCGCGGATCAGGCCGGTCGTCCTCGTAGCGCTAGCCGGCGCGAGGTGGCATTGAAAAGCGGACCGGCCGAGCACTGGCTGAGTTTGTGCCAGATTTGTGACCGACTCCAGCACATTCGTGATCACTCTAGCGCATTCCAGCGCACGAAGATGTAGTCGGAGGGATTGCGTCGGACACGGTCCGAGGTCGCCGCCACTCCTCCGAGTCACCGTACGGGTCCGGCGTGTCAGGCTAAGTATTGCCCGTCCGTTGTTCGGAAACCGGAGCAGGCTATGGTGGTCTGGAAACACCGGGAACGGCAGTTCTCAGATCGTTGGGTTCTAGGGTCCACCCCAGTCTTGTTTTTGCACTGGACTGGATATGTCAGAACGGGGCGGTCGCGGATAGGCGCGCTTTGGATCGAAGCAGCCTACGGTAAACGGAAGCGGATCCACCCTTTCTATGGCTGACCGGCTGCGGGGTCAATAGCATGGCCTTGGATCAATGAGTTTTAGGAGCTGTCCCAGCCCTCAGCCGTCGTAGCCCCACTTCAAAGCGCTTTCGCTCGGAACGCTTTCGTAGTATCGTCGCCTGCTCACAGGGGGATGCCGGGATTCCTCACGACGCGCTTCGCCGAGCTCGCGGCCGATTCTTGCGGGCACGGTGGGCGGATGAACAAGGAGGGGCGCGATGAACCGATCCTTCCTTTTGGCGGTACTATTCTCAGGCGGCACCGTCGCGTCAGCACTGGCTCAGGGTGATCCGCTGTCGGTGGCTCGACGCTATGTCGATGCGGTTAACCACGGCGATGTGGCACAAATCGTCGCCCTCTTCACCGACGATGCTACGGTCGCGCACGGACGGGTTTGTACGCCACCTTGTGTCGGCGACCTGGCCGCAGTTCGGCGTCAATATGAACAGGACATAGCGAATGGTGTGAAGCTCACGATTGTGGGCTCGCAGGTCTCCGGGAATACCGTTTCTATCCGCATCGAGCTGAGGGGAACCGCAATGCCGGCCGCGGGAGTGGACCGAATTGTCGGCACGGACACCATCGACGTGCGGGGGGACAAATCTCAGCCCTTCGGTTTATGGCAGACTTGAATGACCCTCAGACGGCGAAGTTCCGCGAGTGGGCGCGTACGCAAAGTCAACCGTCGAGACAGTGACGTTATCTGGCGACGACAATGACGCTCGACCCTACAGGCAAGATGGCGATCGCCAACGGAGCTGTCAACGGGATCGTGTGCTCGCTGCATTTCTGCTGAGCGTCGGCGCGCGAGAGCTGGCCCTGGATCAATGAGTTCTAGGATCCAAAAGACAAAGCGGCTCCCTGGTAGAGGCCGCTTTGGGCTGAATTCGCGCTAGTTGCTGCCTCGCTGCCCCGCCGCCCCAGGTCCCACCAAAGGCCCAGAACATATGCAGGGCGGCGAGCAAGCCGAAGACCGCGCCCAGCGCGACGCCGATCATCGTTTTCGAGAACATCATTCCTGTGCTAGCTGACGGCGGGCGTCAGCGAGCCTAGACACCGCTGCGGAGCGGAGGCTGTACGGCGTCGCGTACACGCTTTGGTCAAGCGCGGGACTAGCCTCTGGGTTCCGCTCTGGTGCTCCCCAGCCAGGAGCCTACTCCTTTCGCCCTGAATGCGTCTCCACGGCGTGGCGGGCAGCCCAGTGCAGAGCGGCCGCGAATGCTCTTACTCACACCCCATCTACCATGTCACCGTGCGCCCTTGCTCCCCCCCAGGTACAAAAGCCGGAACGTTCATGTAATAGGCAAGGACCATGGGACTTCCCCCCGGGGTGTTCCGAGGTCTTCCTTGTCAGCATGACCCACGACGATCCCGACGACCGGCCGAAGGCCGTCTTCGACGGCACGGTCACGCCGATCTCCTGCTGCCGATCATCCTTCACTCACCGAAGGGCAGCTCGGCGTCTATCAGATCCGTGTAGACGTAGAACTTGAACGGGTTGAGCGCCTGGTAGCGCTCGCGCAGGCCGTTGACGGCCTGCCGACGCAGCGCCAGGAGCGGCTGGCTCTCCGGATAGGTCACCAGCGCGAGATCGACGAGCCGGTGGGCGAGCGCGTGGTCGCCCCGCTCGACCAGCGTCCGCACGCTCCGGACGAAGGCCGCCTCCTGCCCGCCGCCGAGCAGATCGAGCGCGGCCGCCCACGCCTTCGGGGGAATCGTCTCCATGCCGTCGCCGTCGGGCTTCCAGTAGCCGGTGCGTTGGTGGTACGTGCGCTTGATGAAGTTCTCGCGGGCGACCACGAACGCCACCACGGCGGCCGGGTGCGCCTGGAGCACGCGCGGGAGCACGTTCTCGTCGAGGATCTCGGCCAGCGTCTTCCCCTCACCGATCGCCCGGCGCGTGCGCTCGTAGACTTCGCGCAGACCGGCGTCGAGGCCCTCGAGCGCCGCCATCGTGAAGTTCTGCGTGAGCGCGGCGTGGCCGTGGATCAACAGCTTGGGCTTGAGCGAGCGGACCAGCTCGATCGTCTCGAAGAATCCCTCCGGCGAGCCCTCGGCTACGAACGGCGCCCCGAGCCACGGCATGAACGCGTCGCCGACGAAGACGCCGCCGCTCGCCGGGAGGTGGATGACGAGGGCGTCTTCGGTTTCGCCGCTGCGCACCGGATAGAGGACGAACTCGGTGCGGCCGATCGTGAGCTTCTCGCGCTTCGCCACGAGGCGATTCGGGACGACGTGGAGACGCCGCGGCCCCTCGGGCCCGAAGAGCGACGTCGTGAAGGATCGGAACTGGACGCTCGTTTCGTTGACGGTCCGGAGCTCCTCGGGGAACCGCGCCTGCGCGATCACCTGCGTCCGGGGGCCCTTGAGCGCGCCCAGTCCCCCGATGTGGTCCCAGTGGGCGTGCGTCAGGAGGACGTGCGTGATCGGCCGCGAGGACACCTTGCGGAACGCCGCGAGCGCCGTCCGCACTCTCGTCTCGGAGCTTCCCGCGTCGATCGCCACGACCCCATCGGCCGTCTCGACGAAGACGAGGTCGGCGAAGTCGTAGCCGCGGGCGACGTACACCTTCGGCGCCACTTCCAGCAGCTCGGGCGGGGCCTGACGCACGCCGTCCTTGGCCGTGATGGCGGAGTCCGTGGTGAACTGCGGCTCGTCGGGATCGAGCGACGTCGAGCCCGACCGGGCGAGCGCCGCCGTCGCTTCGGCGGTGCGGCCCAGCATCGTCAGCGCCTGGGCGAGCCCGCGGTGGGCGTTGCGCACGACGCCCCGCGGGAAGCGCTCCCGGTTCTGAATGATCCACTCGAAATCCTCGACCGCCGCCTGCGCTTTCCCCAGGTCGGGCGGGAGCTGCGCGAACACGCGTCCGCGGAAGAATCGCGTGAGGCCGGGCGCCCGACCGACGGCGGTGTCGAGCTTGCCTATGGCCTCGGTCACCCAGGCGACCCGTTGCTCGAGCGGAACCTCCGGCGCGAGGCGGGCCTGAAAGAACCCTTCCAGCGACAGGAACAGCGGCTGGCCGGGCTGCGCCTTCGCGCGCTCCTGGAAATAGGCGTACGCGTCGCGATCGCGGCGGCTCGCGAGGAACTGCGCGCTCACGGCGAGGATCGCCGCCGGCGGCGCGTTCGGCCACCGGACCGCCTCCTGCAGCGCCTCAAGCTCGAGGTTGCGTGTGATCGGCGGATCGCCGGCTCCCGCGGGCACGGCCGATGTGAGGAGGACGGCGGCCAGCAGAAACAGTCGCAGGATCATGGTGAGCTCCTTTCGGCCCTTTTCTGGCAACCGGGATGCCACGCGTGGCGTCGCGCAAGTCGCCCGCAGGGTGTTTCAGAACGAAACGAGGTGCTTTTCGAAACGAAACGCGGACGATTCGGGGTTCCCGGGCCGGGGGATTTGAAAAAGGTGACCACTCTGCTTGTCGTTCGAATCGGGCACGGTGACCCGCCGGAAGCCGACAGCGCCGGCCGCAGCCGGCGTGCAAAGGAGTATGAGGATCGCCAGGAGTGACAGCGTGATCTTCATGCGGCACCTCCCGCTTGGGACCGTTTGCGTCTCGTGCCCGTCGTCGGGGCGCTTGGCACCCCGTAGTAACACGGAGATGTTGACAATGTCAACACCCGCGGCTTACTCTACCGGCCGTGCGACCGGCTAGCCAGAAGCCAGTGCCGGACCCCCGGCGCCTGGCGCGTCAGCCCCAGGGCTCGAAGCGATACCACCACGGCGACCTTCCGCGCGCGCTGCTCAGCGCCGCGCTCGCCATCGTGGAGTCCCGAGGTTCTGAGGCGCTAACGTTGCGGGCAGCCGCCCGCCTCGCGGGGGTCTCGCAGACCGCTCCCTACCGGCACTTCGTGAACAAAGAGGCGATCCTTGCCGCGGTGGCCGAGGAAGGATTCCGCTCACTCATGGCCGCTATGGCTCATGCGGCGGCTTTAGCTGACAGCCCGTTGCAGAGCCTCCGCGCGGTCGGGCTCGCCTACGTGACGTTCGCCACACATCATTCCTCGCACTTCCGAGTCATGTTCGGTCGCGAGATGGCAGACCGGTCAGCGTCCACCTCCCTACGGCAGATCTCGACCGATACGCTCAACGTGGTCGTCGGCGTCATATCGGATTGCCAGCGCGCCGGGCTTGTGCGGTCAGAGGAGCCGGCCGCGGATCTGGCCCTCACCGCATGGTCCACCGTCCACGGCCTGTCCACCCTGCTGGTCAACGGGGTGCTCGACAGGTCGATCGCTGAGGTGGCGGAGATGGTCACGCGAGATCTATTCCTTGGCCTCGGCGTACGTGATGGGTGACGCGCTCGGGTGCCGCCAGGCGACCTGAGTCCACATGTCCACATCGCTGTAACGAGGGGGCGCGGCTGATCGTCACGTGTACTCTCTACTCACCGCGCTCGCGAATCGTTGTGTCGATACAGAAGGCGGTTGCTCGGCAATGACGAACGTTTCGATGTTGTCAGGCAGCGGATAAGCAGGTCCCTTTGATCAAAGAGTCTTTTGGAGAGCTAAGCCGCGGAGACCGACCGTTGCATGAAGGATCGAGAGACAGGCGGTGGGGCAGTCGTGAACGGTGCCGGCTTACAAGGAGACAGCCATGGAATTCCACGGCGTCGACGTCAGTACCCAGTTCAAACGCATGCGGGAGCTCGTGCCGGAGGCGTACCGGGCCTTCCTCGAGTTCGATCAGAAAGCGTTCAAGGACGGCGCGCTCCCCGGCAAGACCAAGGAGCTCATGGCGCTCGGCATCGCCCAGATCACCCAGTGCCCGTGGTGCATCCAGGCGCATACGCAGAAGGCGGCGCTGGCCGGAGCCTCCGACGCGGAGATCGCGGAGACGACCTTCGTCGCGATGGCGATGGCGGCCGGGGCGGCGTGGAGCCACGGTGGGCTGGCGCTCCAGTGCCTCCAGGAACACAAGGGCTAGTTTCGGACCCGCCGTCGGGCACGGCTAAGAAGACGAAGTGTGCCTGGATCAACCAGTTCTAAGGGCCTATCTCCTCTTTTCCCGGAGGCGAGCACGCGCTGTGCTAGCGGCCGACGAGCTGCGCGACGACTGGGCAAGTGCGTCCATGAACGGCTCGTGCGTCATGATGTAGGAGATGCCCCAGCAGCTCGCGACGCGCCTCGAGATCGGCAACCGTCTGATCCACCGTTCCGACGAGCACGTAAGGGCTGGGCCCGAGACACACTTGCTGCTTTGCCATGGCGTGTTGGCCCCGCGCGCACGCTGACGCACCCGAGCAATCGTCGAATTGGCCCGATCCGCCGGTCGATTGACGGCGGTGGTGTGTCTGGCCTAGCATGCCGCTCACCGGAGCCGGTTCGCTCGACCCCGGCAGGAGGCCGCTCCGGTGCCTGAAATAATCCTCGGGCG
>Ga0070698_100008407_pt1 | contig 11155 bp, 9 predicted proteins | sample KBSK1502metaG_FD_65477 | JGI IMG/M metagenome (GOLD analysis project Ga0070698, IMG submission 65477) | Corn, switchgrass and miscanthus rhizosphere microbial communities from Kellogg Biological Station, Michigan, USA - KBS K1-50-2 metaG | ecosystem: Host-associated > Plants > Roots >...
CGCCCCGCGCGGTAAGCAAACATATCAGAAGCTCCTTCCCGGACCCGGCGCGAAGCCGGCACTGCCAAAAAGAACACTTTCCGTCGTTGCGTAACCACTAAGGGCCAGCGGCACGTGCGTGGGCGTCTTGATTTCGTAAATACAACTAATCGACGCAGTTACAAGGAGATTCTTCCCCGCATGGGAAATTCTTTGAGGTCTTGTGTTGCAAATGGCACACAACGGTGTCAGCCGCGAGGCAGCGTCGAGCCCGGCAAGCGGATCGACGCGGCGAGCATCGTTGCCGGTATCAGCGCGCCGGCCGACACGATCAGCGAGGTCTGCGTGCCGAACAGAGTGGCGATCTTCCCCCACAGCAGCGAGCCTGCGACCATGGCGCCGAAAAACACCATCTGGTGTACCGCCATGCCTCGAGCCCGCATGTAGTTGGGGAGGATCGACTGGACGGCGGTGGTGTTGTTGGCCATCACGGTGATCCAGCAGGCGCCCAAGAGGGTGATGCAAGCGCCCACCGCGTAGGGCGTCATGACCAGCGCCGCGATCAGCGTCGCCGCCGCATGCAGGCCCATCGCCCAGATGTTGGCGCGGTCGGGGCCGAGCAGGCGGTTCACCGTCGGCATCAGGATGGCGCCGGCCACCGCGCCGACGCCGAACACCGCGTAGAGGATGCCGAAGGCGAACTCGTCGAGGCCGAGCTCGAAGCGGCCGATCACCGGCAGCAGGGTGCCGATGGCGATGCCGGGGACGAAGAAGCAGAGGCCGCGACCGAAGATGGCCTTGAGCTCGGCCGAGTTCCGCACGAAGGCGATGCCGGTGCGGGCGGCCTCGACGAAGCCCTCGCGGCGCTGGGCGGCGCGCGCCTCGGCCGGCCGCCGCCACCTCGACATGGCGAAGATCACGCCGATGTAGGTGCAGGCGTTGATGGCGAATAGCAGGAACACGCCGACCAGGCTGAGCAGGATCTGGCCGATCACCGGGCCGACGGTGCGGGCGAGGTTGAAGCCCGCGCTGTTGAGCGCAATGGCCGGCCGCAGCAGCGGGCCGGAGACGATCTCGGGCACCACGGCATGCCAGGCCGGCGCGTTCATGGCGTTGCCCAGGCCCATGCAGAAGGCCAGCGCCAAAAGGTTCCAGTGGGTCAGCCGGCCGGTATAGGCCAGCACGGCGAGCGTCGCGGCGACGCCCATCATCCAGACCTGGCAGACGATGATGTAGCGCCGGCGCTCGAAGCGGTCGGCTAGGATGCCGGCGAGAAAGCAGAACAGGAACATCGGCAAGGAGCCGGCTGCCGCCAGCAGGGCGACGAAGATCGGCTCGGGGGTCAGGCTGGTCATCTCCCAGGCCGCCCCGGTGCTCTGCATCCAGCCGCCGACGTTGGACAGCACGTTGGCCATCCACAAAGCCAGGAAGGCGCGGTTGGCGAACGGGGTGAAGGCTGACGGCGGCCGGACGGCCGGGCGCGGCGGCGGAGCGTTCACCCCAACGCCTTTTGGTAAAGCCGATGGGTCTTGTAGTGCACGCCGCCGACCGAGCGGATGATGTTGTTGGTCGCCTTGTTGTCCTCGAGGATCCAGCCCAGTTCGGCGCTGGTCTTGCCCAGCCGCTTGCCGTTCTGCCGGAGCTGGTCGATCGCCATCATGGCAAGCCCCGCGCCCATCAGGGGATGATGGCGGAACTTCTTCTTAACGCCCATCAGCGGCACCCGCGTGCTGCCGACGCCGGCGATTTTCAGCCGCCACAGCAGCTTGGCCAAATTGATCGGCCCCAGCCGGCCGTCGAAGTCCTGGATCGCCTCGTAGAGGTTGGTGAGCGCCACGATGAAGGCCACCGCCTCGTCGTCGACCTCCACGAACACCGCGAGGTCGGGCACGATCACCGGTCCGAACGCCTTGGAAGCGTGGTCGATCTCGGCCTGGGTGAACGGCACGAAGCCCCAATTGTCGCTCCAGGCGTCGTTGAAGATGCCGACCAGGGTGCGCACCTCGGCGTCGAACATCTTCATGTTGGCGGTGCGCACCTTGACCCGGCCGGTCATGCCGGCGCGCGCCATCAGCTTGGCGCCGATCGTCTCCGGCGCGTTCTGGACGTCGTAGTCGTAGGAGAAGAGATCCTTGATCTTGGCGTAGCCGCAGCCCTCGACGCGGGCGCCGGCATAAGGCGGGTCGTAGGGCACCATCAGCACCGGGCGGCTATCGAAGCCCCACACCAGCAGCCCGACCTCCTCGTTGACCGACAGGCTGAACGGCCCCGTCACCCGCTTCATGCCCTTGGCGCCGAGCCAGGCCTCGGCGGCGGCAAACAGGGCGGCGAAGATCGCCGGGTCGTCCTCGGCCACCAGGCAGCCGAAATGGCCGGTGTCGTCGGCATAGCGCTCGAGATAGGCACGGTCGACCTGGGCGGTGATGCGCCCGACGACGCGCCCGGCGCGGCGCGCCAGGAAGAACTGCACCTCGACGTGGCGGAACAGCGGGTTTTTATCGGGCGAGAAGGCTTCCTGACGCTCGACGTTCAGGTGAGCGATGTAGCCCTTGTGGCCGGCATAGAGCCGTTTGGGCAGATCGATGAACGCTTTGAGGTCCGCCTTGCCGCCGACCGGCGACACGACGATGTCGGAAGAAGCCATTGCCCCTCAAGCTACCACGGCAAGGGCCCTGCCGCTGTGGAACACGAGGTCGCCATCGGGCTCGCACCCCACGCCGTCCTTGCGCAGCGCGCGCAATTCGACGCCGAGACGCCAGCCCTCGTTCTCGCGCTCGATATGAATCAAGTGATAGCGCGCGCGTCCGTACTTGCTGTCGGGGGCGGCCGACGCCGAGGTGACGCCGATGACCGGCACCGGCCCGTTGGGGCCGGCGATCCGCGCCACCTCGCTGCGGTGATTGTGGCCGTGCAGCACGAGCTCGCAGCCGACGCGGCGGATCATCGCCTGAAAGGCGGCGCCGTCGGTCAGGCGCTTGAAATGGCTCTCGGTGGTGAGCGGCGGATGATGGATCAGCACGACGCGGCAGAGTCCCTCGCGCCCGAGATCGGCCAACATGCGCTCGGCCGCGGCGATCTGCGCCTCACCCAGGGTGCCGGTGGCGAGCAAGGCCGGCTTGGGCACGCCGCTCGACAGGCCGACCAGCGCCACGGGGCCGCGCCGGCGTAAGGTCGGGAAGACGTCGAAGCTGGTCGCCGGCGGCTGGCCGTCGCTCGCGATGTAGGCGCCCCAGAGGCCCAGACTCTCGGGCCAGGCCGTGGCGACATAGACGTCGTGGTTGCCGGGGATGACGGTGACGTCGTGCGGGCCGCCCAGCGCCTGAAGCCACTCGGCGGCGCGGCTGAACTCGGTGGGCAGCGAGATGTTCACGAGGTCGCCGGTGAGCGCGACGTGGTCAGGCTTCTGTTCCTTTATGTCGGCCACGATACCCGCCAGCGCCTGGGGCACGTGCAGGTGCACCCGCCGGCGCCACCAATTGAGGTAGCCCGTGGCGCGCTTGCCGATCAGCTCGACGGCCCGCGCATGCGGCATCGGCAGATGGGGGTCGGACAGATGCGCCAAGGTGAGCACTGGCTGCGGTCCTAATTGTTACGGTGCTGTGAACGTTTCCGCATTTTCCGCTAGTCCGCTACCCCAGCTTGGGCTGTTGCTCTGATCGACGGGCGTGTGAAAGGGTCGCTCAATGGATCTTCAGGAGCTCGTCGCGCCACGCTCCCGGGATCATGAATGGTTCCAGCTCCCGGTATGGCAGGATGACCGGATTGACCGGACTTCTCTTCAGCGTGCAATCGCTGCCACGTGGCCTGGGCCGATAGTCCGTATTGTGGACGGCCAACCCTTTGAACGTCAGATAGAGAACGATTTCCTGATATCGATCGATGAAAGGGCCGGCCTTCTCGCTGCACCACGCGGCAAGTGAATTCTTGCTGCCGGCCGTCTTCTCGGCGAGCCGTGCGGCTTGCGCCTTCAGAAGCCGGACGAACTTCAAGTATGTGTCCCAGTCACAAACCCGCAGCAACTTGCCGAACTGGAACGAATAGTTGTCTCCAGTCCCATAGGCATCGTCGCTGCCAGGACATGCCTCGACGTGGAACATCTCCCGGGTCTGAAGGTCGAACGTCAATCCTCGAATGATCCTCCTCCCAATTCTTGGGTCCGGTACGAAGCCCAGATCGACAAGGCTCACCAATGTCGGCGTCGCATAAGTCAGCCCGACGTCCGTCTGGACGACCGCCCGATCGTGGTCCAGCGGATGCTGCCCGTTGTGATGCGTCGAACCGTTGACGTCGTCGAGCCAGTGCCTCATTGCATCCGCGAACAGCATCGCCCCACCGTGGACCATGTCTAGCATGTCGTTCGCCGTCCGCATGCTTTGTGCGTCGGGCATCCAGGCTATCCGGGGTATTGCGAGCTTGGTGCCAGTGTCGACATGCAAGCGCCAAGTGACGCCGTTGGGCAGCCTCTGCTCGGGCCCAAGGCGAACGTGGGCGTTCTTTCCGTAGTAGGCGGCCCATATCGCCCGATCTGGAACGAAGTATGGACCGTCTTCCCAACCGTCAACAAACGAGCCTGCGCGCGACGGTGATCCATCAAATGCGACCAACGCCACCGCGACGGCGACCAGGCATGCATATGATGGGAGGCGCCAGAGCATGGCAGATGGAAGGTCAGTCAATTCAGCTTCAGGAGCTCGTCGCGCCACGCTCCCGGTATCATAAAAGGCTCGAGTTCCCGGTACGGAAGGATGACCGGGTTGACCGGGCTTCTAGTCAACGTGCAATAGCTGCGGCCTGCATTGGGCCAGTACTCCGTGTTGTGCACGGCCAAGCCTTTGAATGTGAGATAGAGGACGATTTCCTGGTCTTCGCCGATGAAGGGATTGGCCTTCTCGCTGCACCACTGGACAGCCTGATCCCTGCTCCCAGCCGTTTGCTCGGCGATGAGAGCGGCTTTCGCCGTCAGAAGTTGGATAAACTTCAGGTATGTCTCGCGATCGCAAACCCGCAGTAACTTGCCGAATTGAAACAGATAGTTGTGCGGCACTTTGATAGAGTACTTCCCATCGGCAGTGATGCCGGCGGCCCCATAGACCTTGGACCCGTAGGCAATGTCGCTTCCAGGACACGCCTCGACACGAAACATCTGCTTGGTCCGAAGATCGAACGTCAGCCCTCGAATGATCCTCCACACACCGGTGCCTCCGCTTTTGACGTAACCCAAATCGACAAGGCTTACCAATGTCGGCGTCGCATAGGTCAGCCCGACATCCGTCTGGACGACGGGACGATCGTATTCCAGCGCAGGAAACCCGCTGCGAAGCTCCCGGTCGTTGATCTCATCGAGTTCCTGGCCCATCGCGGCCGAAAACAGCATTGCCCCGCCGTGGACCATGTCGAGCATGTCGTTCGCCCTCCGCATGCTTCGTGCGTCGGGTATCCAAGTTATCCGGGGCACCGCGAGCTTGGTGCCAATATCTTCATGCAAGCGCCAACTGACGCCGTTGGACAGCCTTTGCTCGGGCCCCAACCGAACGCGGGTGTTCTTTCTGTAGTAGGCAGCCCATGTCGCCTGATCCGAGGTGACGTAGTAGCTTAAGTTCCAACCGTCAAAGGACGCGCGCGACGGCGGTCCAGCCAGCACAACCAGAACAAGCGCGAGAGTGATCACGTATGCTTGTGATGCAAGGCGCCGGACCATGGCATACCACCAACTTCCAGGAGATGAGCAATCTCAGGTTGTCGCTTCTTGTACGATGCTATCTGTCGAAATACTCCGGCTTGCCGCGGAAAACGTGCTGGAGGTGGGCATTGATCTCCTTCCACCAGCCAGGGTGCTTCTCTTCCGGCACCGCTGACCAATCTCGGCCGATGCCCGCGAGCCATCCTTCAACTGCGCCCCCTCCCGCATTGTAAGCCGCGACCGCTTTGGGCCAATTCCTGAAGCGCCGATATTGCTGCGCAAGGTACGCAGCGCCGGCGTCGATCGAGGCCTGGGGGTCGAAGTACTTGAAGTTGCCTTGCGGGTCGAAGTAGTTGGGGTTGCGGCGATCGAATCCCACCGCTTGGACTGCGTCGGGCATCAGTTGGGCGATACCGCGCGCGCCTTGGGGGCTCACTTGGTTCTTCTGGTAACGCGACTCCTGGTAAAGCAGCCGGGCAAGCAGCTCGGAAGGGATGTTATGGCGCTCCGCGGCGGCGCGCGTCCAAGCAGCGTAACGCGGGTCGATCTTGTTGTTCAGGAACTCTTCCCAGTTGTCAGGAAGCAGGTCCGGAAACTCATAGTCATACTTGGTCTGCTTGGGCGGCTCTCGAGTGAGCTTGTCCCAGATGGGCTGTCTGCGGTCTGCCTCTTTCAGCCGCCACCACTTCTTGTTGAGCTCGGCGAATTCCTGCTCACGCCGCCGTTCAAACTCGGTCATTTCCATGCCTGGTTTCTCAGGAATGCGGGGTGCAGGCGGCGTCTTGCCCTGTCCCGTACCGGACGGTGCCGGAGGCTTTTTCTGTGGCGTCTGCTGGTTCTGCGGCAGCGGCTTCTGCTGCTGCGCCTCCTGCACGCCATCGCCGCCCGCGTTCGCAAGCACAATGTTGGGGTCTGCGGCAGACGCGAGGGACAGTGGCGGCGTTGCGCCGGTCGGCTGCTGTGCCATTTCGGCGCGCGACAGATCCTGCGGGCCGGCTAAGGCGGCCTGCGCATACGGCTGGCCATCATCGGGCGACGAGGGCCAAACGTCCTGCATCGCTTCCTCGCCCGCCAGTCGGGGACTGGCCTGCTGTGCAGTGGCGCCGTCGTGGCGGGCATCGGTGTCCGCCGGCAGCTTCGGCGCGTCGAAGGACGGCGGTCGTTCCATACCGGGCTCTTCGACTGCACTCAGGGCAGGCGGTGGGGTAACCCTCGCGACGTCAGCACGCACGTCTCCCATCTCCCGCACGTTCTGGTCCCTCGTCGAAAGAGACCTGACGGGATTGAACAGCATTCCAAAGGGCGTTGGATGCCCCCAACCCAGCGGGGCAAACGGGACCGAGCCCGGCAAAGTCGGCGGCGGCATGGTCAACAGCGTGTGAAGCCAGTCAGGAAGCTGCGGCGGAGCTGGCTGGACCGAGTCCTCGGGGCCTGGCGTCGACATCATCGCTTGCGCCAGGTCGGGATACTGTGGCGTAGCCATCATCGCTCGCGCCAAATCGGGATACTGTGGCGTCGTCGATCCCGGGCCCATTCCACCGGACCAAGGCCTTTCGCGGCGCGGCAATCCGTTTTCGTCGATGTCGAAGCCCGGCACGTCGTCCTCCGGTCTGACGCGAAATCCTGGCACGCCGGTTGGCGGGTAAACATTGAACATCTGACATCTCCGCATTGGCGAGAGGGGATACGCGAAGCTTGAGGAGCAAGCCGAGCGGAGAGCCCGGCACCACAGGCGATCTTCTTGCGACAACAATAGTGCGAGTCGAAGTGAATGTCAAACCGTAAGTTTCATGACACTTAAGAATGAGTCAGCGCATCGTGCAGCTATCATAAATCGACTGTCGTTCTTTCCACAACCGTAGATTGTTTACCGGCGCGAACGCATGCCCGGGCGTAGGTTCTCGCCGACAACAAGCGCAAGAGCGATCAGGTACGCAAGTCATGGGAAGCGCCAAAGCATGGCAGGGTGAAGGTCGCTCAATTCAGCTTCAGGAGCTCGTCGCTGAGCGGCCCTGGGCCTATGACAAGGTCTAAGGGCGATCGCGATGATCAAGGTTCAGCGGACTACGGAGCAAGGTCGACCTTCGCCCTGGCGCTCGGTGGACGGAAGCGCACCACCATCGTGTCGAACTGGCGTTCGTCCGGCCGGATGAAAGCCAAGCCCTTGGCCGACAGGGACCATTTTTGTACATTTCTCTCCTCTTCATTGAAGTCGCCCTTGCGAAAGCGATCGCAGGCGCTCGCCACGTGGTGTGGGTCGAGAACCTCGACGTCCAGAACGACCTCGGACCTGGCTTCGTCGAGCCGAACCGCCGATATGCGGCGCGGTTCTGGCTTGTTCGTCTTGCAGCCCGTTGTGACCCCCAGATGGCCGTCGCTGTTACCGGCTTGGAACCAACTATTAAACGCCGCTTCTCCGCTGGGCTTGAACCGGATCGGGCCGAAACTTTGACCCAGGATTCCCTGAGCCATGAAGCTGCTGAAGCAATAGGGGGGCTGCCTTCCGTCGCGTTGAAGCGGCGTGACAACACAGTCAACGGCCCGAATTCCGGGGAAATAACGAACGAGTTCGAACTTCTGATCCACGACGTTGAATAGAGCCATGCCGCCGAAGCTGTTCGCATGCGGTTCGCACGCGGCAGTATACATCGCGATCGCCTGGGGCCGGTTCGCCGTGAACTTGCCGAAGAAGATCTGAAACTGGCCGCCACCCCGAGATGAGAAGTACAGTGTGTTCACGGGGCAAAACGCCGGGCTGGTTATGTTGCGATAACCGCGGGGATGGTCACAGGCCCAGCTATCCAACCGGTCCAGCTTGGCTATCGGCTCGCTACAGACGGCTTGGTGAAGCTGCTTCGCCTGCGCCTCGCTGAGGTTGGCGGTAATCTGGCCTTGGGCGCGCACTCCGCCAATTAGCGGGATTGTGACAATAAGAAATATCGGTACGAAACGCATTGGCCATGCTTCGCTGTCTTGAGCAGCTAATCATAGATCGTCCGACTCAATATATCCACAACCACAGGTTGCTTTCTGGACTCAGATGCAATCCGGGACCAGAGCCCACGGACAAAGCTACTCGATTGCCGGTTGAAGGGCCGACGCGGCTTACCGGCCGCCGGCGACTCGCAATTTCGGCGGGGGAAGAACACCCATCTGGCGGCCGATGCCGGTCATGACCTCGACCATATGCTCGAGCTGCTCGCTTGTGTGGACGGCGCAGAGCGAGCAGCGCAGCAGCGAGACGCCGTTGGGCGTGGCCGGCGGCACGGCGACATTGACGTAGATGCCGGCATCGAGCATGGCGCGCCAGAAGCCGATCGCCGTCTCGCGGTCAGGCAGGTGGACGCCGACCACCGGGCCGTGCTCGGGGCCGAGCTTGAAGCCCTGGCTGGCCAGGCCGTCATAGAGCGTGGCGACGTTGTCCCACAGCTGCTTGCGCAGCTCCGGCTTGGCCTTGACGATGCGCAGCGCCTGGCGGACCGAGGCCACGATCGAGGGCGGCGGCGAGGCGGTGAACATGTAGGCGCGCACGGTGACGCGCAGGATGTCGAAATCGGGGTCGTCCGACACGCAGTAGCCGCCGATCGCGCCCAGGGTCTTGGAGAAGGTGCCGACGATGAAGTGGCAGTCGTCGAGCACGCCCGCCTCCTCGCACAGGCCGCGGCCGTTGGCGCCCAGCGCGCCCAGCGAATGGGCCTCGTCGATCAGCACATAGGCGCCGTATTTCTTGCAGACCTCGACGAATTCCTTGAGCGGGGCGCTGTCGCCCAGCATGGAGTAGATGCCTTCCAGCACGACCAGCCGGTTGCCGGGCTTGTCACCGAGACGGCGCAGGCGGGCGTCGAGGCTTGAAGGATCGTTGTGCTTGAAGCGGACGACCTCGGCCTGGGTCATCTTGCAGGCGTCGTAGATCGAGGCGTGGCTGTCGGCGTCGATCAGCAGGAAGTCGCCCTGGCCCACCAGGGTGGAGATCACCCCGAGATTGGCCTGGTAGCCGGTGGTGAACACCATGCAGTGCTTCTTGCCGTAGAACTCGGCGATCTCCTGCTCGAGCGCCACATGCTCGCTGTAGCTGCCGTTGGCGATGCGCGAGCCGGTCGTGCCGGTGCCCTCGTTGCGGATTGCCTCGATGGCGGCTTCCATGCACGACGGATCGAAGGTCAGGCCGAAATAATTGTTGGTGCCGACCAGAAGCGTCTTCTTGCCGTCGATGATCGCCTCGGTCGGCGACAGCACCCGCTCCATGCGGATCTGGAACGGATCGAGGCCGGTCGTGCGGACGTCGCGATAGGCCTCGAGCAGGCCGGCATGGCGGTCGAACAGGCCCATGGCGATTAACCCCGGGCGCGCAGATCCTGGATCGTGTCGGCGAGCTGGTCGACGGTGTGGATCTCGGCGATGACGCTCATCGGAATGGAGACGTCGAACCGGTCCTCGAGCTCCATGACCATGTCCATGATCGCCAGAGAATCGATGGTCAGATCCTTGGCAATCACGGTCTTGCCGGTGATCGGCTTGTCGCCGACCTGATAGGGTCCGAGATGAAGACAGATGTCACGAACCACCGCGGCGCGCGAGATCGCGCGCGGCAGGGTGATCGTGTCGGCGATGCCGTCGTTTTCGACGATCATTTGATGGGCAGTACGCAAAAGCCGTTCTCCAGTCCGGGGGTCGGACGACAACTTGTGGCAGAAAGGCCGATTCCTTGTGAAATAACAATTTGTTACGCAGTGTTTCACGGGCTCCCACGCCGTCCGCCGCGCGTTATAGCCATCCGTGGCGGCGATACCACAAGATCGTGTCGGCAAATCCACTGGCGAGGTCATAACGCCCCTGGAAGTCCATCGCTGCCGCCAGCCGCCGGTCGTGGACCGTCCAGTCGCTGTGGAAAATTTCGTTGACCTTGCCGGCGGTCAGGATCTGGACCGGGCCGCCCAGCGCATGGCCGATGCCATTCACTTGAGCCAGGACATCCATCACCGTCCGCGGGATGGCCAGCGACCGGACGGGTCGTCGCAGGGCCCCTGCCGCTGCGTCGGCCATGTCCCTGTAGCTGTACCCCCCTTCGCGACCGTCATCGATTTCGTAGACCGACGCCGGCGGCGGTCGCTCGGCCGCGAGCGCCAGCGCCTCGGCAAGGTCGGCGACGTGGATCAACGACAGCCGGGCATCGCCAAGCCGCGGCTGCGGTGCAAGCCCATGCGCGGCCGCCCGGAAATAGGCCAGGGTCTCACGGTCGGCGGGGCCGTAGACCGCCGGCGCGCGGATCACCAGCCAGGGCCCGGAACGGCCGGCCACCACGCTTTCGGCGGCCCGCTTGCTGGCGCCGTAGGGCGACAGCTGCGGCTCGCGCGCCGCCAGCGACGACAGCAGGATCACCCTCGTCTCGGGCGCGAGCGCGGACAGGAGCGCCGTGCCGTCGCGGTTGACCGCCATGAAATCGCCCGGCCGGCGCGCCTTGATGAGGCCGGCGGCATGGATGATCGCCTCGGCGCC
>Ga0070698_100008408_pt1 | contig 11155 bp, 7 predicted proteins | sample KBSK1502metaG_FD_65477 | JGI IMG/M metagenome (GOLD analysis project Ga0070698, IMG submission 65477) | Corn, switchgrass and miscanthus rhizosphere microbial communities from Kellogg Biological Station, Michigan, USA - KBS K1-50-2 metaG | ecosystem: Host-associated > Plants > Roots >...
GCCCCGACGACGACATCCGCTACCCGGACGGCACGAGCGAACTGGACTACGAGCTGGAAGTGGCGGCCGTCATCGGGAAAAACGAGGAGATCGCCGGGTTCATGGTCATGAACGACTTCTCCGCCCGCGACATCCAGCGCAAGGAGATGCGCGTCGGCCTCGGTCCCGCGAAGGCCAAGGACTTCGCGACGAGCTTCGGCCCGGTCCTCGTCACCCCCGACGAGTTCGACGGCACGAGCGCGGTGATGACCGCCAGGGTCAACGGCGAGGAACGGTCCCGCGGCAACCTCGCCGACATGCACTACTCCTGGCGGCAGATCCTCGACCGGGCGTCCCGCAACACCCAGCTGAGACCAGGGGACGTGATCGGCTCGGGGACGGTGGGCTCCGGCAGTATCCTGGAGCACAACGACGGCCGCTGGCTCACCCGCGGCGACGTGGTCGAGCTCGAAATCGAGGGGCTCGGCACGCTGCGCAACCGCATCGCCTGAAACCGCGGCCGCGCGCCCTCTACGTGGGATGCCGCATGCCACGCCACGAGCGATACGGAGTACCCGGTGACGGCTCAGGCGCGGTAGCGTTCGGATATGACCAACACCACGGCTCCCTTCGGCCGGCTGTTGACGGCCATGGTCACACCGATGACTCCTGACGGCGCCGTCGACTACGACGGCGCGGCCCGGCTCGCCACCCACCTCGTGGACGACATGCGCAACGAGGGGCTGGTGATAAGCGGCACCACCGGCGAGGCGCCGACCACGACGGACGAGGAGAAATCGCGGCTGATCACGGTGGTGCTCGAGGCCGTCGGTGATAGGGCCAAGGTGGTGGCCGGGGTGGGCACCAACATCACCGCGCACTCCGTCGAGCTGGCCCGCCAGGCCGAGCGAGCCGGGGCGCACGGCCTGCTCGCGGTGACCCCGTACTACAACAAGCCTGCGCAGGACGCGCTCATCGCGCACTTCACGACGGTGGCCGACAGCACGCAGCTCCCGATGCTGATCTACGACATCCCCGGCAGGACGGCCGTCGCGCTGGCCACGGAGACCCTGGTCACGCTGAGCAGTCACCCCCGGATCGTCGGCGTCAAGGACGCCAAGGGCGACCTGGCGGCCACGTCGCAGGTGCTGTCCCGCACCGGCCTCGCGTACTACTCAGGCGACGACCCGATGAACCTGCCGCTGTGGTCGATCGGCGGGGTCGGGTGCATCAGCGTCACCGGCCACGTCGTCGGGGACCGGATCTTCGAGATGCTCGAGGCATTCACCGACGGCCATAACGCGCAGGCGGCGAAGCTGCACCTGTCCATGCTCCCGGTCAACGTCGGGCTGTTCCGCAACCAGGCGGCGGTCATGACCAAGGCAGCCATGGACATGCTCGGCCTGCCGGGCGGCGGCGTGCGCGGCCCGCTGCTCCCCGCCAGTGATGCCGAGCGGCGCAAGCTGCATGACGACCTCACCGCGGGCGGCGTCAACATCCCGGCCGAGGCACACGAGGCGCACCGTTGAGCTACCCGCACCCCGAACTGACCCCTCCGGCACCCCTCGACCACAACGGATTGCGGGTTGTCCCGCTCGGCGGTCTCGGCGAGATCGGCCGGAACATGACCGTCTTCGAGTACGGCGGCCGGCTGCTGATCGTCGACTGCGGCGTGCTGTTCCCCGAGCCGGACCAGCCGGGCGTGGACCTGATCCTGCCCGACTTCGGCTACCTCGAGGGCCGGCTGGACCAGGTCGAGGCGCTGGTGCTGACGCACGCCCACGAGGACCACATCGGCGCGGTGCCTTATTTGCTCCGCAACCGCGGCGACGTGCTGCTCGTCGGGTCGAAGCTGACGCTTGCCCTGGTGCGGTCCAAGCTCACCGAGCACCGCCTCACTCCGGAGACGGAGGAGGTGCGAGAGGGAACCACGCGTACGTTCGGACCATTCGAACTTGAATTTTTCGCAGTCAACCACTCGATTCCAGACGCCCTGGCCGTCGCTATCAAGACCCCGGCCGGCGTGGTGCTGCACACCGGTGACTTCAAGATGGACCAGCTGCCGCTCGACGGGCGGCTGACCGACCTGGCCGGGTTCGCGCGGCTCGGCGGTGAGGGCGTCGACCTGCTGCTGTCCGACTCGACCAACGCCGAGGTGCCCGGCATCGTGCGGTCCGAGCGGGACATCGCGCCGGTGCTCGACGAGGTGTTCGCGAACGCCGCGCAGCGGATCATCGTGGCCTGCTTCGCGTCGCACGTGCACCGGGTGCAGCAGGTGCTGGACACCGCGGTCAAGCACCGGCGGAAGGTCGCGTTCGTCGGCCGCAGCATGGTCCGCAACATGGGCGTCGCCCGCGACCTCGGCTACCTGCACGTGCCCGGCGGGCTGCTCGTCGACCTGCGGGACGCGGAGGAGATGCCGCCGGGCGAGGTCGTGCTGATCTCCACCGGGTCGCAGGGCGAGCCGATGTCGGCGCTGTCCCGGATGGCGGGCCGGGACCACCCGATCAGGATCGCGCCCGGCGACACCGTGATCCTGGCCTCCAGCCTGATCCCCGGCAACGAGACCGCCGTGTACCGGGTGATCAACGGGCTGACCAGGCTCGGCGCGCGCGTGGTGCACAAGGAATCGAGCCTGGTGCACGTGAGCGGGCATGCCCCGGCCGGTGAGCTGTTGTACGTGCTCAACCTGGTCAAGCCGCGCAACTTCATGCCGGTGCACGGCGAATGGCGGCACCTGCGGGCACACGCCCGCTTGGCGTCGCTGACCGGCGTGCCCGACGACCGCATCGTCATCGCCGAAGACGGCGTGGTCGTCGACCTGGTCGACGGCGTGGCGTCGATCGCCGGCGCGGTGCCGTGCGGGTACGTCTACGTCGACGGGCTCACCGTCGGCGAGGTGACCGAATCCCAGCTCAAGGACCGGCGCATCCTCGGCGATGAGGGCTTCATCTCTGTCGTCATGGTGGTCGATTCGAACAGCGGCAAGATCGTCGGCGGCCCGGAGATCCACGCGCGCGGCTCGGGCATCGACGAAGGGGCGTTCAGCGAGGTGCTGCCGAAGCTCCAGGAGGCGCTGGAGCGCGCCGCCGCCGAGGGGATCTCCGACACGCACGCGCTGCGTCAGCTCGCCCGCCGCGTGATCGGCAAGTGGGTCAGCGACAACTTCCGCCGCCGCCCGATGATCATCCCGGTCGTCGTCGAAGTCTAAGCCCGGGCCGGAAGCTCAGAGGCCGATGACGTCATCCTCGTTCCTGATGCCCTCCCGCGCCGCCAGCGCCTGACCCAGCTTGCGGGCCGTGCCCGGCGCCAGCAGCACGCCGATGACCGCGACGGCCAGCCAGATGCCGGCCACGATCGGGAACCAGTGGCCGTCGCCGGTCGGGTACGGGTAGACGTTCCGGTACAGCGTGTACCCGAGGACGATGATCCCCGCGATCGGGATCACGACCTGCCACATCGGCACCGAAGGCATCTGGCGCCGGACGAACACCAGCATCGTCATGCCGATCGTCGCGAGCACGTAGACGACGAGCAGGATCAGCGTGCCGATCGTGCCCGACCACAGGAACGCGTTCTGGGCCAGCGAGGACGTGTTGGCGGACACCGCGACGTAGACCGCGAAGATCACGGCCGCGCAGACCGTGACAATTCCCGTCGCGTAGGCGGGCGTGCCCCACCGGGACGTCCTGCCCACGCCGCGCCCTTCGCCGAACGTGTCCCGCGACATTGCGTAGAACAGCCGCGCCGCGCCGACCGTGCAGGCCAGGCAGCAGCCGAACGCCGACACCGTCGTCCCGGCCGTGATCACGTTGCCGACCCATGAGCCGACGTAGGAGCTGCCGAGGTCGCCGAGCAGCGACGGCGACGAGGTGAAGGCGGCGACGCCCTTGGCGGACGTGCCGAAGCCCATCATCTCCGCCGCCGTGACGACCACGAAGTAGATGCCGCCGAAGACGGCCACGCCAAGGATCGCCCGCGGGATGGCCCGCTGCGGGTTGTGCGTCTCTTCGCCCAGCGTGGACGACGCCTCGAACCCCGCGAACGACAGGAAGCCGAACACTACGCCGAGGAACAGCCCGGACGCGCCGATCCCCGGCTGCGGGCTGAACACGCTCCAGGTGAAGTGCGAACCACCCGGCGCGTCCCCCTTCAGCAGCCGGACGAACACCACCACGGTGACGATGAGGATCAGCGTGACCGTGCACACCTCCACGACGAGCAGCACGTTGGTGCCGCCCCGCGCGGGCAGCGCGGCAAGCACCAGCGCGAGCGCGAGCGCGATGCCGACGACCAGCATCGGCGCCCAGGCCGGCTGGTGCTTCCAGATGCCGAGGGAGTCGAGCAGCCCCGCGCCGAAGATGCCCGCCGCGGCCGCGGTCACCACCGCGTAGAACACGTAGGTGCCGGCCAGCCCCCAGCCCGCGATCACACCCCACCGCGGCCCGAGCGTCGCCCCGACGAACGCGTACACCGACCCGGAGTGCCGGTAGTACTGGCAAAGACGCACGAACGTGTAGGCCACGAACAGCACGCCAACCGCGGCAATGAGGAATGCCAGCGGCACCGCGCGCCCCGCGGCCAGCGCCGCGCCCTGCGGGTTGATGTTCGCCGCCATGGACGGCGCCATCAGCGCCAGCGACAGGCCAACCGCCTGCCATACGGACAGAGATCGTTTCAGCCCAGGCTCGGCAGCCGTCTTCTGGGCCGGAGTCGTCGCCATCGCCCACCTCACAGGAGCATGATCGTTTGCCGCTAGTGTGACGGATGTTTCCCGGCTGCGGAAGAGGGCGTAACCGGTGTAAACGTGGAACAATTGAACGAGATAGATCGCAAGTCTGGGCGCGCGTTACGATGGCGGCGTGAACACGACGGCGGAGACGGTGCGGGTCGGCGTCCTCGGCCCGCTCGCGGTGACCGACGCGGCCGGCCGGCCGGTCCGGGTCGGCGGTCAGCGCGTCCGTGCGCTGCTCGCCGTGCTGGCGCTGGCCGGGGGCCGCCCGGTGCCCGCCTACGTGCTGATCGAGCGGCTCTGGCCGGAGCCGGACGACCGCCCCGTCGACGCGGTCAACGCCCTCCAGTCGCTGGTGTCCCGGCTGCGCGCCGCGCTCCGCCAGGGCGGCGTCGCCGAGTCCGTGCTCGAATCGTCACCGGCGGGCTACCGGCTCGCGGTCCGGCCGGAGGCGGTGGACGCCGCTGTCTTCGAGGCCGCCGCCCGGGCCGGCGGCCGCGCGCTGGCCGCCGGTGACGCGGCGACGGCAGCGCGGCTGCTCCGCGAGGCCCTCGGCACGTGGCGCGGCCCCGCCCTCGCCGACGTGGCGGGCGAGGAGTTCGCGGCCGCGCCCGCCGCCAGGCTCGAGGAGCTGCGGTCCGCTGCGGTGCTCGACAGGATCGAGGCCGACCTGGCGCTCGGCGAGGCGGTCGCGGTGACCGGCGAGCTCCGCGAGCTGACCGCGGCCGACTCGCTCGCCGAGCGCCCGCGCGCGCTGCTCATGCGGGCCCTCGCCGCCGCCGGCCGCCAGGCCGACGCCCTCGCGGTGTACGCCGAGGGCCGGGAGCTGCTCGCCGACCGGCTCGGGGTCGACCCGTCCCCGCGACTGGAAGAGGCCCACCTCGCGGTGCTGCGGCAGGAGGTCCCGCTGGCCGTTCCCGCCGGTACCGCCGCCCATAGTCATCCAGAACGTACGGGGCCCTCTCCGGGACCTTCCGCCGCTCTCCGTGGCGGCCAGCGCCTGTCCGCCGCGCAGCGCCCGCCGACCAGCTTCATCGGCAGGGACGACGACGTCGCCGGCGTGCTCAAGAAGCTGGCGGAAGAGCGGCTCGTCACGCTCACCGGCCCTGGCGGCGTCGGCAAGACGCGGCTCGCCGCCGAAGTCGCCTCCCGACTGGCCGGACCGGCCGCGTCGGCTGGCCCGGCCGCGTCGGCCGCCCCGGCCTGGTTCGCCGAGCTCGCCCCGGTCAGCGACCCGTCCGAGGTGCCGTACGCGGTCCTCGACGCGCTCGGCCTGCGCGAACGGGTGATCGCCAGGCACGGCGCGGATCAGGCCCACGCGGACCCGGCCGACCGGCTCTGCGCCGCGCTCGGGGACCGGGAGGCGGTGCTGATCCTGGACAACTGCGAGCACCTGGTCGAGGCGGCGGCCAGCCTCGCGGACAGGCTGCTCACGGACTGTCCGCGGACCCGGATCATCGCGACGAGCCGCGAGCCGCTGCGCATTCCCGGCGAAACCCTGTGGGTGGTGGCTCCCCTCCCGGTCCCGCCGACGGGACCCCCGCCAGCCATCGTGGACATTTCCTCGTCTCCGGCGGTTCGCCTGCTTCGTGACAGGGCCGCCGCGGTGCTGCCCAGCTTCGTGATCGACGAGGCCAACGCCACCGCCGTGGCGCGCATCTGCCGCGCCCTTGACGGCATGCCGCTGGCCATCGAGCTGGCTGCCCCGTGGCTGCGCACGCTGCCCCCGGCGCAGCTCGCCGAACGCCTGGACGACCGGTTCGCGCTGCTCACCGGCGGCAGCCGCACGGCACTACCGCGGCACCAGACGCTGCGCGCCGTCATCGACTGGAGCTGGAACCTGCTGTCGGAGCCGGAACGCGTGCTCGCCCGCCGCCTCGCGGTCTTCCCCGGCGGCGCGACGCTGGCCGCGGCGGAACAGGTGTGCCCCGGTGGCCCGCTGGCCCGCGGCGACGTGCTGCCCGCGCTCTCCGGCCTGGTCGCCAAGTCGATCCTCAGCGCGGCGGCCGGCGGGGGAGAGCGCGGCCCGCGGTACCGGATGCTGGAGACGGTGCGCGCCTACGGCCTTGAGCGGCTGGCTGAAGCCGGGGAGGAGACCGCGGTCAGGGACGCGATGGCCGCCTGCTACCTGGACTTCGCCGAGACCGCCGACCCGCTGCTGCGCACCAGGGAGCAGCGGACCTGGCACCGCGCGCTGACCGCCGAGCAGGACAACATCAACGCCGCGCTGCGGTGGGCGGTCGCGCGGCGGGACGCGGCCACCGCGCTGCGCTTCGTGCGGGCGCTCGGCTTCTACTGGACGCAGCGCGGCAGGGGCGAAGGCGACGCGCTGGCTCGCGAGGTCTTCGCGCTGGAGCCGCCGGACAACTCGCTGCTGATGACCGAGGCGCGGGTGGCGTGCGCGGTGATGACGGTCAGCGCGACGCTGAACCTGACGGAGGTCCGCGAGCCGCTGGCCGCCGGGATCGAGAGCCTGACCAGGTTCGCCGACGCCGGGCAGCCCATCCATCCCATGGCCGCGGCCGCCGTGCCGCTGGTGGCCATGTTCGACCGTGACCCCGACACCGCGATCACCGCGATCGACCGGTACGCCAAGTCGTCGGACGACCCCTGGATGCGGGCCACCGGCCGCATGTACCGCTCCACGTACGCCGCCAACGCCGGCCGCCTGGACGGGGCCGAGGCCGACTGCGCGGCGGCCCTCGACCAGTTCCGCGCGATCGGCGACCCGTGGGGAATCGCGGTGTGCCTCTACCAGATGGCCGAGTTCGCCGAGCTCCGCGGAGACCACGCGCGGGCGGTGGCGGCGCTGGCGGAGGCGGAGCAGATCGGCCGCGAAATCGACGCCTGGGGCGACATGGCGTACATCATCGGCTCGCTGGCGGTGGCGCGGGCGCGGGCCGGCGACGTCGACGGCGCCCGCGCCGACCTGGGCCGGGCCGAGCGCGCCGCCGCGGCCCGCTCCCAGGGCACCGCCGACGAGTGGCTGGTGCTGAGCGCCGCCGAGGTGGAGTGGCGGGCCGGGGACCTCGCCGCGGCGGCCCGCCGCTGCGAGGCCGCGCTGGCCGGGGTGGCGAAGAGGGACCAGGGCACGGCGTGGTGGGTTTCGGTGCGCGCGCAGGCCCAGGCCCGGCTCGCCATGATCACGCTGGAGGCCGGCGGGGACGCCGGCCGCTGCCGTGATCTGCTGGCCGAGGCGCTGCCGGCCGCCGCCGCCTGGGTAGAGAACCCGCCGCTGGCCGCCGTCATCGACTCGGTCGCGGCCGCCGCGGTCACGCGGGACGGCGCCGCGGACGTCGCCGCCACCCTGCTCGGCGCCGCGCACACCGTGCGCGGCGCCTTCGACGAGAGCAGCCCGGTCGCCCCCCGGGTGCGGGAGACGGCCAGGCTGGCGCTCGGCGACGCGGCCTTCGGCGACGCGTACTCCCGCGGCCGCGAGCTGGACCGCGAAGCGGCCATCGAGCTGGCGGGACGGGCCCTAGCCGCCATCTAGGGCCTGTCCCTATCGGCCCGTTCCTACGCGCGGCGGCGGTAGGCGCGGACCGCGAGCGGAGCGAACACCACGAAGATGCCGAGCGCCCACAGCAGCGAGCGGATCACGGCGGTCGCCGCGGGCCCGCCGACGAGCAGCGCGCGCTCCGCCTCGGTCAGGTAGGTGACGGGGTTGATTTTCACGAACGCCTGCAGCCAGCCCGGCATCTTCGCCTCATCAGTGAGGATGTTGCTACCGAAGACCAGCGGGAACATGACCAGGAAGCCCCACCACTGCACCGCTTGCGCGGACTTCACCAGCATGCCGATGAAGGCGGACACCCAGCACATGGCGAGCGCGAACACGAGCAGCAGCAGGCAGGCCATGACGGCAGCCAGCGGGCTGGTCTCGATGCGGAACCCGAGGACGAACCCGAAGCCGAGCGTCACGGCGATCGAGATCAGGTAGCGCACGTTGTCGCCGAGGATCGCGCCGGCCAGCGGCGCCGAGCGGGCGATCGGCAGGGCGCGGAACCGGTCGAACACGCCGGTGGCGACGTCCTGGCTGAGCATCATGCCGGTGCCCAGGGTGGCGAACACCACCGACAGGACCATGATGCCCGGCAGCGAGTACTGCAGGTACTCGTGCGTGCTGCCGGCGAGCTGCCCGCCGAACACGTAGGTGAACAGGACCAGGTACATGATCGGCTGCAGCAGCAGCCCGAACATGTCCTCCGGGTTGGTCCGGATCTTGAGCACGCTCCGCCAGGTCAGCGTGAGCGAATTCCGCAGGCCGGTCACCGGGCTGAGCCGCCGGGCCGGCACGAATGTCGTGCTTGTCATTGCGCACTCCTGCTCAGTTTCTTCTGCCGCCGGCCCGCAGGGACGTCCGTCTCCTCGGGTGTGGTCTCTTCGGCCCGGTGACCGGTCAGGGCCAGGAACACCTCGTCGAGGCTGGCCTTGCGCAGCGCGAACTCGGCGAGCTCGATGCCCCTGTCGTCGAGCTCGCGGACGATCTCAGGCAGCTGCCTGCCGTCGTCGACCTGGGCGGTGACGCGCCCGGACTCGGGACTGACCACGGGCTCGCCGCTCAGCCGCGCCGACAGCAGCGCCGTGACCGCCGCGACGTCCGCCCGGCTGGCCGGGGTGACCTCGAGCACCTGCCGCCCGGCCCCCGCCTTGAGCTCGTCGGGGGTGCCGGTCGCGATGACCCGCCCCTGGTCGATGACCACGATGTCGTGCGCGAGTTGGTCGGCCTCGTCCAGGTACTGGGTGGTGAGCAGCACGGCCGTGCCGTCGGTGACCAGTTCCCTGATCATCGCCCACACCTCGTTCCTGCTGTACGGGTCGAGGCCGGTCGTCGGCTCGTCCAGGTGCAGCACCCGGGGCCGCCCGACGAGGCTGGCGGCCAGGTCGAGGCGCCGCCGCATCCCGCCGGAGTACGTCTTCGCCGGCCGCCCGGCCGCGTCGGTGAGCTCGAACCTGGCGAGCAGCCCGGCCGCGCGGGCCCGCGACTCGGCGCGGGACATGCCCAGCAGCCGGCCGATCATGAGGAGGTTGTTGGTCCCGGACAGGCCCTCGTCCACGGACGCGTACTGGCCGGTGAGCCCGGTCAGCTGGCGTACCTGGTAGGCGTCGCGCACGACGTCGTACCCGCAGACGCGGGCCTCGCCCTCGTCGGGCCGCAGCAGCGTGGCGAGTATCCGGACCGCTGTGGTCTTGCCCGCGCCGTTCGGGCCGAGCAAGCCGAGGACGCTGCCCGCGCGGGCCGTCAGGTCGACGCCGGCCAGCGCGGTGGTCTTGCCGAACCGCTTGACCAGCCCGCGGGCTTCGATCGCGTTGAGTTCTTCTCGCATGCTGCCATCGTGGCCCAGGCCGCTGCCAGTCCCCGCACGAATGACTGTCAGCCCGCACAGGTGCCTGACAGGCCCGACGCGGGCCTGTCAGGCCGTCGCGCGGCTACAATGCGGCGCAGCGATTCATTCGGATCGCGGTAGTTCCGGGAGGTCGTGCGGTGGCGGATAGCAATATGGCCTGGGCCAGGCTGGACCCCGCCTACGTGCCGCCGGAGATCGACACGACCAAGCCCAGCGTGGCGCGGGTCTACGACGCCATCCTCGGCGGCAAGGACAACTTCGCCGTGGATCGCGCGGTCGCCGAGCAGTCAGTCAAGGCGATGGGGGATGGCGGCAGCGGCGCGCGGCTCAACCGGGCGATGCTCGGCCGCTCTGTCCGGTTCATGGCCGCCCGGGGCATCAGTCAGTTCCTCGACCTGGGCTCCGGCCTGCCGACCGTGCAGAACACGCACGAGATCGCCCAGGCCGTCAACCCGGCGGCGCGCGTGGTCTACGTGGACAACGACCCCAGCGTGTCACTGCACGGCCAGGCGCTGCTCGCGGGCGACGCCGCGACCGCCGTGGTCCTCGCGGACGTCATGGAGTCGGACAAGCTGCTGGGCCTGCAGGAGGTCACGGGGCTCATCGATTTCAGCCAGCCGGTCGGCCTGATCTTCAACGCGGTGATCCATCACATGCTCGACGAGGAAGACCCGTACGGTGTCGTGACCGCCTACAAAGACGCGGTGGTCCCCGGCAGCTACATGCAGGTCACCCACTTCTGCGACGCCGCCCCCGAGGCCGCGGCCAGCGTGCAGGTGCTGCGGGAGAACCTCGGGCGCGGGCAGATCCGCAGCCGCGAGGAGATCAAGCGGTTCTTCGACGGCTGGGAGATCGTCGCGCCAGGGCTTGTCTTCCTGTCGGAGTGGCGGCCTGACGAGCCGGTGACGCTGCCGCTCGACGTGGGCAGCCTCCTCATGCTGGCGGGCGTGGCCCGCAAGCCCTAGCGTCCCTCGGCCGCGTACCGGGACGGCGGCACCCCGAGCGTGGCGGTGAAGTCCCTGGTCAGATGGGCCTGGTCGGCGTAGCCGAGGTCGGTGGCCAGCGCGGCCCAGTCGACGGTCTCGCCCGCGTCGGC
>Ga0070698_100008410_pt1 | contig 11153 bp, 20 predicted proteins | sample KBSK1502metaG_FD_65477 | JGI IMG/M metagenome (GOLD analysis project Ga0070698, IMG submission 65477) | Corn, switchgrass and miscanthus rhizosphere microbial communities from Kellogg Biological Station, Michigan, USA - KBS K1-50-2 metaG | ecosystem: Host-associated > Plants > Roots >...
TGTCCCGTTAATGGGGTCGCCTTGGTTAACATGTGCCATAGGGTAATGCCGACCGCATAAAGATCGGAGCGGATGTCGATCTTGCCACCGCTGAACTGTTCAGGACTGGCGTAACGAGGTGTTCCCAAGAATGTGCCGGGGTCGGACGCGGCAGAATCGTCGCCCGGTTTGCCAGTTAATTTTACTAACCCGAAATCGATCACCTTCACCAGCATCCCTCCTTTCTCATCGCGGGTAAGGATCAGATTGGCCGGCTTGATATCGCGGTGGACCAGACCAGCTTGATGAGCAGCCACCAGCGCCGAGGTGACCTGCGCGGTGATATCAAGCGCTAAAGCCGGATCAAGTGGTCCTTGTTTGGCAATGAACTGTTCGAGTGTTTCACCCGTTACCAGTTCCATCGCGTAGAAATAAGTCGATTCCGTCGAACCGAGATAAAAGACCGAGGCGACATTTGGGTGGCGCAATGAGGCAGCTGCGCGGGCCTCACGGATAAACCGGCTCTTCAGCAGTTCATTGGTCGATCAAGCGGGAGGAGATCACCTTCAATGCGACCGGGCGCTGGAGTGTGGTATCAATGGCGCGATACGTCACACCCATAGCGCCCCGGCCCAGCTCAACCGGTTGACCATCCGCGCCAATTTCGACGGCAAAATGCCCATACTGGCTTTGGTTTCCTCCGGCCACGATTGTGCGGACATCCGCGATCAGCACAGAGTGACCTTGTTCATCCTGGATCGTTTCCAGGTCCGGCGGAGTCGACTCCAGATCCAAGGCTACCGGAGGAGGGGACCCATTTGAGCGCGCCGAGCGTGCCTGAGGTAGGGTCTGGCCTTCCGACGATTTATCCTCTTCATCGGGTTCCGAGTGCATTTCTCAATCGACCTTCGGTGGACCGCAGAGCCGAATAGAGAGCATGCATTTCTGAATCGGTGTCGCGGGGATTAAGTAGCGTTTGCGCGACCTCCTGCCGCATGAGAACGGCAAACCGCTGCCGCATTCGAAACACCAAAGTCTTTGCGCCATTGCCAGAAATTCCCAGAATCCGGCCCGCCTCTTCATAAGATTTAGCGTCCGGTCCGGAGCCGATTTCCAGGTAACATTGCAACCGATCAAATTGGTGGGATTTGCCGCGTTGCCGATATTCCTCACCGAGTTGAATTATTACGCGCTCGATGAGCAATTGAGCCCAGTTCGCGTCAAAAAAGGTCTCGGCGGTTAAATAGTCGGCCGGCTCGAGGTGGTGACGCTTCTTTGCATCATGGGCGTCGAGGTCAATCGGCGGTTTTCCGCCACCGCGCTTCGCGGCGGAAGCGTACTGTCGATGCGTCGAGAGATGATTGCGGAAAGATGCCAGCAGGAAAGAACGGAACCGACCCTTGGCCGGATCCACATGCTGTAAACTCGCCTTCTGCAGAAGGTGAAGAAAAAAGCTTTGCGTCAGATCCTGAGCATCCTCGTGGGAAAGACCGGTGAACAGAGCAAACTTATAGAGCGGAAACCAGTAGCGCGAACAAAGCTCGGACAAGCAGCGCCCCTGTTGAGTGGAGTCTGCGCCCTGTGCGTTAAGAACAAGCTCCCATTGGGTCGTACGGAAACGCACGTCCCTTCCAGTCCCGGCGGTTTGTTTCGTTTTCACGAAGACGCTCGCTCAACTTGAATCTCTAAGGCGGTTTAGATCTGTCGACAAACGCAATTTGGGTCTTGCGTTGGATTCTTCTGCTCGAGTGTAGACGCTCAGAAGGACTCCGATTGCGGGATTTGTTCACGAAAGGTAAGCCCACAGAGCCTGCCTTCGCTTAGAACGCCGACATCGCCGACAACGGTGAGAGGTGAGAAGTGATTGGTGGCAAATGAGGGGGCAACACGCCGGGAAGCGGTGCCGCCGCACCAGCACCCGTTAAAATGCCGTACAAAGATCCAGACCTTTTTGCTAAAGGCTAAAGCGCCATATAAAAGTTTCCTCTTCGGCAAAGGCGCAATTCGGATCAGTAACGCCGACAAGCTAACCGCGATCGCTATTCATTCGGCCACCTGAGCCGCGATGCTCAAACAGGAGCTGATCGATTTTACCAGCGACGCTATGAACAAGAAATGGCGATGGGAAGGCCCCACCCGCGATTCGACCGCACGGGAAACCGCGCCAAGGCCGACCGCTCCCCGAGTTAGCGCTTTACTTGATGCCGTCCTTGTCCAACTGAGCTGTCAAAGCCATTTCGACGTAAGCGTTGGCGCTCCGTGCTTTCTTGCGGCGGACAGCGGTCTTGAGGCGCTTGTTTAGTTCCTTGGGCAACCGGAAATTCGCCGGGATCTTGGGCTTGTAGTTTTCGTCTTTGCGCGGCCTGACCATTTTCTCTAGAGACAACACTGGAGCAGAATCCGGCAAAAGCGAAAGCGAAAAACGCTATACAGTTACTCGTTGCTGAGTCGCCAAAAATGCTACACAGTTAAAAGGACAAGCACTTTAAAGCGGAAAGGTTCGGGTTTGGGCCTCCGCTTTGGAACGCTGGCCGTTCAAGAAAATGGAGCGGTCAGACTCCAGATGAGAATCTACGGTCAGCTAACAATTATTCTCTTTGCGCTTCTGGTACCAGCGAGGGCTGGGCCTTCCAACATCGATATTCCCGCCTTGGTGCGCCGAGCCAAGCCAGCCGTCGTACAAATTCTAACATTCGATCAAACGGGCGCACCGCTATACACCGGGACCGGATTCTTTATTTCAGCCGATGGCTATTTGTTAACCAATTACCATCTGCTCGACGGCGCGGCATCGATATTGGCTAGGAGCCCCAGCGGCACCATCTTTCACTTGAAAAAAATCGCGGCACTTTCACGGGCGAGCGACGTTGCCGAGCTTCAGTTTGATGCGACAACTCCTAATTACTTGGGATTTGGTTCCACTACCGATGCAGTAGAAGGGCAGCGCGTGCTGGTGATTGGAAATCCGGAAGGGCTTGAAGGCACAGTTTCTGACGGGATTATTTCGGCATTCCGCGAGAATCGATCGCTGATCCAGATTAGTGCGCCGATCTCCCATGGCTCAAGCGGTTCGCCGGTTCTCAACGAATTTGGTCAAGTGATCGGGATCGCGACATCGATATGGAAGGACGGCCAAAACCTGAACTTCGCGATTTCAGCAGAAACGGTTCGGGATGCGATTGCTAAATCATTGAAGGAGTCAAGTGGCTGGGACCAATTTCCGCTGGTGCTTCCCGGAGCAGCGAACCCGCCACAGGCGAAGCCAACATGGACGCCGCCAGCCACGGACATGGTCGTCAAGCCTTCAAGCCGAGCTCCGACGGTTACACCAAGCGCGAGATCTAAGAAAAACGATAGGCCAACACCCAGCCCATCACCAGTTTCGCCGCAATCGAGCAGCGAAACTATTCGGATGGAGATACCCGGAGAGGGGGTCACCCTGGTTCTACCTGCCGATTGGGTAGCGATTCCACAGACCGTAGTCGAAGAATACAAAAATGCGCTCGCGCGTTTAAGCTCTGATTCAGCCCAAGCGAGAAAGACTATGGCCGGCTGGGGGTTCGTCGCCCAGCACAAAGGCGAGAACTATTTTGAGTACCCTTACCTTATGGTCTCAGTCCAAAATACCGGCCGCATTTCCGCCGCGCATTTCCACGAAACTTTAGGTCCGATGGAAACAACACAGATCGAGAAGCTATTTCCGGATTTGAAACTAGGAAAAGGCGCTACTTTGACCTACGACCCTGGCACCAATCGCTTCTTGTGTGAGTTTGGCATGAAAGCGGGAGAAGTTAGCTGCCGCAACCTCTGGACAATGATCCCAACCGAAAACGGATGGGTTAATATTTTCATGTACTCCACCGAAAAAGACTTCAATTTCTGGAATCCGGTTTTTCACAAGATCGGCACCGATGTCGAACTTTCACCCTCGCTCGCCTATCGGCCGCGGTGGACGGACAACGCAACAATCACTGCCATCATTGAAGGCGTGCAGCATATCGATTGGAGTAAAGCTTTGGCCATGGGCATTGCTTTCGCGATCATCGGCTTCATACGCAATCTCTTTAGACGCAAAGCAAAGTAGGACAAAACTGCATGGGTTCTGCCGCCGGCCCCGATTTCGCCAAATCCAGGAAGTACGAAATAAATCCCCCCGATGAAGTGTTCGCCGAAACCCTTTACGAAAAACCCATGTTGATGAGGGTTCGACCGCCTCGGGAATCAGCGAATCAAGCATGGGAGCCGATCGGCAAAAAAGGCCCGGCCCTCAGACACTAAACAAAACGAACAATGAAAAGACAACGAACCCGCGAACATCTCACGCCGACCGAAGTCAAGGCACTCCTTGAAGCAACCAAAAAGAAGGGACTTTCACGCAACCCAATCCGCGACCACTGCCTTCTGTTCCTTATGGTGCGGCACGGGCTCCGCGTATCGGAAGCCATCCAGCTCAAACTTTCCGACATAGACCTGGAGCCAGAGAACGGTCCATGTTCGCCGGCTCAAAAAAGGAAAGCCAAGCGTTCACCCGATCTGGGATGAGCTGAAATCCATACGCGACTGGCTCAAGGTGCGCAGAGAAATCGTTTCAGAGCACGACAACCTGTTTTTGTCGGAGCAACGCACTCCGCTCAATCGGGCCACCGTCTGGCTCATGATGCAAAAGTACGGCAAGGCCGCCGGACTCGATAACCTCGCGATCCATCCGCACATGCTGCGGCACGCTTGCGGCTACGAGCTGGCAAATCGCGGAAACGACACGCGCTTAATCCAAGGCTTTCTCGGGCATCAGAATATCCAGCACACCGTCAGATATTGCGAGCTGGCTCCTAACCGCTTTGCTAACCTGCACTGAAAATTATTGAGGTGTCTAGACACTCGAATATTCCTGATAAATCTATTCGAGAACCGGGCCCCCAAAAATGAGAGAGCTATCCGACGCCACGATCCTGGCGCTGGCGTTCAAGCGCTACAAGGAGCGCTACCATCTCGAGGACGAATTTCTGGTCGAGGAAGATCCAATGTGGCAGAACGCTTTTTTAGAGGGTTACAGGGAAGCGCAGAAAGAGGCAGCGGGACGGGATACAAAATTTCTTGGGCACGCCACAACACTCCAAAAAGGGGGCAGGAGTTACAAAGGCAAGTGAGTGAGATATGAAGATAGTAAAATCGGGGATTCCGAGAACAATGAGAACGGCAGCAGCGCGAACGGCGGCCTGAACGGCAATGGAATCAAAAAAGGCTCTCTCGTGCGATGTTTGCGCGACGGCACGTGGGAAAATGGGACGGTCGAGCAACTTCTGCTCTGCCGGCACAAGGGCGAGCTGTACCGCGAATACGAGATCAGACTCGAAAACGGTTATCGCACTTGGGCGTGGGCTGAAAACCTTACAGCGGCAACCACGCGAGTGGTGCCCACCTTTCTCGAGCGCTTGGCGAAACTGGCCCGATCATGCGAGCAGGAGCAGAGCGATAACGGCCGTTTGTCGGCAGCAGGTTAGCGCCAGGACGCGATTTCGCGCCGCGGGAAGGACATGATAGCGGCGCTCACTTTAAACGCGCCGTGGAGCGCGCCTTTTGGTCCCGCAGGTTCAGGACCAAAAATCGCGAATCAAGGCGGATAAAACGCTCACGGCAGAACGCTGCGCCGGCCTCATTAGAACAAGACAAAATCACTTTAAACGAACAGATCCAGAAAATGGTGCGAGAGGGCGCAGCAATTGGCGTCATGGAGCATCATCTCATCATTGCACTTGGCGTCGTAATTCTAGAGGAGCCGGCGAGACGACTTTTTTTCTTGGAAGAATGGGGCACCGGCACCGGCTACGGCCCCACGTCTTGAGATGGGAAACCACCGAACAACAATCCAACCAGGTCCGTTTTTTGGTGCGGGGCAAACTGAGCTTTAACATCGCACCTTTTGACGAATGGTGGATGGACCCGGACGACCTGGCCGTCTACCAAGAAAGTTTTGCCGCATGGAAGCTCGAGCTGGCCGAAAACCGCCGGGCTTACCAGCGATTCGCGCGAACCGAGCTCAGCCTTCTAACTCGGTAATAACCGATCACTTTTCACCCAAACACAACACCCAAAGAAAGTAGGACAAAATCATGAATCTCAACCGCGTACATCTCGCCGGAAATCTCACTCGCGACCCGGAGATGCGCTACACGCCAAAAGGCACCGCAATCGCGGATCTCGGCCTAGCCATCAACCGTTCATGGAAAAATGACGACGGCGAAAAGAAAGAAGAGACGACGTTTGTGGACGTGACCCTCTGGGGCCGAGTGGCCGAGGTCGCGCAAGAATATCTCAGGAAAGGCTTGGCCGTCTTCATCGAGGGCCGGCTTCATCTCGATACCTGGGACGACAAGCAGACCGGCCGGAAGCGATCGAAGCTAAAGGTGGTCGGGGAGACGATGCAGCTGCTCGGCGCACGAAGTGAGAGCGGAGGCCGACCAGCCCCTGCACCCAGCCAACAGCGGACCCGAGACATTGGCAAATCACGCTCCAGCCAATCGTGTGTATGAATGCCACAGGCTCAAATTTCCTTGATTGTCAGGCACTTACGCCACAACGGCGCGCCAATGGATAACCAATCGGAATTAGGTCCCGATAGATCCCGCTGTTTCATGAAGGCAAAAAATTAAACCCTGTTCCGAGATCTCCTCGGACACCATGGCCAAGAACTATCGGAAAATCATTTCTTGGACCGGCTCTTCCAAGGTGAATGGTTCACCGGAAGACCACGCCCTAGCAAAAATCGGTTGCAGGCGGCAACGATTTGCACCGATCTCAACCCTCGGGGAATTATCGATCCGTGAGCGACTTCCGACATACCGATTCCATTTTTCTTTGTCATTTCGGCTAGTCTTCTCCCAATTGACGAGATTTAAAGCTGCGTTCACGTCGCCAGGATTTAACTCTGCTGCCTTAGCTTGTGCGAGAGCTGTGATGATCGTCAGAAGGGCACGGGAACGGCCACCAGCATCGAATGCGTGTAGCGGTACCATGGTGTCGATCTCGACATCCGAACCCAATTTCTCGGTGCATTCCTCGGCCACAATTTCGGCCATCGGTTGCAACGTCCATTGTGCGAGATGGCGCTGTGCTTCCGTTACGAGAGGTCCGGTCGTCTGCGGCTCGAACAGTGCGGGCAAGATTCCGAAGACCGCTAAAATCGATTCTCGCGCGGCCGCAAGGCTTTCCCGCGTTCACAGAGACCACGAGATCCGGATTTAGACCTCGAGCCCGACGACATTCCGTTCGCCAGCACCATTTACCGGGATGTGCGCCGAAGCCGGCTGAACCGGCGAATCTTTTGAAGCGCACCTGGCCGGCGCCAACCAGGAAGGACGTTACCCGCGGGCAACATCACCCGCACGGCGCCATGCATGCAGGAAAGTCGCTCATCCCCCAATTTGAGCGCCGACAGCGCCGGCGACGAAACCAGTGGGACACATATATCCCACTGGGCCTTTTGTCGCTGGCGAGCGCAAATAAAAAGGGCACCCGGCCACGAGCCGCGTTGACTCTCAGGGCTCTTTGGCTATCCTAAACGGCATGCCTGGACATCACGACGTCCGGGCTTTTTTTATGCGCCGCACTTAGACCACAAAAAGAAAGAGCCGCGTCCCGGACGAAGAGAAGCGGCCCAACAACTGAAAAGGCTGGGCTTCTTTCTACATCGGAGCGGTTCAAAAAGCAAACCGCCAAAATGAACAACTCAGTAGAAGAGGCTGGAACCGCGCGGCCACGCAAACTCCCGCCAGGCCAACATCCAGGGATCGACAAGAAACGAAAGAATGGTCACCGAGGGCGGAGCCAGCGGAGAGCCTTCCGAACACCGATCTGGCATCATCCGCCCTGCCCGGCAATCAAGACGCGGCTGGGGCGAGCGTTCCCGCGCCGTTAGCCATCGTGGCGGAGGGCGCCACCGCTCCGATCCCGTTACCGGCCATCATCAAAAGGGCAGGGATGGGCTACCGACAGTGTTACCGGGAAAACAACGTTGCGGTTTATTTCGCCAAAGGTCCAGGCAACCGAGTCGAGTACGAGACCATCGAAATTCAGCTTCTCGCCGCCGGCGAATTTGCCGGCAAGCTTTACCCGCCTCGTGAGGCTTTTCCTTCCAGCGCAGCCTGGGGCCGGGTGGGTTGGACCTTCACGAGCAATTCGCACCGCGATCCGCTGGCCGCGGCACTAGCTAAAGCGCGAGGGCTCATCGGAGAGACCGAGCGGACCAGGGAGGCAACCATGAGTAAGGAAGAGGGTGCTTGAGTCCGCCGGAGAACGGGGCAATGAAGAAATCGAGAAAGTAAAAAAAGAGCCGATCGGCGCAAATCCGAGCGGCTCTTTAGAAAGCAAGCCAAATGTTAACAACGCACTGCAAGGAGCGAGTCAACGGACTACATCGGCCGAAGATTCGCCCTCGGCGTGCTCAACGTCAAGGAGCATAAATTGAGTATCAAAATAATGTCTCAGGTCTGGCAATGTCCGGACCTAGACAATCAAGGACGCCTGCTTCTAATGCTGGCGATCGCCGATCACTGTAACGACGATGGGAATTGTTACCCCTCGAAGGCCGCACTGATGAGTAAGGCCAGAATGAAAGAGCGCACATTCGTTAACGCCAAGCATTGGCTGATCGATCACGCTTTTCTGGAAATTGATTATTGCGAGGGCGCAACGACCGGAGCGGGAAAAACGAACCTCTATCAGATGAATCTGGAAAGACTCCAATGGTCTGCAAGTTCTGCAGCCCATCAAGCCAATGGTCTGCAAGTTCTGCAGCCCCCCTCTGCAAGATCTGCAGCCCCTCCCCCCGCAATGGTCTGCAAGATCTGCAGCCCTAAACCATCACTTAAGAGAACCATCAAAGAGAACCGTCAGTAGTATGGACGAAGCAAGTTCGTCCTCACCAGATTTCGCTCTCGCGATTGAACAACCTGATTCATCAGCTACCACGAAAGAGCGTACTAGGTCCAAGGAACGCTTGAACGGTTCACGAGATGGGATCGGAGCGATCCCAGAGACCCCTTCCTTAAATGGTTCCCCGCGACCCACGCCGCGCGCCAGGCAGGAGAAACCTGTTGATTCAGATTTCATTCAGGCCCTGCAAGAGAAAAGCCCTGGAATAAACGTTAAGGAGGAAATCCAGAAAATGGAAAGGTGGCTCGTAGCCAACCCGCGAAGGAAACTCACGCGAAAATTTGCGATCGCATGGATAAACCGGATCAAACCCGAAACGCCGACCAACGGCCAAAGCGCATACCACCCGGAGCGGCGTAGCGAGACCCCTGAAGAAAAGGAGGCCCGATGGGCCAGAGAAGAGGCCTACAGTCGAGAGCCCGGTAGAGAGCCCGCCTGGGCAGCAACCCTTTAGCGCAACGCGAACCTGCGAGGGCTATGTCCGCACTCACTGCACCAGCCATGGATCATCGGTGTCCCGCAGAGCCTCGCACTCTACCCCTGGCGCAAGGCCCGCGAGCACAAAGGTGGCATCCCGGCTGAGCTGTTTCTCGAGGCGGCCAAGGGAGCGCGTGGTGCGTTCTTTTCTCATCACCTAAAGGGGCTAAATACGCTCGAGGGAATAAATTGCACTAACAAACTTAGACAAGCCTAAGCCGGAAAAGGGACCAAAAGAAAATGGACGACCAGAAACGGGAGGAGCAACCGATGCTGAACCCCACATGGTATTTCGACCCCGACCTTGACGCTTCAACCGAACCGACGCTCACCAAAGCTTTATGGCCGACGGTCTCGCGGTGGTTTGATGCCGCCTACGCGGATCAGCGAGAGTGCCTGCGAAAATACCCAAACCAGAAGTACGCCGCCTGGCTCGAATGGGACGAGTTTGAGAACATCTCGTACTTATTTATGCTCACTTGCCGTGACGACAAAGCGGAGCCGAGCACATGCGCAGTTTTTGTGGGATCGCGAAGCTATACACTGGACCAACGCGCCCGATTCCAGAATTTTCTCATCGAAGACACTAAAAACCAACCTGGCGGCAAAGCGACCATCATAGAGCGCTGCCAATGACACCGGGAGAGCGGAGGCTCGGCAAAAGCGCTGCGATGGGATAGACGGGAATGAGGCGAGTTAACGCCAAAAGAGCCCGAAATCCATGCCACCAGATCTGCCACCAAAAAAAGGGACGGTCCGAAGACACGTCCGACGCTTGGCGTTGAACCCCGGGCAACCGAGCCCTCGATCCAAATTGACCGACGATGTGCAGGACAAGATTTGTAACGCGGTCCGCGGCGGTCAAACGTTCGAGTGCGCCGCCTCACTAGTCGGCATTGATCGACACACCCTGAACGACTGGCGGCAGCGAGGTCAGCAACAGCCCAACTCCCGATACGGCGAATTCAACCGGGCGTTGGAGGCGGCGCTCTTGGCAAGCGAGACGATGATGGTCCACAAAATCCTGAGCTCTGACGATTGGAAGGCGGCAAAATGGATTTTGAAAAATCGATTCCCGGATCGGTACCGAGAACGTTATGAGCTGACCGGCGCGGCCGGAGGGCCGATCCCGCTCGAGCACACCGGCGGCAAATTCACGGTGACCGTGGTCTGTCCGCCTCCGCCGCCAGGGGCAAAGCCGAAGGAGCCGGACGATGTCGAGAACCACTACCATCGAGCGCCAGCAGCAAAAAACGGGCAGTGAGCTTGTAGCTGGGCAGTTAATCGGATAGAGACGAGGGAGAAAAAGACGACCAATGGCACAGAGCAACAAAAACAGCGGAGTCCCTAAAACACCGATGCCCAAAAAGGCACCCAAGGTTAAACCGCACCCATCGATGCCGGACGGATCCGGCAGTCGAGCAGCGAGGAGGGATAACATGGGCGCACCCGTGGATCCAGCCGACCGACGCTGGTACGGCGGCGGCGGAGGAGTCGGCTCGAGCAGCGGCGCGGGCGGCACCGGGTAAAGAGCAATGACGCACAACGGAATCAGCCTTCCTGAAATTTCCTACACCATGGGCGTCGATCCGCCTCTGAGTAGAACGTTATCGAATGCCCTGGAACGAACGCCCACTGTCGGCGAGACTTTCGCATTTCTTTGGGAAACCCAGCAGCGAAGGAAGCGCAAAGCGTGATCTACCGGGGACCGTCTGCGCGAATGTGAACGCAATGAACCGACTCGCAAAATCAAGTAGATAGCCAGT
>Ga0070698_100008411_pt1 | contig 11151 bp, 13 predicted proteins | sample KBSK1502metaG_FD_65477 | JGI IMG/M metagenome (GOLD analysis project Ga0070698, IMG submission 65477) | Corn, switchgrass and miscanthus rhizosphere microbial communities from Kellogg Biological Station, Michigan, USA - KBS K1-50-2 metaG | ecosystem: Host-associated > Plants > Roots >...
ACCCGCATGCCCGACGATGATGTCACACCCGGCCGCTGCCGAGCTGAGCCGCTCGCCGATGGGCGTCAACGTGCGGCCCGGGAGCCCTCGCCCACCCGTCGGGCGCTTCACTGACGGGGCGCTTCAGACGATCCCGCACCCCGGCGCGACTGCCAGCGCTGGTGCGACCGGGGCGCTCCCTGCACGAGCCGTCCACCACGGCGCCGCGAAGCTGCTGTCCCTCTTCCCCCGGCCAGCGGCCCGTCGCCAACTCGGGCATGTTCGTCGTGATCGTCGATGTCGCCGGCCATTACAGCCGTCGTGACCGCCAGCTGCGCGGTCGGCACCAGGTGGTGATCGAACGCTCCAGCTACCGCCCTCCAGGTCCGCGTACGAGCACGTCCCGCTGCCGCTGCCGGAATATCGTCTGCAGACCGGAGACGCCCGGGCGTGTCACGTACGATGGTAGCTATCGATGTTGTTGGTGCCGATCACTCAACGCGTGAAGTTCTGCGCTGGAAAGTTCAGCTCGATGGTGGTCTTGAGCTGCTGTAGCAGCCGAAGCCGTTGGGAGCGTACCGCGCCTTGAGGTCCGCCAAACGCGGCGCGACCAGACCAAGGCGTGCTCTCAGGCGGCGGGGCATAACTCAGCCGCACTGCACACGAGCGGCTGGGTCAAGCGGCCAAAGTCGACGTTCATTACACCGCCCGTTTGACGAGGTGTAGTCAAACGGCTAGCGTTGGTCAAACGCAGAAGTTGTCGACGACCGTGGTCGCGCCGTACATCGAGCCGCTCGGTCGACTGCACCCAGCGCTGTGCCCTCGACAGGTACTAGGGGTGCGTATCGCACTGTGTGCGGCGCGTGCCCTAGACGTCCCCTTCCCGCAGAACGATAAGCGCACCATGATCCTGTCCGAGATCGACGGCTGCTTTGCCGATGGCCTGATGGTGGTCAGCAACTGCAGCGTCGGCCATCGCACGCTGCAGGTCGTCGATATCGGCAAAACTGCCGCGACCGTGATCGACACCCAGGCGCATCAGGCCGTACGTATATGGCCGCGCCCTGGCACTCGCGTCGCGGCATGTGCTTATGCCGACAGTGAGGCGAACCGGTGGCACGCTCAACGCCTCGGCTATGCGCGCATGCCAGATACGGAGCTGCTATCCCTCCAGCGCGTGCCAGTCCCGGCCGCGGCTGCCCCGCGACTCGGCGCGTGGGATACTCGCACGCTGTGCACGCGTTGCGGTGAGGACGTGTTTTACGACCGCCACGTCGTTGTTGATGGCCTGCACGTTTGCCGCGGCTGTGCTTCTGAGCGCGAGGTAGCCGATGCTGCTGGATGACCGCGCGCCGCCACCCGGCTTCGATCCCAGAACCTGGGAGCCGACAAGGGCTACGACACCCAAGAGTGCCTGCACACTCTGCGTAGCAGGGGCCTACGGCGCGCGTAGCGCAGAACACGACGGACCGTCGCGGCGCATCGACAAGCGCACCACCAGCTTGCCCGGCTACGCCGTTAGTCGGAGGGTTCGTTGGCTCATTCAGCAGATTGTTTGGCTGGATTAACCCGGTCGCTGGCTTCCGCAAGACGAGGCACCGAGGGCATGCAGGACGACTGCATTGGTGACGCGATCAAGATTTGATATCTAGTCTTTAAGAGGAGGAGGTCGGCATGCGACACACCGTTCGGCTATTCCTACTCATCGAGGGCGCGAGCTTCGTCATCGCCGGGCTGGTCCACTTCGGCGTGCTGGCGCGCGGCTACGAGCATGGCTCCGCCGCGATCGCTGAGAGCGTCATCGGCGCTGTGCTGCTGGTCGCGCTTACGCTGACCTGGGTGCTGCCAGCGTGGGCCCGTGCGCTCGGGATCGTCGCACAAGCCTTCGCGCTGTGCGGCACGCTGGTAGGCGCGTTCACGATCGCCATCGGCGTCGGACCGCGTACGGTGCCTGACGTCGTCTACCACGCCGCGATCCTGCTCGCGCTGGCCTGGGGTTTGGTCGTTGCGGCCCGCGCTCCCGCCGGCGTCCGTGGCACACCAGCCTTGGTTGGTAGGTGACCTGCGTGTGCACGTGGGTGGGCGTGCTCGGCGACGAGCAACGGAGGCAATTGCGGGCGGTCCGCAGACCGGCCGAGAAAACATCACGGGAGGACTCTTGGACACCATGAGCGATCAGGACGCAGCAGCCACGCAGCAGGTCCTGGAGCTTGGGCGTCGCTGGGCTGACGCCGAGCGAAGTGGGGATCCCGACCAGCTCGGCGCGCTGCTCAGAGACGATTTCGTACTCGTCGGCCCGCTTGGATTCGTTATTGACAAAGAGCAGTTCCTCGGATCGCGTCGCTCGGGCGATTTGAAGCACCAATCGTTCGACTGGAGCGACGTGCGCGTGCGGGGGTACGGCGAGATCGCCGTCGCGATCGGCACACAGACACAGCAGAGCACCTTCAAGGGCAACGATGCCTCCGGTCAGTTCCGTGTGACGCAGATCGCCCTGCGCATGGGTGACGACTGGTGGTTTGTCGGCATGCACCTCTGCCGCGTCGCCCCGCCGCCTAGTCGCGGTTAGCGAGCAACCTCATACCGCCGAAGTAAGACGGTCACGATCAGGGGACCTCAAGCGAGGTCCCCTTTTACGATGTAGCCTCCCAGCGTTCCAAACCGAAAGGGCTACACCATGGCCGATTATGCCACGCTGCTGCGCGACCACATTACGCTGACTTGCCGTTCGATCGATCGCATCTTTCTGCAGGCGTACGTTCCCAAGCTGCAGTCGGTCGGACAGGTCTGCCTGTTTCTGAATCGGCAGCGTAGCTTTCCGATCCCCTCGTCGGCCGCCTTCGGCCAGCTCGGCGAGGGGTATGTGGCGGCCATCCACCGCTGGGCTCAGGCTGAGGGCGTTCCCATTCGCTACTTCGTCAAGGGTGACCATAAGGAGAAGATCGCTGAGCCACTGCTGCGGGCTGCGGCTGAGGAGGGCGGCGAAGGCAAGGTGGTCCTGATCGGCATCGCGCAGGAGAAGGCGTCCGCCTGGCGTTCGTGGAAGCGAAAGGGACAAGAGCACTCGGCTCATCCGCACATGGAGTGGGGCCGCCAGATGGTGTTCGTCAACCACTTCTACTTCTATCTGTGGGATCCGGAGTGGGGTCCGGCCTTCTGGAAGACCAACGCCTATGCGCCCTATCCCATCTGGCTATGGCTGAATGGCCACAGTTGGGCACAACGCCAACTGGAGAAGTCTGGCATCGCGTTCGAAGCACTCGACAACGGCTTCCGTTGGTGTGCCGATCCGGCAGCCCTCCAGCGCATCTGCAACCGACTGGGCGCCAGTGCGGTGCATACCTTCTTCTGGCGCTGGTTCCATCGTCTGCCCTCGCCGTTTACCGCCGACGACCTCCAGGCGGGCTATGCCTATGAATTGGCCTTCCGCCAGTTCGAGGTCTCCGATACTCGCGTGTTCGACCGTCCTCAGACCGGGCGTGCGTTCTTCGAGGGCGTGATCCGCGACCATCTGGATGTGGGGCGACCAGATCAGGTGGTCCTCATCTTCGACCGCAAGCTGATGCCACGCACACCCGGTCGGTTCACCACCAGGGTCGTGACCCGCGGGGTGAATCCCCAGCTGTATTGCACGTACAAGTCCAGCCGACTCAAGCAATACTTCAAACTTGGTAGAGCCCTCCGCACGGAGACGGTCATCGGCGATACCTGCGATTTCGGGATCGGCCGCCGCGTCTGCGCAATGAACTGGAATGCCCTACGGGCCGTTGGCGACTCAGCCAACCGGCGTCTGTGTGACGCCGAAGCACAGACCGCACGACCGGCTCCTGATGTGGTCACGCTCACGCACGTGACCCGGCCGTCGACCACGACAGACGGCCTCCACGCCCCGGCGCTCGCCTTCGGCGATCCACGGGTTATGGCGTTGCTGGCGGCGCTGGTGCTTTTCACGCATACCCTCGACGGCTTCGACAACCGCCAGTTGGTCAAGCTGGTCGGCCGCCTATGGCACCCTGCCTACTCCACCCGCCAAGCCACCTATGACCTTCGCCGACTCCGCCGCAAGGCGTTGATCACTCGGCTGCCACATTCGCATCGCTATCAGCTCACGCCACTCGGACGGCGCGTTGGCGTCCTGTTCACCAAGGCCCACGGCCGAGTCCTCGCGCCTGGCCTCGCCCTCCTCGACCCCACGCTCCCGCCGGACGTCGCTCAACGCAGTCCGCTGGCTCACGCATGGCGCCAACTCGACCGTGCTCTCAACGACTTCCTCGAACACCAACTCCTCGCTGCCTGAAAACTTGCTCAGCTTGTACAGTTCAGTCTCGGCAAGCCGAGCCTAGAGAGGCCGTGCGAGCCTGCCGCTTGACCACCTGTTGAACGGTGGCTGGCACATTCTGACGCTCCTCGCCTGGAGACTCGAATGACGAGAGTGTTCTTCGACATACGCTTGTCACTGGATGGTTTCGAGGCGGCGTCAAACCGCCGCCCGGAAGAGCGTGCGATGACGGCGAGCGGCTTCATGAGGGGCCTTCGGCGGCGATGAGCGCGACCGTCTGATCCTCGTTTCGGATGGTTACCTCGACGATTGATGGTTCGCCAGCATGGAATTCCGCGATGCGCATCGCACCCAACCGTCGCATTGCGCGCTTGGTGGGCTGAACGCACAGTGCTGCCGACCAACGTAATCGTGATTCTCTGTTTCGTCCCCGAGGGCGGGCGCTGAGTACTCGGGCGTCCCGTCTCGTGTTGTTCGGGGAGGGCCGGCTGAGGCGCCCGACGTACTAATAGACAGGGTTCAGTGGCGCCGCGGGCCACACGTTGAAGGCGATGATCGCGGTGGTCACCCCCATTATCAATCTCTTCCATTTCCGTGTGGGTTTGCTTGTCGATTCAGGTGGGTTTGGGAACCCAGCGCCCCACCTTACTTCGATATAGGTCGTAGTCAGCGCCAAAGCGTTCGCGCAGGGTGGGCTCTTCGTACACGAGCACAAGCAGGTGGAATCCCGCAGCAGCTACGACTGCGTACAGCAACAGGGGCGGCGACAGGAACAGCCATGCCTCGCCAAACAGCACCAGAACCGCGCCGATGTAAATCGGATTGCGAACCCAGCGGTACGGACCTACGGCGACGAATCGGCGTGGCGAGTCCCAAAGCCCCGGCGTGCCGCGCCCAACAGTGGCGAATGCCCACTGGCACGCGAGGTACAGCAATGCACCGGCAAGGATGAGCGTTATGGCCGGCCAGACCACCGGCCGCGGGTTGGCACCGCCGCGCGTCAGGATCCACCACGGGGCATACACGCCGCCAGCGCCCGGCACGACCAGGGTAAAAAGCGATGTTGCGCACCGCCAGCCTCATCGGCGGTCTCCGTCAGGTGTGCGCCTCGAACACCGGATGACAGCTGCGCGCTGTCGCTGGGTCGGCGGGGATGTCACGCAGGAACCAACGTACGAAAACGCTATGCAACAGGGTAACCCGACATATACAGGCTTCGACCACCTTATCCTGCGTTCGCGCGTGAGAGCCCAACCCCACGGCCTTCCCCCGACCTGGCGGCCCAATCGCAGGCTGATGTCTAGCTGATTGCCTCCACGGTCGACGGGTCGTCAGAGAAACAGCGGAGGGCTGAAGGGGACGAGGCGGTCGAAGCGTCCGAACGGGCGGTCGGACATGAGAAAGTTGATCCAGGGATCCAAGCGCTAGCCGCGGCCCATCAAGCGCCGCATCGCAACCTCGTTTGGCGCCGGGCACCTGGATCTCGATGCGTTCCAGACCCATCGCGTGTGCCTGGCCCTCGACGTGTAACAGGATGAACGGCAGATCAGAGGGCTCTTTCGTGGCTACCGGCCCGACGCCGTCACTGCCAACGAACGAGAAGCCGATCGCCTCGGCGTCCCGTTTGTAAAGGTGCGCCCGCCGGTGCTCCACGAGCCAGCCTAGCTCTTCCTCCGACCGCCGCGTAGAACCGGCGTGCAGCCCCTGTCGAGGTCTCCGTCGTCCAGGACAGACGACCCGGGCCCTGGGTGGTCGCGCCTCGGCAATCCCGTTCCTCCACCCAACATTCCACCCACTGGAGGAGGTTGTTCAACGTCCGCAGAGGCACAGTTGGAGGTATCGAGAACGCATCAATTGGACGGCGCACAAACCACTGGAGCGATTCCGTCGTCAGTTGATACGTTCAGCAAACGATTGGAGTTCTTCCATGTCTACCGTCACCATCGTTGTCACCGTCCTCTTTGCTCTGTATATGGCCGCCTCCGCCGCCGCCGACTTTGCCCGTTACAAGCAGGTTTCCCTGGTCATGGCGAAAGCGGGTGTTCCGGAATCCTGGATGCCCTTGCTGGGCGTACTCAAAGCCGCGGGCGCTCTGGGACTGCTGGTCGGCCTCGGCGTGCCGCTGATCGGGATTGCCGCCGCGATCGGCGTGGTCGTCTATTTCGTTGGCGCCATCGTTACCCATGTCCGCGTGCGGCTTTACGGTGTGTGGATCGTTTATCCGGTCTTCGCCTTCTTGCTGGCCCTGGCCACGCTGGGCTTGGGACTCGCCGATCTGGATGTCTTTGGTCGCAACTGTGATCTGATCCTGCGAGCGTGTGTGAGTTAGGACCGGTTCCATGAGCGATCCGGAGCGAGTAGTCACGCTGCTTGTGCGAGATATCGATGTTGCAACCCGTTGGTACCGACATGTGTTGGGTCTTCGACTCGAATCCCAGAGTGTCGGCATCAACGGGTTGCCAATCGAGGTACATTTGCATCGACCGGGCGGCCCGACGCTGGTGCTGCTAGTGTCGGAAATCGCGAAGCCAGCGGCACAGCCGGACAGGACGCTCACCCTGAGCGTGAGTGATGATCTCGACCAGGTCGCCGCGCGTGCCGCGGCGATGCACGATGCATCCCGCGGCATTCCGGCTGAGCGCGCGCACCCCCAACCGAGGTTGCTGCTCCGCGATCCGGACGGCTACGACCTCGTGCTCCTGCGAACACCTGCGTCCACTCATCGTCGATCTCCCCCCGAGGTACAGTGATGCTCAGTGGCAAGCGACGGGGTGACCCAATGCGGTGTCGAAACGCACAAGCGCTCGAGCCCCGCGCCAGACTGGCTCGCGCCCACCAGGATCGTCGTGCCGCCGTCGCGGCCAAAGCTGGTCGCCAGACCCCACCTGGTTCAGGTACTGCACGCCGCGGTGACGGATGCGAGACTGACGCTTGTCAGCGCACCCGCTGGTTTTGGCAAGACCACCTTGGTCCAGGCCTGGCATGCCTCCGACCTCGGTCGCGCGTTACCCCTCGCGTGGCTCTCGCTGGATTCGGCCGATAACGATCCGGTTCGCTTCTGGACCGGGGTCATCGCTGCGCTGCGGCAACCGCGAGGTGACCTCGGAACCGGTACGTTGGCGAGGCTGCGCCAGCTAGGGAGCCCGAACGGCGACGTGCTCTTGCCAGGATTGATCCGTGCGCTGAACGACCTCGATCAGGACCTTGTCCTGGCACTCGACGAGTGCGAAGTGATTGATTCGTCAGCCATCCATGACGATTTGAGTCGGTTGGTGGAACAACTACCAGTCCGCTTACACCTGCTGATGATGACCCGCGCGGATCCACCGCTTCCAGTGGCGCGATTTCGCGCACGTGGTTGGCTTGCCGAGATCCGAATGGCTGACCTGCGGTTCCGAGAAGAAGAGGTCGCGACGTTCGTCGCTGACATTATCGGCATACCTGATCTCTCCCAGGACGAAATCAAGCTCCTCGCTACACGGACCGAGGGTTGGGCAGCCGGTGTCCAACTTGCAGCGCTGTCGCTACGCAACCGATCGGATGGCACCAGTTTGCTGGCCACGCTGTCCACCGCCACCCCACGCTTCATCGTCGATTACCTGGTCGAGGACGTACTGAACAGGCAGTCCGAGGATGTTCGCACCTTCCTCCAACACACTTCGATCCTCGACCGACTCTGCGGACCGCTGTGTGACGCCGTCACAGAGCGGTCCGGCGGAGAGGCGATGCTCGAACAATTGGAGCACGCGAATCTCTTTGTAATACCGTTGGACGCCGAGCGGCTGTGGTATCGCTACCACGGATTATTTGCCGAAGCGTTGCGTCTCCGACAGCGCCAGACCAACCCGGAAGTAGTGCCCCGGCTCCACAGCCGAGCAGCTGCCTGGTTCAGCGCGACCAGAATGCAACGCGAGGCAATTGAACACACCCTCGCGGCGGGTAACTCCAGCTCCGCGGCGGAGCAAATCGCCGACTTGCAACAGCAGCTGTTTTCGGAGGGGGAGCATGTAACCCTGCAGCGCTGGCTCGGCGAATTGTCCGAGAGCGTGCTTGGTGAGCATCCTCCCCTCCTTGTCGCCCTTGCCTGGACCCACTTTCAGCTTGGTCAATGGCGCACCCTCGCTGACGCAGTGAGTCGTGCCGAACGCGCCGCCGCGGCACACGACGATCAGGTTTCCAGCGGTATCCTTGCTTGCTTACGGGCGTGGTGGTCGCTCCTGCGAGCCGACGGCGGTGAGGTGATTGCTGCTGCCACGCGCGGCCTGACACTGCTTCCTCCGGATGAGCCGTACTGGAGACAATCTGCCCAGCTGGCACTCGGATGGGGGCACCTGCTGGAAGGCAATCTACTCCAGGCGCTGCAAGTGCTGGTCGCCGCCGGCCAATCTGACGGCAACCGACTGACCGGTGAGCCTTCCTCAGTCGGCAGCATATTCGTACTGGCGGAGGTAAGCCGCCTGCGCGGTGAGCTTCACCACGCTCTGGACCTCTGCAACGAGCTCCTCCGGCTGGCTGGCGATCCCAAACTCGACCAATCGCCTGGTACTCCGCTCACCACTATGCGCGGAGGTTGGGTCACAGTTCCGGCGCGCATCGACGCGCTGGTGCTTCAGGCGGAAGTCATGCGCGAGTTGAATCAGCTCTCCGCGGCTGACGACCTTTTGCATGAAGCGCTGGTGCTCGAAGCGCCATATGGGCACCTGGCAACCACGACAAAAGGCCCGAGCTTTCTCGTTCGCGGCAGGCTCCTGGCAAGTCAGAACAAGGCCACTGAAGCGCTCGAAGCGCTGTCGCGCGCTGCGGTCGACGCTGAAAGCATCAACAGCGAGCCGCTCCGGGAGCTGGTGGAGGCGTTCGCCATGCGTGTTCGCCTCAGGGTGGGGGATGTTCCGGTCGTCGTGGACTGGAGCGAGAGAGTCGGTCGCAGCGACGCCGAGCTGCTTCTGTATCGCCGCGAAGCGGAGGCTCTGACGCTTGTCCGTCTCTGGCTTGCACGCGCGGAAACAAGGCGGGCTGCAACGCTGCTCGAGCAGTTGCAGGCCGCGGCTGAAGCCGGCGGGCGTAGCGGCAGCCTTGCGGAGATCCTGTCGCTGCAGGCACGACTGGCCTGGGAGAGTGGCGCTCGTGACCGCGCACTGAGCTTGCTGGCGCGCGCCCTGGCACTGGCTGAACCTGGCGGGTACGTGCGGTTGTTCGCTGACGAGGGCGCACTGCTCGTTCCCCTACTCGCCGAGTTCGCCGCGGCCCAGCGGTCGGGACATCTGATTCCACCATCGCCCGAGTATGTGCGTACGGTGCTCGTCGCGGCCGGCGGCGAAAGCGGATGGGACGCAGCGCACACGCCAGGTGACAGCGCGCCAGGTGCATACCAGCCCCTGAGCGCGCGCGAACTGGAAGTCCTGCGGCTCATGGCAACAGGCGCACCGAACGAACGCATCGCGGCCGACCTGGTAATCGGCGTAACGACGGTCAAGACGCACGTCAATGCCATCTTCCGTAAGCTTGGCGCCTCAAACCGGTTTGAAGCGGTGGCCCGCGCGCGTGCGGTCGGGCTGCTCAAGACTGTCGGCCCGCCAACTCAATGATGACCTCCGTCGGAGACGTACCCAAAGCGCAGGCCAGGGTCACAGCCAGCCGGCGTCTCGCGCAATGCGTATGGCATCGATCCGATTGCGACCCCAGACTTTGCTGATGGCATTGGAAAGGTAGTTACGGACGGTCGTGGGTGAAAGTGCGAGGCGGGCACCGATCTGCTCGGTGGTGATGCCCTCAGCTGCGGCGCGCAGAGCATCGGCCTCGCGATCTGTCCGGGGACTGCTGCCAGTCTCCAGGGCAGCTGCAACCAGATCCGGATCGATCACGCGCTGGCCGGCGGCGACGCGGCGCACTCCATCGACGAGACTCTCCGCAGGTGCATCCTTGAGGATGAAGCCGCGCACGTGGGCCTGGAGCGCCCGTAACAAGTTGCCTGGCTGACTCAGTCCTGTCAGCGCCAGAATGCGGCAGTCGGGAAGCGCTTCGTGGAGCATGCCGGCCGCGGTGAGCCCATCGATGCCGGGAAGGTCGATGTCCACCACGGCAACATCCGGCTTGCTTTCCATGGCCACTGGCACCAGGCAGTCGCCGCGCTCCAGCTCAGCCACCACCTCAATGTCGTCCTCGAGTGACAACAGAGCCGCGAGCGCGCTGCGGATCATGTGCATGTCCTCGGCTATCAACACTCTCCAGGAATCTTGACGACAGGGTGGAACTCACCGTCGTCCGTGGTTCGTGCAGACAGCGTGCGGAGAGTTCCGTGGCCCGGTCTACGGTGTTGCGCTATCGGCGGATGGGCAGCTGTTGGCCAGCGGCGGCGAGGACGGGACCATCCGGCTGTGGGACGTGAGCAGCGGCGCTTGTCTGCGCATCCTGCAGACCGATCGCCGCTACGAGCGCACGGACATCGCTGGTCTGACCGGCGTGACCGCGGCGCAGCGCGCGGCACTGCTCGCATTGGGAGCTGTCGATCACCAGGACCCAGCAGGCGAAACCACCGCCGGCCTGCTTCTGCCGTCGGCGTCGTAGGCATCGCGCCACACGTGATGCCTACGTTTTTGCGTCAACGAGCAGAAGACGATCGAGGTTGCTGGCGGTGGAGCAGTTGTCCAGGTCGACCTGTGGCAGCGCCAGCCGGAGGTTGTGCCATTCCGCCCGGTGTATCCGGGGGCATCACTCATCGAGGCCAGGTTTCTGAACGACGGCCAGCTCGCGCTCACAGTTCCACGGTATCGAAATCACACAGTGGCATGCCGACGCAAAAGGGGACCCTTGGGTGCCAGCACGCAGCTCTGGCGGCTGGACCCGCCCAGAGGGGCGCGACGTTTTGCGTGTCCGGCATCGCCTATGTCCGACGG